>Ga0326597_10003546_pt1 | contig 22389 bp, 16 predicted proteins | sample RVTome_12_FD_203789 | JGI IMG/M metagenome (GOLD analysis project Ga0326597, IMG submission 203789) | Soil microbial communities from uranium-contaminated site in the Upper Colorado River Basin, Wyoming, United States - RVT100D185 | ecosystem: Environmental > Terrestrial > Soil > Contaminated >...
GTTCTCGACGGTGAGGTTGTCGGGCAGGTGGCCGGGGCTGATGATCTCGATGCGGTTGTCGAAGATGAAAAGCCGGATGGGGGCGCTGACCAGATAGTCGCGATGAGCCAGGGCATTGACCAGTAGCTCTTCGAACACGGCCTCGGGGATCTCGGGTGTCCCCGGCGCATTGACCCCGCGCCCGGCCTGCACCTTGTGCAGGTTGCGCATCACGAAGGCCAGGGAGTCATCGAACACTTTCCGCAGGGAGCCCGAAAAGTCCTCGGTATCCAGATAGTCGCTCACATGAATGGCATTGCCCGGATAGCGGATGGCCTTGACCACGAACTGCGGCTTGATCCACTCGGGCCGCTCGGCGAACAGCAGCACACCGGCGAGATTCAGCGCACCTTCAGCGGTGGCCAGGTTCATGTTCTGCAGGAGCCGGGTCAGCTCGGCGGGCGAGTCCGGGAACTCCTGCTTGTACTCATCCCGCAGGAAGTCGCGGAAGCGCAGCTTGTCGAGCTTGTCGATTCCGGCCTTGGTGGGAAGTTCGTCGGCGTGGAACTGATCGGTCATCTGGAACAATCGCCGCAGTTCCTCCTTGGACTGGATGCGGCGACGGTCGCTCCCGGTCTTGATCCAGATGACGCCCTGCCGATCGAAGTACGGCTTGTCCAGTCCTTCGGCAACGGCGAGCGCAATGACGACGCGCCCGCCGTCCAGCGGCACGTTTTCCGTCGTCGGGGAGATCGGGCTGCGCATGTTCTGAGTGGCGGCATTGGCGATGAGTTGATTGAGGCGGCGCACGTCCGCCGGGGTCAGCCCCGGCAGGGTGCCGTCATCGGCGACGCCGATCAGCAGCGTGCCGCCGCTGCTGTTCGAGAACGCGACCAGGTCCGCCGCGAGCGAGTCGGCGTTGGTGACGTCGGCCTTGAACTGCCGGCCGGAGTCTTCGCCGAGGGCGATCAGAGTCAGCAGCTCGGCGCGGTTCATGGCGCGAGCCGATCTGCGGGCATGGGCAGCAGGACGTAGGCCCCGAGGATGTCCACGGGCAGCACGGGCTGCACGGTGACGCGGCCCTTGGATCGCGCGGCCTCGCGCACGCGCTCGTGGGTGGCGAGCTGCGCGGCGGCGCGCTCCGCGGCGACCGGTGAAAGTGCCTGCTGGAAGATCGGCAGCGCGGGCAGCAGCAGGCCGAGCTGCTGGTCGATCGCGGTCTGGATGAGATTGCGCTCGGGGCGGGCGGTGAGCAGCTGCTCGCCGTCTTCCGGTGCGAGCCACTGCGGCGCGTCCGCCCGGCCGGTGCAGGCCAGGGGGACGATCTCCTCGCACAGGATCGTGTCGCCACCTGTGAGCTGCAGGTGGTAGCGGAAGCGCGCCACGAGGAGCGTCGTGCGCGTGTTCACGGCTGACGTCGAAATGACGCTGCAGCGCGAGGCGACGGGCCGAGCATCGCGTGCCACGGGGTCGAGCGCCTGATCGAGGGTCCAGCTTGCCAGGCCTTCGATGACCGGGCTGGTGCGGCCGAGGTAGATCTCTCCCTCTGGCAGCGGCAAGTCGAACCGGCCGCTGAACGGCTCGTCACGGCCGATGGCCTGGCGCAGCGCGCGGGGCACTTCGTTGCCGAGGTGCAGTGCGACGGACTTGCCCTTGGCCTTGACCGGGACGTTCGCCGCCTGCAGCACGCTGTGAAGGAAGCGGGCGACATCCTCGCTGCGACCGATGGCTGCCCGCACACCCTGCAACTCCGCTGCGACGGCTTCGGGGCTCAGCGTGTGCTGCGCGAAGCGGGAGCGGCTGGCCTTTTCGCGGTCACGGGCGTTCTCCCACTCGGCGTGCAGGGCTTGCTTCTGCGGCTCGAGGTTGTCGATGAAGTCGAGCGTCAGCTGTCGCTTGTTCGACCGCGTCTGTTCCTTGAACAGCGCGCCCTCGAACAGGGCCTGCGCGATCTGCTCGCTCGACCCAGGCACCGCGACGGTGACACCGAGGGCGCTCTTGATGCTCTTGTGCTTGCGGATCAGCACTTCGAGAATCACGCCGTCGATGGGGTTGTCGATGCCGTAGTACGTGACCACGCGCACCTCCGGCTTCTCCTGCCCGAAGCGATCCACACGGCCCTCGCGTTGCTCGTGGCGCGTCGGGTTCCAGGCGAGGTCGTAATGCAAAACGGCGTTGAAGTGCTGTTGGAGATTGATGCCCTCCGACAGGCAGTCGGTGCAGACGAGCACGTATGGGCCGGGCACGGCGGCCAGAGCAGCGATACGCGCCTCGCGCTCGGCGGGTGGCAGCAGCCCGGTGACCGATTCGACGCGCACTTTGTTGGGCAGGGCTTCGCGCAGCTCGCGGGCGACGTAGTCGGCGGTGTCAACGAAGCGGCAGAACACGACCGGCTGGAAGCCGTCCTTGAGCAGCGCCTTGAGCTCACGCAGTGCACCCTGGAGCTTGAGGTCGGCATCCGCGGGAAGCGCTTCGGCGCGGCGGGCGAACTCCAGCAGCTTGCGTCGGGTGACGTCGGCGGAGGCCTCGATATCCGAGCCGGGGCTGAAGTCGAGGGCCAGCGTGTCGTCGTCGTCACCCTGATCGAGCACGGTGCGGCGGCCGATCTCATCCACCTCGGCGTCGTCGGCTTGATCCACGGCGGCGCGGCTGCGCAGCGTGGCAGCCGCGGCGGCGGGACTCGACGACACGCAGCGCAGGAGCGCCAAGGCCGACCAGTAACGCACTCGGCGACGCCGGCCACCGTCCTCTTCCGACACGTAATCGCGCGCGAAGGCCAGGATGTCGTCGAAGAGCGTGCGGTAGGCCGGGCTGAAGGTGTAGGTCGCCTCCTTGTCCTGGCGCTCGGGAAAGGCGGTGTCGGTTTCGAGGAAATGGCGGATGTCGGCGCGCCGGCGCTGTACGAGGTGGCGCGCGAGCCGGCGGCGAATGCCTTCGCGCTCGGTGCGCTCCAGGTCGATGGGCAGGTTGGCGAAGTCCGGGTCGAGCAAGCTCAAGAGCGAGCGGAACGCGTCTTCGTTACCGCTGTGGGGTGTGGCCGTCACGAGCACGAGATGCCGCGTCGCGTCTTCCGCGACATGACGCAGCAGGTCGAAACGTTGCTGCCGTCCGCGACCGACGCCGCCGGCCAGCGTGCATCCGTGTGCCTCGTCCACGATGACGAACTCGGGGCACTTCAGAACGAAGTCCTGGGCGCGGCGCGATGACTTGATGAAGTCGGTGGAAACGATCGTGAAGCGGTGCCGATCGAACACCGAGACACCGAGCGGCAGATCGCGTTCCAGGCGTTGGATCGTGCTGGAAAGCACCAGCTCGGCCTCGATGTGGAACTTCTCGGCCAGCTCGCGCTGCCACTGCTCCGCCAGGTGCGGCGGGCACAGCACGGCCATCCGGCGGATCTCGCCGCGGTCCAGCAGCTCGCGCGCGATGACACCTGCTTCGATGGTCTTGCCGATGCCGACGTCGTCGGCGATCAGCAGGCGCACCGGGTCGAGCTTGAGCGCCATCATCAACGGCACGAGCTGGTAGGGCCGTGGCTCGACCGCGATGCGCCCGAAGCTTCTGAACGGCCCGGCGGCAGCGCGGGTGGACAGGCGTGCCGCGTCGCGCAGGAGCTGGCCCGAGGCAAAATCGCCGAGGTCGGCCGCCGCCGGCAGCCGAAACGTCGCGGACTCGACCGGCTCCACGGCCGGCAGGATGCCGGTGACTTCCTCGTCGAGCCCGCCCACCGGGCGCGCGATCAGGAGGTCATCGGTGGAGTCCGGCAGCACGACCCACTCGCGGCCGCGCGCGTGGATCAGGGTTCCGGGTTTGGAGAGGGCGAGGGTGCTCATACGCGGGGCGTCCCGAAGATGTCGGGGTGGCGGCTGAAGATTGCGAGCCAGTCGTCCCTGTGGTGGAAGCGGATGACGATGTAGCCCATCTCCATGAGCGCCTGGGTCGTGCCCTGGTCCTCTCGGACGGCATCCGGCTGATCGTGCGGCGGACCGTCGATGTAGATGGCCGCATTGTGTTCGCGGTAGAAGAAGTCGGGCTGCGTGTAGTACCCGGGGATCCGATACTGGGCATCGCTCGGCGGGCGGAGCATCAGGTTGTCCAGCATGTCGAGCCAGCGTTTCTCGAGTTGACTGTCGCAGCGTTTGCGCAGCGCGACCATGCGCTCGGCTCGGGATCCCGCGCCACCCGCCGGGCGACACTCGGCGTGCGACAACTCCGCGAGCAGGTCGCGAATCAGCAGGCGGTCAAGATCCTTGTGGTCCGGCTGGTTGCCGTAATCGAGCAGGCATTCGTAACAGGCCTTGCCGCAGGTCTGCTCGCCTCTGTCTTCCAGCGTGTCCGGCCCGAAATGGCACAGCTCGAGCGCGCGCCGCGCCAAGAGCGGGAGCACGGCAGGATCCTCGGCGATCTGCCGCAACACGCCGGCGCCGCCTTCGGAGGCTTCGTAGAACAGAATCTCCTGGCGGTCCCGCGGCGAGGGCATGGGCTCGCAAGACAGCTCCCGTGACTCGAGCTGGAAGTGCTTCTGGATGGCCTGCTTGAACGCAGCTTGAAGGCTGGCCATTTCCGGGCCTGAGCGCGGAGGCTCGAACCGCAGGATCAGTGCGTTCTTCGTATCTTTCACGTACGGCACGACGCGCTGCAGCCGCGCCTGCGCCGTGGCGTCGTCCTGGTCCCCGTCGTCGCCCTGGTTGCGGGCCCAGTAGCCACGCTCGAGGTCGAGGTTGAACCCGGGGGCCTGCGTGCCGCCCTGATTGGCCCACCCAAGGTTGATGCGATAGAGATCGGTGGCGTCACCGTAACTCAGTCGGAGGGCGAGCGTGTCCCCGCTGTAGACCTCGGCATCCTTGCGGTCGAGCTTCCCGCCGATCTCCGGGAAACGGTAGGAAGTGACCAGCTGGTAGCCGAAGCGCTGGCGCTCCTCCTCGTCGCAGGTGATGCGCTGAGTCAGCTTGAGGCTGACATTTTGCAGTTGGACGAGGTTCTCGATCCGTGCCGGTCCATCGAGGGCGGCGGCGCAGCGATCGCACACCTCGGCGAGATTGGTGCCCTGCTCCAGGTGCGCATACCCGCACGCCGGGCACCGCTTCAAGGTGGCGGTGACGAGTGCATGCGTGGCCTCGATGTCGTCCGAGCCGAAGTCGAGGTTGACCTTGAAGACGCGGTAGCGAGCACCCTCGTGATAGATCAGCGCGCGCGGACCGAACTCGGAGATCGCGAGGAAACGCGGGCGTGAAACGAACTCATCGCGCCCCTTGCGTTGGCGGCGACCCGGCACGAAGGCCGAGATCGGCAGGCGCGGGAAGTTGTAGCCGGGCAGGAACCCCTCCGCGGCAAAGTATCGATAGGAGTAGAAGTCGCCTTCGTAAATGCCGGCGGCTTCGGTGAGCAAGCGGATCTGGCTTTCCGCCTGCGCGCGTAAACGTCGCGAATGAGTGCGTTCGACTTCCTGCCGGGCGTGGTCGCCGATGATCTTGTGGTGCAGTTCGCGCTGGCGGACAGCGGAGCGGTAGAGGCTGCGCCAGCGCTCGCAGGCCGCATCGAAAGCGCGCTCGATCTGGTCGAGTATCTCGCGGCTCCAATCGGCGTGGAACCATACCGTGGATGAGAGTTCCTCGCGAAGACCGTCGATGAGCCGATTGACCTTGGCGAGTGCCGCAGCGCGATGCGCAGGATTCCTCAACTCCTGTGCAATGGCCTGCTTGACCGGCAGTTCCAGCTTGCCATCCGCCGGCGTAAGGTCGACGACCGTGATGAGCGTCTTGCCGAGGTCCGGCTTGGCGACTTCCATCCAGATTGCATGTGCGTGTGAGCGCACGAGATCCTGATTGCGCAGGTCGACGCGCGGCGGCGCGACGGCGCCCGCGACCATCCTGCTCGGCTCGCGGAAGAAGTACTGATCGTGCGGACTGCGTCCCGCACAGTAGGTGAAGACCAGCGCCGGCTGCCCACCGCGACCGGCCCGGCCGCTGCGCTGCGCGTAGTTGGCCGGTGTGGGCGGGACGTTGCGCAGATTGACGAGGTTCAACTGGGCGATATCGACGCCCAATTCCATGGTCGGCGAACAGAAGAGCAGCGGCAGATCGCCGCTGCGGAAACGATCTTCACGCTCCTCGCGGTCTTCCGACGCGACTTGAGCGGTGTGCTCGCGCGCTTCGAGCACGCACTTCAGATCCACGAAGCGCTGATAGCACTCGACGAAGTAGCGGTTGACCTCCGGCGGGATCTGGCCTGCGGCCAGCAGGCGCGTGCGATCGATTGGGCGAATCTCTCCATCCGCCGGCAGCCAGCGCAGGGCGTCGGCGTTCAGTTGGTAGCCTGGGTCGTCGCCGTCGCGAGCGCTGCGCACCTGCTCGACGATGCCGTAGCGCTTCAGCGCCAGGAGCAGGAAACGAATCACCTGATCCACTTCGTCACGGCCGAAGCTCTGTCCCTGTGGCGCATGGGGAGCCAGCGCACGCTTGAGGTAACGGCCGTAACCGCCGTAGGACGACACGAATAGGCCGGGTCGGTCCTGCTGTCTCTGCGGGCGGGGATAGGCCACGACAGCCTTCGAGAGCTCGCGGGCATCCTCCAGATACCAGACCGTGTCCTCCAGCAGTCGCGGCTTGGTCTGTTCGACCAGATCAAGCTGTTTCAGCGGGTCGAGGACGTCCGCTTTGACCGCCAGAGACCGGCGCAACACGTCGAGCAGGGTGCGCAGAATCTCCTCTCGCAAATCGGCGTGGCATTCGCGCAGCGGTCCGGGCGTGTCGACGAACTGCTCCACGTTGCGATCGGCCTTGATCTTGAAGCCCGCATCCCAGAGCGCCGATTCGCCCAGCAACCCGTCGTCACCGCGAAGCCCCTCGTAATCAAAAGCCAGCAGACCGCAGTCTTCGAGATTCGGCGCGGTCACGCGCCATCCGCGCTGCAAGTCACGGTAGAGGTAGTAGTCGATCACGCGGCGCAGGGCATCGTGGGTTGCGTTCAGTGCAGGTCCGCACACGTCTGGGTCGGCTGCGTACTCATCGAAGCGCAGCTGCATCGCGTCGAACACGCTGCGCGACAGCTCACCGTGGCCAAGGCCCCGGTCGCCCTTGTCCTGGGTCGCCTTGTGCAACGCAGAGCGCAACAGGGCCACTTGGGCAAAGTCGTTGAAGTGCCCGGCCTGCAGCGACGCGTCCTGCCGGTTGTCGGTGAAGCTCAGGAGCTTGCGTGCTTCGGGTGTGAGGTCCAGATCGCGCTGTAACTCAATCAGTGACCGGACTGCGAGGATCGTGGTGGCTGTGCTCCGGTTGTCCACGCCGAGCGTTGCCAGCTTGGCACGCTCGGAGCGCTGACTCTTGGTGTAGGCGACGCCGCAGGACGGTTCGAGACAGAACAAGAAGTTGCGGCGAATCAATGCCGCCGGAAGGCCACCGCCTTCGGACACGATCCGACCACCCGCATCAACGAAGACCGGCTCGGGAACATCGTTCCCACGCCGAACATCGGGTTTCATTCGTTCCGTACCGTTGGCCGTTGGCTCTTTCATGAACGCAGGCAAGCGATCCAGTTGCGCCGGGCCGTCTGTCCGCGGCCAGGGCGCGGACTCGGAAACGTAGAGGTAGGCATCTTCGCTGCCATCGTTGCTCTCCTCCCGCCGGTCCTCCCGTGGCATCAGGGTCCTCCCGTGCTCGCCGGGAACCACTGTCGCACGGTAGTAGGCAGTGCCGCACTGCCGGCAGAACACCAGTGGGAAGAGCGGCTTGTCGGGCTCGCCGGGCTTGGAGCCTTTCTTCGCCATCTCCAGATGACGTTCGGCCTCTGCCTCGAGAGTGGCCCAGACCGTATCGCCCCGGGTGAAGAACTGATGAAGCCGGAAAGCGAAGATCGGAAAACGACTTGAGGCGCGGCGGCGCAGGGTGGATCCCTGCAGCAGAAAGCGCCGCAGCACTCCCGCGCATTGGGCGGGGTCCGTGGCAGTCAGTTCCGCCAGCTCTGCTGCCGCACTCTGCTGCTGCTCCAGCACCTCGCCCTGAAGCCGGCGCGGCGCCTGCCGAATGAGTCGGCCGCTGCCGTCTTCCGCGCGCACACCAAACGTGGACTCAATCCAGGACGCCAATGGATGAAGGCGGAAGCCGTCGTAGTCATCGGGCGGGGCAGCGTCCAACTCGATCGTTGTGCGAAGCGCCTGAACCACCTGGTCGTCTGTGCACTCGAGTTCCGGAGTGGCGCGCTCCAACGTCTCGCCAATGACCTGCGATGCGGCAAATGGCACGCCGAAGAGGGTTTGCGCGGCCTTGGCAACCGCACTCTTCTGATCGTCCGTCGTCCCCTCGCTGGACATGGTGGCTGAAGTGCCGATGCAGACGATGTCGTGACCACCGAAGCTCTGGCGACAACGCCGGATCAGCAAAGCCACGTCCGCACCCTGGCGGCCCCTGTATGTATGCAGCTCGTCGAAGACCAGAAAACGCAGGCTCTGAGTGGCACGCACCAGCTCGCGATCTTCCCTACGTGTGAGCAGCAGCTCGAGCATCATGTAGTTGGTGAGCAGCACGTCCGGCGGATTGCTTCGGATGGCTTCCTTCGCTGCCCCTGTTTCCTGCCCCGTGTAGCGGGCAACACGCACGGGCGACTGTCCGTCGGCGTAGCCCTGCTCGAGGAACTTCTTGAGCTCCTCATCCTGACTGTTGGCCAGAGCGTTCATCGGATAGACGACGATGGCCTGGATGCCCCTGCCCTTTCCGTTGCGCAGGATGTGATCCACGATCGGCACGATGTAGGTCATGCTCTTGCCAGAGCCGGTGCCGCTGGTGAGGACGTAGGATCGACCTTCCTTGGCCTTCAGAATCGCTTCGCGCTGGTGGGTGTGAAGGACAAGTTGCTTGCCCGTAGGATCCGTGTCTGACTTATCGATGCGAAAGATGCGAGCGCACTCCGCATGCAGCACGCCTTGGCCCGTCAGATCGTCGATCGTTCCCCCAGGCAAGAACGTCGGGTTCAGCTGGAGCAGCGGCTCAGGCCAGAATGCGCCTGCGTCCAACGCATGATCCACATGCTCGCTGATACGCGGGTCGCGGATCTTGATGAAGCTACGCGTGTAGCTTTGGTAGTCGTCGACGAGACGTTGCCTGAGGTCAAAGACATCCATGATCAGGCTCCGAATGCCAAGAGGGAATCCTCGTAGACCCGCCCGAGCACGTCCTTAAAGTGCGCATCCGGGTCGTCGTCGCGTACTCCTTGGGCAGGACGCTTTTCAGGACCGGATTGTCGCGCTCGATCCCCTCCAGCGCGCCGTCGACCAGCCGGCCGATCGTCGGCTGCCTGGCCTGCTTCTTGACCTGAACCCACCTGGCCTCCGGCGGCACCCAGAACAACGGCGAGTCGGCGCCCTGCGGCCGCTTTTCCTCGAGCTTGGCGTGCAGCTCCTCGAAGGCGTCGGTGATGTGCCTCAGGAAGACGAGGCCGAGGACGACGTGCTTGTACTCCGCCGCGTCCATAGCCCCCCGAGGCGCGCCGGCCATGCGCCAAAGATCGGCCTCGTAGCCCAGGGTGGCGCCGTCCTCTCCGGTCCCGCCGCAGCCCGCGTCCTTCGCCTTCGACTTCGAGGTCGCCACCGCGTTCGCTCCTCCGCAAAACAAAGCGCCTGGATTCGGCGGGGCGGGCGGCGCCTGGTCCGCCTTGACCCCCTGAGACGCGGCCCGATCGCCGGATGACCTGGGGCGCCGCGGCGCAAGTTACAGGTAACACGGCGCCACGGCCAGAATCCACCTGGGCGTGGCTCTTAGACACCCGGACCCGCGGGGACCGGCCAGCCCGAGGCGACCACACCCTGTGTCAGGATAGTTGCCGCCCGGTTCGAGGAGGCCCAGGGGACCCGGGGAAGGGCGAAGCCTGGCGCCGAGCGGGTCGTCGCGGCAGCCCGGAGATTGCGGGAAGTCTCCGGAATCGGCGTCCCCGCCGCGCGGGACCCGCGATTCCTCCCGCAACAACCACTCAATCTCCAACCCGCCTGGGAGGCACCGATGTTCACGATCGCCAAGAATTCCGCTCTACTCGCCGCTCTTCCGCTGCTGTTCGCGCTCGGCTGCGCCGCTCCTTCACCGCGCCCCTCCTATCAAGCCAGCGACATCCAGGCCGCACCCGTGGCGCGCGTGGGGCCCTCGTTCGCGGGCGCCACCGTCGCCTGCGTCTCCTACGTGAACAAGACGCTCTCGCCCTACCGCACGCTCGGCGACGCCTCGGTCGGCATCCTCCCGGAATACCTGATCGAGGCCGGCTTCCGCCCGATCGAGCACTCCGAGAACCCCGAACTGGAATCGGTCCTGTCCGAGATCCGCTACGGCGAGTCAGGCCGCGTCGACGCCGCCACCGCCGCCCGGATCGGCCAGCAGCTCGGCGCCCGCTACGTCTTCGTGGGCGAGGTGAACTCCTATCGCGAGGTCGAGGGCAAGGGCTCCCGCGGCATCCACGTCATGGGCTACGGTCTGAATGGCGGCGGCAGCAACATCACCTATGATCTGCAGGTCTCGGGCCGGCTGATCGACGTGGAGACCCGTGAGATCGTGGCCTCCAAGACCGTGGCGCACGATGAAGTGTTCGAGATCCAGGGCGGCAGCATCAGCACCCCCTGGGGCGGCTTCCAGCAGAGCCAGGAAATCGAGATCAAGCAGGAGAACGCGGGCAAGGTCCTGAACCACGCCTTCGGCCGCCTGGTGTCGCAAATGGTCCGCCAGCTCAACGCCCGCTGACATCGAACAGAAAGATGGAAAGGCTCTTCGCCATGAACACGCACCTGCTCCCCCTCGCCTTCGCTCTCGCCACCGTTCTCACGTCGACCGCCCGGGCCGAAGCGGACTCCAGCGCCGCGCTCGAATGGAAGACCGAGGCCGGCGGCCCGACCGCCCGGATCGCCCTCGAGCTCGGACCGGACACGCCCGGCGTGTGGGTCGCCTTCTTCGAGCGCGGCGACCAGCAGGTGCTGCCGCTGCTCTTCGCGGGCGGGAAGTTCGCGGCCGGAACCGTCCCGGTCGCGAACATGACCGAGCTCGAGCTGGTCGCCGACGTCGCCGGCGCCGAACCGCACCGCGCGCTTCTGTTCGCCAGGGAGCGCGCGCTCGGCATCCAGGGCGTCCTGGCGGCCAACGTCTACCACCTGCTGATCACCCGCGACTTCATCGACGGCCAGGACCTGACGAAGCTCTCCGAGCCGGACCAGATGCCGGCCAAGCTGAAGTCGTACCTCGACGGCTTCCGCCGCCTGCGGCGGCTCGCGCTGAACTACGCCGCGCAGTCGGACCAGCGAACCCGTGAGATGGCCGAGGCCTTCGGCGTCGACGCGCGCTTCGACCGCCCGCGGCTCATCCTGACCAGCGAGGAGTGGATCGAGATCCCGAAGGAGGTCCAGGAGAGCAAGCCGGCCGGACCGTTCGGCGCGCTAACGGCCGCGCTGGAACCGAAGGTCGTGGCCGAGACCGCGCCGACCTACGGCGTGGACGTGCTGGCTGACGGCGTGGCGGCCGGCGGCGAGTATGCGCTCGGTTTCCAGAACGCGCGCTCGACCTGGAACGACCTGCTGGAGGGGAAGGTGATTCACGACGCCACCTCGGGAGAGCGCCGGATCCTGACGGCATCCCTGGTCTTCGCCCAGCTCGGGCGCGAGCGCGCCGAGAAGGGGATCGAGAACCGGATCCTGCGGGTGCGGGACGGCGACCTGGAGCTGCTCGATCAGCGCGAGGGCCTCTGGCCGAGCGCGAAGGAGTCGATCCGCTCGTTCCTTGCGGAACACCCCGACTGGTCGATCCTGATCCCCGAGAAGCCGGTCGACTTCTACCAGGGCGAGCGCAAGCTCTATTCGCTCTATGCCTGGTTCCGGGTGCATGACGCCACCGGCCGGATGATCGGCATGTTGCCGAACGGCGCGCACGGCGCGATGACCGACGAGCTGGCCCGCCTGGGCGGCGGCATCCGCGACCAGGCGCTGGAGAAGATCGCCAACCAGGCCGGCGGCGGCGCGGTCAAGGGCTTCTTCAGCCAGGTGGCGGGGATGTACGTGGCGGCGGGCGGGATCCTGGACGGGATCAGCATGACGATCGCCGATCCGACGCTGCTCGATCGCGGCGCCGAGGCCTGGCACGAGTTCCTGGGGCTGCATGCGGTGGAGTACTGCCAGCAGTTTCTCGAGGACAACGCGTCGCAGTACGACAGCTACTCCGCCCAGCTCGGCTTCTGGCAGGGAGCGCTGGTCTTGATCGGCGCGGTCGGAGGCCGGAAGGCGGTCGAGGAAGGCGCCCGGCGTGCCGTGGAAGGCGTGGCCGGCAAGGCGAAAAAGGACCTCGAGGACTGGGCGAACCAGCAGCTCGAGCAGGGCGGAGAGATCGCGGGCGAGGCCCTCGACCAGGCCCGAAGCGACCTGCTCGGCGAGTACGACCGCTTCGTGGACGGCCTCGAGCGCGCCCGCGACGCGCTCGAAACGGGCGAAGAGATCGGCGAGCGCGGGGCCGAGTATTACCGCCGGGCGGAAGAGCTGCGCCGGGAACTCGAGAGCTTCGGCGGCTGAGCCCGCCACGGATCGTTGGTGCTGTTGGTCACCTGCGGATCGCGGGGCAAGGAGCAGCCGCACCGCACGCCGCCGCCCGGTCCGTCGTCTACGGAGCGGTAGCCGCAGCGAACGCCTTCAGGCGCTCAGGTCGAGGGGCTCGCAGCGCACCTCGGTCTTGACCGACCGGGCGATGAAGCACTGCTCGTGCGCCTCGCGGTGCAGGGCTTCATGCTCGGCCGCCGAAGGCCGCTGCGGTCCCGAGAACATCACCCGGGGGCGCAGGGTGACCCGGGTCATCGCCAGCTTTCCCTCGGCGTTCTCGGACAGCACGCCGCTCGCCTCGTCGCGATAACTCTCGACCACGAAGCCCCGCTTCGCCGCGATCGAGAGGAACCAGAGCATGTGGCAACTGGAGAGCGACGCGACGAACGCCTCTTCGGGATCCACCGCCTCCTCGGCCGAGAGCGGCGGCGGCACCACCTGCGGCGAAGCGGACGCCGGAACTTCGATTCCCCCGTCGAACTGCCAGCGATGTCCGCGGCTGTAGCGGTTGTCGGTGAACGCGGCGCCGTTGCGCTCCCAGGCAATCACCACGGTATGCAGGCTCATGTCATCTCACCGGAAGCGCCGGGGAGGATCCCCAGAACGGAAGGTTGGAGGGTACTTCCGCGGCGCGGGGTTGTGAAGGCCGTTTCGAACCGTTGGAATCACGGGCCCGCGGAGTGCTTGCAAGCGAGGTCGAGAGTGACCCACGAACGGCCCACCATCGCCGTGGTCTCCGATGCCACCGGCACCACCGCCGAGTCGGTCTTGACCTCGGTCCTGGTCCAGTTCCCGGAGGCCCGGTTCAGTCTCAGGCGGCACCCCTTCGTCCGGAGTCCGGAACAGATCGAGGAGATCTTCCGGGTGCAGCCGGAGGGCCGGCGCATCGTGCTGCACACGCTCGTGTCGAAGGACCTGCGCGAGTTGCTGGCGCAGCGGGGCGCGGAGGAGGGGTGGACGGTGGTGGACCTGATGGGACCGCTCATCCAGTCCTTCTCGGAGCTGCTGGAAGCGTCCCCCCGGATGGTTCCCGGGATCTACCGGCATGAGGAGGAGGACGCCGCCCGCCTGCGGGAAGCGATCAGCTACACGCTGGCGCACGACGACGGGCGGGGGCTCGCCACCCTCGAGCAGGCGGACCTGCTGATCCTCGGCGCCTCGAGAACCGGCAAGACGCCGGTCGGCATCTACCTCTCCTGCCGCCGGCTCAAGGTCGCGAACTGGCCGATCGTGGCGGGCTTCAAGCTGCCCGGCGAGATCCTCGGCACCCGGGTCAAGACGGTCGGCTTTCGCATGTGTCCGCAGCGCCTGATCGAACTGCGCGCCGCCCGCATGGCGCGATTGCCGGGGACCGCGAAAGAGCACTACTCCTCGCCCGCGCAGGTCCAGGACGACTTGAGATACAGCGACGAGATCTACCGCAGGATCCAAGGCTGCAAGGTGGTCGACGTCACCCGTCGGTCGGTCGAGGAGACCTCGGAGTGGATCACGCGCAACGTCCTCTGACGGAGCGCACAGCCTGGCGCACAGGCGCCGCCAGGAGGAGACGACATGATCTCGACGATCGCATCGAAGAACCTCGTTCGGGCCCTGGCGGGAGCGGCACTGGCGCTGCAACCGGGATGTGCGCTGCAAGGCGGCGACTCCGACGCAGTGCCCGGAACGGAGTACCACGTCTCGGTGAAAGGAGACGATGCCGGCGACGGGTCGCCCTCCAACATGCTCCGGACGATCATGGAGGCGGCGCGCCGCGCACAACCCGGCGACCGGATCACCGTGCACGAAGGCGTGTACCGCGAGCGGGTCAGCCCGCCGCGCGGCGGATCGTCGGACGAGCGGCGCATCGTCTACCGGGCCGCTCCCGGCGAACGGGTCGTGATCAAGGGCTCCGAGCGGCTCCGCGGCTGGGAGCACGTGCGGAACGACACCTGGAAGCGGACCCTGCCGGACGGCGACTTCGGCGGCTTCAATCCGTTCAAGGACGAGATCCGGGGCGACTGGTTCGCCCGCCGGGACCGCACGCTGCATACCGGCGCGGTCTATCTGGACGGCCACTGGCTGACGGAAGCCGCCGCGCTCGAGGACGTGCTGGAGCCGGCGGGCGAAGAGCCGCTCTGGTTCACCCCCTCCCCGCCCGCGTCGGGCTACCTGCTGAATCTGGCCTGGTTCCGCCCGGGCGCGCCCGAAGGCGGCGCCTTGCAAACGGCCGCCGCCTCGTTCGCAAGCCAGCAGGGCGTCCTGCTGGCCGACTGCACAGAAGGCGGCCAGTGCGCCGGCTGGATCGAGGCGGGCGACTGGACGCTGCATGAAGGCGTCGACTTCGGCCGGGGAACGGACAGCGTGGAGTTTCGCGCGGCCTCGGACACCGGCGGCGGGACGATCGAGCTGCGGCTCGACTCAGCAGACGGCGAACTGCTCGGCACCTGCCGCGTCGACGGCACCGGCGGCTGGCAGCGGTGGCGATCGTTCACCGCGCGGATCCAGCCCACGAGCGGCGTGCGAACGGTCTGTCTGGTGTACCGGGCGAAGGAAACCGTGCCGGTCGATCCCGGCGCCACCACAATCTGGGCGCAGTTCCCGGGCATCGATCCGAACGAGTCGCAGGTCGAGATCAACGTGCGCCAGAGCGTGTTCTATCCCGAGCGGCCGGGAGTGGACTACATCACCGTGCGCGGTTTCACGATGATGCACGCCGCCACCAACTGGGCGCCGCCGACGGCCGAACAGGTCGGCCTGATCGGCACGCACTGGAGCAAGGGCTGGATCATCGAGGACAACGACATCCGCTACTCGGCGTGCACCGGAGTGACGCTCGGCAAGTACGGAGATGAGTGGGACAACACCTCCGCGAATTCGGCCGAGGGATACGTCCAGACGATCGAGCGCGCGCTCGAACGCGGCTGGACCCGGGAGAACATCGGCCATCACGTCGTGCGCAACAACACCATCTCGCACTGCGAGCAGGCCGGCATCGTCGGCAGCCTGGGCGCGGCGTTCAGCACGATCACGGGCAACAGCATCCACGACATCCACGTGCGGCGGTTGTTCAGCGGCGCCGAAATGGCGGCGATCAAGTTCCACGCCGCGCTCGACTGCCTGATCAGCCGGAACCACATCTATCGCTGCAACCGCGGCATCTGGCTGGATTGGATGGCCCAGGGCACGCGCGTGACCGGCAACCTGCTGCATGACAACGGCCCGGCCGAGGACCTGTTTCTCGAGGTCAACCACGGGCCGTTCCTGGTGGACCACAACGTCAGCCTCTCCGCCAACGCGCTGCTGGTCAATTCGCAGGGCGGAGCGTACAGCCACAACCTTCTGACCGGCCAGATCGGCGTGATCCACTCGGAACAACGGCGAACGCCCGCCCAGGAGCCGCACTCCACCGAGCTGGCCGGACTGTTTCCCAACCCCAGCGGCGATGACCGCTACTACAACAACGTCTTCGCCGGCGGCAACGGGCTCGCGCCCTACGATGCGGCCGGGCTTCCGGTGTACATGGACGGGAACCTCTTCCTGAACGGCGCCAGGCCGTCCGTGCACGAACCGCATCCAAGGATCGCGCCGGAGTTCGATCCCGGCCTCGAACTGCATCACGCCGACGGGAACTGTGCGCTGGACGTGACCCTCCCTGAAACCTGGGCGCACGCCGGCCCGCGCCCGCTGGTGACCAGCGAACTTCTGGGCCGGACCGAAACGACCGGCTTGCCGTTCGAGTTGCCCGACGGGTCGCCGGTTCGTCTCGATACCGATACCTTCGGCCGGCCGCGCGATCACGCGCATCCGCGCCCCGGGCCGTTCGAGGTGAAGGCCCCCGGCCGCGCTTCCCTGCGGCTTTGGCCACCGGCCCGATCACGCGGATGACTCAGCCTCGACGTGGGGCCGATCCGTTCAGGCGAACACTGAGGAGATAGACGCCATGCACCGCCGCAAGGCAAACCCGGTGATCGGTTGCCTGATCTTTCTCTTCTTCATCGGCGTGCTGGCGATTCTTCTGCTGTTCCCCTCGGACGTGATGGACGCGCTCAAGTCGCTGATCAAGAGCACGACCTGGTAGGCCGAGGGACCGAGAGGGGAAGACCTTCTTCACTTGCCTGACGACTCGTGTCGGCCCTTCAAGATCCCCGTGGTGATCTTCGGGTGGTAGAGAAGTTCCGTGCACCTTCTCCGGAAGGCCGCCGGCACCGCCTCACGGGCATGGCCAGGTGGGTTCCAGAAGCTCCCGCCGAGATCGTCGCTCCCTACCACGCGCTTCTCGGCAGCCGGTGGGGGCGTCGTTGGAAGCCTGGCCCTGCCCTTCCCCCGCAGATTCGTCTGACCGTGTCATGGGCCCGCGCGCTCTGAAGTTGGCATGATGGGCACGCCATGATCCTCTGCGCTGCCGGCGACATCCACGGAGCACTGGACCGTCTCTACGAAGCCGTCCTCGCCTTCGAGAACTCGCTCGGCGTGCAATTCGAATGGGTGCTCCACGTCGGGGACTTCGGCGTGTGGCCGGATCCGGATCGGGTGGACCGCGCGACGCGGCGGCACGGCGACGCGGGGGACTTCCCGGTCTGGTGCGCCGAGGGACGGGCTGCACCTCGACCAACGCTCTTCATCAAGGGCAATCACGAAGACTTCGACTGGCTCGAAGCACAGGCGCGGAGGGAGATCCTGCCGAACCTCACCTATCTCCGTAATGGTGAGACGTTCGACGCCGGCGGCGTGACGATCGGGGGCGTCGGGGGTTGCCACGGCCCGTCGAGTTACGGTCGCCGATCACGCGACCTTCAGGGCCGCGCCAGGCGCCACTACACCCGGGAAGACGTCGACCGGCTGATCGGAGCGGGTCGCGTCGATGTCCTCCTGACCCACGATGCCCCGGCCGGGGTCGTCTTCCCGCGCCACCGCATGGGCGCGAACTGGGCAAGCAATGCCGCAGGCCTCGACGACCTCGTGCGGGCGGTGCGGCCACAGGTCTGCTTCTTCGGCCACCACCACATCCGCGTGGACGGCGACATCGAGGGTGTCCCGTGTCTCGGCCTGAACCTCGTGGGGAGGCCCGGGAACCTCGTCGCGCTTCGGATCGAGGGCAGGCGTTGGACCCTCCTGGGGGAGTGGCCAACCGATAGCCCCGGACGGACGCTCCGCGGACTCAACCCCGGCGCGGGCGAGCGATCAGGCTGATCACCGCCACGAACAGGGCCGAGCCGATGATCGACCAGAGAACCGGAAACGCCGTTCCGCCGAGCGTGATGGTGAACAGCTCGGGCAATCCCAGCGCGCGGGCCAGCCAGACACCGAGCAGGGCGCCGATGAACCCGACCGCGATCGCGGTCAGGCATCCGCCGCGCGTGAACCCGGCAATCGACTGGCCCACGGCGCCGCAGATGCCCGCGATCAGCAACAGGACGAGGAACTCGACGAGCGTCATGGCGACTCCTTGACGGTTGGCGCGGCCGTCACGGCCAGCGATGAGCCGTCAGGATAGCTCGGATCAGGAGCCCTTGTCGATTTCCTTCCAGGCGTCCGCGAGGTCCTCGCTCAGGTCGCTCATGGCGTCTTCGACGTCGCCGGAGAACTCACGCCACGAGGCCTTGCTGCCCTTCATCATTTCCTGGAGCTTGATGGACGCCTCGTCGGACTTCTCGCGAAGCTCCTCGAGCGTCGGTCGCAGCTTCTGCGCGACGGCGGCCCCGCGGCTCTCGATCTCGGCCTCGAGCTTGTTGATGTCGGCTTGCAGTTCATCGAGGCGCGTTTCGGCGTTGTTCACGAAGTCCTCGTATTGGGCCTCGAGATAGTCCCCGGTCGCTTCAGTGGCCTCTCGCTGCTCCTCCCTGACGTCATCATAGGAATCGTTGCAGGCCGGCAGAAGAGCGAGAACGGCGATCAGTGTGGTGGTTCGAAACAGCATCTGGACCTCCTGTATGTGCAAGACAGTGGATCGTCTGAGTGAGCTACGCGTCGGGCGTCGGCGCGTCGGCGGCAGATCTCTGCCGCATGCCCCACTGGACGAGCCAGCGGGTCCGGGCGTTAACGACCCGCGAACGTGTCGTGGAGGAATCGGATGCCCTGCAGCAGTCCCCAGCCGCTGGCGGCCAGCAAACCGAGAATCATGATCAGCATGAGGAGGTCCGAAAACGGGCTTCCATGACTGGACTGTTCGCGGTCTTTGTCAGCGACCGGACGGTCGGGACCGCCGACCGGACGGTCGTGTCGGGTCGTCATCAGCGACCTCCCTCCGCGGTCCGGCGCAGTGCGGGGTCGACGACATACCGGACGAGCGGGGCGGACCGCTGTTAGCAGAGCGGGGCGGACCTGCGGCATTGTTTTTCGAATCTGCAACGTGGCGCTGCCGCTCCGTCAGGCTATCAGACGCGGATTGTATTCGAATTCCGGAGAGACAACATGATCCGATACCGCCTCATTGCAGTCCTGTTCGCCTCCGTTCTGTTGGGCGGCTGCGTCGCCGTTCGCATCGGCACGGACGCCGAGCCGCCGGAGTTCGAAATGAAGAGCTGGGGCAATGCCTTCGCCACGATTGGTGACCTGCCCGAGTACGATGGCGCGATCGTCGCCGCCCACCTCTTCCGCGGCGGCAAACGGACCGGGGAAATCGCAGCGATCGATATCTGGCCGGTGTTGGGAGTCGACGTCGGCGTGCTCGGCCTGCGGGTCCGACTGTTCAACCTGGAGGCCGGCGCCGGGACCCTCTTCTACCGCCCGCGTCCGATGACGGAGTTCCTCGCCGACGCCGACGCCGACATCCCTGAGTGATCGGCGGCCGCCTCCGCGTTCGGCGACGCACGGACTGGTGTCGAGAGCTGCGCGGGTGTAAGGTCCTGCCTTCCACTCGAACCAGGGCCGGCCGGCAGGCCGCTCGCTGAAGATCGCGCAGATGAACCAGGTCGAACGATCGAGACGCTTCTTTCGCCTCTTCGCCTTGGGCGAGGCGATTCTGATCCTGGTCCTGGCGGCGCTGCTGCTGAACCGGGCCAATCTCGGGCCGCCGCCGCAGCAACAGGGGCCGCCCGAGCCGCAAGCAACCGAGATCCCGCCGAATTCGGATGCCTCGGATCCGGCCGCAGCGCCCGACATGCCGGCCGTGCCCGGCTCCGATCTGCCCGCCGTGCCCGGCTCCGGCGCCGCAACCGCCCAGGAGAGCGACGTTTCCGGGATGGTGCTTCACGGACAGGTGCGCGACACCGCCGGCACGCCGCTTCGGACCCGCGTCCTGCTGACCGCGGAAAACGGAACCGTCCACATGGCGCGGAGCGACGAGTACGGCCTGTACGCGCTGGACGGGATCGAGCCGGGCACGTACACGAGCCGGGTCGAGGTGAGCCTCTACCAGGACAGCGAGCAGCCGTTGGCCCTTCCTTCCGGAAAGCCGCTCGTGCGCCACGACATCGTGTTGACCCCGTCGCTCGTGCTGCCGGTGCGCCTGCTGTTGCCCGATGGACGGCCGATCCAGGAGCTCGACGCGGCCGAACTCGGCATCGATCCAAAGCTCGCGGGTCTGGCGGTGCTGGCCACTACGGAGCCGATCACGAGCATCCCGCTCAGCAACCGCACCCATGTGCTGTTCGGCATCGGCCGCTTTCATCCGCGTCTCCGGAAGCAGGACGGCAGCGTCGAGGACCCCCCACCCGGTGCGCTCGGTTTCCTGGAAGTTCGCGGCGGGTATCCGTTCATCGCCACGGCGGTGTTGCGCCAGACGAAGCTGGCGTCGGTCTTGGTCCCGAGACCGGTCGAGGAAGTGAGGCTGACGGTCACGCCGGAGAGCGTCCGGGAGAACCTCAGCCGAGTGACTGTCCGCCTGGCCGACGCCGAGAGCGGCGAGCCGCTGACTGAAGGGCGGGTGGTCCTGGGCGACTACCAGAGCCCCAAGCAGACCGAGTCTCCCGACGATGAGGGGGTCGTCCGCTTCGAGGCGGTTTCGCCCGGCCTGCTGATCCTGGCTCCGCAGTTCGAAGGGTACGAGCTGAACCGGGACTACTTCAGGGTCGAGCCCGCCGAGGACGTCGATCTCGGCACGCTGGCGCTGGCCCGGCAGACGACCGTCAGCGGGCGGGTCTCGGTGGAGCGGGGGCGGACGATGTCGGTCCAGTTCCGGGCGAGGTCGCTCGATCGCATGACCTTCCCTCAGCCGCTGAACACCGGGGTCGGTGGAAGCGTCAGGACCAAGGATGGCAGATTCACTGTGGAGGGCCTGGGTCGCGGAAAACACCTGCTCATGTTCCGCAGCCCCGACGTGGCCCGGGCCGCGATCGAGATCGACACGTCCGGCGGCGACATCGATGACCTCGAGGTGCATCTCCCCGCCGGAACCGAGGTCACGCTCCAGATGAACGGCAACGTCATGCAGAGCCTGCTCTGGCAGGTCCTGGATCCCGCCGGCCGGCTCCTGATCAGTGAGCTCTTCTTGGATCAGGCCGCGCTCCAGGCGCGCTTGATCCCCGGCCTCTACCGCGTTCGGATCTACGAGGACGAGACCCTGTTGAAGGAAATCCCCTTCGAGGTCGGCGCCGAACCGCGACTGTTCGAGTTCACGCCCTAGCAGCCCGTCGAAAGAATGGGCCATGCACAGCCGAGACCATCGTGGTCGAGATCAAGGCGCACAGGACGAGGCGTATTGGTGGATACGGGGAGTTCTGTGCAACGCGGAGATCGGCCGCGAGGGGCCGGCTGGGCGTCGCACAGTTTTTCGACGGGCTGCTAGCAGCGAATCGTCTTGCGCTTCTTTCCCACGCGGCCGGACTGCTCGATCTTCTCGATGTACTCGAGCGCCACGGGGACCTTGCACGCCGTCCCGCCCATGTCGACCGACACCCGGCCGAGCTTGCGGGCGGCGGCCTTGGCCTTCGCAAGCAGCGGCTTCACGTACGCTCCGACCGCGATCACGAAACCGTTCATCGTGTAGCGGACGCGGTTTTGCGCCTTGTCGATCTGCCGGACGACTTGATCCAGCAGCGCCTCGATCTCGGCCAGGTCGAGCTGCTCGTCCGGCGTGATCGCGAGCAGGCCGGCGTACGTGCACCACCCGGTCGCCGCGATCGACTCCTGCTTCGACTTGATCCACTTCTTCGCCAGATCGCGCGCATGCGGGCTCTCGGCCGCCACCCAGGGCACGGTGTATTCGCCGATCATGTGCCACTTCGCGCCCTTGGCCCAGGCGTCGAGCTGCTGCCGGGTCATCCGCGCTCCGTCGGCCAAAAGCCCCGCCAGGTACATGGCGTCGGAGTTGCCCGTGTCATAGAGCGCGCACGCCAGCTCCTGGTCGCCCTTGACCTGCTTCGCGATCACCTTGAGGTCGGCGACCTTCACGCCGAACATCTCCTCCGGCGCCCCATGGCGGGCGAACGTCCGGCGGGTCTGCTCGCTCCCCTTGGCCTTCAACTGCTTCATGATCTCTTGGACGCTGCTCATGGCTCCTCTCATGTTCGGGCGGCTCGGCCCCATTTTAGGAGACGAAAACGAGCCCGCGACTCCCCGGAGTACGGGAAAGTCGCGGGCTCCCGGCAGGCATCGCCGCGGCCCCAACAGACCGGGCGATCAGGGCACGTTGGTGTAGATCAGATGATCGGTCGGCATGATGTGGCCCAGGAGCGGCAGCGGGTGGGCGCCGACCACGGGCGCCGAGTAGTTGTCGGCCATGTCCTTGAAGCGCTGGGTCGGCGGGAAGATCGGGCTGGTCGGGATGACGGTCCAGCCCTGGTCGGTGGTCGCGCCGTAGAAGACCTCGAAGTAATCCTTCGAGAGACACGAGTCACGGTATTTCATCAGCGACTCGTCGACCCAGGCGACCTCGGGCCCCGGATACGTACCCGCTCCCGTCCAGGTGCCGATGCTGGTCGTCACCAGGTACGGCCAGGGCAGCG
>Ga0326597_10003548_pt1 | contig 22388 bp, 16 predicted proteins | sample RVTome_12_FD_203789 | JGI IMG/M metagenome (GOLD analysis project Ga0326597, IMG submission 203789) | Soil microbial communities from uranium-contaminated site in the Upper Colorado River Basin, Wyoming, United States - RVT100D185 | ecosystem: Environmental > Terrestrial > Soil > Contaminated >...
ACGAGCGAAGGGAAATACCGGGCGGTGAATTTGTTTCCCGGTGACTACGAAGTCAGCGTGCGGACCTGGGGCCTCGAATCGGACGTTCAAAACTTGACTCTCGCGGCCGGGCAGAACGCGCGCGCAAATCTCTCGCTCGAAGACACCAGCAACGACCCGACGCGCCGGGGCGGCCTCGAGTACGTGAGCTATGACGAGGCCTATCCTCCGGGCCCGGGCCGGGTGATTGCGGAGCGGACCTGCAACGTTTGCCATGGCCCGAACTTCCTGCTTTCCAAGCGCATGAACCGGGCGCAGTGGAACGCCGTGATCGATATGATGCGCGGCAAAGGCGCCGCAGCCGGCGGCGTGATGATCCTGGAGAAAGACATGTCGGACCAGGACCGGGACGTCCTGCTCGACTACCTGGTCGAGAACTACGGCCCCGACAGCAAGCCGCGCGCGGTCCAGGTGGACAACCGCCTTTCCGTGGATGAGAAGGTTTTGAGCAAGGCCATGTACATCGAGTATTACCTGCAGCCCGATCCTCCGGGACAGGGCGTGCATGATCCCCAATATGCGAATGCAGACGCCTATGGCGCCGGCCGGCGCGTCGGCCAGGACCCCCGCTTTGACAACGACGGCAACGTCTGGTTGATCGACCGCGGGACCCCCAACCGGCTCGTCCGGCTCGATCCCCGCACCGGCGCGATGAAAGACTACCTGACGCCGCGCCCCACGGCCGGTCTGCATGACCTCAGCTTTGACCAAAGAAGCGGAATGATCTGGGTCCCGGAAAACGAAGGGATTCCGGCAAGCCACATGAAGCTGCTCGCCTTCAATCCGAAGACCGAGAAGTGGGAGCAGGAATACCATCTCGATCCGCAGGACCTGCTGGATGTTCCGCTCAAGCACGCCCAGTCTCTTGCCATCGACTCCAAGGGGAATGTCTTTGTGGGAATGATTCTGGGGGATGGTTTGAGCGCGTGGAGCCGCGAGACCAGGAAGGTGGCTACCTTCCCGATTCCGGAGTCGATCACGGGCGGCCACGGCAGTCTGCCCTACGGCGTGATTGCGGACCAGAATGACAAGATCTGGATCGCTCTTGCCCGCCGGGGAAAGATCCTGAAGTTCGACCCCCAGACCAGCCGGTTTACCGAGTTTGTCGCCCCGACCAATCCCTCGTTCATCCGCCGCCTGAACGTCGACGCGAAGAACAACATCTGGTTCCCGATCTTCAGCTCCGGGGAGCTCGTGCGGCTCGACCAGGCGACCGGCAAGATGACGCCCTGGAAGATTCCAGCCCAGTTCTCGGCGCCCTACGACGTTCAGGAATACGACGGCAAGATCTGGATCGCCGACGCCGGGCAGGAGTCCACCTTGATCCAGTTCGATCCGCAAACCGAAAAGTTCGTCTTTTTCCCCTCCCCGCAGCCGAACGCGGACAAGCCCAAGATACAGATCACGCAAGAGGGAGCGATTTGGTACTCGCCTCGCTCCAGCCGGGATTATCCCGGCTTCGGCGTTCTGTATCCCGACATGGATAAGATGACCACGTTCGCGGCGCGGTATTGACCGGGCGGCATTCGGAGGCGGGCAGTCCGTATCCTCCTGGAAACGGATTGCTCGCCTTACGCGTTCCAGCGTTTCTCTCAACACCGCTGAGTTTGCGGCATTCTTAGCACAGAAACACGCTTGCGCCCTTCCGGTAGGGTCGGAACCGTGCTGCCTCCAACATTGCTGCGGCCGGGAAGGTTTGGTTTGCTCTCCCAAACATGCGCCGGGTGAGTTAGAATAACCCCGGCCTGCGCGACAGAGGAAGAACCAGCAAGATGATGGAGGGGGAAATGAATCTGGCGATCAACGGCGCCCCGAAGCTGGAACTAGGGAAGAAGATGGACCCGGCTGAGGCAAAGGCGCTCGTCGAGGACCTCTACCGGAAGACTCAGGCGCGATGGGATGAGCGCGTCAATGCCGGGCCGTTCATGGAGGAGCTGCGGCGCGGCACGCTCCCCATGGACGCCATCCGGTTGTTCTGGACGAATTGGGCCTACTACGTTTTCGAAATCAACAATATCATTGCCTGCACGTACCAGCGCCACATTGGGTTCCTGAAGCGCCATTGGGACCTGCTGGCGGCCTTCAGCGCCAAGGTGGCGGATGAGTACATCCACCCGGAGCCCCCCGGTCACGTCAAGGTGGTCATGGAGCAAAGCAAGATCTTCGGCGTGCCCGAAATCGAAGTGATCGAATGCCAGATGCTGGCTGAGTGCCGGGGTATTCTCGAATTCAAGCGCGGCCTCATGCACGAAGGGACAATGCTGGAGTGGTGGTCGGGCGTGGCGACGGAAGAACCCATCGGCTATTGGGCGCGAGAGTGGCGGCAGGCCCTCACGGAAAAATACGGCCTGAAGCTCGATCAGGTCGGGTACTTTCGCACCCACGAGGAGGCCGACCTCGAAGTGCATGACGAAGGCGTCATGGGGCACGGCGAGTTCAATCGCACCGTGCTGCAGCGGCTTCTCGAAGCCGGCGAGGTCTCCATGCGGCCCGGCTTCACGCTGGAGTACAGCCCTTTGACGGCGGTGGACTTCTACGGCCTGTTCTTTGACGGCGTCTATCGCCATTCCAAAGAGGGAGCGAAGTAGTTCCTCCGCCTCAAGGCTGCCGTCCTGGATCGGAATCTGGAATTCGAAATCCGGAATTTCGGGTTGGTTGAGGATTTGGATTTGCCGCCCTATGGCCAAGACCGTCTGTGAAGGAATCCTGATTCCGCTGATTACGCCCTTCGATGACGCGGGGGAAGTGGACGAGCCCGTGCTCCGCGAGATGGCCGAGTTCATGGTTCGCAGCGGCGCGCACGGCCTGTTCATTCTCGGTTCCGCCGGGCAGGGCCCCGTCATGACCATCGCGCAGCGGAAGCGAGCCGCCGAAGCGGTCCTCACCCAGGTGCGAGCGCGCATTCCCGTCGTCGCGCACGTGGGGTGCGCCGACACGGAGAGCACCGTCGAGCTGGCGCTTCATGCCCAGGCGTGCGGCACAACGGCCATTGCGGTCGTGCCTCCCTTCTACTACAGCGACCATTCGGATCAGGAAATCTTCGACCATGTCCGGGCGGTGGCGGCAGCCGTCGGCGAAGCAGTTCCCATCTATCTGTACGACAATCCGCGGTACACGGGCATCCATTTGACCCCCGAGAAGGTCCGGCAGTACGTGGAAGCGGTCCCCTCGGTTTGCGGCATCAAGGCGGCGTATATCGGGGTAGAGGAATTGTTGCGCTATGTCCATCTGGCTCCGCCCGCCTTTGGCGTCTTTTCCGGCTCCATCTTCAATCTGCTGGCAACCGTTCCGCTGGGAGTCAAAGGGGCGATCCATCCTCCCACCAGCTTTTTCCCGGAGCTCTGCGTCGGACTCTGGGATGCGATTCAGCGGGAACAGTGGAAAGAGGCCTTCGATTTCCAGCGCGTGTTGTTCGAACTGACAACCGTGATCGGCTCGTTCCAGGAAAAGGGAAGAGCGGCGCTCGCGGCGATAGCCCGCTTGCGGGGCTTTGCCGTCCAGCGCTATCCCCGATGGAAGACGGAGGCGTTGTCGGCAAGTCAGATACAAACGCTCGAACTCGCCCTCGAAAAGGCAGGAATCGCCCTGCGAGTCGTCTGAATTCAAGAGCAAGCGGTTTTCCCCATATCTCTAATACGTGTCATCCCGAGGAGCGCCTGTCCCGAGCGAAGCCGAGGGATAGCGACGAGGGACCTGCACTTACTGTTCCGGCTACTCCTGGGGAACGCCCGGCCAAAGCGCAAAAATCGCAGAGTAGGATTGAAGCCGTTTGCGTTAGGATAGGGTGGGAATATGGGGCGCTCGAAACCAATTCGTCGGAAACCGGGATGGGCGGCGATCTTCGTGCTTGTCGTCCTATCAGCATCCCTAGTTCTGATTGTCGGTAAGCCCAACTACCCGGAATTGGGGAGTGCGTCCCGGGCCGCCTTGCGGCAGCGCGCGGGGCAGCCGCAGTTGGTCCGCGCGGAGCCGCTGCCGGCCGTTGAGGGGCTCCAGGAAGGAATGGAATGCGCGTGGATGCCTGCGAGTGCTCCCTCGACTCTTCTCGGAGCCTTCCAGCAACCTGGCGGACCTGTCACTGCCGCGCCCGCCAGTGTTCCCATCGACCGGGCCCCCATCCGGGCGATCCGCGACACCTACCCCACCTACAGCGCCGTGGCCGTGGACCTGAATTCGAACGAGGTCTATCTGCAGGACGAGAATCTGTTCGGCTACAAGGTCTTCGACCGGCTGGCCAACACCCCGCCCGGAGCCGAATTCAGCGAACCGAAGCGCATCGTGGGAGGAATCAACACCAAGCTGGAATTCAACTGCGCCTTATACGTAGACCCGACGAGTGGAGACGTTTACTCCGTCGCCAATGACACCATGGACACCCTGGTCGTGTTTCCGCGCGAGGCGCAAGGCAACGTTGCCCCGATGCGGGAGTTGCACACCCCGCACGGAACCTACGGGATCGCGGTGGACGAGGCGGCGCAGGAGATGTTCCTCACCGTCCAGCACATCAACGGCGTGGTAGTCTACCCGAAAACGGCGGCGGGGGAAGATGAGCCCATCCGCAGGCTGGCCGGGGACCGGACCGCGCTCGAGGACCCGCACGGGATCGCGGTGGACCCCAAGAACGGCTGGATGTTCGTCAGCAATCACGGCAGCGTCAAGAACACCCGCCCCCCGCGCGTGGGCCGCTTCGAGCCCCCTTCGATTACGGTCTATCCGCTCCGGGCGAGCGGGGACACCCCTCCCATCCGGATCATTGAAGGCCCGCGCACGCAGCTCAACTGGCCCGCGCACCTCTTCGTGGACCCGGAGCACGGCGAGCTCTACGTGGCCAACGACGTCGGAGACTCGGTCCTGGTTTTCCGGATAACCGATTCCGGCGACGTGGCGCCGTCGCGCGTCATCCGCGGGCCCAAGGCGGGCCTCAAGAATCCGACGGGATTGTTTGTGGATCTCGCGAACGATGAGCTATGGGTTTCCAGCATGGGAAACCACTCGGCCCGCGTATTCATGCGCACGGCGGACGGTGACGTGGCCCCCATGCGCATCATTCGCAGCGCCCCGGCGGGAAAAATCGCGCTGGCCATCGGAAACCCCGGCGCGACCGCCTACGACAGCCGACGGGATGAGATTCTCGTCCCGAACTGAGTGGCCCACCCGCAAATCGCGGCGTTTGCCAGGCTGGCAAAGGAAAACTCACAGCCCACAAGAATGCTGGCGGGGCAGCAGACGCTGCTGAGCCGGACCATGCATGATATTCGGTATGACGCCGTGCACGATGAATTCCTGGTGACAAATCCGTTCGCGCAGGCGATTCTGGTGTTTCGGGGCGGAGCCGACGGGGAGGAAGCGCCGATTCGCATTATCCAGGGGCCAAACACGCAACTCCAGGGAACGGGCGCTCAGGCGGGCGGCGTCGACCGTTTGGACGTGGACCCCGTTCACGACGAAATTGTGATTCCGGCCGGGGACCGTATCCTGGTTTTTCCGCGCACTGGAAACGGAGACGTGTCGCCGTTGCGCGTCATCCAAGGCCCGGCGACAACGCTGCACCGGGCACAGGCCATCGCTGTGGACCCGGTTCACAATGTGATCGTGGCCGGCACGAATCGCCAATACAAGAATGGATACGGTGCCCTGCTGATCTTCAACCGCACCGACACGGGGAACGCCAAGCCCCGGGGCATCATCCTGGGACCCAAATCGGAGATCGGCAACCTGAACCAGCTCGTGACGTATTCGCCCAAGGGCTGGATCATCGCGGCGCAGACCGGCGATTCCTACGGGAAATCGGAGCCGGAGGGGGTTTTCGTCGGCGTTTGGAGCGTCCACGACAACGGCGACGTTCCGCCGCGCTGGAGGCTCGCAGGACCCAGAAGCACGCTCAAGAAGCCGCGCGGAGTTGCGTTGAACCCGAAAGAGAAAGAGCTCATGATTGCGGACATGACCTTGAACGCCGTGCTGACCTTCTACTTTCCGGAGATTTTTTAGCTGCGTGATTCGCTCTTCATATTCCCGGAACCCGTCGAATGGCATCGGGAGTGAGGATTCTGGAGCATCGGGTGCAGGCCAGGGAAAAGAAAACGCTCGAGCAGTTTGACCGCGAGATCGCTCAGCGCCATCTCCGGGGCCAGTGGAAGAGCGACGAAATGCTGGTCCGCTGCGTGGGAGGCCCGCAGCCGGCCGGCAAGCCGCACCTCTGGTCTTGGTCCGAAGTGTATCCGCTCCTGCTGGAAGCCTGCGACGTGCTGCCGGAGAGTTTCACCGCGCGCCGGCATCTGAGCTATATGAATCCCGGCCTCGAACGGGGCGGAGCCACGCACACGATTCGGATGGGGCTGCAAATGGCGCAGCCGGGGGAGACCGCCTGGGCCCACCGGCATTCGATCGCCGCGATCCGGTTTGTGGTCCAAGGCTCTCCGCAAGCCTATACCGTCGTCGACGGCACGGTTTGTCCTATGGAGACTTACGATCTGGTCCTGACCCCGCCGTGGAGCTGGCACGACCATCACAATGAGAGCGCAGAGCGCATTGTCTGGCTGGACGTGCTTGACGCCTCGCTCATCGCCATGCTCAATGCCACGTTTTACGAACCGTATTCGGAAGAGCGCCAGGAGGTGACACCGGCAAGCGAGGGAGAACTCCGGCCGGCGCAGGGCGGCGGGCGGGGGCCGCTGCGGTACTCCTGGGTTGAAACGGAGAAGCAGCTCCAGCGCCTGGCAGGCGCAAAGGGAAGTCCGTATGACGGCGTTTCGCTCGAGTATGTAAACCCCATGACGGCGGGCCCGGCTCTGCCGACGTTGAGCTGCTGGATTCAAATGCTGCGGCCGGGCGAACAAACGGAACGGCACAGGCACACTTCGAGCGCGGTCTATTTTGTCGTGCAAGGTGATGGGGAAACCCTCGTGGGAAACGAGCGGATCGCATGGAACCAGCATGACGCCTTTGCCGTCCCGAACTGGAGCTGGCACGAGCACCGCAACCGGTCGAAGACGGAAGCCGCGATTCTTTTTTCGGTCAATGACATTCCGGTCTTCCGCGCGCTCGGTCTCTATCGCGAAGAGCCGGGGGAAACTGTACAATCGGCCCCGGCCCTTTTGCTTCCGTTTCCTTCCGCGGGGCGCTGAAGGCCTTCGGGCCGGCTTGTTGTCCTCACCCTGAGGGATTCCCGCGTACCACGGACTCCGTAGCCATCGGGCGGCTGCAATCGGCTGCTCCAGCGAGGATATCTCGTGAATGAGACCATCCTGCGGTTGTGCGAAGTAAGCCGGTTCTATGGACCGGTACGGGCGGTCCGCCGTGTGAGCTTGGAGATTCGGGAGGGAGAGCTGTTCGCTCTGCTGGGCCCCAGCGGATGCGGGAAGAGCACGACGCTCCGCCTCGTCACCGGCCTGGAACGCCCGGACGAGGGCGAGATTTACGTCCGCAACGAAGTGCTCTCCTCGGTCCCCCGCCGCGTTTTTGTCCCGCCTCACAAACGAAACATGGGCATGGTGTTTCAGTCCTACGCCATCTGGCCGCATTTGACCGTCTTTGAAAACGTGGCCTATCCCTTGCGGGCGCAGGGTACCCGGGGGAAGGAACTGGAGAAAAAAGTTCAGCAGGTGCTGGACCTGGTTGGTTTGGCGGGAGTCGGGGACCGTCCCGGCCCCTTGCTGAGCGGAGGCCAGCAGCAGCGGGTGGCCTTGGCCCGGGCGCTGGTTTACGAGCCGCGGATTCTTCTTCTCGATGAACCGTTCAGCAATCTCGACGCCAAGCTCCGCGAGCAGATGCGCCTGGAGCTCAAGCAGTTACAGCGCCGGGTTGGGATCACCGTTCTCTTCGTGACGCACGACCAGGAGGAAGCCCTGAGCTTGTCGGACCGCATCGCAGTGATGGAATCCGGTGAAGTTGCGCAGGTCGGCCTCCCGCAGGATTTGTATGAACGGCCGGGCAAACCGTTCATCCGAGACTTCCTCGGCAAGTCCGTTGTCTTGCAAGGTGAGGTTTCCCGTCTCGGGCCTGACCATCGGGCGGAAATCCTGCTCATCGGAGATGTGCGGGGAACCCTTGCCGTTCCCAACAGTGCCTTTTCATCTGAATCGGTCGGACAGCGGGTCCTTGTGGCCATCCGCCCCGAAGACATTCTCGTGGAAGAAGGCGCCGCCGGGGATTCCTGCAACCGGCTGGAAGGGACGATCGCGGAGATGCTCTTTCTCGGCGACCGGTATGAATGCCACATCCGGATGGGCGGGCAGGAAATCATTCTCTATTTTCCCCGCTCCACCCCCTATCGGGAAGGTCAGACGGTTCGCGTCCACTTTCCGCCCTCGGCCTTGAGTGTATGGAAACAGTAAAGAGGGGATTTGCTTTCCCCATTTCCCATCGGCCCGATTCGCAGACTCTCTGGTGCACGGCCGTCCTTGGAGGGGTCGGCTTCATCCTGCTCTACCCCCTCTTCCTGCTTCTTTGGAACAGTTTCCAGGTGGCCCAGCCGGACCGAGAGGTTGCCTTCGGGCTGGCGAACTGGGTAACGGCTCTCACTGAGCCGGGCATGGTCGCAGCCATTCTCAATACCGCCTGGCTCACCCTGGTTCTCCAGCTCATTTCTTTCCCCGTGGCCATTCTCATCGTGTGGCTTCTGGCGCGGACCGATCTCCCAGGAAAAGACTGGATCGATTTTCTCTTTTGGATTGCGTTCTTCGCTCCCTCCTTGCCGATCACCCTGGGATGGATCCTGCTTCTGGACCCGGATTTCGGGCTGCTGAACCAGAGCCTGAAGGCCGTTTTCTCGTTGGAACAAGGTCCCTTCAATGTCTATTCGTTCTGGGGAATTGTCTGGGTTCATTTGGCGACGCGGTCGGTGGTCGTGAAAGTGATTCTCCTCACCCCGTTTCTTCGCAATCTCGACTCCTCCTTCGAGGAGGCGTCGCGCGTTTCCGGTGTCGGCCCCTTGCGGACGATTGCGCGGGTCGTGGTTCCGCTGCTGCTTCCGGCCGTATTGGTGGTGCTGCTGATGTCCGTAATCCACCTGCTCGAATCCTTCGAGATCGAGCAAGTGCTGGGGCCGCCGTCCCAGTTTTACGTCTACAGCACGATGATCTACCGTCTGCTCCAATTCGAGCCCCCCGAGTACGGCGCTGCTACAGCGCTCGCCGTGATGATTCTGGCGGTGATGACTCCCTTGATTCTTCTCCAGCAGCGGGTCAGCCGGAGCCGGCGCTACACGACCGTCACCGGACAATTCCACGGGGGGCGGTTTCCGCTCGGCGTCTGGAAATGGCCTGCTTTCGCTGCCATTCTCGGCACGGGACTGTTCTTTACCGTTCTTCCTCTGGGGTTCCTGGGCTTGGCAACGTTCATGCGTCTGTTCGGCTTTTTCAACTTGCCCGACCCATGGACGATGGACCACTGGCAGCGGGTGATGGGCGATCCAATCTTTCTTCGGTCCCTCCTGAACACGATCCTGCTGGCAGGAGGTACTGTGGTGCTGGCGATGGCCTCCTTTCCGCTGATTGCCTACATCGCCGTGCGCACCCGCTTCCGGGGACGGCACATCCTGGACTTTCTGTCCTGGCTTCCGATCACGATTCCGGGCCTGATCCTGGGGCTGGGATTTCTGTGGCTGTTCCTGGGCACGCCGGTCTTGCGGCCGCTTTATGGTAGCATCGTCGTGTTGATTCTGGCCGCCGGCATCAGCAGCATGACCCTCGGTGTCCAGCTTGTCAAAACCAACCTGCTCCAGCTCGGACAGGAGTTGGAGGAGGCCTCCTGGGTGGCCGGGGGATCCTGGTTGTATACCGTTCGCCGGGTGATTCTGCCGATGTTGACCCCGGTGCTCGTGACGGTGGGGCTGGTTGCCTTTATTTCAGCGGCGCGGAATATTGCCGGCATTGCCCTGCTGGTGACCAACCAGAACCGGCCCCTCGCCATGCTCCAGCTCGACTATATGGTGGATGGCCGGTATGAGGCTGCCGCCGTTGTTGGCATCATCGTCCTGTTGCTTACGACCGGGGTGGCTCTGCTGGCCCGCTTGTTTGGCCTCCGGATCGGCATTCGCACCTGATCCGGTAGAAGATCGAGCGGGGGAGACAGTCCCGGGAATTGTCGGGAGAAGAAGAGTCCGCGGATAACGCACCTATGTGGATACGGTTTTCACTTTGCCTCATCGTTCTCATTCCTCTCGCGGCCTGCTCATCGGCTTCGCAACCGGACCGCGCGCCGGCGCCTCTGGTGTCAGGCTCGGTTGCGGCCGATTGGAACAGCCTGGTGGCTGCCGCCAATCGGGAGGGGAAGGTTGTGGTCTCGGGTCCCACTCGCGAGCTCTGGCGAACTCAGCTTGTGTCGTTCGAACAGGCGTACCCGGAGATTCAGGTTGAGTACATCGGCTCTAACTCCAGGGACTTTTGGCCGCGCGTCTTTCGCGAGCGGGAGTTCGGCCAATACCTTTGGGATTTGCGCGTCGGCGGCCCGGATCCCCAGGTTTATGAAGCCAGGGACCGAGGAGCGCTCGCGCCGATTCGTCCATTTCTCTTGTTGCCGGAAGTCCTGGATGAAACGAAATGGTTCGGCGGGATGGACCGCATGTTTTTCGACCGGGAAAAGAAGTACGCGCTCGGCTTTGTCAGCTACATTTCGTTTGTGGCCTACGTGAATCGGGACGTCATTCCGGAAACCGAATTGCGGTCTCTTCGCGGCCTGACCAACCCTCGCTGGCGTGGCAGGATCGTGCTTCAGGATCCTCGCGGCGGCGCGGGACTGAGCGCCATCGAAATGCTCTTGGAGGTATACGGCGAGAGTTTCGTCCGCGATCTGCTTACCAGCCAGAATGTCGTTGTGGCGAATGATCTGCGCCAGCAGGCCGAATGGCTGGTCCGCGGCCGTTACCCGATCGCCCTCGGGATTGTCCCCGATGCCTTCCTCTCTTTTCAGGACCAAGGGGTGGATATCAATATCCAGCCGGTCCCCGAAGACACCTCCGCCATCGCTACGGGCACCGGCGGCCTCCAGTTCTTCGAGCGCGCCCCGCATCCCAATGCGGCCAAGGTGTTCATGAACTGGCTGCTGACGCGAGCCGTCCAGACGGATCTTTCTGCTGCGACACGAATGAACAGCCGCCGTCTCGACGTTCCGGTTGCGCATGAGCTGACAGCGCCGGATCCAGCGCGTCTGGAACGGTATGTCCCGTCGCAGGTGGAGGAGATGGTGCCCGTCCGCGAACAGGCCCAGCAGCTGGCCCGAGAGTTGCTTCCCTGATTGCAGCCGCCCGGACCTGTTTGCGTCCGTCCGGGATCGAGAGTCTGTGGCGTTTTCACTTTTTGTCCACCCGTCAGGGCACGGTTTCAGAGGCTGCTGAAAAAATCAATTGCGCGGTCGTTCTGAGCGTAGCGAAGAACCTGCTCGTCCTATGAATCAGCAAGATGCAGATTCTTCGTCGTCTTTGCCTCCTCAGAATGACCGTGTTTTGAGAGTTTTTCAGCAACCTCTTCAGCCGTGCCGCACGAGCCGCACCAAACAGGGGCTTCAGCCCCTGAGGTTCGTCTTCCCATTCACGCGGCGGGTTACACCATTTGTGAAAACGCTTTAGCACCCTTCCGGATTGGTCCAATCCTGTCCGAGCAGTGACCGACGCGAGCATTCTTCCCCGTGCCGATCCGCGCAGACGGCGTTTTTGTTCCCATTGTGGTGCCCGGGGCCGGAATCGAACCGGAATCTAACCATCCGAACGCCAGGGGTTATGTCAGCGGCCTTGCCGCCAGCGGGCGGTATCACTTTACCTCCGGCGAGGCCCAGGCGACGCTCGGCGTTTCCGCCGCTGCCGCCAAGCTCGCGCTGCACCGCCTGGCAAAACAAAAGCTGATCGCTACTCCGGCGCGCGGCTTCTACGTCATCCTCCCACCGGAATATCGTTCTCTTGGCTGCCTACCCGCCGACCAGTTTATCACGGCGCTGATGAAGCGTCTCAACCTCTCCTACTACACGGGCCTTCTGTCTGCCGCACAGTATCACGGCGCGGCCCATCAGCGCCCGCAGGAATTCCAGGTCTTCCTCGCAAGGAACCGCCTGCCGATCCAATGCGGGGCAGTGCGCGTCGCCTTCATGGCGCGCAAACGCCTGAAGGACGTGCCGGTTCAGCCCTTCAACACGCCGAGGGGCACGGTGCTCGTTTCGACGCCTGAAGCGACGGCGCTCGACCTTGTGGGATACGCGGGCCATGCCGGCGGACTCAATCAAGTGGCGACGGTCCTCTCTGAACTCGCCGAGCGGATCGATCCGGAGAAACTGGCCGCAGTTGCCCGGACCGCACCTGTTCCCTGGGCGCAACGGCTCGGATACCTGCTGGAACATCTTGGTTTCGCAGCAAAGGTTCCGCCGCTCAAGGAGTATGTGCGTCAGCACGCAAAACAGTCGACCACACTCCTGCCGAAGACGCCGCACAAGCGCTCCCACCGCAACAAGGGCTGGAAGCTCTACGTCAATGCAAAGGTGGAGGCGGAGCTATGATCCCGCGTGACTACATCACCGAGTGGCGGGCGGTAGCCCCGTGGGTTCAGGACTTCCAGGTCGAGCAGGATCTCGTCATCAGCCGCGCGCTCGTCGAGATATTTTCGCATCGGCACTTGCGCGATGCGCTTGCGTTCCGGGGCGGCACGGCGCTCTATAAGCTTCATCTCAAACCCGCTGCCCGCCATAGGTATCCTTGCGCCGCTGATTCTGGCTACTGATCCAGTGAATAGGTGACCTTGACGATCAACGCCCGGTTGTCGAGACCGGTCCCGGAGCCATAACTCCTCGTTTCGTTATAGACGATAAACAGATCGTCGTTGGACCGGAGGATATAGTTGAGCCGAAAGTTGAACGTATATTGCTGGTCCTGGCTGTTCACCAGAACCGTAGCTGCCGTCAGCCATCTCTGCGTGAACGAATAGTTTACCCGTCCGTTGAACTCCTGGATGGTGAACTGGGAATCCGGCAAGGTAATTTTGTTCCATTCATAGCCCGGCTCGAAGGACAGTTTTTCCGAGGGCTTGATCTGCGGGGCGATTTCCATCCGTGTGCGCCGGCCATTGAAGAAATCGCCCACAGCGGCCGTAAAGTTTCCGGAGGCTCTCCGTCCCCGAAACCCTCGGAACATGAACTGATATTCATTGAACTCGTAAGAGCCCACGGGCACGGTACCGCCGCTCCGGATCGAAAACGGCTGCTCCAGTCGATCCAGCGTCCTCGCGAACGTGAGGTTGACGCTGTCTCCGCTCTCGAATTCCGTACCCCACTCCGCTTCCATCCGGCGGGTCTCCAACCGGCCCTCCTGATTCGTGATGATCTCGAACTCGGTGCCGAACTCCATCTGGCGAACCCCCTCAAGGTTGGGCCGCGGCTGGTAATCCAGTTCGCCGAAGTTTCGCTTGAGGTTCCCGCGCCGCACGAAGCCCATCTCCGGGTCGAAGTTTTCCTGGATGCTGATATGTTCGAGCGTAAACTCGATGCGGTCGCTTTCCCAATCGAGGACGGCCTGTCCGGCCCATTCGCCGTTTTTCCGGTCCGCGGAATCGGATTTGGCCAGAAATCCGCGCAGGTTCAGATTTCGCCAGAAGGTGAAGCTCGCGTCCACGCCGCCCGCCTGGTTCGCGCCGCCGAAGAGCCCGCCGGTGTTCCGGGTGAAAATGGCGCCCACGTACGAGCGCGCCAGCAGATTCCCTTTCACCCGAATCGTGCTGAAGTTTTGCCCCGGGGTGCTGTCTTCGCGCTGGGTCTGCATGTTGAGCACTCCGATGTCCAGCGGCCCTTGCTTGCCCGTCAGTTTGAGACCCCCGTAAATGGGAATCTCCCTCCGGTCCTCGGAGAGCCCGATGCTGCGGCTGTGAAACAACAGCACCTGCGGCTGCCCAATTCGCTCGGCCGACCCGAAGTCAAAGATGCCGGACCGCTCCTGGAAAAACTCCCTCTTCTCGGGGAAAAACTGACTGAATCGGGTCAGGTTGACCTGGGCTTCGTCCACCTCCGCCTGGGCGAAGTCCGGGTTGACGGTCAGGTCCAGCGCGAGCTGCGGCGTGATCAGCCACTTGGCGTCTTCGATTCCCACGTCGGTCAAGTGGCTGGTTTCGGTCTGTCCGTTCCGGATCTCCTTACTTCCGCCCGTCGCGACGTACGGTTTCACGCGCACCGTGAACCCCTGAATCCCCTCCAGTCCTTCCAGGTTTCCCGCCCGCGAGACCTCCGCGAACTGGAAGTCCCGGTTGTACGCAGTCCAGTAGACCTCCTCGTTTTTCCGCTTGATGTCGCGATGGAAGTTCACTCCCCAGACGATCTGCTCGCTGCTCAGGAACCGCACGGATTTGAAGGGAATCGCAATCTCCGCCGTCCACCCTTCCGCCGTGACGCGCGTCGCCACGTCCCATTGCTCGTCCCAATTGGCGTTGGTCGCGGTGCCGTCGTTGGCCACCGTCGCATCGTACTTCGTCCCAAGCGGGTTGATCCGGAACAGATACCCGTTGCGCCCGTCGTGAAAGGTGTCCAGGACCAGCTCAAAGATGTCGTCATTATTGAGAGAGTCATCCCGGCGGAGTTCCGTAGCCCGGATTCCGGCGGGGCTCGAATCCCGGCACAAGATTCCAAAATAGATATTTCGGGTGTCAAACAGAACCCGGACTTCCGTTGCCTCCGACGCCGGGGCGCCTTCCCGAGGTTCCTTTTGCAGGAATTGCGTCACGGGAACGGCCCGAGACCAAGCGGCCTCATCGAGGATCCCGTCCAGCACGACGGACTCTTCGGAGCGAACCGCGCGGACCACCGGCGTCCGGTCGGGCTCAGGATTTGGCCGCTGGGCTGAGACGGGGCTGGCCAGCCACAAAAGGAGGGCCACACTACAGAGATTTCGCATTCCCACGGATCACGCCCTGATCGAAGGCTCACTCCGAATTTGCCGGATTCAATCTCAATCAATCGTAGCGACGGCGTGGTACTCGTCAATCACTACACCACATGGAACCGCTCACTGACTACGATGTTCCGCGCAGGCCATCCGAGCACCTGCTGCAGCAGATTGGCGCCTAACCGGGTTCGGAATCGGCGCTCTCCCCCTGCCCCGAGATAGCCGATGTTCTATCGAACGCCATCGCAACGCTGCAACACGCCGCGGATTGTCGCGAGGACGCGCCTTTCCAGAGGGCCCATCGGTCGTGTGGCGGAATCCTTCATCTTAGCATCTGAAGTTGGAGAATACTTGGCCACATCGCAAGCGGTCAAGAGTCCGAGGCAGGCAAATAGTTTTTGGCATGGGGTCTCCTCTAAGCCGGAACCTGTTGCCGTCCGAGTCATGAGTGACGGCGTTATGGCGGCATATATTTGGCCAGCGGATAGGCCGCTGCTACGCGGCTACTCATTACCTGTCCAATGAAACACCATCGAACCCCTTTGAAACCGGCTGGTTGCAGGCCGGCAAGCTCCCAGAAATCCCTTGCCCAAACGGGAGCCTTCCGATAAGCTAGGTCCGCGTTTATTCATAGCATCCTGCAGGATTCCACAGGCGGAGCACCCTGTGGCTCTTTCCGTAGGCAGGCTCAACCACTATGAAAAATACTTGGCTACTTTGGCACAGGCGGCATGCGGGGAATGTATCGAATCCACGACACCGGAGGAAACTAGAAGTGATGCAAATAACATTGCGCCCGATCGGACGGTTGCATCTAGCATTGTGCTTGCTGATCGCCGGATGGATGCCAGCGAACGCCGCAAGCCTCCTAGTCCGAGGAGGAACCCTGATCGACGGAACGGGCGGCGCCCCGATCACCAACGCGCGCATTTTGATCACCGACGGCATAATCACCAGAGTGTGGTCAGGTGACGCATCGGCGCCGGCCCTGCCGCCCGACACGACGGTCGTGGAAGCCGACGGCAAGTTCATCATACCGGGACTGATCGACTCCCACGTTCATTACAACTGGTACATGGGGGAGCTGTTTCTCACGCACGGAGTAACTTCGGTTTACGATCTGGGCGGGGGCTATGTCTGGTCGATTGCCGTTCAGAAAGGGCTCAACTCAGGCCGGATCGTCGGGCCACGCTATTTTCACAAAGGCAGCTTCGGCGGCGGAGGAACGGGCCAAACCGATCCTCTGGCCGGGAAGAATACAGCAAAGACCAGAGTTGCTGCCAACGTAGCGACGCCTGCGGAGGCGGAGCAGGCGGTTGCCGCTCTGGCCGGGAAAGCGGACATCATCACGCTCAATGAAGGTTGGGGGGCCGATTTTTTCAAGGCCGTCGCCCGCGCGGCGCATGCCAGGGGGCTCAGCATTATTTCGCATTCCTTCAACGCGCTGGACACTTCCGATTGGGGAGTCGACGGCATTGAACATATGACGGGTGTGGGAATGGCCGCCATTCGCAGCCCCGAAGGAAAGGCGGCCATGGCCGCCATGGGTTTCTGCACTCACCAGTATGCGCCGATCCTGGAGCAGTCGCTTCCGTGCATCGCAGCCGGGCACAAGAACAGCAAACTGTATCAGTGGATGGATCCGACGTACTTCGACGAGATGATCGAGCACCTGGTAAAGAATCAAACCTTCCTCAATCCGACGCTGGATTTCGAATGGAAGGGGATCATTGATCGCACGCAGCAGTTCGAGTTGGAGGATACGAAATTGTTCTCCACACCCGGTCTCCAATACGTGCCGGCGGACGAGATTCTGGTAACACTCGGCCAGTATCACTGGGCGGACTCCCGGCCGGCATCCGATCGCGAACAGTTCTTGAAAGGCTATAAGAATGTGCAGGAGTTTCTGCGCAAGTTTGTAGCCGCCGGAGGAAAGCTGTATTCGGGAACAGACTCGGCGGCGGCAAATACGCCCGGTTTGGCGCTGCACCATGAAATGCAGCTTTTGGTGGACGCGGGGATTCCGCCCATGCAGGCGCTACAGGCATCCACGCAATGGCCCGCCGAGATGGCTCGTTTGGACAAGAAAATCGGCACCGTGGAGGCGGGCAAATACGGAGATGTAGTCATTCTTGCCGCCGATCCGCTCCAGGACATTCACAATACGCAGACGGTCGAAGAGGTCATCCAAGGAGGCGTAATGCAGCCGATCGGCTATCACCCCGGTTACGACGCGCCCTTCCATCAATATGGACCTGTAAGCAAGCATCTATACAGTCAACCGCCGGTCGTCTCCAATCTGGAACCTGCGATCACGCCGGAGGGAAGCGAAGTGTGGGTTCGGGTGACTGGAGCCAACTTTTCGCCGAACTCGGTGGTTTTGTTCGACGGCAGACCCGTGGAAACCAAATTCATCGGCGATGGGGAACTCCAGGGAAGACTTTCGGTGAAGCAGACAACTCACCCGGGGAATTATCTGGTCGGAGTCGAAACACCGAAACCCGGAGGCGGAACCACGGAAGGACTGGGCTTTATCATCGATTACAAGTAGACAGTTTCGGAACCAAGGGCAGGCTGCATCCCGAACGTCTGGAAGGTGGCGCTGTCCGGTTTGCGGAGGAGGAATCGAATGAGAAATTACGCGAAGGGTTTCTGCTGGAAAACGAGAGAAATGACCATGATGGTTGCACTGCCTGCGCTGGCTTTGGGCCTGACACTGCTGTCGTCCCCGGCGGCAGAAACACCCTCCGCAACACCGGTGCCGGAGGCTGCGGCTCCACTGAACAGCCTGGAGGAAAAAATCTGGAATCTTCTCGATAACGACAAGGCTGTATACGTCACCTTGCCGGAGGCCGACTTCCGGGCGCTGGGCGCCGGCTTTGATTTGCCCGATGGAGGCAAGACCGTCACCGAGCTGGCGATGAAGGCTCCCGGCGGAGCGTTCGATCCCCGCGACGTCGCCAAAATAAAGCCGGAAGTGCTGGGCTACAGGGCCGATTGGATTGTCGAGCGGTACAAGCGATACAACCTTGACTGGGACATTACCGGCTTGCGGCTGACCAGTCTCGATTCCGAGGCCAAGAACTATCCCTGGCTGATCATCATGAACGGCGGCGCCGCGAACGTTTACGAGTTCTTCGTGGATTTGAAGAACCGTCCTGGATGGGGCCAGTACCTGGCACAGAAGCTCAACGTGATGATTATCACGATTCCCGGCAACTTCAAGTACGGCGGTTGGGACGAGCCGATTCAAAGCATGCGGCGCCAGCCGCAATATCTGCTCGACCGTGACCTCCCCATGGAAGAGTCGGAAGTGAGAAACAGCCTGCTGACTAACGCTGTGGTGCTGCAAGGCGTGAAGGCGCTCATCCTGAAGCACACGCAGGGAGACATTCTGATGATCGGCCACTCCACGTCGGGCGAGATTTCCATGCTGGCCAACGACGATCCCGATCTGCATGCGCGCCTAAAGGGACGCTACCTGGGCTGGGGCAGCGGCGGACCCGCACGAATGGATAACGTCAGGATGACGAAAGAAGGCCGGGGAGGTGCGGGCTTTGACGCCGGTGCAACTCCCGCGCCTGCCAGAAAGCAGATTCCGCTCCAAATTCTCTCCCGGCGGGACGTAGCCAGCTACAGCCATGGTTACAGCGGATTCTTGAATCCTCTCTACGAGCCGGGCATGTCGCACGCCCAGATCGCGGAGCGCTGGCTGGATGTGGAAGGCCGCCGCCGGGCCAATTTCAAACAGCAGATTCAGGATCTGGAGCACGGCGGCGACATCGATCAGAAGGGCCGCGTGGAGGTCGAAATCGAGAACCTCCTCAAGAAGTCCGGCAATCCGTGGGGGGTGAATCTGGAAGACGTGAGCAAGGACCTGTTCATGACGCACTACACGCGCATGGATGGTTACAACAAGATGGTGTGGACGGTGGCCCACTTTGACCGAAACCATTGGGTCCCGGAAGAGCCGATGAAAGCAGTCGAGGTATTCTACGCGACGGAATACCGAGCCAAGAATCCAAGAGCCAAAATCCGCCTGATTGTCTGGGACCCGCCGATGACGCATTACGGCCATGTGGAACTGCCGAAGCAACTGGCAGCCGCGGATTACAGCGTGGTCCGCTGGCTCATGAGAGAGTAGCGTCTTCCCGTTGCGGGAACGTCGAGCGGGTTGAGTGCGGCGGAGTGAAGCTTGACTGAACCGATCAAAACCGGGGTTTCAGTGACTCGCTTCTTCCGCCAGCCACTTGGCTACTACTTTCAGGGAAATGCTGTTGGAGACCCCGCCGTCGGGCGGAGCGGTCAGCACGGTAATCTTCACGGCACGGTCGCCATACACACCGACGCGCTGGTAAGGATTGGTGCTCAGGACGAAGCGGTCAGGCGTGGGCCGCGCGACGACGCTGGCCGGGATTCTCGCCTTCAGGGTGCGAATATCCACAAAGGTTGTGGGCACGGGAACGCCGTCAACGCGCACCACGGAGTCAGGCAGAAAGCCTTCTCCATCCACGGTCAGCTCAAATTCCGGGCTCCCCTCGGTTACGCGATGCGGCAGGATGGCGCTGATTTCCGGCTCCTGGATAAACGGAGTCGGCCGGACCAGGTTGGCCGGCGCCGAGGCATAGGACGCCGTATACCCCAAGGTTACGAATTGCCCGCCCTTCATCACGCGCTCGATGGCGCGGGTATTGGCAATATCCCGCAAAGGATCGGCCGACAGAACAACCAGATCGGCGTAGCTGCCTTCAGCGAGCACCCCCACCAGCGCCTGTCCGGCTGGTTTCCTGCGCGCCGTGATCATCTCCGTGCCCCAAACCCCCATCGACTGCAGCGCCTGCATCGGCGTCAGGCCGCTTTCCACCAGCATGGCCATCTCGAGATGCACGGCGAGTCCGGCGGTGCCGATCGAAGGCGTATCCACGCCGCCGATCACTTTTCCGCCCAGCTCCACCCACCGCTTCACGAAGTCGCCGGCCCGGCGGTAGGCCTCTTTCGACTGCCGCACCTCGTCCTCGCGCAAGCGGGAGACCAGCACCTGTGCTCCGTACTTTGTGGAGAAACTGCGCGTGGTTCGGAATTTGGACAGCAGACCGTCGGCCAGATTCTTCGGGTAATAAGTCATCAGGGCCTGGTCGCGATAGACGTCATACGTTTCCTTCTCGAACTGCGAAGCCGCTTGTGCTTGCGAGCCGAATTCGTAGAGCAGCGTCGGGTTGATATAGGTTGTTCCCTGCCGAATGAGTTCCCGAATCAACGAATCCATGCTGCTTCCCTCTTTGAGAAACAGGCCCCAATGCAGGTATTCGCCCTTCTGAAAGTTTTCAACCTCCTCCGGCGTCATCAGGGACACCGCGCATCCCCACAAATGTTCCAGGACATCCAAGCCCGCCGCGGCGGCGTCCCGGCAATTCTCCGCGTGCCCGATCATGGCCAGGCCGGCCGCATGTACCTCCTCGGCCATCCATTGGTACTGCTGCTTGATCTGGTCGTTATGGATCGGCGCTTTGGCGAACTCCGGCCCCTTCTGCAACCACTCCCGAACAGCCGCGCGAACCTGATCCCTAGTCATGGAAGCAGAGATGGAGAGACGATCTCCAGGATCGTAAAGCCGGGGGACCCGGTTGCCCGCCCGTTGCGATTCCCGGTAATAGCCGTCTCCGTAGCTGTCGCGGGCCTGCATGGAGATTGCCGTCGTGACGCCGTGATTCAGGAGCAGCTCGCCGAGCCAGGGCTGATAGTGGACGTGGCTGTCCACCAATCCGGGAATGATGAACCTGCCGGGGAGCTCCACGACCGCGGCGTCCGCCGGGTAACGGGTTTGGGCTCCTCCGGCGGCTACGACTTTGTCTCCCTCGATGACGACCACGGAGTCGGGAACCGGCGGCCGGCCGGGTCCGTCAATCAACGTCGCGCCTTTGAGAACCAGCGCCCTGCCTGCTGGGTCTTGCTGGGCCCAGCCCGTCGGATGCAAACTCAGCGCGACAATGGCCAATGCCAGCCAGCGAAAATTCCGCTTATCCATGTGCAGGTTCCTCCCTACGGAGATTCTACCGATAGATGCCGGCGTGGGGCTCTTCATGCCTCACTCCAACGGTTGGATTCGCACGAACATCTGGGTTGAGAAGTCCGCGTACCAGACGGTGGGAGGCGTCGTGGTGTTGTCAATCCACTGGTAACGGTTGAGCGCGCTCGGCTCCGGATTCTCATAGACGACCCAACAAGTCTGCATGCCCCCCGATCATGATATCAGGACCGCTTCAGGTTTTCCTGGCTTTGGGGGGCCTTGCTGGGCATTGATCCTGGTGTTTCCTCACGGAGTTCGGCCTTACGAGGGGCATGGGGTAGATTCTGCCGCTTGGATCTCGGTCCGAAGCGTCAGTCCCCCCAGTTCGCGCACCATTGCATGAGTTTCCCGTGACGCAACCTTCCGGCCGTCGAACCTTCTTGCCATCGGCGCGAATCGAACGGTGGCCCGCACCCCCCTCCGACAGAGAAGGCGGAGCAAGTGAGGGAAGAATGTCATTTCCCCCCAATAGCAAACGTCCGTCTCGGGAGCGCCATCGGACACTTCGTAGCGCAGATGCGCCGGCGTTATGGACTCACCAGCGCCGATCGCGCCCTCAAACAAGGCCGGCCGAAACGGCAATACGGAGGTTCCCTGCGAACTGGTGCCCTCTGGAAATAGAATGACTACGGCTCCCAATGCCAGCGCATCATGCATCTCGGTATTGACGCGGCGGGCGTCAGCCGAGCGGCTGCGATCGATAAACACCGTGCCTGCCATGCGGGCCATCGGCCCAAAAATGGGCCACCGGCGCACTTCTTTCTTGGACACGAACACGCAGGGAAAGAGGCTGCTGTAAACGAGAATATCCAGATAGCTCAGATGGTTTGAGACCAGGAGACCGCGGGCGGGAAAAGCTCCTTGCGCGGTTACGCCGATCTTCAGCCGGTGCAGGCCCGTGCGGCAGGATTCGTGAAGCCAATGCGCGCGTTGTGGCAAGGAAAGCGGGCCGCGTGCCCGACGAACTGCAAACCGGGCGCAGTATTCGAGGGCCGTGCCCACGAGTATGACTAACCGAGTCAGGCTTCGTACAGTTTGTCGAATCCATCGGCTAGTATTCATCGGGAACTACCTTTGGTCCCTCCGGTGGCTGTTAGTATAAACCCGCCCGCCGCCTACTGAGGCCTTGAAGCACAAGTTGTTCTCCCAAACGGCGACCCCGACTCCCCCGCCCTTTCCCGGGTCCTGAAAATCCGTCGCCCCGTCACCCAGGGTCAGAGGACTTTTGGGTTCTTGGGGCCCCGTTGTAGAAAGCTGATCGAATTTAGAGGCAGGTGATCATCGGTAAACACTTTCCGGCCGCACCGGGATCTGCGGCCGGAGTAGCTGCTAGAGCATTTCTCCTATTAGTGTAGATCATAGCCGCAGTGGGCGAACCAGGCGGAGGCGTTGTCGGGGGTGATGGTGGCGATGGCCTCGGAGATCGCCTGTTCG
>Ga0326597_10003549_pt1 | contig 22388 bp, 19 predicted proteins | sample RVTome_12_FD_203789 | JGI IMG/M metagenome (GOLD analysis project Ga0326597, IMG submission 203789) | Soil microbial communities from uranium-contaminated site in the Upper Colorado River Basin, Wyoming, United States - RVT100D185 | ecosystem: Environmental > Terrestrial > Soil > Contaminated >...
CTGATGCTGATCACGGTATTCGACAAGAACCTGACCCGCACCGAGGGGCTGGCCTTTCTGCTGGCCTATCTCTTCTTTGTCGGCAAGCTGTTCGGCATGGTCTGAGCGTTCCCGCCTGACTGGGCCTGCCGGCGAAGTCCTGCGCGCCCGCATCCCGTGCGGTGCAATGCGTGGCCTGCCGCGCGGGTTTCCCATTCCCGACAATCCGACCGGAGGCGACTGCCATGTGGCTCGAAGGTTCCTGCCACTGCGGCGCGGTGACGTTCCGCGTGCGCTCCACCACGCCCTGCCCCTACATGCGCTGCTACTGCTCCATCTGCCGCAAGACGGCCGGGGGCGGCGGCTACGCCATCAACATCATGGGGGAGGCGGACACGCTGAGCGTGCAGGGCGAGGCAGCCCTGGGCGTCTACCGGGCCCACACCTCGCCCGGCGGCGCGCCCAGCTCCCTGCGGCGGCACTTCTGCACCCGTTGCGGCAGCGCCCTGTGGGTGGCGGATCCGCATTGGCCCGACGGCGTGTGGCCCTTTGCCTCGGCCATTGACACGCCCCTGCCGGCCCCGCCGGCGGAGGTGCACATCATGGAGGCCTATCGCCCCGACTGGGCCATCCCGGCGCCCAGACGGCCAGTGGAACATTTTGCGGAATACCCCGCCCTGTCCATTGCCGACTGGCACGACGAGCACGGTGTCACGGTGGCAGGCGAATAGCGGCCCGGCCGGTCAGCCGGGCATTGGCGGCGGCTAGCGGCCCGCGAGCATGGCCACGGAGCGCGCGGTGAGCTCCAGCCACGCCGAGGGGAACACGCCCAGGTACAGCACACCCGCGGCGGAAGCCGTGATGGCCAGGTAGAGCGGCACACTGCCTTGCGCCCGCGTGTTCAGGCTCTCCGCATCCGCCGGCAGCATGTACATGGTCACCACCATGCGCAGGTAGTAGTAGATCGAGACCACGCTGTTCAGCACGCCGATGATCGTCAGCCAGATGAAGCCCTGGTCGATAGCCGACTTGAAGATCTGGAACTTGCCCGCAAAGCCCGCCGTCAGCGGAATGCCCGCCAGGGAGAGCATGAACACGAACATGGCCAGCCCCAGCACGGGCTCCACATAGCCATAGCCCGCGTAGTCGCGGAAGGTCACCCGCTCCTTCTCGCGGGAGGAAGCCAACACCAGAATCGCGAAGGCGCCCGTGTTCATGAAGGCATAGGCGAAGGAATAGAACAGCACGCCGCCGATGCCCTGCTCCCCCCCCACCACCAGGGCCACCAGGATGTAGCCGGCGTGGGCGATGGACGAATAGGCCAGCATGCGCTTGATGTTGTCCTGCTGCAGCGCCATCACGTTGCCCACGGTCATGCTGATGACGGCCAGCACCCACAGCACCTGGCTCCACTCGGGCTGCATGATGTCCAGCCCCTCGATCAGGATGCGCACCAGCGCGGCGAAGCCGGCGGCCTTGGGGCCGGCGGAGAGGAAAGCCGTGACCGGCGTGGGCGCGCCCTGGTACACGTCCGGCGTCCACATGTGGAAGGGTACCAGGGCGATCTTGAAGGCGAAGCCCACCAGGATCAGGGCCGTGCCGATCCACACGAGGGGATTGTTGAAGACGGCCGGCGCCGCCAGGGCATTGCGGATGTCGCGCAGGTCGATCGATCCCGTGGCCCCATACAGCAACGCCACGCCATAGAGCAGAAAGCCGGTGGCGAAGGCCCCCAGCAGGAAGTACTTGAGCGCCGACTCCGCCGAGGCGCGGTCATCCTTCATCATCCCGCAGAGGATGTAGCTCGAGATGGAGAGGATCTCCAGGCCGATGAAGATCAGCAACAGGCTGTGGGTCGACGCCATGATCATCATGCCGCCGGTGGCGAACAGGAGCAGCGAGTAGTACTCGCCGAAGCCCACATGCCGGTCCTCCAGAAAGCGCATGGACACCAGCACCGTCAGCGCCGAGACCGTAAGGAAGATCAGCTCGAAGACCACCGAGTAGTCGTCCGACACCAGGATGCCCGCGAAGGCGCTCAGCTTGCCCCCCAGCAGCAGCACCTCGGCATAGGCCGCCACGGCCAGGGTGATCAGGGTCAGATAGGCCAGATTGCGCGTACTGCGGCCCGTGCCGAACAGGTCGAACAGGAGCACGACCATCCCCATGATGAAGACGATCAGCTCCGGCAGAATCGCGAAAAAATCGGCACTGGAAAACGTGGGAATCATCGGTCCTCCGCAGGCGGCACGTCACGCTGGGCGGTGAGCGCCTTGGGCTCGGTCATTGGGTCTTGCTGGGCCATGCGCCCCGTATCCACCATCTCGATGAAGTGGGTCACCGAGGGGCCGATCTTGTCCAGGAACGGCTTGGGATATACCCCCACCCACACGATGAACAGAATCAACGGGGCCAGCACGGCCACCTCGCGCAGGGGCAGATCCTTCAGGTGCAGGTTCTTGGGGTTGGTGATGACCCCGAAGAACACGCGCTGGTACATCCACAGCAGGTACACGGCCGCCAGGATCACCGCCACGGCGGCAATGATGGCCGCCGCCGGATTGACCCGGTAGGCCCCCACGAGAATCAGGTATTCCCCGATGAAGCCGTTGAGGCTGGGCAGGCCGATCGAGGAAAGCACGATGATCAGGAACAGCACCGAATACACCGGCATGACCTTGATGATGCCGCCGAATTCCGCGATGGCCTTGGTGTGCCGCCGCTCGTAGATCATGCCCACCACGAGGAACAGGCCGCCGGTGCTGATGCCGTGATTGAGCATCTGCAGCACACTGCCCTGCACCCCCTGCTCGTTGAGGGCGAACAGCCCCAGCATCACGAAGCCCAGGTGGGACACGGAGGAATAGGCCACCAGCTTCTTCATGTCCGGCTGCACCATGCACACCAGGGCGCCGTAGATGATGCCGATCACCGAGAGCGTGATCAGCAGCGGAGTGGCCGCGGCCGTCGCCTCCGGAAACAGGGGCATGGCAAAGCGGATGAAGCCGTACGTGCCCATCTTCAACAGCACCCCGGCCAGGATCACCGAGCCGGCGGTGGGCGCCTCCACGTGGGCATCGGGCAGCCATGTGTGGAAGGGGAACATGGGCACCTTGACCGCGAAGGCCAGGGCGAAGGCGGCGAACAGCCAGTACTGGGCCGGCAGCCCCACATTGAGCCGGTACCAGTTTTCGACGGAGAAGCTCAGCTCACCGGTGGCCTTGAAGTTCAGGTAGTACATGAACAGGATGGCCACCAGCATCAGCGCGGAGGAGGACATGGTGTACACGACGAACTTGATGGCCGCGTACAACCGCCGCTCGCTGCCCCACACCCCGATCAGGAAGTACATGGGGAACAGCATCACCTCCCAGAACACGAAGAACAGGAACATGTCCAGGGCCACGAACACCCCGCTCATGCCGACTTCCAGGAGCAGCAGGGTGATCATGAACTCCCGCGTGTGCTTTTCCACGGACGTCCAGGCGCCCAGCACGGCGAGGAACGTGAGCAGCGTGGTGAGCAGCACCAGGAACAGGGAGATGCCGTCCAGTCCCAGGTGATAGTTCACGCCCCAGGTGGCGATCCAGGGAATCTTCTCGACGAACTGGAAGCCCGGCTGCGCGGCGTCGTACCACCAGTACAGGGGCAGCGAGATGAGAAAGGTCGCCCCGCTGGTCACCAGCGTGACCCATTTGGCCATCGTCGCGGACTGGCGATCGACGAACAGCAACAGCACTACCCCGATCAGGGGAGCGAAGATGATCAGGGAAAGGATCGGAAAACCCATCAAGGTCATGTCGATGTCGTGTCCGCAGAAGGTTCAGTGATCCGGAGATGCCGCCCCCCGGCGCTAGCCGGGCAGAGCCCCATCAGAACACCAGGTACCAGATGATGATGATGGTGCCCAAGGCGATGCCGACAGCATAGTTTTCCACGATGCCGTTCTGCACAAGGCGCAATGCGCCACCGATGTTGCGCGTGGAGTAGCCCGCCGCGTTCACCGCCCCGTCGATGATGCGCGCGTCGACGATGCGCCACAGCACCTTGTCCGAGCACCAGCGAATGGGGTTCACGATCAGCCAGTCGTACAGCTCGTCGATGTAGTACTTGTTCGCCAGCACCCGGTAGGCCACGGCCACCCGGTCGCGCAGCTCGGCGGCCTTTTCCCGCTGACGGGAGAACAGGCGGAAGGCCACGTACATGGCCACCAGCGCCGCACCCGTGGAAACACCCATCAGCAGCAGTTCCACGGTCACACTGTGGTGGGCCGCATCGGCGGGCAGCTTGGCGAAGAAGCCATGGAAGTATTCTTCCAGGAAGTTGTGCACGCCCACGGCACCGCCCAGCACATGCGGGATGCCCAGCCAGCCGCCCACCACGGACAGCGCGGCCAGGATCATCAGCGGCACGGTCATCGTCCAAGGCGACTCGTGCACATGGTGGGCATGGTGCTCGTCCACCCGGCTCTCGCCGTAAAAGGTCAGCGCCACCGTGCGGAACATGTAGAACGCCGTCAGGATGGCCGTGATGGCCCCGATCGCCCAGAACACCGGATGCCCGGCGGGCGAGGAGAACACCTGCCACAGGATCTCGTCCTTGCTGAAGAAGCCGGCGAAGATCAGCGGAAAGCCGGCAATGGCGAAGGCACCGATCAGGTACGTGATGGCCGTGATGGGCATCTTGGCCCGCAGGCCGCCCATGCGCGTCATGTCCTGCTCATGGTGCAGGGCATGGATCACCGAGCCGGAGCCGAGGAAGAGCAGGGCCTTGAAGAAGGCGTGGGTCATCACGTGGAAGATGCCCACCATGAACGCCCCCACCCCCATGGCCATGAACATGTAACCCAGCTGGCTCACGGTGGAATAGGCCAACACCTTCTTGATGTCGTTCTGGGCCAGACCGATGGTCGCGGCAAAGAAGCTCGTGGCCGTGGCCACCACCAGGATCACGCCCAGGGTCACCGGGGCCATCACGAACAAGGCGCTCAGCCGGGCGATGACGTACAGCCCGGCGGTGACCATGGTGGCCGCGTGGATCAGCGCGGAGACCGGCGTGGGGCCTTCCATGGCGTCAGGGAGCCAGGTGTAGAGCGGAATCTGCGCGCTCTTGCCCGTGGCGGCGAGGAACAGCAGCAGGGTAATCGCCGTCACCGCGGCGCCGCCGGCGGTCAGCACGTGGCTCGCCTGGCTGGTCACCGTGGTGAAGTCCAGCGTACCGAAGGCCACGAAGATCATCAGCGTGGCCACGATCATCCCGAAGTCACCGATGCGGTTGACCACGAAGGCCTTCTTGGCCGCCTTGGCCGCCGAATCCCGCTCGTAGTAGAACCCGATCAGCAGATAGGAGCACAGGCCCACGCCCTCCCAGCCCACGAAGAGCAGCAGGAAGTTGCTGCCCAGCACCAGCAGCAGCATGAAGAAGATGAACAGATTCAGATAGCTGAAGTAGCGGTGGTAGCCCTCCTCCTGCCCCATGTAACCCACGGAGTAGACATGGATCAGGAAGCCGATGCCGGTGACGATCAGAATATACAGCCCGGACAGGCGGTCCACCGTGAATTCCACCGGCACGAAGAAGTCGCCCACGTCCAGCCAGGTGAACAGGGTCTGCGTGATGGTGCGGCCGGGCGCATCCAGCATCTCCAGAAATGCCAGCACGGCCAGGATGAAGGCGATGCCGACGACCCCCGGCCCGACCAGGGATACGAAGGGCTTGCCCAGGGACTTACCCAGCAGGCCATTGAGCAGAAATCCCAGCAGGGGTAACGCGGGGATCAACCAAAGCTGTTCGGTCATGGGGTCCGGGTGGGTTGATGAAATCCCGTGGGAACATCCGCGGCTGGCCCTCGGGGGCCCGCCGGCCTGACTGCGGCAGGTGTTGTCACCACTTCAAGAGGTTGAATTCATCCACGTTGAGGGTGTTCCGCATGCGGAAGATCTCCAGCATGATGGCCAACCCGACCACCGCCTCGGCGGCAGCCACGACGAGAATGAAGAACACGAACATCACCCCAACCATGGACTCCATGCCATAGGCAAAGCCCACGAAGCTGAGGTTGACGGCATTGAGCATCAACTCGATGCACATGAACACGACGATCGCATTGCGCCGCACGATGACGCCCGTCACCCCGATGGTGAACAGGATCGCGCTCAGCGCAAGAATATGGGGCACGGGAATCATGAGCCTTCCTCCACATGCTGCTGGGGACGCCGCTTGGCCAGCACAACAGCTCCCATGACCGCGATCATGAGCAAGACGGAAATGATCTCGAAGGGCACCACGTACTCGGTGAGCAGCAGCTTGCCGACAATGGCCAGGCTGCCCTCCTCCGCCACGCGCTGCCCCGAATACTCACCCAGCGGCCCCAGCTTGGCTGCCGCGCTGAAGAAGACACTGATCAGTTGGGCCAGGATGCCGACGGCAATGGCCACGCCCAGCAGCTGCGGCACCCCGATGTGCATGGGCTTGCCCACCTCGGCGCGCAGGTTGAGCAGCATGATCACGAACAGGAACAGCACCATGATCGCCCCGGCGTAGATCAGCACCTGGATCGCCGCCACGAACTCGTTGCCCAGCAGCAGGAAGATCGCCGCCACGCAGAGAAACGTGCCCACCAGGGACATGGCGCAATACACCGGGCTGCGCAGCACGATCAGCCCCAGGGCCAGCAGCACCGCGGCAGCGGCGAAGAGGTAGAAGAAAATCAGCATCTGGTGTCTCGTTCCATGGGAATGGCGGCGGGCCCGGCTCAGGCGCCGGACAACTCCGCGCCTTGGGGGCCGATGGCATCCCAGCGCAGGCCCTTGAAGGCGCCGTCCTGGCCGGCCAGCGTGTCAAACACCTCGCCGGCGTGCATGGGCGCGATTTCCTTGCCCATCGCTCCCAGGAGTTCCGTCATGATGGTCGTCTGGGGGCGGCAGGTGGCCGGCGGCTTGAGCGCCCGGCCGATGCGTTGCACCCGGCCCGCCTTGTTCGTGTAGGTGCCCTCCCGCTCCACCTCGGTCAGGCCGGGCAGAATCACGTCCACCACATCCTGCCACCGGCTGTGGAACGTGCCGATCTGCACCACCAGCGCTGCCTGCTGCGCGGCCTGGCGGATGGCATCATTGTCCGCGAAGGGCGCGCCCAGGATGAACACCACCTTGGTTGCACTGCCCAGCGCATTGCGCACGGTGGCGCCGTCCGTGTCCGGTGTCAGGCCCAGGGCCTTGGCCCCGGCGGTATTGGGCGACTTGTCCGTGGTGATCAGCGTGAACAGGAAGGGGTCCACCCGGTCGTGGGGCGGCTGCTCCTGCTGCCGGCCCTCCACGTGGGGATAGAGCACGGTGTCGCTGCCGAAGCCGTCAGCCAGCAGTTGCTTGAACAGGTACAGCTCCTCGTTGGTGGCAAAGGTGTCCGCCAGCCCCACCACCTGGGCCCCGGTCGCCTTCAGCTCCGCCAGCCGCTGGGCCACGGCGCCGTAGACGGCATCCCAGGAGACATCTCGCAGCTTGCCCTGCACACGGGCCTGGGGTTCCACGTTGCGTTTGGTGTGGTCGTTGAGGTGGTGAAAGCCCACGCGGCCCTCGTCGCACATCCACCAGCGGTTGACCGCCTGATTTTCCCGCGGCTTGTAGCGGTAGATGCGGCCGCCTTCCTGCTCCACGGTGACATTGCAGCCGGTGGAGCAGCTGGTGCAGACGGAGGGGGTCTTCTTGAGCTTCCAGGCGCGCTTCTTGAAGCGCCAGTCCCGGTTCATGATGGCGCCCACGGGGCAGATGTCCGCCAGGTTGCCCTGGAACTTGTGCTGGATCTGCTCGTCCTCGTAGGTGTCGAAGGTCAACTCGTGGGTGCGCAGGAACATGCCGAAATCGTGACTTCCCTCCACGTCGCGGCTGAAGCGCTCGCAGCGGGAGCAGTGGATGCAGCGGTTGCGTTCCAGCACCAGAAAGCTGCCCACTTCGCGCCATCCGTAGACGCGCTTCTCGTACTCCATTTCCGAGTGCCCGGTGCCGTACGTGAAGGCGAAGTTCTGCAGGTCGCATTCCCCCGCCTGGTCGCAGATGGGGCAGTCCAGGGGGTGGTTGACCAGCAGGAATTCGTTGATCGTGTTCTGCCCCGCCTTCACTTTCTCGTTCTGACTGTCCACCTTCATGCCCTCGGCGGCCGGGGTGGAGCAGGAGGTCTGCAGCTTGGGGATGGGGTTGCCGTTGCCCGCGTCCACCACATCCACCAGGCACATGCGGCACTGGGCCGTCACCTTGAGCCCCGGGTGGTAGCAGTAGTGCGGAATCTCCCGGCCGTAACGACGGGCGGCGGCCAGGATGGTCTCACCCTTTTCGAATTCGATCGGTTGTCCGTCCAAATAAAAGGTCGGCATGTCTCCGTCCGGTCGTTTGATGTCCCGTGGACAGCCCCGCGCCTAGGCGGCGCCGGCGCTGGCCATCGTGAAGTGTCGTTTGAAATCCTCGGGGAACTTCTGCACGAAGGTGCGCATGGGGCCGCCGGTGGCATCCCCGAAGGCACAGATGGTCGTCCCCATCAGGCCGCCGGCCACCCGCACCACGCGCTCCAGCTTGGTCTGGTCCCCGTCACCGTCCAGGAATTCCCGCACCAGGTTCTTCAGCCAGAAGGTGCCTTCGCGGCACGGCGTGCACTGGCCGCAGGACTCATGGTTGAAGAAGCGGATCGTGCGCGAGGCCACTTCCACCATGTCCGTGTCCTCGTCGAAGACCATCACGGCCGAGGAACCCATCATGGTGCCGGCCTTGGCCAGGGAATCGAAATCGTAGGGCACGTTGCACTCGTCCGCTTTGAGCACGTTGGCCGAGGCACCGCCGGGAATGACCGCCTTGAGCGCCTTGCCGTCGCGCACCCCGCCGGCCAGATCCTTGATGATGTCGATCAGCGGCACGCCCATCTCCACCTCGTACACCCCCGGCTTGGCCACGTGGCCGCTGATGCTCACCAGGTGCGTCCCGGAGTTGTTCGGTGTGCCGATGGCCTTGAACGCCTCGGCGCCCTCGTTGACGATGAACGGCATGCAGCTCAGCGTCTCCACGTTGTTCACGCTGGTCGGGCACCCGTTGTAGCCGGCCACGGCCGGGAAGGGCGGCTTGAAGCGCGGCTGGCCCCGCTTGCCCTCCAGGGAATCCAGCAGCGCCGTCTCCTCGCCACAGATGTAGGCCCCGGCTCCGCGATGCAGGGTCAGCTCCAGGTCGTAGCCGCTGCCCAGGATGTTCTTGCCCAGCAGCCCCTCGGTGTACAACGTGTCGATGGCGGCCTGCAGGTGCTTGGCGGCGGGGATGGATTCGCCCCGGATGTAGATGTAGCCGTGGTTGCAGGTCAGCGCGTAGCAGCCGATGATCATGCCTTCCAGGAACAGGAACGGGTCGCGCTGGATCAGCAGATGGTCCTTGAAGGTGCCCGGCTCGCTCTCGTCCGCATTGCAGATCAGGTAGGCCGGCTTGCCCGTGCCCTTGGCCATGAAGCTCCACTTCATGCCCGTGGGAAAGCCCGCGCCGCCGCGGCCGCGCAGACCGGAGGCCTTGGTCAACTCCACCAGCTTGTCGGCGTCGAATTCGTCCAGGGCCTTCTTGAGCGCCGTGAATCCCCCCGCCCGGCGATAGGCGGCCAGGCTGCCGTCGTAGTCGGCGCGGCGGATGTTTTTCAGCAGCAGCAGCTTTTCTTCAGCCATGGGTCATCGAGCCGTTTTTTCAGTGAAACCGCTGTCTTGGTGAAACCGCCGGTGGGCGGTGAGCCATGCCAGTTTGGGCCATGCCTTTTCGGGCGATCCCGTTACGGGCCATCCGGTTTCAGGCCATGCCTGTCATGCACTGTCTTTCATGCACCGTCTGTCATGGCGGGGCGCTCAGGCGCCCTTGCTGCGCACGTCCGCAATCCATTTGTCGATGCTTTCCGGCGTGACCCGCTCGTGCAGGTCGCCGTTGACCATCATCAGGGGCGCCTTGTCGCAGGCGGCCAAGCACTGGGCCTCCTCCAGGCTGAACATGCCGTCCTTGGTCGTCTGGCCCGGGGCGATGTCCAGGGCATGCTCCAGGTGCTCCAGGGTCTTGTCCCCGTTGCACAGGCCGCAGGGCACACAGGTGCAGACCATAATATGGTGCTTGCCCGGCGGGTGCGTGTTGAACATGTTGTAGAAGGTGATCACGCCACGCACATGGTTCACCGTCGTCCCGCACAATTCGGCCACATAGGCGTCCCAGCCCTCGGGCAGCCAACCGTTGTTCTCCCGCTGCGCCAGATGCAGCACGGGCAGCAGGGCGTGGATCTTTTGCGGGTAACGGCTGAACAGCGCCTCCACCTCTTTGAGCACTGCGTCGCTAAAACCTGCCATTCGCCTCGGCCGTCAAGTGATGTTTACGGCGGTGATGTTTCCGACAACGATGTTTGCGGCATCGATGTTGTCAACAGCGATGTTGTCAACAGCGATGTCCACGGCGGAGCCGCCGTCGGTTCGGAGGAGTCTTGCCCGCGCGCCGGGCCGCAACGCCCCGTGCCGCGCGCCGTTCAGGGTCAGAACCGTGGGCAAACCGGCTTCCGGGGCCACTTGAGCCCCGGCGCCCCGGATGCACAAGGGGATATTCAACACATTCGGGCAACCGACGTCAAACGCAAAGTTCCGGCGCTCGCCCCTGGCCCATGGGCGCCAAGGCACGTGCTGCCGCGTCCTCGCGAATTCAGGGCGCGGCCTGCTCGGCCAGCCGGCGCAGGGTCACGATGGCCTCGCGGTAATCCTGCTGCCCGAACACCGCCGTGCCGGCCACGAACACGGAGGCGCCCGCCCCGGCGGCCTCGCCGATGGTCTGGGGACTGATGCCCCCGTCCACCTGAATCGTCACGTCCAGGCCCCGTTCGCGGATCATCTGGCGCAGGGCACCGATCTTGCGGGTGGCGGCGGGAATGTACGCCTGCCCCCCGAAGCCCGGGTTGACCGACATGATCAGCACCAGCTCCACGTCTTCCAGGATGTACTCCACGGCCGCGAGGGGCGTGGCCGGATTGAGCGACACACCCGGGCGCATCCCGTGCTGCCGCACGAGCTGGATCGTGCGGTGCAGATGGCGCGGCGCCTCGGCGTGCACGGTCAGCCGGTCGGTGCCCGCCGCAGCGAAGTCCTCGATCAGCGCATCCGGATCGGTCACCATCAGGTGCGCATCATAGACCAGGCCCGGGCGCTTCTTGAGCCGCTTCACGATGGGCGCCCCGAAGGTCAGGTTGGGCACGAAGTGCCCGTCCATCACGTCCAGGTGAATCCAGTCCGCCCCGGCCTCGTGCACGGCGGCGATCTCCTCGTCCAGCCGTCCGAAATCGGCGGAGAGCAGGGATGGGGCAATGGCAATCATGGGTCTCCTTGCCGCGGCGCGGTTGGCACTGCCGGTGCGCTGGAACGACAGATGCGGTGACGGCAGCAGGGGCACTACCGCCCCAGCTGCTCCCGGGCGGCGGCCACCACGGCCTCCGTGGTGATGTTGAAGTCCTGGTACAGCGCCTCGTAGGGCGCGGAGGCGCCGAAGCCGTGCATGCCCACCACCGTGCCGCCGGCCCCCACCAGCTCGGCCCAGCCCTGGGCCACGCCCGCTTCCACCGCCACCCGGCAGCTCACCGCCGCGGGCAGCACCTGCTCCCGGTAGGCCGCGGGCTGGGCGCGGAACAGCTCGAAGCTGGGCACGGAGACCACCCGCGCGCCGATCTTGTCCGCCGCCAACTGCTGCTGGGCCTCCAGGGCCAGGGCCAGCTCCGAGCCGGTGCCCAGCAGCAGCACCTGCAGGGGCAGCCCCTGGGGCGGTTCGGCCAGCACGTAGCCCCCCTGGGCCGCGGCGGGGCCGGTGCCATCCAGCGTGGCCAGCTTCTGGCGGGACAGGATCAATGCCGTGGGGCCGCCCGTGCGGCGCAAGGCCACATCCCAGGCCTCCAGGGTCTCGCGCACGTCCGCCGGGCGCAGCACGACCAGGTTGGGAATGGCACGCAGGGCGGCCAGATGCTCCACGGGCTGGTGCGTGGGCCCGTCCTCGCCCAGGCCGATGCTGTCATGGGTGAACACGTACACCACCTGCTGCTCCATCATCGCCGCCAGGCGAATCGCCGGGCGCATGTAGTCGGAGAACACCAGGAAGGTCCCGCCATAGGGCACCACGCCCCCGTGCAGCGCCAGCCCGTTCATCACGGCGCCCATCGCATGCTCCCGCACCCCGTAGCGCACGTACTTGCCGCCGAAGCCGCCCCTGGCGATGTCCGTATAGGCGTCCACGCGGGTGTTGTTGGACGGCGTCAGGTCCGCCGAGCCCCCGAGCAGGTCCGGATGGACCATCGCCACGGCGTCCAGCACCTTGCCCGATGCGGAACGGGTGGCGTCCCCGGCGGGTGGTTCCTGGGCCCATTTCTCCCGCAGGGCGGCCAGGGGCTCCTCCCAGGCCAAGGACAGCTTGCGCGCCGCCACGCGCTCCAGGTCCACGGCGGCCGCGCCATGCTCGGCACGGTAGCGCGCCAGGCGCTCTTGCCACGCCGCCTCGGCCGCGGCGCCCCGCTCCCGGTTTTCCCGCCAGAAGGCCAGTACCGGCTCGGGCACCTCGAAGGGCGGCCAGGGCCAGCCCAGCGCCTCGCGCGTGGCGGCGATCTCCTCGTCGCCCAGGGGCGAGCCGTGGGTCTTTTCGCTGCCGGCCAGATGGGGCGCGCCCCAGCCGATCACGGTGCGGCAGGAGATCAGCGATGGCTTGTCCGTCACCCCCTGGGCCGCCTCGATGGCCTTGGTGACAGCCGCCTGGTCGTGCCCGTCGATGCGCTGCACATGCCAGCCGTACGCGCCGAAGCGGGCATCCACGTCCTCGGTGAAGCTCAGATCCGTGGAGCCATCGATGCTGATCTCGTTGTCGTCATAGAACACGATCAGCTTGCCCAGCCCCAGGTGTCCGGCCAGGCTGCAGCTCTCATGGGACACCCCTTCCATCAGGTCCCCGTCCCCGCAGATCACATAGGTGTAGTGATCGATCAGGCCGTGTCCATCGCGGTTGAAGCGCGCGGCCAGCCAGCGCTCGGCCAGGGCCATGCCCACGGCATTGCTGATGCCCTGGCCCAGGGGCCCGGTGGTCACCTCCACCCCCGGCACATGACCGTATTCGGGGTGACCCGGCGTCCTGCTGTGCAGCTGGCGAAAGCGCTTCAGCTCGTCCATCGGCAGATCGTAGCCGGAGAGATGCAGCAGGCCATAGAGCAGCATGGAGCCATGGCCGGCGGAGAGCACGAAGCGGTCCCGGTCCAGCCACGCGGGGTTGGCCGGATTGTGCTTCAGGTAGCGGTTCCACAGCACCATGGCCACGTCGGCCATGCCCATCGGCTGACCCGGATGGCCGGACTTGGCTTTCTGCACGGCATCCATGGCCAGGAAGCGCAATGCATGGGCCGCATAGCGGGGCAACGCTGCCGGAGCGATCGTCGGGTCTGTCATAAAAATTTCCCTTTTATAACATAATATGTTGAAATCGGACTGTCATGAATCAGGCGCCTCGTAGTCCCACCGGAGCGGATTGCGGGTGGTGCGTAAGGGACGCAGTGCAAACGAGAGATCATGCCAATATTCATCACTAGCGGAAATAGGGCGCTGAATCCAGCGGTCCAGCGCGATTCAGCCCCTGCCCGACACCCGCTCCGTCCCCATCACTGACGCCGTGATCGCGCGAGCCGGCGGCGGCAAGTCCCCCGGCGGGCTGGCGTTTGGCTCAGCGGGGATATACGGAGAAGTATGACAGACATGCGCAGCAGTCGCTCGCCCCTGCTGCCCGGCCGCGGTGTCAGCGGCCGCTGTTCCCGGCGCAAGCGGATCGGGAGGAATGACGTCACGAACGTTGCGTCCCCTGAGCAATGTTGGAGTATCCGGATAGACGATGAAGAAGAAAGTCCGCACCTACTCGGCCACCGACCAGGAAGTGCGCATGCTGGAAGCCATCGCCACCTACCACGGGTTCTCCCGGAGCGCGATGCTGACCAGCCTGGTCAAGAAGGAATTCTGGCGTATCTTCCCCGCCGGCACGGACGACGTGCGCCCGGACGCGGGTGCCCGCATCCAGGATTCCGGCGAGGAGCCCTAGCCCGGCCTAAGCCGGCGCCGGCGGCGGCGCCCTCCGCAGCCCCCGTGCCCCTGTCTCCAAGACCTGCCTGACCCCGCAGGCTTGCCCTTTTCCGAAGAATTGCGATGATTTTATTGGCGTTTCCTGCTCCATGCGGCGCACGGAATGCCCGGCGAAACATCAGCAAGGATCGGCCATGCCCAGGCGGCGCCTCTTCGGCGAAACACAGAAACGGCGCAAGAAAAAGAGCACCCAGGCCCTGAAACGCCAGCAGCACGTGCAGCGGGTGTCCCATACCCAGCAGCCGGCGCCATTCGAGCGGGGCACGGCCTTCGACCGGCAGGACGTGGAGTTTCTGGCGGCCATGCGGGACATGGGTGTGCGCGTGCAACCCCGCCGCACGGCCTCCCCCGCACGACAGGAGGCGGAGCAGACCCTGCACTTCCGCCACGATGCCGCCGAGCGGGCGCGGCTGGAACAGGCCATGGCCGAATTGGCGGTGCGCCCCCTGGCATCCAGCGACCCCGACGGCGCGGCGGCGCCCCCCGCATCCCAGACGTCCGGGCCACCGGCGCCGTCACGCCCGCAGGCGCAGACCCAGGCCAACCCGCAAGCCGCCCCGGCGACAGCGGCAGCGCCGCCTCCCCAGGACAAGGCAAATGCCGACCCCGCCCGGGTCGCGGCGCCGGTGGAGCTGACCTGGGACGAGGGTGATGCTGCCCTGATGGCCGAGGCCCTGGCGGATGCCGCGCAGCATCGCGACCCCACCGCCCAGCGGGAACGCAAGTATGACGGCGCGCCGCCCGCGGAACCCCCGCGCCAGGCCCGGCGCTCCCTGGTGCTGCCCGACCGGCCCGACACGGAGGTCGATCTGCACGGCAAGACCCAGGAAGAGGCGATTCACATCGTGCAGAACCTGCTGCTGAGCAGCTTCCGCCAGGGTCTGCGCCACGTGCTGATCATCACGGGCCAGGGCCACAACTCCGGCGAGGCCGGCCCGGTGCTGCGTCAGGCGGTGCAGCACTGGCTGGAGCGCAACAGCACGCTGTATGCCGAATCCTTCAGCTGGGCCCCCAAGGCCCACGGCGGCGCCGGCGCGATCTGGGTCGTGCTGCGCGCCTGGCAGCAGGGCGAGACGCCCTAGTACCTGAGTTTCAAGAAACGCGAAAAGCAATGCAGGGGATTCTCATCCACCGCGCCCCCTGAACAAGGAATGCAATGGGATGGTCTGGCACGCCCATTACATGGAGCAGGCAGACTATCCTGGTGCAGGGGTTCCCAACCCCTGCCGGGGGTGCGGGGACCGAGCCCCTGCGAACGTATTGACGCGCCGGCAGCGCGGGCCACCCGGGCCATTGGCCAAGCCCCGGCGCTGGCGTTATGCTGCGACTGACACAGATCGACGCGTCCACGGGGCCTGCCGGCCGGACACGCGCCACACAGCATTGGAGAGACCCCCATGACGACCGCCGCAGCCGCCACCAGCGACCTGGCCCGGGAAATTCCCGGCTTCCAGTTCATCGACCATCTGGCCATCGCCGTGCCACGGGGCACCCTGGACAGCCAGGTGGCCACCTATGCCCTGATGGGCTTCCGCGAAGTGCACCGAGAGGAAATCCAGGGCAGCGACCATGTGCGCGAGGCCATGCTGCAGATCGGCGACAGCGAGAACCTGATTCAGCTCGTGGAGCCCATGTCCGACGATTCGCCCATCCAGAAGGCGCTGGACCGCAATGGCGGCAAGCCCGTGCTGAATCACGTGGGTTTCCGCGTGAGCGATGCGCAACATGCCTACGACGCGCTGAAGGCCAAGGGCTTCAGGATCATCGATGCCGCCCCGCGCCCCGGCTCGCGGGGCACGACCGTGTTCTTCAGGCACCCCAAGGCCCCGGCGGAACAGCCGATCAATATTCTCGTGGAAGTGGTACAGGAATAGGCGGCCGCGCAACGCGCGCCGGGCCCCGGTGACCGGCTCGCCCCCGCAGCCACCGCCGCGCGCATCCCTATGCAATCCTCCAGGGCGCCATGAATCGCCTCGCCAAGAATATCGCCGCGGTGCTGGTCTTCGGCCGGCCGCCGCTGGTGTTCGGCTCCTTTGCCTGCGCGGTGTGGGTGATGTTTTCCCAGCACCCCCTGGCCTATCTGCTGGGGCTGATCCTGCTGTCCCTGGCCATGGTGTTCGACTGGATCGACGGCTGGTTCGCCGTGCGCTACCTGTCCCATTCGCGCCTGGGGCCATGGGTGGACCGGGTGATGGACCGCATCGTGCTCTCCATCATCTTTCCCGTGCTGGTCGCCGGGCTGTTCTGGCGCTACGGGCGGCTCAGCGGGGCGCTGGACTTCCGGCAGGCCCAGTTTCTGCTGCTGCATGCGCTGTTCGTGCTGGCCATCTGTGTGCTGGTGCTCATGCGCGACCAGGCGGTGCAGTTCCTGCGCAACTTCGCCCTGGGTCAGGAGGACGTGGAATCCTCGGAGGTGACGCGCACGCGCACGCTGCTCTCCTCGCCGCTGGCCATGCTGCTGTATGCCTACGCCTTCTACCTGCCCGCCCGCGGGTGGGAATGGCTCTACCGGGGGCTGGACTGGATCAACGACCTGCCCCTGCGCGTGTGGCTGGTGCTGGAGATCGCCTTTCTGCTGGTCAACATCGGCTCGGCCACGGTGTACATGCGGCGCTACGGGCCGTTGGCCCTGGACGACATCTGTGCCGATGACGAGCGGCTGCGGCGGCGCATCCTGGCCGTGCTGCCCAACACGATCACCCTGCTCAACGGGGTGCTGGGCATCATCGCGATCGTGCTGGCCAGCGTGGGGCAGGTGCGCGAGGCACTGTTTCTGCTCATCGGCGCGGCCTTCTTCGACCGGCTGGACGGGGTGCTGGCGCGGCGATTGGGCCTGACCGATCCGCCCGGCGACCCCGACGGCCGGCGGCACATTCAGCTCGGCGCGATTCTGGACGACATCTCCGATTTCGTCAGCTTCTGCATCGCCCCGGCGGTCATCTATGCCCTGGTCATCCCGGAGCGGGGCGACTCACCGATGGGCGAGCTGCTGCCCACGCTGGTGCCCTGGGTCTATGCCGTGGCGGGCGGCGCGCGCCTGCTGTACTTCACCCTGGACAAGCATCCCGTGCCGGGCTTCTTCAAGGGCATGCCCGTGCCGGCGGCGGCGCTGCTGGTGATGGGGCCGATCGCCATCGCCGCCGAGGCCAGCGGCTTCGCGCCGGGTGGCGCTGCCGCATGGCATGGCGCGGCAACGGCCGTGATGCTGCTGGCCGCCCTGGCCATGAACCTGTACCCGGTGCGCTATCTGCACATCGGCCGCCTGATGGGCCGGCGGCCGATTCTGCTGTATTCCCTGCTGCTGCTCACCATCGCCACCATCTTCACGCCCTACTTCGGGTTCGTGGTGCTGGCCTTCCTGCTGTTCTACCTGCTGTCCCCGATCTTCACCTGGCGCATCGATCCGTCCGAGGCGGTGCGGGAATCGCGGAGCTAGCGCGGCGGGGCACCCCTGCGCTATGGTGACCCGTCCGCCTCGGCGGGGCGGATGGGCCGGTTTGCCGGCCGCGGCTCACCCTCACGGAACCACCCATGCCCATTCGTATCACCGCCAAGACCCCGCGCACCGGCACACGCCCCTGCCGCCTGTATCCCCTGCTCAAGGGCCAGTTGTCGAAAGGCAATGGCTCGCTCCTTGCCGGGCTGCCCGCGGGCGTGCGCAAGACGGCCCAGGCGCTGGCGGCGCTGCGCGGCTTCGAGGCTGACGCGGAGCAGACCCTGTTGCTGTTCGAGGACGGAGTACAATGGCTGCTGGCCGGGCTGGGTCCAGAGGACGAACTGACGCCCCATGGCTTCAGCACCGCCGTCGGGCGGGGCCTGAACGAGCTGACCAAGGCCGGCGCCGGCCAGATTGCCCTGCACCTGCCCGAGGGGCTGCCCTTTGAACCGGCCCAGGCGGCGCGGCTGGCCACCGAGGGGCTGGCCATGGCCGCGTACACGTTCGACGTTTACCGCAAACCCAAGGCCAACGGGGCCGCGCCCGTGGGCGTGGTGATCAAGGGCCCTGGCGGCGAGGCCGCCCTGCGCCGCGGCGTGGACGAGGGGCTGGCCGTGGCCGCGGGCATCGGCCTGTGCCGGGATCTGATCAACCATCCCGCCGGGGTGGCCCATCCGGGCTTCATGGTGGCCGAGGCGCGCAAGCTGGCCAAGCAGATGGGCGCCACCGCAAGGGTGATCCAGGGTGAACAATTGCGGCGGCAGGGCTACGAGGCGATTCATGCCGTGGGGGCCGCCGCGGCCCATCCCCCGGCCCTGGTGGCGCTGGAGTACGGCAAGCCGCGCAAGGGCAAGCCGACCCTGGTGCTCGTGGGCAAGGGCGTGACCTTCGATTCCGGCGGGCTGGACCTCAAGCCGTCCAGCGCCATGGCATTGATGAAGAAGGACATGGGCGGCGCCGCGACCACCCTGGGGGCCTTCCGCGCCGTGGCGGGGCTGAAGCTGCCCTTGCACCTGGTGGCCGTGGTGGGGCTGGCGGAGAATGCAGTGGGGCCGCTGGCCTACCGCCCGGGCGATGTGCTGCGCACCAAGGCCGGGCCGACCGTGGAGGTGACCAACACGGATGCGGAGGGCCGCATCGTGCTGGCTGACGCCATGGCCCTCGCGCACACGTATGCGCCGACGCACATGATCGACTTCGCCACACTCACCGGGGCCTGCCGCATTGCCCTGGGCAAGGACGTGATGGGCCTGTTCTGCGACGATGCGCCCCTGCGCGCGCTGTTGCAGGACGCGGCGGAGGCCAGCGGCGACGCCCTGTGGCCGCTGCCCCTGTGGCAGCCCTACCGCAAGCAGCTCAATAGCGCCGTGGCCGACATGGTCAATGCCACCACGGGCGGTTTCGGCGGCGCCATCACCGCCGCGCTGTTCCTCCAGGAATTCGCCGGAGACGTTGCCTGGGCACACCTGGATTGTTATGCATGGAGCGACGGAGAGCATCCGCTGTTTCCCAAGGGCGGCAACGGTGTCGGTGTGCGCCTGATCGCCGACGTGGCCACCCGCTTGAGCAAAGGAACCCAACCATGACGCAAGCCCAGGGATTTCCCAATGGCGACCTGTTGTGGACCCCGGAACAACTCAAGGCCCGGCTCGATGACGAGAAGCTGGCCCTGTTGGACGTGCGCACGACGGCGGAGGTGATGGGCGGGATCATCCCCGGCGCGCAACACCTGGATGTCTACGGCGTGGGGCTGACCCATACCCGCGGCGATGTCTTCGGCGAATTCATCAACCTCATGCGTTCCCTGCTGGCCATGCGCGGCGCGGGCAACGACGCCACCGTCGTGCTTTACGAACAGAACTCGGGCATGAAGGCGGCGCGCATCTTCTGGCTGCTGGAATACATGGGCCACACGGATGTGCACGTGCTGGACGGCGGCATGCGCGCCTGGCAGGCCGCCGGCTACGAAACCGTGACGGAGATGCGCAAGGCCCACGGCCGCTCGCTCAAGGTCAATCCCCGCCCCGACCTGTTCATCGGCGCGGATGAGCTGAACACCCGGCTCGGCGAGGCCGATCTGCAACCCCTGGACACGCGCTCGGACGAGGAATGGCTGGGCACCAACACCCGGGGCGGGCCGCGCGGCGGCACGATTCCCGGCGCGGTGCATCTGGAATGGGTCAACTATCTGGACGAGCAGGGCAAATTCAAGCCTGCCGCGGAATTGGCCGAACTGTTCGAGCGCAACGGGGTCACGCGCGACAAGGCCATCGTGCCCTTCTGACAGGGCGGGTACCGTTCTTCCCACGCCTACCTGGCATTGCGCTTGCTCGGCTATGAGCGCATCCATAATTTTGTCGGGTCGTGGAAGGAATGGGGGGATCGGCTGGATCTGCCGATCGAGACACCCAGCGCCTCCTGAGGCGCCAACCGCCCCAACAGCGATATGCCGCCCATGGCCGCTTTGCGACACGGGCGGCATTTTCCCTGGGGCGGCTTGAAAATCGGCGGGAAATGGTGTCCTCTGTTTGGGAATACACCGCCCGCGACGAATGACCGGCGGCGCCGTCAAACCGCATTGCAGCTGGACGGCATCGGAGGCAGAGCGCATCGCAGGCAGAGCGCATCGCAGGCAGAGCGCATCGCAGGCAGATGGCATTGCTGTCAAAAAGGCATTGTTGTCAGACAGCCTTCCGGTCAGACCACAGCGACGTCATACGGGAGCGCGGTTGAGCACACCCATCTGAGCCCACCGACCGATTGGATGCCTCATGGAAATTGAGTTCAAGACCAAAATCTCGGCGCTCAACGAACGGCAACGCACCTGGTTCGCCACCGCCATGGTGGGGATGATTCTCGCCGATGGGGACATCGACCGGGCGGAGGTGGAGTTCATCGTCAAGCTGATCAGCCTGGTCAAGGACGAGGCCGTGCAGGAGCGGCTGAAGAAGTTCATCCAGTTCAAGACCATGCCCCCCCTGGGGCAGCCCGTGGGTATCGACCGCAAGCTCGGCATGAGCATGATCATCGACCTGATCCGCATCGCGGTCTCGGACAACGACTTCGCGGCGTCGGAGAAGGCCATGATTCAGGAAGTGGGCAAGGGCCTGGGCTTCAGCGAGGACGAGGTGGACAAGCTGGTCATGTTCGGCTTCGAACTGATGAACCAGAAGGCCTCGTAGGGCCGTCCCTCCGCCGTGCCGCCCACGGGCGGGGCGGCAGGATGACCCACAGGACAATTCCCGTTTTTTTCGATGGAAACCGGCGCCGCGTGGCGACCGCGGATGGCGAGCCACGTCGTGCGCTCCATGCCGGCGGCAACGCCTCGCCCCCGCGCCGGGAGCGCGCGAGGGGGCCGGCTCACGCGCTGCCGTTGCCGTGCATCGGCAGGGACAGGCGGGTGGCGGACATGGGGCCCGCACGGGGCGCTACCCCAACTTGCGCAGCACACCGGTGAAGATGTCCAGCATCTCGTCCACCTCGGCGCGCGAGACGGTCAGCGGCGGCATGAAGCGTACGCTCTTGGGCACGGGCGCGTTGATCAACAGCCCCGCATTGAAGCAGGCCTGCACCACCTGCGGCCCGTTCTCCTGGGGCAGGTCCACCGCCACGAGCAGGCCCTTGCCGCGCACGTTGCTCAGCCCATATTCGCCCTCCAGCGCCTTGAGTCGGCGCCGCAGGTAGGCGCCGCGGTTCTTGGCCTTGGTGGCAATCTTCTTGCGGATGACCTCGCTGACCACCGCATGGCCGGCCACCATGGCCAGGGGCTGGGCACAGTACGTGCCGCCCTGATCCCCCGCCTCGAACACGCAGAACTTGTCCTTGGCCAGCAGCGCCGCCACGGGAAAGCCGCCGCCCAGGCCCTTGGCCAGCGTCATCACGTCCGGCTCGATGCCATACTGCTCATAGGCCCACAGGGTGCCCGTGCGGCCCACACCGGTCTGCACCTCGTCCAGGATCAGCAGGATGTTGTGCTCGTCACAGAGCTGCCGCAGGCCCTGCAGATAGCTCTTGGTGCCGACCCATACGCCCCCTTCGCCCTGGATGGGCTCGACCATGATGGCACAGGTCTGGGGCGTGATGGCCTGGCGCATGGCCTTGAGGTCGTTGAAGGGCACCCGCTTGAAGCCGGGCACCTTGGGCTCGAACAGCTCGTCCCAGTGCTGCTTGCCGGTGGCGGACATCATGGCCAGGGTGCGGCCGTGGAAGCTGTTCCAGGTGGTGATCACCTCGAAGGCCCCGTGCTTGTGCTTGGCGCCCCACTTGCGCGCCAGCTTGACGGCACCCTCGTTGACCTCGGCGCCGGTGCTGCCGAAGAACACCTTGTCCAGGCACGAGTTGTCCGTGAGCAGCTTGGCAAGCCGGATCATGGGCTCGTTGTACAGGGCCGGGCTGGCATTGATCAGCGTCTTGGCCTGATTGTTGATCGCCCGCACCAACGCCGGGGGACAGTGTCCCAGGCTCGTCACGGCCCAGCCGCCGATGAAGTCCAGGTACTTGCGGTCGTCCGCATCCCACAGATAGCAGCCCTTGCCACGCACCATGACCTGACTGGGCCGGGTCACGACATACATCAGCGAGGCTTCCGCATCACGGATCAGCTCCGAGGTCGGGGCATGGGCAACTTGGGCGACGGGACTCATGAAGCACTCCTCCAGGGGTTATTTTCAAGCCGCTTGTTCAGCGCCTGCGGGGCCGCGGCGATGCGCCGGGCTTGGCCAATCGGCAAGATTATGGCCTATCATAGCGCGCCGGCCAAGGGAATCGGCGGCGCCGGGCAGTAGTGTCTCAGTTTGAAAATTTGCGCCCCGCTGTCAGGTAAGCCGACAGGCGTGGGACGCT
>Ga0326597_10003550_pt1 | contig 22387 bp, 17 predicted proteins | sample RVTome_12_FD_203789 | JGI IMG/M metagenome (GOLD analysis project Ga0326597, IMG submission 203789) | Soil microbial communities from uranium-contaminated site in the Upper Colorado River Basin, Wyoming, United States - RVT100D185 | ecosystem: Environmental > Terrestrial > Soil > Contaminated >...
GTGCGCGGGCACCCGCCGAGCCTGGAACGCCCTCCAGCGAATCGCCCCTGGAGAACTGCGGCGCTCAACCGGTCCGGTTAAATGGATACCCCCAAAGCGTTGTTATAGGTTTGCGCGAGCTTGAGACCGAATTCGGGAGGCGCCCAGTTCAGGTGCGGGTGGGTCATCGTGAGCACGTACATGTTCACGTCGCGATCATCCATCTGCTTGAACATGATGTCGAAATCCCGCATCTCACGCCGAAAGGTGGAGCCGTTCGCGGAATAGAAGTCCGCGCCTGGCACCTTTGCCGTGTAGCTGCCTTCTTCGTTGGGCCCAGAGATGACGGCGCCGTTGGCGGCCCCTTCCTTCACCATGAGGTCGATGAACTCCGGCGGATACCAGTGATAGTGCGCGTCGATGATCGGCCTGCTGTAAGTAAACCGCCGGGGCTGCGAATACCAGGCATCTCCCGGATCCCGCTCCTGCGCGTGTGCGCTCACAGGGCGTAGCAAGGAAGCCCCACCAACGGCAGCAAGGCCAGCGAGAAAATCACGTCGTGTGATGCTCATACCTCTCCTCCGTGCGGACGTGCCGTCCAGGCGATGTCGATCCCACTGGGCATCCCGGGACTCCAGAGCTCTGACCCACGTGCGCCCTTGTCCCTGGCGTCCCGCATTCCAATCTACTGGTAGAACTCGGGAGCCTTCTTGAGCGTGTTGTACTGCCCCACGTCGTGCTGGATCCAAAGCTGAGCGTCGTAGTGATCGATGAGAGCCGCTATACGCTCATAGGCCGCTAAGACGTCGAGTCGATTCACAATGTCTTCTCTGGCGATTCGTGGAATCCAACGGTTGTCCCAGTTCTCTTGTGTGTGAACCGCGTCGCCACTTAGCAGCACCCAGCCCGTCTCGCGAAGGCGAACGAGCGCGATCTGACTGCCGGGGGTGTGGCCGCCGACCCAACCCAGGATCACGCTCGCATCACCGAACACGTCAATGTCCCCGTCGACCAGTGTCACCGGATGGCGCCGCGAGAAGACTGGCCGATCGAGCAAGGGAGGGCCGGTGGGCGCACCCATCACGGCGAATGCGTCTTCATACTCGTCCCTTTGAATCACCACCACGGAGTTCGGAAACATCTCCACGTTACCCGTGTGGTCAGCGTGCGAGTGCGAAATCCCGACGTACCTGACATCGGCCGGGTCGACCTGGATCTGGCGGAGCTGAGAAGCAAGGGTCTGGTCTTTGGTCCACCGGATAGCAGCAGCGTTCGAACCGTAACCATTCGGCATCTCAGCGATGATGTCGTTGGGGCACGTATCCCACATCATGTAGCCACTCGCGTGCTGGATCAGAAAGCAGGGCGCCGAGATATCGACCGCCGTGCCGTCCGGATCCATCATGTTCGTCCAGCTCGACTTGTTGCCAGCGTGTCCGAGGCCCCCGTCGAGAACATACAACCGCTCCACGAAACCATGTTCCCTCTCAAAGGCCTGCGCCAAAACGACACTAGCCAAGACAGACGAAGCCCCCACCACCGCCGCAGCGATCGCTACGACTCGAACCAGTCCGCAAATTCGTTTCATGAAAAGACCCCCCAGTCATAAACGAACGCCCACGCTTGTCACAACAGAACACCTGTGCTCGCAACATGTTCAGGCAACCCCCATCCGGCGACCTCGATCCGCAAGCCGTCCGGATCCCTGATGGCCCAGGAACGGTCGGTATGCGATTGGGGATTAAGGCCACGACGATCGAGTTCCGCCCTCACCGCGGCGTGATCATAGTTCTCGATCGCGAACGCATAGTGATTAATGTACGGCTTCCCGTCTGCCCCGGCCGGTCGCAGGACGAGCGTCTCCGCACCGAACCGTAGCATCACCTGCTGGGGTTGGTTCTGAATGACCTTCATCCCCAACATGTTCTCGTAGAACTCACGCCCCTTGGCGAGATCCGCACAATTCAACACCACGTAGTTGAAGGCGTACGCCTTGAACGCGCTCCCATCCGGTGTCGGGGCGGCCTTGAGCGCTTCCCCGAGCCCGGCCTGAAACGCGTCGTGGCACTCCTGTGATTCCGCCTCCGCGCAGGGCCGGGCCGCTCCCGGAAACATGGCGTGGCTTGGTTCGGCGGGAACCCAGGTGTTGAGCATGTAGCCATTCGGATCGTCAGAGATCCACCCATGCTCACCGTCGGGCCGGATATTCGTCAGTTGACGACGCTCCATTTCGACTTTCATGGCTTGGAGGTGAGCGGTGATGTTCGTCGCCCCGAACGCAATATGGCCGACGCCCGGTTCGCCGCCCTCTCCAACCTTGCGAATGTAGAGGCCGTTGGGAATCCCTGGACTTCCGAACTCAAGCCCACACTGCGTCCCGTTGTCCCAGGCGTCCCTCATTCCCATCACGTTGATGTAGAAATCCCGGCTTCTGACGAAATCTTCCACCTGCAACGAAAGGTGCTGCACATTGATGACGGGGAAACTCATTCCTGCCTCGCCGGCTTGCGTGGCCGACGCCGCCCGTGCTACACCGGTGGTGAACGGAACCGAGCCCGTCGCAAACGCTGCCACTCCACCCACGCCGAGGGCCTGAAGTACCTGGCGCCGGTCCATCCTTCTCCTATCGTCTTCCTCACTTGCGTTCGCGATATGACGATTCATCATGAAACCTCCACGGCTGGAACGATCGATCCCTCTCGCCTCGTGCGCCTGCCGCGTCGAAGGACTCCCTCTTGGTCGGCATCCTCATTGGTCGTCAAGCCCAGCTCATCGTGCGCCTGCTGTCACAGCCACGGGCGTATCAGTCAACTCGTCTTTCAAGACCACTCCACCCTTCATCACGAACTTGACGTGCTCCATCTCGGTGATGTCATCCAGCGGGTTCTCGGAGACCGCGATGATATCGGCGTACTTTCCCTGCTCCAGACTCCCGACTCGGTCAGCCCAGCCGTAGTTCAACACGCTGGCGGCGCCCATGAAGGCCGTCTGCAACGACTGCACCGGGGTCATGCCGAATTCCACGTACTTGGCAAACTGCCAGGCCTGAGTCCCATGTTCCGGTGGGTTCGTGTCGCTGGAAAACGCGATCGGCACCCCAAAGGCCAGGGACTTCCTGATGGCGTCAATCGTCAGGCTCAGCCGGCTCACCTCACCGCCTGAGCGCGGAAGTTCATCCTCGGGCGTATCGATCATGTTCTGAAGCGTGAAGCCAATGGCGATGTTCTTCTCGGCCATCACCCTGGCGATGTCGTCCGTCATTTCGTTGCCATGCTCGATCTTGTCAACTCCGGCGGTGACGCAATCGAACAGACCCGGTCCGCCAAACGCGTGGCAGGAGACCTTCATGCCTCGTCGGTGGGCCTCATCCACGATTGCCTCCATTTCTTCCAGGGTCAGCGACGGGCTGTTCACCATCGTGCCGTTCGGAAAGAAGTGCTGGTATTCATCACCTTGGAAGTCCTGGCTTGCATAGATCTTGACCCAGTCGGCGCCGTAATGCTTGAGCTTCCGTACCATGTGACGCGCCAGCCAAGGCCCCGCCACGAACAGTTCACCAGGGTACCCCTCCCCGTCGATCGTCAGTGGCGTGGGAGCCATCGATCGGTCCCTGGGAGTGATCTCCGGCCCGGCGGCCTGGATCCTTGGTCCCCAGGCAACTCCCCGGTTGATGGCGTTGCGGATATCGATTGGGGCCCACGTATTGCGCCCACTCAGATCGACGATGGTCGTGAAGCCGCCGAGCGCGTTGGCCTGGGCTTGCTCCAACCCTCTGAGCGTCTTGTAAGGAAGCGACTGATCTCCCCTGGGCATGAAGTGCAGATGGGAGTCGATCATGCCTGGTAGCACGGTGGCCATGCCGAGGTCGATCACTGTCGCATTAGCTGGAATTCTCACTCCCGAACCGACTTCCACAATCCGATCGCCCTCGATGAGCACCACTTGATCTGCCAACATGGTGCCTGCGTTGGCATCGAACAAGCGCCCAGCACGAATCGCCACGGTGCCAGTGGGCGGCTCCTCCCTGTCACCAGACTGCAGAACTTGAGCCCAGCCTGCCGTTGCCGACACGCCCACGGCAAACAGCAGGCCTGCGACTACACGTACCGTTTCCAATCGACCTCGTTTACACACCGGTGTCTCCTTCACGCGTCTCGGAGAAGTCCTTCGACAGAGCCTGTTTCCTGTGGTTGTGCTCGCGAGATTCCCAGGCAAGAACACGCGTCTTGTGATTGATGCCCGATCGCTCCCGGCCGAGTAATCTGAACCTCTCGATTCGCTATCGTACGCCTCGCTGATCGTCCAGAATCTATACTGCATCTGGAATTAATGCTCCGAGGCAGCCAGGTTGTCGACCCCGGGAGGGCCGCTCGACATCGCCGGCCCCTCGTTGCGTAGGCTATGGAAGTGCGTCAGGGTCTCGATCTGCTGAGAGCCTGAAGGCGCTAGAGCTGGTCTAGAACCGGCCACGAGGACGCATGCGCCAGCGCCCCGAGATCGTACCGTTTCCGCGGGCAAGATGGGCCAGGGTATCGACGGTTGCGTGCCTGAGGCGTAGGATCTGTGCACCAATGCCGCTCCGGGGGGGCGCCGTTGGCCACCCTGGAGGAGGCACTTGTGCGCGTTCGCGGTTGGGCCCTTGTTGGGCTTGCGCTGATGGGCAGCGCGCACCTATCGGCCACTGCCCCCGCGGTCCAGGCGTCCGACTGCGTCAGCTTCGCGTCACAAGGGCGATTGCAGGCTGGCACACCGTTCAGCTACCCATTACCTAGCGGGCTGGAGCTCAAGTTGACGACTGACTGGGACATCACGGTCGTGTCGAGTGACCAGCCCGACGTCGATTATCTGTGGGTCGGGTCACCGCCGCTGAGGACGGCGCCACAGCGGCGAATCGGTCCTGCTTACGGCATGAGTGCGCGGGAATCTGTGGGATTCGGTCGAGACCTGCGCTTTGTAATCACGTCAGAGGACTATCGGGCCGCTCGGGAGGCCATCGACAGCAATCGGCCTGCTGGAGAGATCTTGAGGAGGCTGGAAGAACTCGGCAAGGGCCGGCTGTCGCTGGTGATCAGCGAGTACGGTCTTCGCGGCGATCGCTTCCAGGACGGAACCTTCTCAGAAACGCTTGAGTGGATCTCGTTTCGAGGCGAAGCGTGTGTGCCGTGAGGCCGGTCGCCACAGTCTGGTCAACGGGAGGCACAAACAGCTGGAGGCCGCAGTAGGACAGAGTTTCGTCTGGAACAATTTCGGCTATTCAGCTGATTTGATGAGGAGATCGTGATGCAGAGAGTATGGTTCATTCTGTGTGGCTCGGTGGCGGTGCTCTCGGTCGTCGCCCTGCGTTCAGGGGTTGAGATTGCAGACGTGAGCCCTGTGGCTGTCGTCGTCGCCCAGACGCAGCAGAACGGTAACGTGCCGGAGATTCCTTTCACGTCGGTGCCCGACTACTTTCGGTATTCGCCAGACATGAATCTCGGCGAGACCCTCGGTGTGGCGGTCAACTCCAAGGGACACGTCGTCGTCCTGAATCACCCCGGGACAGCAACCTCTGGACCGCTGTACGGCAACGCGACGACGCAGCTGCTTGAGTTCGATAACACGGGGCAGTTCGTACGCGAAATCGGCAAGGGGGTGTACGGCCTCGGCTATGCCCACTCGGTGCGGTTCGACAAGTACGACAACCTCTGGGTGGTCGATAAGGGGACGAATTCTGCGATGAAATTCAACCCCGCGGGCTACGTGGTCATGAACCTGGGCCGTCGGCCAGAAGGATTTGACAGTTTCGCCGGTCATTACCACCGGCCCACCCAGGCGGAAGCGGTTCCACGCGACGGCTATTTCGATGGACCGACGGATGTTGCCTGGGATGCCGATGACAACATCTTCATTAGCGATGGCTACATCAACTCGCGCGTCGCCAAGTTCGACAAGAACGGCAACTGGATAAGGTCCTTTGGATCACACGGGAGGACCGAACCGGAAAGGGAACCCGGAAAGTTGAGCACGCCCCACAATATGCAGGTCGACAGGCAGGGCAACGTGTACGTGGCTGATCGGGGCAACCGTCGCATCCAGGTGTTCGACAACGACGGCAATTTTCTCCGCATCGTGCTCTTGAATGTGCCCTACGACAAGACTCGGCAGCCAGTCCTCGGCGACCTCAGCCCGAATCGTCCTGACGAGACGGCCCCCTGGAGCCTGTGCATATCCCAAGGGCCGACGCAGTATCTGTGGACGAATGATGTGGAGCCGGGTCGCATCTACAAGATGACGCTCGACGGCAAGATTCTCGGGATGCTCGGCGAGTCGGGGCGTGGGCCCGGCCAGTTCAATTGGGTACATGGTCTCGACTGCTCTGCGGATGACGTCCTGTACGTGGCCGATATGAACAACTGGCGTGTTCAGAAGTTGCTGCTCGGGCCGGAGCAGTCGCCGCCGACGGCCGCCGCGAATCGCTGAGCGCGTAGGCGAGCAGCCCGGTCCTACATCGGTCAGGTGGCGCCTTCCCGGCGTGAAGTCCTGCCATCGACGCGGTCGGGCGTCACACGCGAACCCGTTCGTGTGACTACACTCACACGACCCGGCGAATCGTAGGAACCGAGGTCAGATCCGACCGAACGGCTCAGTCACTCGTGGAGGACGCGCAGTGTCAAACGACAACATCTCGACCAGCAAGCTGTCGATCGTCCATCTAGTCGGCGATCTCGGTGAAGGGCTCTCGCGCCTCACGCAGCGCTGGATCCCGGACTCCTGGGTCGTCTGCATGATTCTCACCGTGATGGCGCTGCTGCTTGCGGTCGTCGGCGCCGGCGCTGGGATCGAGTCGGCCGTGCTCGCCTGGGGCGGCGGGATGTGGTCGCTGCTCGAGCTCGCCATGCAGTTCACCGTGGCCCTGGTGGCGGCCCATGTGTGCGTCTCCTCCCGGCCGGTGTTCACGCTGCTCGACCGGCTCGCCCGACTGCCCAATCCGAAGCGACCGCTCCAGGCTGTCGTGCTGATGGGGATCTATTCGCTGTTCACTGCCTATCTGAACTGGGCGTTGTGTGTCGTGGCCTCGGCGCTCTTTGTGCCGTTCGTCTGCCGGCGCAACCCCAACGCCGACGTACGCGTCCTGATTGCGAGCGCCTACGTCGGCATGGGCACCGTCTGGCATGGGGGGCTGTCTGGCTCGGCGCCGCTCATCCTGGCGACGCCCGGCAATCCACTGCTCGCGCCCACGACCGGCGTACCGGTCATCGACCGGCTCTTGCCCGTGACGGAAACGCTCTACGTCCCGTTCAACCTCATCTATCTCGTCGTGATTGGCTCCGTGTCTCTCTTGACGTTAGTCGCGCTGCACCCGCGCCGCAATGTCCGCACACTCACGCCCGAGCAGGTTGAGCAAATCATCCCCCGACTGCCGCCCGTCGAGCAGGCGGGGGCCACGCCGGCTGGTAGGATGGACGCGTTTCGCGGATGGACGCTGCTGGCAGCCTTCCTGATCGGTTACCCTCTGGCCTACTCGCTGGCGACCAGGGGATTCGGCGCGACCTGGACCATCAACGCCTACAACATGGTCTTCCTCGTCGCCGCACTCTTGTTGCAAGGCCGCCCATCAAGCCTGGTGCGCGCCGTCACCCAGGGCACGACGACGGCGGCGGGCGTTATCTTGCAGTTTCCCTTCTACGCTGGCATCTTCGGCGTCATCAACAACACGGAGTTGGGCGCGTGGCTCGGTCAATTCTTCGTGCGGATTGCGACCACCGACACGTATCCGACGATCGTGTACCTCTATTCCGGTCTGATGAACGTGTTTGTACCCTCCGCCGGGTCGAAATGGCTCATCGAAGCCCCGTATCTGTTGCCCGCGGCCCGGGAACTTGGTGTCTCGGCGACGACGACGGTGCTGGCGTATGCCTACGGAGATTCGACCACCAATCTGATCCAGCCGTTCTGGGCCATCCCGCTCCTCAGCATCACCCGTCTTCGGTTCGGCGACGTCCTTGGCTATACCGGCCTCGTGGCGGTGGTGTGTTTCGTGGTCAGTTTGATCGCTATGCAGCTGATTCCTGCTCAGCTGTGAGAGACGATCGCTGGCTCGTGGATTGCGTCGGCGAGCCGTCCCGATTTCCTCCTGGAGCAGGACCTCCTTGGAAGCCGGACGTGGGTCGTCGGAGCAAGCAGCGGCACGCGGTGCCTGGCGGCGATGCGTGATCGGTTCTCGCGCTTGCTCGTCGGATAGGCCGTCAGCGCGGGCGGCCCGACTGCGGTGGCTGGGCTTCAGTCCTTGCAATGAAGTCGCGAACCAGGCCAGGCACCATGGACAGCATCTCATACCCGCGAAAAGGTCCCGCCTTCGGCGCCTCGGGCCGTACCTTGAGCTCGCCAAGTCCCGCCGCGTACTCTTCGCAGTATTGCGGAGGTGTGGGGATGAGCTGCGCGTTCGGGACGAGTGCGGCAAATCGCTCCGACCGATCGCGACGGTGCGACTCCTCACCTTCACACCCTTGAACGATAGCCACTGGCGTGCCGTTCGCGTTCAGCTGGCGCAGGTCATCGTCAGTGACGCCGATCATGACGTCTGACGACCGCATGGCGGCCTGCCACCGACGCATGACGCGCGCGAACTCGCGCGGCTCGATCGCCAGCAGTCTCTGCAGGTTGGCGGGGTTCATCGCGATGCGGTCTGCCCAGAAGGGGGTCTGCGCGACGGCCTGCATACCCTCCTGCTCCGCCAGATCGGCGTAGTCTCCGTAGTAGTTTCTCCCCAGCGATTCCCCGATCGTTCCGCCGCCCGTCACCAGGAACAGGAAGAGGCCGCGGACGCGGTCCGGATAGCGCAGCGCCATGACATACGAAATTCTCGATCCTGACGAGGCTCCGACGAGGTACGCCGGAAAGGCATCCAGGCGCAACAGGAGCTCCGCCAGTTGGTCGGTCCACAGGTCCAGGTCTCGAGCGCCCTTGAAGACGACGTCAGCGCGCCCGATGTTCGCGCGTTCCCACGAAATCACTCGGTAGTTGGCGGCGAGCTGCTCAGCAAGGGGCCGAACCGTCTCCACTCGATTCTGGCCGCCAGGCGTCAGCACAACCGGGAGGCCGCGGCCCCTTTCCTCGTAGTAGACGGCATTGCCGTCGATAGAGATGGAGCGCCCGACGCTCGACGCAGGGGCTTGCGCCGCGACACTCACCAGCCCTATGCCGCCGGCCAACCCTGTCCCCGCTCCTCCCAGGAGCCCGATCACGTCCCGACGACTCAGTCGCGCGCTCCGAGACGTCATTCGCGTGCTCATACGATTCTCCGTGCCCCCTGAACCGGACGCTCGACGCCGGCCGCGATGGCGTCGCGCCCATACGATGACTCTCCGACGCTTCGTCAGGCTAATGAATGCTGCTCGGTACGAAACCACTCGAGGGTCTTCTTCAACCCGTCCGCGAGCAACACGACCGGCGTGTAACCGAGCAGTCGCTGCGCCTTTGTGATGTCGGCTTGTGAGTCGCGAACGTCGCCGGCGCGCGGATCTTGGTAAATCGCCTGGAGGTTCGTGCCCATCGTAGCATTCATCGTTCTGAGCAGTTCGTTGAGCGAAATGCGCCCTCCCGTGGCGACGTTGATGACTTCTCCAGCTGCCTTGGGGGCTTCGACCGCGCGAAGGACGCCATCCACGACGTTGGCCACGTAGGTGAAGTCGCGCGTCTGCTCGCCGTCTCCGTAGATGATCGGTTGATGCCCTTCAAGCAGTGCCTTGGCGAACAGCGAAATCACCCCTGAATACGGTGACCCCGGATCCTGGCGGGGTCCGAAGACGTTGAAGTATCGAATCGTCACCGTTTCGAGACCGTAGAGCCGGGTGAACAGGCCGCAATACTGCTCGGCAACCAGCTTCTGCAGCGCATACGGCGACAGTGGATTGGGTGGCATGTCCTCGCGCTTGGGTTGAGTTGGGGTATCGCCGTAGGCGGATGACGAGCCCGCGTACACCACTCGTTTCACTCCAGCATCGCGCGCAGCCACCAACAGGTTCAGCGATGCGTCGATGTTGTTACGGTTCGACGTCACAGGATCCTTCACCGAGCGCGGCACCGACGGGATGGCAGCCTGATGAAGGACGTAGTCGATGCCCGCCACGACCGCCGAACAGACCGCTGGGTCCGCTAGGTCGCCCTCGACGAAGTCACAGGAGGCCGCGATGTGGTCGAGATTTCGGCGGTTGCCCGTAATCAAGCTGTCGACGACACGCACCTGGTGACCACGAAGAACCAGCTCTTCGGCGAGGTGTGATCCAATGAAACCGGCGCCGCCGGTGACGAGATATGCAGACATCGGGTTGCTCTAGATTGGCGGAAACGCGTCCACTGGCAGACGGGGCACGATCCTGAGGGCGTTACCGTAGTACAGCTTCTTCAAGGCGATGTCCGGCAGCTCCATCCCGTAGAGCTTCCAGAACGCGTGGTAGTCACGATAGTAGTCGAAATACTCGTCGGCAGTCTCCAGGACACGCCAGTAGTACGGATACTCGTCGGGTTGGAAGCTGTCCTTGCCGAACAGTAGGCGGTCCTGGTACTTGATGAAGAACGCGCGTGCGTGTCGAGGCTGTCGTCCTAGGTCGTACAGCACCGCCCCAATTTCACCGTAGACGTTCGGCGCCTGATCCATCAACCGACCCAGACGCCCCAAGTCCTGAGCGTGCCATCCCAGATGCGCGAGGACAAATGTCGTTTTCTGGTGCTTCCGCACGAGACGGTCGCGTTCTGCCATGAGCTCGTCGAACGATGGGAACCGCGACCGGTCAAAGTAGCGGCGGTTGCCGAACAGGGCCATTTCGAGCCAGCGCTCGTTGTTGTAGTCGAGCGGTTCGAAGAATTCGGCCGGATCGGCTGTGTGGATAAAGACGGGAATACCAAGTCGAGCCGCGGTTTGCCAGATGGGGTCCAATTCCGGGTCGTCCAGCCGTAGGCGGCTCCCGTCCGACTTTTGAACCTGCAGGCCAAACGATTTCATGATCTCGCCAAGGCCTGTCGCTCCGGCTTCAACGTCTGCCTCTAGCTGGCGTGCGGCCCGCTCACCGAAGCCGGGCCCGACGTCACGGAAATCGACGCCGGTGAACATCGCGAACCGGTCGCGGTGCTTCGAAGACTGTATCGCCTCGAGTGAGTCGCGCAAGCGGGCACCGTTCGTCGAGCTGGCATTGATCATCACTTGCACGTTGAGAGAATCCATGGCATCGACCACGCGGTCGATCGCCTCGTCGGAGGTGAGCGACCCTGGGTGACCGTGAATGTCGATCGCGGGGAACTTCGCCCGAGGCACCTGATGCTCGGGCACCACCAGGGTGGACCTTGGCTTGTAGTCGACGATGCTCGGCGGTGGAAACTCTGGCTTCCGACCCTGCGCGGGGCGGGGTTGAATCTGACCCGGCGCCTGGGTCTTCTGCGCGAGCACGCCCGCCGAGGTAGCCGCAGCCAGCAACGCGACGAGCAGGATGCGATTGGCAGCATTCGGCCGGCCAGGGTCCAGTGGCCGCACTCGGTGATTCACCGTCATCATGAAGCGCAGTACCTTGGGACCGCGAGCATCGAACGCGCCCTCTTCCGGCGTGGGATCACAGATTGAGAAAACGTCGCAGCGAGCCGTAAGCCGAATTCTGTTCCCGCCGTCCGCATTCCCTTACGGGGAAGGCGACCCGAGCGGGCGACGACCATTCCTCTAGCCCCGCCATTGCTGGCGGGATCAAGCGACCTACCCGGAGGCTCTGCGGACGGGCCGTCCGCATCAGCCGATCCAACCGAAGCCGGACCGCGCCGAAGGCCTCCTTATTTGGTCTTGCTCCGTGCGGGGTTTGGCGTGCCACCCGTGTTGCCACGGGTGCGGTGCGCTCTTACCGCACCTTTTCACCCTTACCCGGGACGCGTGCCCGAGGGCAGCGCGACGAGCGCCCGTCTCCGGGCGCCATTCCGGGCGGTATGTTTTCTGTGCCACTTTCCTTCAGGTTACCCCGACCGGGGATTACCCGGCACACTGCCCTGCGGAGTTCGGACTTTCCTCCCATCGGCGCGCGCTCCCTTGCGGTCACACGCGACGCCGGGCGGCCGTCTAGCTTGCTGCGACGTGTTTGATTATACCGTCAGCCCGGAACGCTAGCCGTCGCTTTCCTGCGAGATGTGGTACTGCTCCAGCTTCTTGTAGAGATTGCTGCGGGGCGTGTCGATGACTTCGGCGGTCTTGGAGATGTTCCAGCCGTTCTCGCGCAGCCGGGCAACCAGGAACCCCCGCTCGGCAGAGTCCTTGAACGCGCGCAGCGTGGCCGGGGTCGAGCTGTCGACCACCCCCGGCTTGCCGCCTCCTGGGATCGACTCGGCACCAGGAGAGCGGATGGTCTCCGGCAGGTCGGACATGTCGATCGTGTCACCTTCGGTCATGATGATGAGCCGTTCGACCGTGTTGCGCAGCTCGCGAATATTGCCTTTCCAGCGATGGCGCTGAAGTGCCTCGAGTGCAGATGGCGCAATGTACTTGGGCTTCGAGTTGTTCTCACGGCTGAACGAACCCATGAAATGGCGCACCAGTAGGGGAATATCTTCTGGTCGGTCGCGGAGAGGGGGAACGAAGATCGGGATGACGGCCAGCCGGAAGTAGAGGTCCTCCCGGAATCTCCCCTTCTCGATTTCCTCCTCCAAATGACGATTGGTCGCAGCGATGACGCGCACATCCACCTTGATGGTTCGTGACGATCCGAGCCGCTCGACCTCGCCTTCCTGCAGGACTCGGAGCACTTTTGCCTGGGTCCGTGCGCTCATGTCACCCACTTCGTCCAGGAAGACGGTGCCTTTGTCAGCCTGCTCGAACTTACCGATCTGCTTTTCCGTAGCGCCCGTAAACGACCCCTTTTCGTGACCGAACAGCTCAGACTCGATGAGCTCTTCGGGAATGGCCGCGCAGTTGACTTGCACGAACCGTTCGCGGTTCCTGAGGCTGTTCCGGTGAATCGTGCGTGCGACGAGTTCCTTGCCGACGCCGCTCTCGCCCTGGATGAGCACCGTCGCGTTGGTAGGCGCGGCACGGCCGACGGCGGCGGTGACTTGGCGCAACGGTGGACTCTCGCCGATCATCTGGTGTCGCACTTCGACGGCCTTGCGCAGCGACTTGTTCTCGTCGAGCAAGCGTCGCTGGTCGAGGGCGTTTCGCAGGCTCACGAGCACTCGGTCACTTGCGAACGGCTTCTCGATGAAATCGAATGCGCCTTTCTTTGTGGCTTCGACCGCGGTGCTGATCGTGCCGTGGCCGGATACGACAATCACCGGCAGCCCATCGTTGCCCGCCTGGAGGCGATCCAGTACCTCGATGCCGTCCATGCCAGGCATCTTCACGTCAAGGATCACAAGATCGGGTGAGTCGCGCTCGACGAGGGCGAGGCCTTCTTGGCCTGTCGCAGCGCCCACAAACTCGTATCCTTCGTACTCGAGCATCATCCGCAGCGAGTCACGGATGGCGGATTCATCGTCGATGACGAGGATGCGGCTCTTGGGCATCGGTGAACGGTGTGTGGCCTCTATCGAGTCTCTATTCGAACCGTCTTGATCTGCCGCTGATCGAGCTCTGGAGCGTACACGTAGATCGCCAGTACCCCACCAGGGCTCGCAGCGTCGGTGATTCTCGCGTAATCGTCGGTGGACCGGACAGGTTGACGATTGATTTCAAGAATGACCGTGTTGAGCTGGACGTCTGCGTCGGATGACGCGCTGAGCGGCTCGACGCCGGTGACCAGGACGCCGCGTGTCCCACTCGGCAAATCCAACCGGTCGAAGACGCTGGCGTCGAGATCACGAACCGTCAAGCCCAGGCGCTGACCCACATCGCGCGGCGGCCTCGGTCGACGTTCTTCGGACCGAGCGCGGCTCTCTGTTGAGGTGCGGACGGGACGCTCCGCAAGCTTGACCGTGAGCGACTCTTCCCGTCCCTGGCGCCATACCCGCAGGGTGGATGTCGTTCCCGGTGCTTGTGCCGAGATCGCGCGGATCAACTCGTCGTCTCTTGAGATGCTCTCATCGCCAATGCCGACGATCACGTCGTACGGTTGCAGGCCGGCCCGTTCGGCCGGCGAATCGGGGGTGACATCCTGCACCATCGCGCCGGCGCTGATCGCAAGGGCAAGAGACTCCTGCAGATCTGGATCCACGTCGCGCAGCGTGACTCCGATGAACCCCCGCGAGACGCGGCCATTCGCTCGAAGCTGAGGGAGAATCGCCACGGCGCCACCAATCGGCACGGCAAAGCCGATACTGCTGCCCCGGGAACTGATGGCCGAATTGATGCCGATGACCTCGCCGCGCGCGTTGATCAGCGGGCCACCGCTGTTACCAAGATTGATCGCCGCGTCCGTCTGAATGTAATTGTCGAGACTGGCATCGAACAGCTTCCGGCCGACAAAGCTCACGACGCCGACGGTCACGCTGTGCTCGTAGCCAAGCGGATTGCCGATCGCGCAGACCCACTCCCCCATCCGAACAGTCGACGAATCGCCGAGCGGAGCGACAGGGAACCGTTGCCCGTCCACGTCGTCGACCTTGATAAGGGCGATATCGGTATCCGGATCGGCGCCGACAAGCCGGGCTCGCAGTGTGCGACCGTCGGACAGCGTGACGGTGATCCGCTCCGCACGGTCGATGACATGGTGGTTGGTGAGGATGCTGCCGTCGGGATCGATGATGAAGCCGGTGCCTGCCCCCCGCCGCGGCGGACGGTTGGAGCCACGTCCGTTTCCCGGCGGGGCGGGTTCCGGCAGGTCGTCGCGGCGACGTGCTTCTTCGCGGGCGCTCGCGTCGATGCTCACGACGGCCGGGTTGATGCGTTCGACCACGTCGGCGAAGTCGGCGATCGGGGGGGCCGGGGCGCTGCTGGGACTCTCGGAATCCGCGGCGCCTGCGGTCGGTGCAGCCGCTGAATCCGCCACCAGCGTAGGGCGATCAAGGCCTCCGGCGAGAATGGCGCCGACCAGAAACGAGACGACGGCGACAAGTGCCACAGAAACGATGGTGAAGCGTCGTGGCATGTTCACGTTGATTTCATTATAAGGGCCAGCTAGAGAAGGCTCGTACTGACTCGTACCGTCTCGTGCGCTTTTGTGCGGTTTTACTAATGTTTCCGGCTCTCTGTTCCTTCCCTGGTCGCGTCTCGTATGGTCTCATAATGCGTCGTCCGTTAGCCATTCGTTAGCTAATTGTTAGCCGTGCAGCACAGCACCGAGCCGGGTCACCGCGTCCTGCATTGAGGGCAGCGCGTGCGCGTAGGTATCGAGTGTCTGCGACGCCTTGCTGTGGCCGAGCCGCTGCGCGACCACGTGTACAGGTACGCCCGCTTGGAGCAGCAGTGTGGCGGTCGTGTGCCGTATGCCGTGGAAGGTAATCCGGCCGACACCGGCCATTCTCAGTAGCGTGACGAACGCCTTCTCGCTCAGCGACTTGGTCGGCTGCCCGAGCTGAGCCCGAGGCGTTTGCAGGCGTTCGTGTTCCTTCGCGAAGACGAGGCCGAAGTCAACGTAGACCGTGCGGTTTCGCATTTTCAGTGCGGCCTGCGTTGACCTGTGTAGTTTGAGACGGCTGATTGTCTCGGGCGTGATGGGCACGATACGCGTGCGGTCTGTCTTCGTCGGGCCAACCACCGGCTCCTTTCCGGCGGTGTCTCGCTGTTTGCAGATAGTGACCATACCGGCGTCATGATCGACGTCGGACCGAACTCGCCCCGGTTCATCGCCCGCACGGTTTCAGTGACCCTCGCTTGCAGGGTGGGAGCGTCTTGCAAGTAACGTGGTCTGCTAGGGCTTCGAGGCACTTCATTACGGCGCTTTACGCCCGCAATGGCTACTCGTGTGCCGGGACTGAAGCCATCCCTTCCGCTTTCTCCAAATAGGTCAGCCTGCCACGTATCCCCGGCGCGACCGCACGCGATATGTGGTCTCCGGGACTTCGACTCGAATCGTGTGCCACTCCTTATCGTTGTGGCTGGGCGACGGATAGCCCAAAAAATACTGCTGGCTCAGCTCGTTGGCAATGCCGACCGTTGCCGCGGCAAGGTCACGGGCGTCTCGAATGACTTCTGTGCGACCACCGCTGTCGTCCGTCATATCTCGCAGTGCCGCGACGTTGATACGGTAGTCGTTTCGCGACGAACCAGGAGGGTCACCTGACGGGTCCTGGATTTGAGATTGAAATTCTTGCTGGGGCAAGCGGCGGCCACCACCGGGGCGAACGGGCTTCGGTCCCGGAATCGGGCCTTGTCGTCGAGGCGGGGGAATCAGCCCCGGTTGTCCAGGTAGGGTAAGCGGAGTTCGCCGAATCAGTAGCTCGTCAGCATCGATCCCAATTGCATAGACGACTACCTCGCTCTCGGAAAGGATCCGGTCCAGCTGAACAGTCGAGGTGTGGCTTGAGGAGTCGTTGCCATCCGAAATGATCAGGAGTACTTTCTTGCGATGGCGCCCGGTCTCGGCGAGTGGAACGGCCGCGGCCACTGCATCGTACATTGCTGTTCCGCTTTTGGGAATGGTGCGGTGGAGCGCATCGGAGAGCCGTCGGCGATCATTAGTCCATCGCTCGACGAGATACGGCCGGTCGCTGAATGTGTAAAGAAAAACGTCGTCGTCTTTGCCAAGCAGGTCGAACAGGAGACGGTCGAGGGCGCTGCGGGCTGCCCGGATCTTCTCGCCTTCCATACTGCCGCTCGTGTCCAGCACGATCCCAAGGCTGACCGGAACGCGCTCGGCCTCGAAATGGGTGATTGTCTGGCGTTCATCGTCGTCGTAGACGACGAAGTCCTCCATTTTTAAGCCGGCCACGAAACGGCCCTCCGAATCCGAAACGGTCGCTGTGACGTTGATAAGCTCAACGCCGCTCCTGAAACGAAAGCCTCCGCCCCGAAGGGGTTCTTCCGGCTGCTGGCCACCGAGGGTGGACGCTGTGATGAGAAGACCACCGAGCACGGCGGCACGGTGAAATTGCTTCATGAGCAGCCTCCTCGTCATCGAGACATTCTTCGATCGGCGTGGGGAACGACCTGGTCGTTCCTTCTGAAGTTCACCCGGTTACCGGCCTATCCTCAGAGACGTCAGGAATCATGACCGAGGAAGCGACGTCCACGTCTGGCGTCAGCGGGTCGGGTACGATCGTCGCGCTGGCGTTGGTGACCATTCCGACTTCTGGTCGAAACAGGAGCACGACTACCGTGAGCAGGTCGCCCTCCGGCCGAGCAGGCACTTTGCTCAGTGTCCTTCGCACGATCAGCTGATCGTTCCGACGTTCATGCTCCAACGATAGCACGAGCGCCCGTTGCTGGCGTCGTGGGGGACGCGGCTCGTGCGGCACCAATCCGAGGACCTCGTGCGTCATTCGGTCAGTGATGAAATCCCCTGCAGCCGCGCAATCGACGGTGGAGGTGGCGCGAGGTTCCGAGGGCTTGGGGACGGGGCAGAACAGATCTCGGCCCACTGCTTCCCGGGAACCCCTGGCTTCTTCATCAGGCGATAGTCACAGTGCGTGTTAGCTGTCCGTTAGCCGTTTGCCTGCAAACACACGAAAAGGCTAAGGGATCTTAGGCCTCCGTATAAGGGCCAGAAACGCCTGCTCATCTAGGGTTTCAACCCCGAGGTCACGAGCCTTGTCCGCCTTGCTCCCGGGGGCGACGCCGACGACGACATAACGGGTCTTCTTGCTCACCGATCCCGAGACTTTGGCCCCGAGGCGCTCAAGAGCGGCCTTGGCGTCTTCACGTGACATCGACGCCAACGTGCCGGTCAGCACCACCACCTGGCCTTCGAGCGGGCGGGGGGCGACCGACGGAGGCGGCTCGCGACTGTCCATGTTGACGCCGGCGGCGGCCAACCGCTGAATCAACGTCAGGTTAGCAGGTTCCTCCGCGAACGCTCGGATCGAGGCGGCCACCACCGGTCCAATATCTGGAACCTGCTGGAGCGCCTCGGCCTGCGCGTCCAGTACCGCGGGCATGGTGCGGAAATGCCTGGCCAGAGACGCCGCGGCCTTCTCGCCGACGTGACGGATTCCCAACGCGTACAACAGCCGTGACAGGTCGTTCGATTTGCTCTGCTCGATCTGCTTCACGACATTGTGACCGACCTTCCCCAGCCGGCGCGGCCTCGCTCTGTCCGATTTTGGCAACTGTGGGGTGACCACGAGGTTCTCGAGCTGCGATGCCTGCAGGCCGTACAGGTCTGCGAAGTCGTGGACGAGCCGCAGCTCCAGCAGCTGTTCTATGAGCGATTCTCCCAGTCCCTCGATGTTCATCGCCGAGCGCGAGCAAAAGTGTTCGAGGCCGCGTCGTATCCGAGCCGGGCACGAGCTGTTGCCGCATCGCCACACGACCTCGTCTTCGTCACGGACGAGCCGCGTCTCGCACACGGGACATGCCGTTGGCATCGCCCACGGCTGCGCGCCGGCCGGCCGCGGAAGGAGCGGCTTGACGATCTTCGGGATCACGTCGCCACCCTTCTCGATGAGCACGCGGTCTCCTTCGCGCAGGTCCTTCCGTTCGACGTCCTCGGCGTTGTGAAGTGTCGCCATGGAGATGGTCGACCCGGCAAGCAGTACCGGCTCGAGCACGGCATACGGTGTGACGGCACCCGTGCGCCCGACGTTGACGTCGATCCTTCTCAGCACCGTTGTGGCCTGCTGAGCAGGAAACTTGAAGGCGGTGGCCCATCGCGGAGACTTTGCGGTCGCGCCCAGCCGCTCGCGCAACCTCAGGTCATCAACCTTGATGACGACGCCGTCAGTCTCGTATCCCAGCGTGTTCCGCTTCGTCTCCCATTCGACGCAGAAGGACAGCAGGGCCTCGATGCTGTCGCAGCACCGCCAGTGGGGTTCCACCGGCAGACGCCACCCACTCATGGTGTCGAGTAGGTCCGCGTGGGTGGATGTCGTAGTCGCGCCCGCGACCTGATACACGAATGCCGACAGCCCCCGTTTGGCGACGAGGGAGGGATCAAGATTTCGCATCGTACCGGCAGCGGCGTTTCGCGGGTTTGCGAACAAAGGCTCACCAGCCTCCTCGCGCGCGCGGTTCATCCGCTCAAACGCCGCCCGGGGCAGGTAGATCTCGCCCCGCACCTCGATTCGCTCGGGGGGGGCACCTTGGTCGAGCACCAGCGGAAGTGCACGGATAGTCCGTACGTTGGCGGTGACGTCTTCTCCGTGAAGACCGTCGCCCCTTGTCGCGCCTCGCACCAGTCGACGATTGTCGTAGGTCAGAGCGATGCTCAGGCCATCGATCTTGAGCTCGGCGACATACGAGAGTGGTGCGTCGCCCAGGCCCGCGGCCTTTCTGACGCGATCATCGAACGCCCGGAGCTCGTCCTCGTTGTAGACATTGTCCAAGCTGAGCATCGGGCTCAGGTGGGCGACAGTCGGAAAACCCTCGACCGGCTGACCGGCGACGCGCTGTGTTGGTGAATCGCTGGTGATGAGCTCAGGGTGCTCGGCTTCAAGTCGCTCGAGCTCGTGGAGCAGGCGATCGAATTCTTCGTCGGAAATTTCGGGGTCGCTAAAACGGTAGTACCGTTCTTCGTGATAGCGAACGGCGTTGCGGAGCTCCTCGATGCGCTCTGCCTGGGTCTTCAACGGTCGCGAGCAAGCACGTAGTCTGGCAGTGCCAGCAAGGCATCGCGCTCGGCGCTCGTGGGGAAAGTGGCCAATTGCTTCTTTGCGCGTTCGGCGAACTCGGTCGCGCGGCGATAGGCATAGTCGATCGAACGGTGTTGATGCAGCCGGTGCACCAGGCCGGTCCACTGCTCTTCAGTCGCAGACCGACTCGTCATGATGTCGCGCACCGTGTCGCTTCCTCCCTGGTCGCCCTGAGCCATCATGTGAATGAGAGGCAGCGTCATCTTGCCTTCACACAGGTCGGCACCCACGGGCTTTCCCAGGGTCTTCAGATCACCCGTGAAGTCGAGAAGATCGTCGACGAGCTGGAACGCCACACCCAGGTTGAATCCGTACTCCCTCAACGCTTGCGCCTGTTCTCCGTCGATGCGACCGAGCAGGCCGCCGATCTCGGCACATCCTCCAAACAGATAGGCGGTCTTTCGGCGGATGATCTCGAAGTGTTCGTCTTCCGTGATCTCGGCGTCGCCGTTCTTGGTCAGCTGATAGAGCTCTCCCTCGATCATTCGAAGCGTCACGTCGCACAGCAATCGCACGAGGTGCAGGGTGTCGTGTGTGAGGGCCATGGCCATCGACTTGATGTAGAGGTAGTCACCCAGCAGCACGGTGATGTCGTTGCCCCACCGTGAATGGACGGCGAGGCGGCCGCGGCGCAACTCAGATTCGTCGATGATGTCGTCGTGGACGAGGGTGGCGGTATGAATGAACTCGACGACCGCCGCGTAAAGGACGGCGCTGTCGCCGGTGTACCCGGTGAGACGCGCTGCCATCAGGAGGACGGCGGGCCGAATGCGCTTGCCCCCGCTCGTCTGGATGTATTTGCCGATTCTTGGGATCAACTCGATCTGTGACTCGATCTGACGGCTGAACTCCCGATCGACTCCTTCGAGATCGGCACGAATCGGTTCGAAAATCTGCGAGAGGTCTGGTGCAGTGTGCTCCACGGTGGCTCAGCTTCCGACTCTATCACGGTCGGAACAGCGCGTGGAAGTTTGCGCTCGTGCGGTCTGCGAGCTCTGAAGCAGGCAGCGCGTGCAGCTCCGCCAGCGCCTCGATGACTCTGGCGACGAACGCGGGCTCATTGCGCTTCCCGCGATGGGGCACCGGGGCGAGGAAGGGGCTGTCGGTTTCGGCCAAGAGTCGATCGAGTGGGACGATTCGTGCCGTCTCACGTAGACGGCCGGCTTTCGGAAAGGTGAGGATACCCGCAAGTGATACATGAAGCCCCAGATCGAGCCCGGCACCGGCCAGATGTTCATCGCCGGTGAAGCAGTGGAGGACGCCTCGGAGTGAACCCGATGTCTCAGATTTCAGAATGGCGATGGTGTCGTCGTCCGCGTCTCGCGTGTGAATCACGACCGGGAGGTCGAGCTCTCGGGCGAGTCGCAGCTGGATCCTGAACACCTCTTGTTGGACGTCACGGGGCGAGAAGTCGTAATGGTAGTCGAGGCCGATCTCCCCAATCGCGCGGGCCGCCCGGGTCGAAGCAATGTGTTGGCGCACGAGGATCGTGACCCGGGCCGGATCGCCGGCGAACTCGTGGGCCGTGTGCGGGTGCACGCCGATGGAGACCCGCGTTTCAGGCCACCATCGACAGACACGCTCGGCCTGCCGCGATTCTCGGGGGTTCCCAGCAGCCAGTATGACGAGCGTTCGTTCAACCCCGGCTCCCCTGGCGCGTGTAATCACGTCCTCGAGGTCGACGGAGAAGGCTTCGTCAGCGAGGTGGCAATGCGAGTCGATCATGGCCAGAGTCAGAACGGAACGCGCGAGGATTCAATCAGCCACCGACCCTTCTGCCGCCTTTCGGACTGGACACCCCGTCTGGCAGCGTCGCGCCTCCCTCACATGGACCTGGTATTCTCGGTTTCGCGCTTTGCCAGCCGGGCGCCGCACGCCGGAACATGTGTCACCGGATGTCGGTCGCGGCTAGCGGACCCGGGTCCCCGGAGGCGGGGCCTCGTCGAATCCGAGGAGCCTCGGCGCTCCACCCTCTGGGCTGGCCGCCAGGACCATACCATTCGACTCGACCCCCATCAATGTGGCGGGCTTCAAGTTGAACACCACCACGATTGTCCTGCCCACAAGGCTTTCGGGCTCGTACGACTCAGCGATGCCGGCTACCAGCGTTCGCTGCTCCGCCCCGACGTCCACGGTCAGCTTGAGAAGTCTCTTCGACTTCGGGACGCGCTCGGCTGCGAGCACCTTCGCCACTCGCAACTCGACCTTCATGAAGTCGTCGATCGAAATACGATCGGAAGGGGCCGACGTCGTCGAAGGGGTCGGCGTTGTCGGAGAAGCCTCAGTCGTTGGATCCGAAGTCATTTGTCGGAGTTCCTCTACAGAATGTTCGATACGCGGAAACAGTGGTACCGTGTCGCCGATGCGGCTGCCAGGCCGCAGCGAGTTCGGATGCAGGGACGTCCACGACGCTGGAGCGGGCGTGACGCCAAGCATGGCCAGTAGCCGCTCGGCTGTGGCCGGCATGAAGGGGCGAATCAGCTCTGAGATCATGTAGAGTGCATCGGCAGCGACATAAAGAGCGGTATCAAGCTCCGACCGCGTTCCCCCCTTTGCCAGCGTCCACGGCTCACGAGCGACGATATAGCGGTTCGTTGCGCCGATGACCTCCCATATTTCGCGCATTGCGAGGCTGAGCTGAAACGACCGCACGGATGCCTGCACGCTCGTGATCCTGTGATCGAGCGCTGCCCGGAGACTTCGCTCAGCGTCCCTGTCGAGTAACGTCGCGTCCGCAGCC
>Ga0326597_10003551_pt1 | contig 22387 bp, 23 predicted proteins | sample RVTome_12_FD_203789 | JGI IMG/M metagenome (GOLD analysis project Ga0326597, IMG submission 203789) | Soil microbial communities from uranium-contaminated site in the Upper Colorado River Basin, Wyoming, United States - RVT100D185 | ecosystem: Environmental > Terrestrial > Soil > Contaminated >...
CGGGTGAGGATAAGCCTTGAGTTCCCTTCCATCCACTGTCTTGCCAACCATCGAGGACGCTGATGCGGACTTGCTCGCCCAGGTGAATTTCGCCAGGCTGCCCCGGCACATTGCCATCATCATGGACGGCAACGGCCGCTGGGCTCGCCGCCGCCGCCTGCCTCGCATCGCCGGACATCGGGCCGGCGCCCAGGCCGTGCATGACGCTGTCGAGAATTGCTCCCGCCTCGGCATTAAGGGACTCACCCTGTATGCCTTTTCCACCGAGAACTGGAAGCGCCCCCGGACTGAGGTCGACACCTTGATGTCCCTGCTCCGCGAGTACATCCGCAAGGAGCTGGCGGAAATCCACCGCAACGGCATTCGCCTGCAGATTCTCGGCCGCTACGAGCAGCTTCCGCCCGAAGTCCTGCAGGACCTCGAAGACGCTTTGCGCCAGACCGCTTCGAACAAAGGCATGGTCCTGAACGTCGCCTTGAATTACAGCGCCCGGACCGAGCTGGTGGACGCCTTCCAGGCCATCTGGAATGAAGCCCGCGAGAGCGGCAACCCGGCCCCGGCCATCACCGAGCAGACCATTTCCGACCATCTGTACACCCGCGGCCTGCCCGACCCCGACCTGCTCATCCGCACCAGCGGCGAGATGCGCGTCAGCAATTTCCTGCTCTGGCAGATCGCCTACGCCGAAATCTGGGTCACCGACACCTGCTGGCCCGACTTCAACCGCCGGACTCTGCTCCAGGCCATTCTCGATTTCCAGAAACGCGAGCGCCGCTACGGCGGCCTCGGCATGGGCAGTGCCTAGCCCGCGTTTCTCACCCGTGCCCAACCTCCGGGCTTTCGTTGCCGCGTAGCCACGGCACTCGGTTTGGGCCGTCGGTTTGTTCTTGCTTTGCTTGCCCCGACGGGGCAACCGATGAATAGCCGGGGGCAACGCCCCCGGAACAGGGCGCCAAATTCAGCCCGACCCCGCAGGGGTCGTACAAACATCGTTCCAGCACGTTGTTGATAAACTATCTTGCATGTGCGCAGCGAGGGACCCGCACTTCGTTTTGCGCCTGACCCGACTTCCATGCGCCGCATCCTTTCCGCGCTTGTCCTCATTCCGTTCGTCGTTTACCCCATCCTGTTCGGCCCCCTCTATCTGCTGGTTGCGGTGCTCCTGCTCGCCACCGCCTTGGGCCTGTGGGAAGCCTTCCGTCTGGTGCGTGCCATCGAGGCTCCGGCGGCGGGGTTTCCTCTGATGGAGGCGGCCGGCTATCCATTGGGTGTTTCGCTTGCCTTGGGTCTTTCCGTAGTGGAACTGCCCGTTTCCGACCCCAGGCTGCTCGCCCCGGTCGTCCTCTCCACCCTTGCACTGGCCGTAATTGCGAACGTGGCTTTTGCTCACGACCGGGAGATCCCCTGGTTCACGCCGGGCCTCGCGGCGCTCACGGCCGTGTTCTATGTAGCCGTTCCCTTAGGCTTGCTGGTCTGGGTCTGGCGCCAGACGGACGGCACCTTCCACCTTCTTTTCGCGCTCATGGTCATCTGGACGGGCGACACGGCCGGCTACTACGTGGGAAAGAATCTCGGTAAGCACAAGTCCTCCCCTCGCATCAGTCCCAACAAGACCTGGGAAGGGACCTGTGCTTCTTTCGGAGCGGCCCTGCTTGTGGGAGCAATTACCGCTCGCTATTTCTGGGGCGGCGACGGCTACGCCGAGCCGATTGTCCTGGCCGCGTTTCTCAATATCGCTGGCCAATTCGGCGATCTGGCCGAATCCGGCCTCAAGCGCCGAGCCGGGGTGAAGGACTCCTCCCACTTGATTCCAGGCCACGGCGGCGTTCTCGACCGCATGGACGCCCTGCTATTTGCGGCCCCGGTTTTGTGGTACTATTGGTTGTGGAAAGCAGCCCGAATCCACAATCTATCTATATGAAAAGAATAGGAATCCTAGGCGCGACCGGCTCCATCGGCACATCCTGCCTGGATGTCGTTCGCCGCTCCCCGAACCGTTTCCGGGTTCTCAGCATGACGGCGGGGGAGAACGTCGAGCGAATGGCCGAGCAGATTCTCGCCTTCCAGCCCGCTCTGGTTTCCATGGCAACCGAACAGGCCGCCAACCGCCTTTGCGAGCGCCTCCGCGAGCTCGGCTGCACTTCCTTCCCGGAGATTGCTTTCGGTCCCGATGGGATGAAGCAGGCCGCTACGCTCCCCGAGGTGGACCTGGTGGTTTCCTCAACCGTCGGCGTCTTCGGTCTGCCCGCCACCTACGAAGCTCTGCTGGCAGGCAAGCAGTTGGCTCTGGCGAATAAGGAAGTCCTGGTCGCTGCCGGGGAGCTGATCACCCGCACGGCCCGGGAGCGCTCGATTGAGCTGATTCCCGTCGACAGCGAGCACAACGGCGTCCACCAGTGCCTTCGCGCCGGCCGCCATGAGGACGTTCGGCGCCTCGTGCTCACGGCTTCCGGAGGTCCCTTTCTGCGGACTCCCGCCGCCCAGCTCGCCAGCGTGACCGTCGAGGACGCTCTGCGCCACCCCACCTGGAACATGGGCAACCGCATCACGATTGATTCCGCGACGTTGATGAATAAGGGCTTTGAGGTGATTGAAGCCCGCTGGCTTTTCGGCTTTGCCCCCGGCCAGATCCGCGTGAAGGTGCATCCCCAGTCCACCGTCCATTCGCTCGTCGAGTTCGTGGACGGCTCCATCCTCGCCCAACTTTCGGTCACCGATATGCGCGTTCCCATCCAATATGCGCTATCCTATCCGGAGCGGTTTGCATCCAATCAGAGGAGCTTTGATTGGGAGAAACTGACTTTGCTCGAATTTATGGAGCCCGACATGGAGCGCTTTCCCTGCCTCCGGCTCGCCTATGACGCCCTGGAGCAGGGAGCTTCCTATCCATGCGCATTGAACGCAGCCGACGAAGTCGCGGTCCAAGCCTTTCTGGAGCGCCGCATTTCTTTCGCCTCGATCCCGAAGCTGATCGAGGACGTGCTGCTGAGCGTGCCCGCCCGGCGCTTTGATACCATGGACGAGGTGCTCGAGCACGACCGCTTCTGCCGCGAGCGCGCCCGCCAGTGGCTGATGCGGTCCGCCAACTAGGAGACGAGGAAAACTATGATCTATAACGTTATCACCAACATTCTTGCCGTGATCTTCGTGCTGGGGGTCATGATCCTCATCCACGAGCTCGGCCACTTCCTCGCCGCCAAGTACTTCGGCATCCGCGTTCATGTCTTCTCGTTCGGATTCGGGCCGCGCCTGTTCGGCTTCACCTACGGAGAGACCGATTACCGCGTCTGCGCCCTCCCGCTCGGCGGCTACGTAAAAATGGCTGGCGAGCAGGCCGCCGACGAGACCACCGGCAGCGAGGACGAGTTTCAGTCCAAGCCCCGCTGGCAGCGCTTTGTCGTCGCCATCATGGGCCCCGCCATGAACGTATTCCTCGCCGTCTTCCTCCTGACCGGCCTCTATATGTACCGCTACGAGAAGCCCGCCTACCAGGAAGGCCCGGCCGTGATCGGCTTTGTGGATGAGAACACTCCGGCCGAGTCCGCGGGTATCCAGGCGGGAGACGTCATCACTGCCATCAATAACCGGGAAAATCCCAACTGGCAGGATATCGAGATTCTGGTCGTCTCCAATCCGGATCAGGAGATGACAGTCTCCCTCGATCGCGGCGGCGAGACACTCAAGCGGACCATTACGCCCCGCCCGCAGGGGCGCACCCGCCTCGGCGCCGCCGGCTGGTTCCCCTCCATGCCCGCCGAGCTCCAGGCGGTCGAGCCGAGCCTCCCCGCCTTTGACGCCGGTCTCCGCGCCGGCGACGTCGTCACCGCCGTCAACGGCAATCCCATCCGCTTCTGGCCCAAAGTCTCCGAGATCATCCAGGCCAACCAGGGCGAGGTGCTGGACATCGCCTACACCCGCGACGGCCGGGAGCTTACCACGCGATTGACCCCGGTCAGCACCACCGCCGACGGCGACCCGGAAACCCGCTGGCGCATCGGCGTGGCGTTTCATACTCAGGTCATCACCCGCCAGCTCAGCCTCGGCGACGCCTTTTCGCAGTCCGTCGCCACCAACGTCCGCTTCGCCGGTCTGATCTTTGAGTTTGTGGGAAAAATCTTCCGCTCGGAAATGTCCGCCCGCACCCTCGAAGGCCCCATCGGCATCGCGCGTCTCTCCGGCCAGGCCGCCCGCCAGAGCTGGGCCGACCTGTTGAGCCTCATGGCCGCCATCAGCCTGAACCTCGGCGTCTTCAACCTGTTTCCCATCCCCGTCCTTGACGGCGGCGTCATCCTCTTGCTGCTCATCGAAGGCACCATCCGCCGCGACCTCAGCCGCCAGTTCAAGGAGCGCGTCACCCAGGTCGGCTTCGCCGCCCTCATGCTCCTCGCCGTCTTTGTCATCTACAACGACATCGTCAAGACGCTCCCCGAACGCTTCGAGCGCTTCTTGCCGTGAAGTCTGCCAGTTGCAGGGGGTAGCCACGGCACGCTGTTCGTGCCGTGGGCTTTTTCAGTCCGAGCCGCGACCGCTGTGTTCCTGCTATCCACTATCCACTATCCACTACTAATCACTATTCACTGCCTTCTCGGAACTCTCGGTAGAATCTTCTTGACCTCGTGGTCCGAATGGACACATGCTTGGGCGAGGAGGCGTGCGTGGCGTGGAGATGTCTGATACAGGTACCCACTTCGGCGGCAAAGCCAGATGGCCGACAAAGCCTTTTTCTATAAGTATTTACCATCGCCTTCCTTGCGGAAAATTGCGAATTTTTACGAAACGAACCCAACATAGTAGTACCGAGACTAGTTATTCAGCAAAGAAGGAACCGCAGGGCATGGCTGCAGCCATGCCGTAACCGCTGTAGAAATCATGCGGCTTTAGCCGCTGAGGTTTGTCTTCCGAGTGCAAAGTTCTTCTCCGTTGGGTTAGTACCTTTGTAATAAGATTGTTGCCGTTGCTGGCACGAAAATTTCGGCGATATTGGTTGCAGTATGTTTACAAGCCTGAGGAGCTATTTCCGAAGCGGCCCAACTTTTCGGAATCTGGAATTCGGAATTCGGAATCTGGAATCCGTCTGGGTGTCGTCGCGAAACCACGGGCGTGTGACCTGACAACTAACGACTCGCAACTAACAAACTATCCGTCTTGTTTGGTTCCGGCTCTGCCGGTTTAGGATAGGTCATATGGCTAGAGTTGAGCGCAGACAATCCGCAGCCTCCAACGTCGGCGGCGTGCTCGTCGGCGGGACGCACCCCATCGTCGTCCAGTCGATGACCAACACGGACACGGCCGACCCGGCCTCGACCGTCCGCCAGGTTGCCGCGCTCGCCCGCGCCGGCTCCGAGCTCGTCCGCGTCACGGTCAACACCGATGCCGCCGCCGCCGCGCTCCCCGAGATCTGCCGCGGCCTCGAAGCCCAGGGCGTCTCCGTTCCCATCATCGGCGACTTCCACTACAACGGTCATTTGCTGCTGACCAGGTTCCCCGACTGCGCCCGGCTCCTCGCCAAGTACCGCATCAATCCCGGCAACGTCAACATCGGCAAGAAGCACGACGACAACTTCCGCACCATGATCCGCGTCGCCGTCGAGCACGGGAAGCCCGTGCGCATCGGCGTCAACTGGGGTTCGCTCGATCAGGCTTTGCTCACTCGCATGATGGACGAGAACGCCCGCCGCCCCGACCCGCTCGAAGCCGACGAAGTCACCCGGCAGGCCATCGTCGAGAGCGCCATCCGCTCGGCCGAGATGGCGGAGGAATACGACCTCGGTCACAATCAGATCATCCTGAGCGCCAAGGTTTCGAGCCCGCAGAGCCTGATTGACGTCTACCGCGCGCTCGCCGCCCGCTGCGACTATCCGCTGCATCTCGGTCTCACCGAGGCCGGCATGGGCGCCAAGGGCATCGTCGCCAGCACCGCCGCCATGGCGATTCTTCTTCAGGAAGGCATCGGCGACACCATCCGCGTCTCGCTCACCCCCGCTCCCGGCGGTGACCGCACGGAAGAAGTCCTGGTCGCGCAGCAGATCCTGCAATCGCTCGACATCCGCAGCTTCACCCCGCAAGTCTCCGCCTGCCCCGGCTGCGGCCGCACCACCAGCACGTTTTTCCAGGAGATGGCCGAGCAGATTCAGGGTTACATCCGCGCGCAGATGCCTGTCTGGAAGGACCGCTACCCCGGCATCCCCGGCGTCCCCGGCATTGAAGACCTGCGCGTCGCCGTCATGGGCTGCGTCGTCAACGGCCCCGGCGAATCCAAGCACGCCCACATCGGCATCTCGCTCCCCGGCACCTTCGAAGAGCCGAAAGCCCCCGTCTACGTCGACGGCCGTCTGCTCCTCACCCTCAAAGGCGACGCCATCGTCGCCGACTTCATCCGTATCCTCGACGAATACGTCGAGACGCACTACGGCGCCAAAGTGGAAGCAAACCCGTAATCCCTTGGGAACAGCCCCACTGCCCGGTCATCCTGAGCGAAGCGAAGGACCTGCTTGTCATTTCACCCTACGATGCCATGTTATACTTTTATAGGAAGAAGTATAACGGAGGAAAAGGCCATGTCCACCGTAAAGGTCTCGCAAAAGGGCTGGGTGGTGATCCCGGCGGAAGTGCGCCGAAGAAACGGTATCAAGCCCGGTGACCGGCTCAATCTCGTGGAGTACGCGGGATTCATCAGTTTGCATCCCGTGTTGAAAAATCCCGAGGAGGAGGGGATGGGAATTTTGAAATCGGCTCCGAACGGCCGGCGGCGCTCGATGACCAAAGCCTTGGAACAGGAACGAGCCGAGGAGCGGCGGCGGGAGAGGCGGCGTGAAAAAGCCTGGAAGTAAGGTGATCGTGCTCGACACCTGGGCGATAATGGCTTATCTCAATCTTGAGCCTGCTGCACAGGAGGTCCGGCAAGCGCTGCGGAGAGCCAGACGGGGACAAATCTCGATTCTGCTCTCGATCATCAACTTCGGGGAATGCTTGTACGTCATCGAACGCCGACAAGGGTTGCAGAAGGCTTTGTCTGACGCCAACATCATAGACCACCTCGCGTTGGAGGTGGTCCCCGTGGACCGTCCGCTTGTGTTTGCAGCCGCTCACCTGAAAGCGCGCTACCCGATCTCCTATGCCGACGCCTTCGCCGCCGCTGTAGCCAAGCAATATGGCGGGCGCGTAATGACCGGCGACCCGGAATTCAAATCCATTGAGCCGGAGGTCGCCGTCCACTGGTTGCCAACCCGCAGGCAGAGGTGACGGGAGCCTTCCAGACTGTCCTCCTCTGTGCGCTCTGTGCCTCTGTGGCTTCTTACTTCCCGCCAAACAGCAGCCCGTTCGCCGTATCGTAGAGAATCTTCCGCTTGCTTTCTTCCGAGATCGGCAGTTTCAAAAACGCTTCGGCGTTCGCGCGCATCCCCGGGATGCCGGGCGAGGGCCAGTCGGTGCCGAACAGCGTTTTGTGCGCGATCTCCTCGATGCGCGGAAAGTAGTGGAGCAGCAGTTTCGGCGGGATGCCGGAGATGTCCATGTGGACGTTGGCATGGCGGCGCATCAGGAAGAACGCCTCGGCCATCCAGAGCGGCCGTCCCCCGTGCGCCATGATGATTTTCAGATTCGGGAAGTCGATTGCGATATCGTCAATCGCCATCGGATGGCCGTATTTGCTGCGCGCCCCGGGAAAGATCGAAGTCCCGGTATGGAACATCACCGGAACCCCCGCTTCCTCGGCGACGGCGTACATCCTCGCCATCTGCGGCTTGTCGCGCAGGTAGTCGTCCGGCGCGTAGCTGGCGTGCACTCCGTGCACCTTGAGCAGCTTGATCCCGCGGCGGATGAGGTCCTCGGTGTCGCGCCCCATGTCGGCGGACCGGGACGGGTCGACCGCCCCGCACGGCAATAACCGCTCGGGCGCGTGCCGGCACAGCTCCACCACGTAATCGTGAACGGCTTCGGTGAATCCGAACAGCTCGCGCGCGATGTAGTTGATGCAGACGACCTTGTCGATGCCTTCGTGGTCGAGGTGCGCCAGCACCCGCTCCGGGCTTTCGAGGATCGCGCGGATTTCGTCCGTCTTCGCGCCGTAGGTCCTGCGCCACTCCGCCAGCGGCGCAGGCTTGATCATGCGCATCGGCATGATGTGCGCGTGCGCGTCAATGACCGGGTAGCCTTGGATACTCATTCGGCAGCAGGAACCGCTTTCTTGCGCATCTTTCTTTACTCGTCCAGAACAAACGTCACCTTCATCCGGACGCGGTACTCCACGATCTTGTCCTTTTTGGCCGAAGCGGTCTGTTCGAGCACCCGCACGCCGGTAATCCCGCGAAGCGTCTTGGAGGCCCTCTTGAACCCGGCTTCGGCGGCGTCCTGCCAGCTCTTGGTGGATGATGCAACGATCTCGGTTACACGCGCAACTGCCATTGTTCCTCCTTGAGTTCGAACGTCAGGGCATGGCTTCAGCCATGCCGAAAATGATCCCTGATGAGAACGGCTGTAGCCGCTGAGGTTTGTCTTTCTTCGGTGTCTTTCGTTATCGGGCGTTATCAGGCGAACTCTGCCGTCGGGCCTGAAGTCCTCGGGCTCTTCAGCCGGACAGCACCCGCAGCCCCGAGCCGTTGCCGCCGCCCGTTTTCGGAAATCGCGGCGGCAGTCCCGCCAGCTCGCGCAGCGTCCCCGAGACGTAATACCGCGCCATATCTTTGCGCCAGCTCATCGCGAAGTCGGTGTTGTCGAGCGGCTTGGCCGTCGGATAGGCGGACGCGGCGGCCTGCTCGATCGTTTCCTCGTCGAGCTTCTTCCCGAGGATCGCCTGCTCGGAAACCGTCGCCTCGATGGGATGCGACCCGACGCCCCCGAGAATGATCCGCGCGGCTTCCACCGTCCCGTCTCCGCTTGTCCGCAGCCACGCCGCAACGCCCAGCACCGGAAAATCGAACGACCCGCGCCGCCGCAGCTTCCAATAGGTGGCGCGCCAGCCGTTCCCGTTCGAATCGACCACGGGCAGGTGAATCTCGGTCAGCAGCTCATCCGGACGTTTGTTCAAATGCTGAATGCCGTCGTCGTTATACAATTCCGCCGCCGGGATCAGGCGCTCCCCGCTGCTCGAAACCAGTTTCACCTTCGCGCCGATGGCGACCATCACCGGCGCGCAATCGCTCGACTGCACGGCCCAGCAGCGCGGGCTCGACGGCGCCACCCAGCAGATCTCGCCGTCCTTCTTCATGCAGAAGTGGATCGCCTTGCGCCATTCGTAATTCTGGTCGTAGTAATTGCAGCGCGTGTCGAGCAGCAGGTTCCCGCCGATGGTCCCCATGTTCCGCAGCAGCGGCGTCGAGATCAGCTCCGCGGCCTGCGCCACCGCCGGATACTTCTTCGCCACGCGGCGGTCTGCCACGACTTCATTCAGCGTCAGCCCGGCCCCGAGCACTAGCCCCGTCTGCGGTTTGCCTTGCACGCGCCGCAGCTTGTCCAGGTGCGCCAAGCCGATCACGACCTTCGGCGTCTGCTGCCGCCGCTTCATGTTCGGGTAGAGGTCCGTGCCCCCGGCCACGAACATCGCCTCCGGCCCATGGTCGGCGATCATCTTCGCCGCCTCAGCCACCGACTTCGGATGCAGATACCGGAATTTAGGGAGTCGCAGCATTTTGAGTCATTGCCCTAGAGGTCATCTGGACTGCTACTCCAGCAACATTCTTCTGTCTTGGGTTAAGATTGAAAGGTCCCCAAATTTTGCCAGCGTAGTGATCTGGACCACCTACGAGCACTCGTCTGAGTTCATCGGCGGGTACGATTAGGGTGGGGCCATCCTTCAAGATAAAGTGACATTCACGAAGGCGTGGGTCAGCCAGAACGCTCTTGAAGATGTCTGCGCGCCATTCACCGTTTTGTTGTTTCCAGGGAACATTTCTAGTCCAGACCCCGGATTCTATTTTTGCTGGCATTTCTAACCCGCCCTTACCTTTCCTCTAGCCCAGGCCTTCAGGCCTGGGTTCCGGAAACCACCAAACCTTTCCCAGCCCCCTTCAGGGGGCTTCCCAATCCCGGCCAATCGTCTTCCAAAATTTCCGTCAGCTCCAACAACGCCGACAGTTTCCCCTTCCGATGGTGGTCTTCCTGCTCCTCAATATACCGGGATACCTTCCCCAATTCGTTCTTTCGCAAGGTCAGAATCCCGTAGCCTTCCTGCCAGCGGAGCTTGAACTTCGGCTTCAGATCGTGATTCACGCGGTACGCCGTTGCCCCTTTCACTTCCCCGAGGAACTCGCTGATCCGCACGGTTGGCGGCAACCGCACCAGCAAATGCGCGTGATCGGGCATCGCATTGTGCCGAATCGGCCATCCTCCTCGGTTCCTCACTTCTTCCCTGATGATCTGGAGCAACTGCGGCCGCCATTTCCGCTGGATCAAAGGCTCACGAGAATGTGTGGCCCAGGTAACGTGATAATACAGTTGGTGAAAGACATGGGCCATCGCCTTCCTCTGTCACTTTTTACACAGCCGGGGTAAGCCCCCTGAAGGGGGCTGCCAAATCTCATTCAATCCCTGACCCCAGGCGTAAACGCCTGGGCTAGAAGAAAGGATCGCTCTTCAAAAATATCTCAACCCTTCCTCGCCCCAACCAGATCGGCCTTTGCACCCTCACGTTTCTCCGCTTCGCCCGTTCCGCCCTGCCACGGCGTCGGCACGCGGATCGGCTCGGGCATCGGGACCGACGGAAACGACATCGGCCCGTAGCGGCCCTCCTGTCCCTTGGCCTTGGCTCGGATCGCTTTCAGCACCTTGTCGGGCGTGATGGGAACCTCGTCCATGCGCACTCCGACCGCGTCATAGATCGCGTTCGCGACGGCCGGCGACACCGGCAGCAGCGGGCCCTGTCCGGCTTCTTTCCCGCCGAACGGCGCATTCTTTTCGCGCTCGTCGTCGTCCACCAGGTACGTAACCACGTCGCACATTTCGAGCGTTGTCGGAGTCTTGTATTCGAGGAACGACGGGAACTTGTGCACGACGTTGCGGTTGCCCCGGTAGGTCATCTCTTCCATCATGGCCTCGCCGAGCCCCATGTAGATGCTTCCTTCGACCTGCCCCATCACCAGCACCGGATTGATCGCCTGCCCGCCGCCGTGCGCGATATAGATTCGCTCCACCTTCACCCAGCCGGTTTCCGGATTCACATCCACTTCCGCCACCGCGCAGCAATAGCTATAGGTCGGCGACGGCCCGACGCCCGACCCTTTGAACTTCCCCGGCGCTTTCGGCGGCGTGTACGACCCCGTCGTGCCGAGCGTCCCGAATTTCGCCTCGGCAGCCCACACCGCGTCCACGAAGCTCATCGCCTTTTCCGGATTCTCCATGTCGAAGACGCGACGATCTGCAAAAGCAAGCCGCTCCGCCGGAACTTCGAGCTTCTCTGACGCGGCCTGCGCCAGCAGGTCCCGCGCGCGCTCGGCGGCCTGGATGGCGGCGTTGCCGGTCATCAGCGTGACGCGGCTTGAGTAGCTCCCGAGGTCGACCGGCGTCAGGTCCGTGTCGGACGTCACGACGCGGATGTCGAACGGGTCAATGCCCAGAACCTCCGCCACGATGTACGCCAGGATCGAGTCCGAGCCCTGCCCGATGTCCGACGATCCGCAGAACACGCACATGCCGCCGCTGCGGTCGAGCTTCAGCTGCACGCCCGAGTGCGGCATGGCGTTCCAGTAGACGGCCGTTCCCGCGCCCGTCATGTAGCCGCTCGCCGCCAGGCCGATGCCTTTGCCGTACGGCAGCTTCCGGAACCGCTCCTTCCACCGCGCGCCTTCGACGACCTTGTCGATGCACTTGGCCAGGCTGCTCGTGCCGATCTGCAGCCAGTTGCAGGTGAGCGAGTGCGCCGGAACAACGTGCTGTTTGCGCAGCTCGGCCGGGTCCATTTCCAACTGCTCCGCGATCTTGTCCATCTGCACTTCCTGCGCGAAGCGCGGCTGCGGCGTTCCGTGTCCGCGTTTCGGCCCGCACGGAGCTTTGTTCGTGAAGACGCGCACGGCGTCGAACTTGTAGCACCCCATCGTGTACGTCGTCGGCTGGAGAACCCCCGTGTAGAACGTGCTCGCCACGCCGTGCCCGCCGTAGGCGCCGCCGTCCAGGAACGTGCGGTGATGCATCGCCGTGATCGCGCCGTCTTTCTTGAAGCCCGTTTTGGTCGCCATCAGCACCGGATGCCGCCCGCGGTGCGCGTAGAAGACTTCTTCGCGCGTGAGGCAAATCTTCACCGGGCGGCCCGTCATCATCGCCAGCTTCGAGACGATGATCTCGTGGTTGAACGGATCGCATTTGCCGCCGAACCCGCCGCCGCACGGTGTGGCGATCACGCGGATGTGGCTTGCCGGAAGCCCGAGCACTTTCGTCACCGAGCGGTGCAGGTAGTGCGGGTCCTGCGTCGAGCTCCACAGCGTCAGCTTGCCGTCGGGACTGAACTGCGCCACGCTGGCATGCTGCTCGAGCGCCATGTGCGTGCTGCCTTCGTAGAACGTAATGTCCTCGCGGACGAAGTCGGCCTCGGCGAAACCCGCCTCGATGTCTCCGAACTCGTAGGATTGCTTCCGGTGGACGTTTCCGCTTTCGCCATACTCATGGATGCGCGGCTCGGGCGTTGCAAGCGCTTCTTCAATCGAGCTGATGCTCTGGAGCGGCTCGTACTCGACCTCGATCAACTCCAACGCCTCTGTGGCCGTGTCTTCGTCCACCGCGGCGACCGCCGCCACCGGATCGCCCACCATGCGCACGCGGTCAATCTGCAGCGCGTGCTCGTCCTGGCTCACCGGCAGAATCCCGTACGGCGTCGGCAAGTCCGTGCCCAGCAGAACCGCCTTCACCCCGCGATACGCTTTGGCTTTGGACGCGTCAATCCGGACGATCTTTCCATGCGGCACCGAGCTGCGCAGAATCTTGCAATGCAGCATCCGGGGCAGCATCAGGTCGTCGGCGAACTTCGTCTGGCCCAGCACCTTCGCGCTGGCGTCCACTTTCTTCCAGGGTTTGCCGATGACGTTGAGCTTGTTTACTTTGTTCCCGTTGCTTCCAGCCCCGCCAGTCGCAGCTCCGCCGGTCCCATCTCCGCCAGTCCCATCTCCGTTAGTCCCAGCCATATATGCTCTCCTTCGCGGGTTCGGCCGCCTCGCCCTGCATCCGCGCCGCGGCCAGTTCCACAGCCTCGTAAATCTTGATGTAGCCCGTGCAGCGGCAGATGTTCCCGGCCAATTCCTGCTGAATCGTCTCCCGCGACGGCCGGGGAGCCTTCTCAAGCAGCGCCATCGCCGTCAGCAGGATGCCCGGCGTGCAGTACCCGCACTGCGCCGCACCCAGCTCCGCGAACGCTTCCTGCAACGGATGCAGCGTCGGCCCGTCCGCCATGCCCTCGACCGTCGTCACTTCGTGGCCTTCGACGGCCAGCCCCAATACCAGGCAGGAGAGCACCGGTTTTCCGTCCACCAGCACCGCGCAGCAGCCGCACTCGCCCAGCTCGCAGCCGTGCTTTGTCCCGGTCAGCCCCAAGTCCTCGCGCAGCACTTCGAGCAAGGTCTTGTGCGGCGCAAACGCCACCTCCACCGGCTCCCCGTTCACCCGCAGCTGGATGTGCGCCTTCTCGGGCTTGCTCGCTCGTTTTCTAAGGGCTTTCGCTTTCACGGCAAGATTCTCCGCAGACCTTTGAACACAGGATTATAGCCCGTCTTTTTCATTCTACCAGGGTTTGGAGGGTAACCTCGCGGAAGAAAGCCGCTTGTGTTGGCTTGCGCCCGCCCTGCTATCCACCGCACCTACCTAACCTGAAACGCTCCTGTCTGCAGGGCGGCGAAATTAGCTGGAATAGTTGTTCACAAGCTGAAGAACGAAACCAAGTATCATCAATCCAAAACCTACTTTCGCAGCAAGCTTCATTCTTTTCAGTTTGGTTCGATCTTCTTCATCGTAATCCCATTCCGACACTGCCAATTTGCCCTTGAAGGCAGTCTGCGGAGTAACCCAAAACAACAAGAGCAAGACAGCCCCAATGATATCGCAGACGAGCCCGATGCTATTGAGTGTTGTTGCCATTTCCGGAGTGGTCAGCCCGCTCTCCGAATCTTTTCTTTCAACCAGGAATTGACGAGCTTCTGCGACGAAACTTTCTTCGATTGAGCGATTTCAGTCAATTTCCCGCTGATTTCCGCGTCAATTGCGATCAGATGCTTCCGGCGCTTGATATTCACATCGAAGTGCGCTTCGGGCAGTTGCTCCCAGTATTCGCCCGTATCATGGGTGTCAAAGAATTTCACCAGGTCATCAAGAGATCTCGATGAAGGCATGCTCTTCGATTTATTTCTCGCCATACTGCTTTCTCTCTTTCCGGGCCATGTCCCGGGCGCTCAAGATCAAAGCCTTATTGGCTCTCTTGTGAATGAACAGCACCGCGATGTACCTTCCGGCATCCGTCTGCCCCAGTGCCCTATAGACATCTTCTCCTTTTCGAATACCTTTTTCAATCCGGCGAAACTTGGGCTTGTTGCTCAGCGTCTCCTCTACTTCGTGAGTCTGGACACGGTGTTTGAGAACGAGTTTGTCCACAACCGCCCTCAGCCAGATAACGCCTTCGATCTTCATTCAGTTTCCAACTCCGCCAACACATGTTCCGTCAGTTCCCTACGGCTCCCCCTCGAGCGCCGGCGTCGTCCCAGGCGGTTTGCGGTTTCGCGTTCCCTGCTCGTAGGAATACGCCACCCGAAACAGCGTCCCTTCGGCGAACGGCCGCCCCAGGATTTCCATCCCCACGGGGAACCCGTCCGTCGTAAACCCCGCGGGCACGGTCATGGCCGGGAACCCAAGCGCCGGCGCCAGATCCCGGTTCCAGCCCCGCCGGTAAGGGTCCTGCGTGTTGGGGTTGGTCAGAACGTCGGCCGCAATCGGCGTTGGCTGGTGGTCGAACGTGGCATAAATCAGCGCGTCCAGCTCGTGGTCCGCCATCAGCTTCAGCACGAGTTGTCTGGTTTCCTCGCGGACCAGCAGCAGTTCCAGGTAGCCCGGCTCGTGCGTCGAGCGCCCCACATTAGCGAGCAACTGGCTCGCCCGCCGGGGAACAACTTTTCCCGTGAGCAGGATTTCCCGCAGCGTTTTGACCGGAGCGTTCGGATGCTCCGCCAGATAGCTGTTCATCGCTTCCTCGGGCTCGAAGAAGTTGTTCTCGTACGCTCTCTTCATACGATCTTGAAAGTCGGGAATCGTCGCGGGATCAAGAACCGTGGCCCCCAGCCGCCTCAGGTCCCCGATCGCTCTGTCCATGACCGCCTTGACCTTTTGGTAGTCTTCGGAAGTCGGATCGGTGCTTGGCTCCATCGGCTCCCGGATCACGCCGATCCGTGCTCCACGCAGCCCGTTCGGATCGAGGAACGCCGTGTAAGTCGGTGGAACCTGCCCCACGGCGTACGCAGTCATCGGATCGTTCGGATCGTAGCCCGCGATCACGTCGAGCACGAGCGCTGCGTCGCGCACCGTGCGCGTCATCGGCCCCAGCGTGTCGCTTGTGGGCCGCGCCGGCATCATCCCGTGCCGGCTCACCAGCGGCACCGTCGGCCGGAGCCCCACCAGCCCCGCCACCGCCGACGGTCCGCGAATCGAGCCCCCCGTGTCCTCGCCGATGCCCACCGTGGCGTAATTCGCCGTGATCCCCGACCCTGTTCCGCCCGACGACCCGCTCGGGTTGCGCGTCGGATCATACGCGTTTCGCACGATCCCGTAGGCCGAGCCCGTGTACCCGGCGGCGTATTCGCCCATGTTCGTTTTTCCCAGAATGATCGCCCCCGCGCGCTTCAGCCGGGTCACGATGGTGGCGTCCCGTCGCGGCACGAATTCCTGGAACACCGCCGACCCATACGTCGTCGGCATGTCGCTCGTCTCGACCTGGTCCTTCACCAGCACCGGGATGCAGTGCAGCGGCCCCATCTCTCTCTCCGGCCCCGACGCCTGGAACGCCCCATCCAGCCGCTCGGCTTCCTCCAGCGCCCGCGGATTCACCGTCTGCACCGCGTTCAGCCGCGGCCCCGCCTGGTCGTACGCCTCGATCCGCTTCAGATACAGCTCCACCAGCCGCCGGCACGTCATCTGCCCCGACCGCAACGCCGCATGAACATCCGGAATCGTCGTTTCCAGAAGATGAAAGGACGCCCCGGCCGGTGCCTGCGCAAAGGCTGTACCGATACCCAAGATGAGAAAGATGACAGCCAGGAACCTTGCTATCCACCGATAATTATCCATGCGCCGTGCCTCCTCCCTCCGATGTGGAAACCGCGGCCAATTTCTTTCCAATTTCCCGAGGGTGTATTCTGACTAAGTGCTATTTTGCTAAGTATGCTGAGCCTATGGACACCAAAAGCAAAATGCACCAGCCAGTAATCAAAACAATTTGCAGGAGCCAGATTTGTTGGGCGTTATAACCACGTTTGTCGGGGTCAGGTTCCTTTGGAGCCCACTCCCTGCGATAAACTTCTGGTACCATCGGCAGCTTAGTGATTTGCCCGACGTAACGGCCCTGCCACTTGTACTCTCGTATGATGATTCTTGTTAGAAAGAAAACAGTCGCAATACCGAGTACTGGGATGATTGCGCTCCCTGCAATGGCGAGAAGATTCTGGGACGGACCAAGCTGAAGGAGAAAAGAGAGTGCGACGGCCAAACCTGCCTGAATGTACAGGTAGAACTTGGTCCAGCTTTGGATCAAGGCATCTTGCTTTCGCACCATTTCGCAAAGCTGCTTGAACGCACTCTGGATCAGCTCTTTATCGAGTGGAGCATTCTCGTTTTCACTTCTATCGTTAGCCACGTTCCCCCTCGCTCAAGCGCAGGTATACCGGGTTACGTGTTCGCAGGAAAGTGGTCAGGATCAATGGACCTAGCAGCATGATGCACCGCAAGAATCTGAACGTCCCCGGACCGAATCCGATAAATCAGACGATAGCTGCCCAAGATGATTTCCCGAAAGTCCGGGTTGTTCAACTCCGGGACGGTCCTGCCGGATCGTGGGAACTCAGTTAGCCGGTCAGTGACATCAAACGCTCTCTGGGCGAATACGGCTGCAACTGGAGGTGCGTCACGAGCGATGAACAGACAGATGGATTCCAGATCGTCCAAAGCCTGGGCCGTCCATCTTACTTGAGCCATTGCGCCATGCGGCGGCGCGCCTCGTCCTGGCTGATCAGTTCCCCGGCGTCTGCCTGTTTGATTCCCTTGTCGATCTTGTAGAGAAGATAGAGCCGTTCCAGAGCGTCTTCGAAATTCGCCTCATCCGGCAATTCCGCAATGGCTTTCAACATCTCTTGCTTAGGACTCATGAAGGTATCCTACCACGGATGCCTCAGTGCCCGAAGTCGGTCCGCGCCGCATAGGCGTGCTTCTTCACCCGTAGCGACTCCGCCCGCTCCGCTCCCAGCCGGTCCAGATACTCCGGCCGCCCGCTCACCCCTGTCACCCAGTGATTCAGCCACGTCTCGAAATCGGCGCGGGTCTTTGTGCCACGGTGGTACTCGCTGTAATAGCTGTTGTCGCGGTTGTAGTAGCCCTGCACCGGCGAGGGATGCGCCCCGTAGGGCGCCTCGACCACGGCCGAGACCAGGAAGCCCGGAATCACGGTCCGGTTCGGGTCGCTCGCGATGACCTTCGCGCTCACGATTTCTTCGGCTACCACGATCACCGCTTTGGCCGCCCGCGCGGCATCCGGCGAAGCGCCCAGGTTGCCCCACACGTGCGTGTTCCCGTCCTTGTCGGCCCGCTGCGCCTGGAGGATCGCCACTTCCGGCGCCAGCGCCCGCACCGCCGTCATGGTTTCGCCCGTGAATGGCGCCTGGAACTCCGCCAGCCCCGGGGGGTTCCTGCTGCTCTCTCGGCTGAAAATATCCGACCCCATTGTCGTATAGGTCGGCAGAAACGGCACCCCGAGAGCGGCTGCGTGCAACGCCAGCGCCACCGTGAAGTTCGTGTGGTCCGCCATCTCCACCGGATGCGGCACTCCCTCTTCGAGCGCCCGGCGGAAGTTATAGGCCGAGCCCATCATCACGTTCCCCACCCACGCCGCCACAACCTTCCGCACGCAGCCCGCCCCGATCATCTGGTCGAACAGGATGTCGGAGATCGGTCCCACCAGCGTCAGGTCCCGCTTGCACTGCCGGATGATCTCGTGACCTGCCGCGAACGGGATCATGCTTTCGAGCTGCAGCCCCATCGCCACGCTCGCCCCGTCCGGCACAAAGCGCTCCACCGCTTCCGCGAGCGTCATCAATTTCGAAGCCTGCTTCGCTGCCTTCTTCATTGTCCGAATTTGTCCGTTCTTCGCTGTGTCTTTCTACTTGCTTCTGACTCCTGTCTCCTGACTTCTTCTACTGATTCCTCCATTGCGGCGGACGTTTTTCGAGGAACGCGAAGACTCCTTCCTTGGCATCCTCGGTCTTAGCGAGCGTCTTGAGGAAAAACTGCTCGCTCTCCGACAGGGCCTTCTCAAAGTCGAGCCCGGAGACGCGCCGCAGAATTGTTTTGGTCAGCCGCAGCGCCGCCCCGCTCTGCTCCAGCAGCTCGCGCAGCAGCTCGTCGGTCGAGTCCTGCAGTTGCTTCGGCGGAACAACGCGGTTGACCAGGCCGAGCGCCTGCGCCTGCCGGGCCGTCAGGTTCATTCCGGTCAGAACCATCTCCGCCGCTTTACGGTAGCCGATGAGGTAGGGAAGCAGAACGACGCCCACCGGGGGGAACTGCCCCAGCTTGATTTCCGGCTGCCCGAATTGCGCGTCCTCGGCGGCCACCACCAGGTCGCACATCGCCGCCAGCTCGAACCCGCCCCCCAGGCAATGCCCCTGCACCGCGGCCACCGTGACCTTTTCCGTCTTTGCCAGCCGCCGGAAGATGCCGTGAAACTGCCGGATCATCTGCTCGATCCGGTCCGGCGTGTGGTCCTGAATGCTCACGCCCGCCGAGAACGCTTTATCCCCGGCGCCCCGGAATACCAGCGCACGCAGCCCGCCGTCCGTATCGGCCTCTTCCAGGGCCAAAAGAATCTCTGCCATCATCGCGATGTCCAATATGTTCAGCGGCGGCTTGTTCAGCTCGATCGAATAGACCGGGCCGAAGTGCCCTACTTTGATGGTTTGATATCGCCCAGCCATGCCTCATTCACCTCTCACGTTGGTTGCTAATTCTAATATTCGGTGTCATCCCGAGCGAAGCGAGGGACCGGCACTTGTGTTTCCAGCATCGAAACCGGGGGCGTCCTCAGTCGCGCTAACCCCAAGCGGTTCGACTCTATTTCGTCCAAAACCGCTGGGGATCGTAGGCCCGGATCACCCGCAACTCTTTTGCATTGGGCGCCCGGGTTTGGCGCACCTTGGGAGAAACCTTCAGAGGCCATCCCGTGCTTGCCACGATTTCTTCGACTGTCACCCCCGGATGAAAGGACTCGAGCGTCGCTTCGCCCCCGGTCCCTTCAATATCGCCGAAGCGCAGCACGGCCTTGGTCGTGATCGCCGCGGCGGGGCCTCCTTGCTTCAGCCGTCCGCCCTTTCGCCACGGACCATTGCCCGGACTTGTGATGTAGTGCACGCGCTCGGGCAGCCGCTCCTTCTGGTGATCCAGCAGAACCACGAACCGATGCGCCAGGGTAGCGATATCGCAGGCTCCGCCGCTTCCGGGGAGACGGATCAGGTTCCCCGAAGGGCTGCGCACTTCCGTTGAATTCAGATTGCCCAGCCGGTCCACTTCCGCCGCTCCCAGAAAACCCAGACTCACCCGCCCTTGCTGCAGCAACGCCATGCATTCCAGCATGGTCAGGCACGACAGGGCTCCGGTCAGGTTGGGGCCGTCGGACATTGTAAAAAGCAGCTCGCGCGCCGGCGTGCTCCGCAAGACGCCGTTCTCGAATACGCCCACGGCGTGCGATCCATGCGCATGTTTCGCAACCACGAACGCAATCAAGGGCAGCCGCATCCCGACGAACACTACGTCCCCGTCGTGGATCTCCCGTGCCGCCGCCACAACCATGAGTTCCGACAATGTGTAGTCCTGCATCGCACCTCGTCCCGGACCGGTTCCCTATCTTGTACGCGACCGAGTTTATCAGAGAATTTAGGATCATGCCTTCCCGAATGGGCGGTATTCTTGTGTGGGTAAAAAGCCGGGAAGAAATGACAAACTTGGGCACTCTCTCGGACTTGTTGCTCAACCGGCAGTTTCGGAGGCTGTGTTGAATCGGAGGATGACAAAGGTTTTAAAAGAGGCAAAGGTTTACCCATTTATCCTATTCGTACGCCCGTCACATTACGGTATGGTCCATGAGCAACCATCTCTTTTGGCTGGACCATAGTAAGGCACCCTCCCTAATTGCATGCAAAGAAAAGGCATTTGCAATTATTGGAGGTCCTTTTTCCACCGGAAGTCGCATGGCAACGAAATTGCCTTGGGATAAATGCGGAATGTTTGGCTACAGGGCAGAGCATGGAGCCGAAAATAGGCGGGACCTCTGCTAGAGGGCGGTGGCTTCAAAGAGGATGAGGAAAACACTGATGGCCGAACCTCCAATCCTGGATGAATGTCGAACTCTTCTCAACGAGTTGGAACGGGTGGAGAAGCGCATTTCCCGGTTAACCGGTGAAATGGTGGATGCAACCTCCCCCCAAGGTGAGGACGAGATCTCACAAATCGAGGGTCTGGTCGACGCTCATTCTGAGGCAGAGGAGGAGTTTGCGGCGCTTCGGGCTAGGATTGTGGACCTCGGAAGAAAGTTCGGCCTATGTCCTCAACAGGCTCCGGATGTGGGTTATTCCCCGAGCGGCCTTCGGGGATTGCTCCAGAGCATCCAACGGATGGAGCAAGGGTTCAAGCAACCGGCTCCGGGATCGCTCGACGCTCCGTGGGAGAATATTCCCTCGGACCTGCTGGAAAGCCTGGATGCTTCGACCAAGCAGGCAGCGGAACTGCTGACTGAGTTTCGTTCGTCCGGCGAACGGATTCCATCGGATGTGGAACGCTTCCTGGACCGCGTGATCAGCGAGGCAAATAAAGCCGTGTTGTCGGAGGCGAAGCTTCCAGGAGCAATAACGGCTTCTCTTCCAATAACTTCTGTTCCAAAACGCCAGACGGCCGCAGGCCAGCCGCCGAAGCCCGTCCCGTCCCCGACGAAGGATTCCCGGAAGTTTGGGCCGACTTCCAAGCAGGATGCTCCGGAGAGACCCAGGATTGTTGCCCCGGTCGCGAAGGCAGCCCCAGCCCCTGTTGCGGCGCCGCCCCCTCCGAGGCAGGCCCCGAAGCAAGCTGAAGACAGGCCAGAGGGGGGGGAAACCGCGGCCGCACCAAAAGCTGCAGTACCGCCGATGGAGGCGCCGGCTCCACCGTCTGTATCTGCTCCGCTCCCAGTAGCTGAAGCGCCGCCGATGGAGGCGTCGGCTCCGCTGTCCGTGTCCGTTCCACTCCCGCCGACCGATGTGGAAGCCGCTCCTGCCGCTGAGGAGCAGTTCCGGCAAGAGGCCCCCACCAGCGACTGGAAGCCCGCGAGCATGGCTTCCGAGCGGGACTACCAGGAGCTCCTGGAGTATGGGGAGGGCAAGCTCGGTCTGGGGCGGGCGGAGTTTGCCGATCTCCTCGCCAACCTTGCCTTGCTCAACCACAAGCAGGGCCGCTTCGAGGATTCCGAAGAGCTGCACCGGAAAGAGTTGATGATCCGTGAGAACGAGCTCGGCCCGGACCATCCGAAAGTAGCCACCAGCCTCAACAATCTGGCTCTTTTGTTCCGTGACTTGGGGCGACACCAGGAAGCTCGGGCGCTTTGGGAGCGCTCCCTGACGATTGTGGAAGACGCTTTTGGCCCGGAACACCCCAAGGCCGCGCTGCGCCTCGGCAACCTGGCGGACCTCCTCCAGGATTGCGGTGAGACTGCTGAAGCCGAGCGGTACTACCAGCGCCTGTTAGCGCTGCGGGAAACCGGCAACGTGGCGAAGAAGCCAGAGGTGAAGTCGAGCCTGCAAAAGTATGCGAACCTGCTGCGCTCCTCACGCCGGCAGCGAGAAGCCGTACAGGTGGAAGCACAGATCGTGACACCACGGCCAGGATGGTTTCCGAAGTGGAAATAGGCTTTTGAAGATATAGAAGAGCATTGCAATCGAGCCCCGATCCCCCCTCGGAGCGAAAGCAGCACATGAGGGTTGAATCGACCGGCTACGTAGAATCCGAGACGAAGAAGCTAGTGTTACCAGCCAGCGCAATTTCCGGCCAAGAGCAACGGCGATTTCGGCGTTATTCCGTCAATTTCCCCTGCGAAATTAAGTCGCCTAAGCAGACCGCCAAGAGGGTTTCCACGCATACGCAGGACGTGAGCTGCGGCGGGCTGTACTTTTCCGTGCCCGGGGAATGGGAAATTGGGATGCCG
>Ga0326597_10003552_pt1 | contig 22385 bp, 20 predicted proteins | sample RVTome_12_FD_203789 | JGI IMG/M metagenome (GOLD analysis project Ga0326597, IMG submission 203789) | Soil microbial communities from uranium-contaminated site in the Upper Colorado River Basin, Wyoming, United States - RVT100D185 | ecosystem: Environmental > Terrestrial > Soil > Contaminated >...
CACCGCCAATTGACAGCCACGACGCCATGCTGAGGCGGCCTTCCGGGGCTGGGAGTCTCGACCTCCCGGTCTGTTCCCGAAGACTGGTCGAGGGCGCGGCCCCTGATGTTCGGGACGGGTCTTCAGTATCACACCAGACCGAGACGAGCTCGGCACCTTCGAAGATGCCGGGCCAGATCGTGGCGAAGGACCACCCGTACCCGAGGGTCCTCAGCGCCAGTTGCTCGGGCAGACCAACGTAGTACCAGTTGTTGATGAAGAGATTGTAGAACTCGAAGACGAGCCACAGCGGAATCGAGACCGCCGCCAGAAATGCGAACTCAGTCGGCGCCGAGCGAAGCCACGATGTCCTTCGTCTGGCGAACACGATTCCATCGGCGAACAGGATGAAGCCTGTCCACATGATTGGAGTATTCCAGGTCGGAAACGGCGCGATGTTCGCTAGTGTCGCGGACTCGGACATGATCATGACGAGGAGTCCAATCGTGGTCGAAAGGTTCATGTCACGCGCGCCCGGCCAGAGCAACCTCTGAGCGTGGGCGTACCCACGCCTTTCGCAAACACGATGACCTTCATGCTGCTGCCAAGCCCCCCTGGCTGGATTAGCGTCTTGAGCGCCAGTCGCCGCCTCAGCTGTGTGCTCGGCTCCCCCGGTTCCACGAACGCGTCCGGGCTGAGCAAGGCCATCAAAAAATAGGTCTGGTCGAGGAAGCCGAGCGTGGTGAGTCCAGCGTGTTCGGCTGCCATCTTGAGCCCCGTGAAGTCCACGTGTGCGGTCAGGTCCTGATCGCCCGGTCGCTCGAGCCAAGGGGGGCGTCTTCCGGCCGAGTCCGCGGCGGATGCCGAGTGGCGTGTGAAGGTGGTCAAGGTACCGCTGGAGTGTGTCACGGAGTACAGCTCACGCGCTTCGTGCCCGTAGTCGATCACGATAACGAACCCGCGTCTGAGGCGTCTGGCAACGTCGGCGATCCAGTCGACCGCCCGCAGGTTGATCTCAGCATAGCAGTCGTCTTCGAGAGTCGCGCCGACCCGTGCGAGGTATGCGGCGAGATCGGACGTCGATGGCGGACCTTCAACCGCAACGAGCTTGCCCCGATGGCAGTCGACGTACACTTCGCGCAGCTGTCCCTCCCGAGAGACCACCCGATGGACCGGCATCGCATCGAGCAGCTCGTTGGCAAGGACCACCCCTTCGAATGAGGCGGGCAAGGTTTCGCCCGATGAGGTGAGATGGTTTGCGGCGTCCCCCAGGGTCTGTCGCTGCGCAGCGAGAGCCGCAGGGCTGGCTTCAACGAGGTGCAGACGAAGACCCTCGAACACCCCGGCATGCTGCTCGCCCGTCGCCCGGAGGATATCGGCCGAGAGCCGACCGTTTCCAGCGCCCACTTCGACCAGATCTATTCCAAACCCCCGGAGCGGGCGTTCACTGGAGTGTGCTGCGGTGAGAGTGTCGTCCGGGCTTTCGGCCACAATGGTGGCCATTTCAACTATCTGGGTCGCGAGCAGCTCGCCGAAGAGACTGCCGACATCGACGCTGGTGAAGAAGTCGCCCGCGCGGCCAGATCGTTGGGCTGCGCGGGTGTAGTAGCCAAAACGGGGATCGTACAGCGCGAGGTCCATGAACGCGGCGACGGTGATGGGGCCACGTTTCCGGACGACCTCGACGAGGGTCACTCCTTCCGGACGACCACGAAGACTTCAGTGTCGCCGCGCCAGAGCAGAATCTGGGCGAGGCGACCAGGCTCCACCTGCTGCAGCTGGCTGCCCGCCTCCGCGGCGCTCGTCACCGGCGTCCGATTGACCGAGAGGATCACGTCTCCTGGCCGCAGCGCACCCGCCGCGGGACCATTCGGGTCGACGTCGGTGATCAGAGCACCTTCGACGCCCGTGGGCAGCCGAAGCTGGCGGGCTCGCTGAGGCGTGAGGTCGGTGAGCACGATGCCGAAACTCTCACCCGCTTGCTCGGCCGATTCAGGGCGCTGTTGGCCGCGGGCCTGACGGCCTTGCTCGGCAGCGAGGTCGAGCTCTTCGACGGTGAGGTTGAGCGTTTCCTCGCGACCGTCCCGTATGACCTTCACCGCAACCGACGTACCCGGTTGCGTCGCGGTCACGATGCTCGGGAGATCATCGCTGTTCGGTATTGGCCGTCCGTTGAACTCCACGATCACGTCACCGGGTCTCACGCCACCGGAGTCTGCCGCTCCACCAGGCACCACCCGCTGGACCAACGCCCCCGCGCGCGAGGTCAGGCCAAGATCCTGGTAGCCGTCGCGCGGGATGGACGTAATGACGACCCCGATGCGCCCGCGCACGACCTTCCCCGTGAGCAGCTGTGGCAGCAGATCTCGGATCGTGTTGATTGGCATGGCGAAGCCAATCCCGATGTTGCCCTCGGCCTGCCCGTTGCTGATGATCATCGTGTTCATGCCGATGACTTCGCCCCGAATGTTCAAGAGCGGACCGCCCGAATTGCCTGGGTTGATGGCTGCATCCGTCTGCAGCATGTCGGTCGGACGGGAGTCTACGAGAGGAAACGCCCGTTCCGTCGCGCTGATGACCCCTACCGTCACCGTGTGCGTGAAGTTGAACGGGTTGCCAATGGCCATGACCCAGTCACCGGCCGCCATCTGGTCCGAGTCTCCAAACTTGGCCACTGGCAACTGGCCATCGGGCTTTTCCACGAGCTGAATGAGGGCTGTGTCGGTGAGCTCATCTCGTCCGACAACCTTCGCCTCGTAAGCCTGGTCAACCTCCTCACCATACAGCGCGACCTCGATGCGGTTGGCACCCGCAACGACGTGGTTGTTGGTGATAATCAAGCCGTCCGGGCTGATGATGAATCCCGTTCCGCGCGCGATAGCCATCGGAGGACGGCGCTGCCGTGGATCGAGTTCGCCTGAGTCGGGACTGCCACCTGGGGGCTCTCCGAAGAAACGGCGAAATAGGTCGTCTGGTGTCTGACCGCCGCCGCCGAAGAAGTCTTCGAGGTTTTGACCCTGCCGGGTTGTTTCGGTACGGATGTTGACGACCATGGGCGACTGCTCGCGTGCGACGTTACGGAACGTCTGGGCATCGAGCGTGCCGGTCACCGGGGCGCTGTTCACCGCTGGCGGCGTGAAGTCTTGAGCGGCCGACGTCGGCGCCAAGTCGAGTCGGGAAGCGAGTACCATGCCAACCGCCAGCCCCGAGATCCCGATAAGCAACCCGTAAAAAAGCGTCGTCTTGCGCATGGACATCATTCCTCCATCGTGGGCGGCGCCTGGACGCCGCCATCGATCTACCCGACCACCGTTATTTCTTGCTGCGACGGGCCGGTTACCACCGCGTCCCCGTGGCCCACCACCATGTTGATCTCCGACCGGACGCCGAAGTCCGGGTAGTACACACCCGGTTCTATCGTAAACCCCGTTCCCGGCAGCAGTCGACGGTCGTCATGCGTTTCGTAGTCGTCAATGTTGACGCCGTTGCCGTGTACAGACTCACCCAGGCTGTGCCCCGTTCTGTGCATGATGCCCGTGGCGTACCCTGCGTCCTGCAAAACCCTCGATGCGACTCGATCGACCTCCCAGCCCCGGATCTCTCGTCCCGCCCGCACCGCCTGCTGGACCAGGGCAACGGCGGAGTCGCGGGCGTTCCTGACCGCCGTGAACGCGCTGGTAAACCGTTCGGGCACTTGGCGGCCCGAATAGCCCATCCAGGTGATATCGGCGAACACTGCGCCGGGCTGGTCGAGCTTTGCCCAGAGATCCAAGAGTACGAGCTCATCGGTCCCAATGGAACGCGACGAGGTGGCCGTCGGCAGATAGTGTGGATTGCCCGCATTCTCCGCAGCCGACACCATGGGCGCTGAGTCGCTGACCAGTCTTTCCTCGACGAACCAGCCAGCCATCAGCTGTTGAATATCGTACTCTGTTGTCGACCGACTGTCTCTGGTGCGACGTCCGACCGCCTCGAGGGCGCGATCCTTCACCCGGTGGAGTTTCTCGGACGCGGCCCTGTGGGAGGCCACCTGCGTTTCGTCCCAAACAGCCGAGAATCGCTGTATCAGATCTCCCGACGACGTGACCTCGACACCGAACTCGCGTACCAGTTCGACGGTTCCCGCATCGACCCGTGCGATGTATGGAATGGCGCACTTTGGCGAGTACTCCATAGCGACCCGGCTGACGCCGGAGAGGAGCGCCTCGAGACCCGCCAGAAGCTGGTCCCGGCCCGCGTAATAACTGATCGCGCCGGGCAAGTGGGCCAGGGACGCACGCTCGATGGTGTGAACCAAGGCCCTTGGTTCGCCAGATGCTGGTATGAGATAGAACCAGCGCCGTGTCGATAGGTGCCCGACTCTGTGACTCAAGCCAACGACGTCTGTCGCGATTGGATTGATCCCGTGAAAATCGTACAGCAGCCATCCACCGAGCCGCTCCTCGTTCAGGGCCGCCTGAATGGCCCGAATATCGAATTTTGTTTCCGCCGCGCCCACTGTTTCTGCGGTGGACATCGTTCCCGTTTTGACCTCTGTTGACGGCCCTAGGATTCGAATGAACCAGCCCTTGCCCGAACAAACTGCAGCCTTTAAGTATAACGTCTCGTCGAGCCCGCCAGGAGGCTATAATCCTCTGCAGGGCTTAGCCAGCGCCCTGCTCCCGCCGAACGAATCGGCGCCCACACCGAGAGACGAGACACAGCATGAACCGACGCATCAAACTCGCGTGGTTGTTTACTGCCGCGATGGGTGCGGTGCTGACCGCAGGTCAGCAGGCCCGTGATCAGCGGCAAGCGCCCGACGCCGACACACCAACGTTCAGAGCCGAGGTCGAGTACGTCGAGGTCGACGCGCTCGTGACCGACGAGGAAGGCCGGTTCGTCCGCGACCTGACCGTTGACGATTTCGAGGTATTCGAAGACGGCCGGCCGCAAGAGATCGCGGCGTTTTCGCTCGTCGACATCCCCATCGAGTCACCAGACCGCGCGCTGTACTCCCAGGATCCGATCGAGCCCGACGTTCAGAGCAACCAGCGTCCTTTCGACGGGCGCGTGTACATCATGATCCTCGACGATCTACACACCGATTTCCAGCGCACTCATCAGGTCAGAATCGCCGCCAGGCAGTTCATCGAGCGAAATCTCGGAGCCAACGACCTCATGGCTGTTTTGCACACGGCCGGCCGGTCCGAGGCGGCGCAGGAATTCACCAGCAGTAAACGCCTGCTGCTCAACTCGGTGGAGCAGTTCATCGGTCGCAAGCTTCAGTCGGCGACCTACGCCAGGAACGATGCGTTCTTCCGGACGGGGGACAACCAGGGCCGGAATCTTGACCCGTACGAGGTCGAGCGGCGCCACAATGCCCGTAACTCGCTTGAGTTTCTTCGCCAGACCGCCGAGTGGTTTGGCGGAGTACATGGGCGACGTAAAGCCATCTTGTTCTTCAGCGAGGGGGTCGAGTCTGAGATCACGGACCTGGACATCCGAGAGGCAATCTCCGCTACAGCACGGTCGAATGCCAACATCTACGCCATCGACCCCCGGGGACTGACGGCGCTGGGTGATGACACGGCTGCCGAGACCCAGACCGAAGACATGCAGGGCCCAGACCTCCGCATGAGGTCGCTGAGGGACGAGCTGTGGCTCGCCCAACAGAACCTCATCACTCTGTCCGAAGGGACCAATGGCTTTGCGACGGTGAACCGCAACGAGTACGCGACGTCCTTCGATCGTATCGTTCGTGACAACAGCTCCTACTACGTGCTGGCGTACTATCCGCCTTCACCTGAACGCAACGGAAAGTTCCACCGGATTGAGGTTCGGGTTTCGCGGCCGGGGCTTACGGTTCGGTCCCGGCGCGGATACGAGGCACCGAAGGGAGATCCGCCTAAGCCGACGACGAGCAAGAACGGGACCTCGTCCGCCGTGCTCGAAGCGCTGAACAACCCCCTCCCCATTAGCGGTCTGACGATGCAGGCGTTCGCAGCTCCCTTCAAGGGTGAGGGGGCGACGGCTTCTGTGGTACTCGGCGTGGAATTGAGCGGCAGCGACATCATGATCACGCCCGACAATCGAATCGAATTCTCGTATGTGGCCGTGGACCAGAAGGGAGCGCAGATCGACCCGAAGACCCACACGCTGGTGCTCAACCTGCGACCAGAGACGCGGGAGCTTGCCGAGCAAACCGGCTTCCGCATGATCAATCGTCTCGACTTGAAGCCGGGTCGATACCAGCTCCGTCTGGCCTCGCATGATACCTCCGGGGGGGCCGTCGGTTCACTCATCTACGACCTCGACGTGCCAGACTTTTCCAAGGAAAAGTTCCGCATGAGCGGCATCGTGCTGACGTCCTTGTCAGGCGCGGCGATGCCGACTGTTCAGTCGGACGAGCAGCTGCAAACCCTGCTGCCCGCTACCCCTGTCGCCCAGCGAATTTTCCCTCCCGGCGACGAGCTCGCGCTCTATACCGAGATTTACGACAACTCGGGTCGAGCCCCCCATCGCGTGGACATCGTCACCACCGTGCGATCGGACGCAGGCACTACCTACTTCACGACAGAGGATGAGCGTGACTCGAGCGAGCTCAGGGGCGGCCGAGGTGGCTACGGCCATGCGGCTCGCATTCCGCTGACCGACCTCAGCCCGGGTGCCTATGTTCTGACCGTTGAAGCAAGGTCTCGGCTTGGCGAAGACTTTTCCGACCAGCGGCGCATCAGGTTCCGTGTTGCCCCAATGGGGGATCCAGTACCGACGCCGGCAGCCGGGAGCCAGACACCATCCGCGCCGCGTTGATGCCGGGCTGGGAATCCCGGCACGTTCGTCTTCGCAGTCGAATACGCTGCTGCGTCGTTTCGTCTGCTCCGGGACTGGATTTCGCGCTTTCGTGGCCCATGTTGACAGGTCTTGTCTTGCTGACCGTCGCGGCGGCTGTCCTGCAGGGCCAGTCCTCTCATCCTTTCAGAACCCTCGATCGGGGCACACAGAGCGGCATCGACGATGCGCGCCAGGTGACCATTCGCACTGCGCCTGAGTGGCAGACTCTCTGGGCAGAACACACGGCCACGCGTGAACGGCCGACCGTCGACTGGGGGCGTGAGATAGTCATCGGACTGTTCGTGGGCCGGCGATCGACAGGGGGCTTCGGCATCGAAATTCTGGGCGCCGAGGTCCAGTCGAAGACGCTGACTGTCCGGTATCGTGAAACTCGACCTAGGCCCGGCGGTGTCACGGCTCAGGTTCTCACCTCGCCGTACCACCTGATTGCCGTGCAGGCGTGGGCTGGAGATGTCGCGTTCGAGGCCGTTCCTTAGATACGGACGGGCAGGCTCCGGTTGAGGCGCGGAACTATTGCCCGGCGACTCCAACGAGGAGCCGCCGTTTGTGCCCGAACTGGTGACGCTATTGCGGGGGCTCGGCCGCGGTCGCGGGGGCCTCTTCGGGCTCCGGGAACTCCGCGAGCCGCTCTGGTTTCACAGGGCCGTTGGCGTGGCTGAAGTTGAAGTTGTTCGTGTTCATCCGCGAGTTGTACGGCGTGCGAATCTCAATCTCCTGGATCTCGCCGGGCTGCAGCAGCCCGTTGATGAAGCCCCTGCCACCGCCGATGACGTTGTCGTCCCTGTCATACCAGGTGACGGCTATGGTCAGCCTCGGGATTGGAGCCAAGACAGCATTCTTGACTTGAAACGTGATGACGACTTCGTCCCCATCACGCCTAGTCTCTGGCCCCGTGAACTGGACCAATGCCTCGCCTCTGACGGGGGGGACGAAGGTCTTGCCGGCGAGAACCAACCTCATCTCCGGCGCTTGTTGAGCCAGCGTCGGTGCGATGGCGGTGGCGACCAGGGTCGCGGCGACGATCAAACGCGCGCGATGCATAATATTCCTCCCGAGAAATGGGGTAACGCGCAACACAAGGTCCGAGATTATACCTCTGCTACATTTCGCCATTCCAGTCCTCTGGCTCACTGGTGGCCGCTCGGAAGATTTCCATGTGCCACTTGCCCCCGCCCCAGGGCTCGATGACCTCCGCGGCGACGACGTCGACCAGGAGCTCTGAAAAAAGCCGACCCTCGGGGTCGCCTTCCAGATGATAGGCGGGCTCCTCCCAGCCAAAATTAGGGTATAGCATAAGGGTCAAGAACAGGTCATAGCCGTCGTCGACCACCAGGAGCTGGCCGCACGGTCGTTTGAGCGTGGAGTGGTAGATGAGGTATTTTTCGGCGCTATGGGCCCGAATGTAACGCTTTAGCGCAAATTCGCGCGCGACAATCTCCTCGACGGCAATCTTCTTGTCCCAACAGTCGCGGCAGTACTTTTCTTCACCGGGCGGCTCGGACAGCTCTTTTGCGCCGCATAGCGCGCACCGGGCCTTGACCATCGACTTTCGAGGCATATATCAATTTACAATTTACACGCGCAAATAAGCAATGCGGGTGGTATCGGGCCTCTGCTCAGAGGATTCACGCATGTCGAGAGAACGCCCCTCCCACAAGGGTCTGCGCCATCTGGCGCTCAACGTCCAGGCCTTGGACGAGATGAAACGGTTCTACGTCGATCTGCTGGGGTTCACCGTCGAGTGGGAGCCCGACCCGGACAATGTCTATCTGACTTCGGGGACCGACAACCTCGCACTGCATCGAGCCGAGAGCCAGACAGGCGAGCTCTCGGGGCCCCAGGTGGCGACGGGGCGTCAGCGCCTCGACCATCTGGGTCTGATTGTGGGGACGCCGGATGAGGTCGATCGCTGGGCCGCGTTTCTCGAGGTCCGCGGCGTCACGCTGGATGCGCATCCGCGCACACACCGCGACGGAGCCCGATCGTGCTATTTCAGCGATCCCGACGGCAACAAGATCCAGATCATCTACCATGCACCAATCAGTGGTTCGGGATGAGACCTGCTAATTCACCTGTCGCTCGTATAGCCCGACGATTTCACCCTCGCCGATGACCTTGCCCTCCATCGCTTCAAGCAGGCTAGCCTTGTCCAAGCCGTCGGCGGCCTCTACCGGGTCGCTCAGCGCGTAGATCTTGAAGCGATACTCGTGTGGGTTGCCCGGGGGGGGCGCAGGCCCGCGGTAGCCGGGAGCGACCCGCGGCGAGCCCTCAGGCCGGAGGGTTCCAAAGCCCGTGACTCCCTGAATGGCACCCAAGAGCCCCGGGATGTTGACCGTGACGCCCGCAGGCACCGCCGACGGCAACCCCGTAGCAGTACCTGGAATCTTGTACATCAACCAGTGGACGAACGGCTGAGGCGTCAGCGCGTCGGAATCTTCGAGGATGAGGGCGATCTCCTGAGTGCCTTCGGGGAGATCGCTCCAGGACAGCGGAGGAGAGACGTTCTTGCCATCGGCCGTGAATTCGGCCGGAATCATCTCCCCATCTTCGAATGCCGAGCTCACGACGGAAATCGACTGCCGTGTCCCCTGTTCCCCCGCGAGGGCCACACCCGCGCTAGAGAGGAGGAGCAACGTTGCGCATGCATGCGCCAGGGCGATCTTCATGAAGACCCCAGGCCTCAGTTTCCGGCACCAAACCTTCTACGTCTTCTCTTCCTGTCGTCCGGCGAGCGAAGGGGCATACATGCGCTCTGCGTATTCCTTGACCATTCGCCGGGCACAGAAAAGAGGCGCAATCGTCCTGACAGCTTCTTTGACCGTCCTCAGCCAGCGGTGCGGAAGGCCGGCGCTGTCAAGGTCGTAGAACGCCGGAACCACCTCCTCTTCGAGAAGACGATAGAGGGCGGTCGCATCGGCGGCATCGGTGGCCGCAGAGTCACGGTCCGCCGCTTCGCTGCTGATGGTCCAGCCGTTGGTTCCGTTGAAGCCCTCGGCCCACCATCCATCGCCAATGCTGAGGTGAGGAACGCCGTTGATAGCGGCTTTCATCCCGCTGGTACCGCTGGCTTCGAGGGGCTTCCGAGGATTGTTCAGCCACACGTCGCATCCCTGCACCAGAAAGTGGGCCACGTGCAGATCGTAGTCGTCCACGAAGGCGACGCGCCCTCCGAACAGCGGGTCGAGCGCCCGCTTGTACACCCGCTGAAGATGGTGCTTTCCCGCCTCGTCGGCAGGATGGGATTTGCCGGCGAATATGATCTGGACTGGTCGATCGGCGGCGTTCAGAATTCTAGCCAGGCGTTCGGCGTCGTGAAAGATGAGCTCTGGCCGCTTGTATGTGGTGAATCGTCTTGCGAATCCGATGGTCAGGGCACCGGCATCCAGGAGCGTTCCGGCCGCCACGATTCTTGGTGTGGCGACACGCTCGACAGTCCAGCGCTCTCGAGCTCGTTCCCGGATGAACGTGAATAGGTGTCCACGCAGTGACCGTCGGACGGCCCACAGTTCCTGATCGGGTATTGACTGCACGGCGTTCCAGGTTTCCGGGTCGTCCTGACGTTCGATCCAATCCTCCCCCAGATACTTCTCGAGCAGGACGGCGAGCTCGGCGGCAATCCACGTCGGAATGTGCACGCCATTTGTCAGCGACGTGACCGGCCGCTGCTCAGCCGGTACGTCGGGCCACATCGGCTCCCACATCGATCGTGTGACCTCGCCGTGGATCAGACTCACGGCATTCGCGATCCCTGCTGTTCGGAGCGCCAGGGCAGTCATGTTGAACTGGGCTCCCTGTCCGTTGTCGTACGAGCCAAGGGCGAGAAAGCGGTCGCGGTTTGCGCCCAGCGGCCCCCAGCAGCCGGACAGGTGACTCTGGACCTGATGGAACTGGAAGGCGTCGTGGCCGGCCGCCACCGGTGTGTGGGTGGTGAAGACGGTTGTGCGCCGGATTACTTCGAGTGCGTCGTCGAAGCTGAAACCCCGGCCGATCAAGTCGTGGATCCTCTGGAGCACGACGAACGCAGCGTGGCCTTCGTTCAGGTGGAAGACGCTTGGCTCAATGCCGAGCGTTCTGAGGGCTCGGACCCCGCCGACGCCCAGGATGATTTCTTGCTGAATCCGCGTTTCTCGATCGCCGCCGTAGAGCCGGGCGGACAGCTCCCGGTCCCATGGGGCGTTCTCTTCCAGATCGGTATCGAGTAAGTAGAGCTGGGTCATGCCCATTCGGAGTCGCCAGACGGCGACGAGTACGGTTCGGTCTCCCAGGGGGACAGCCGTGACGCACGGCCTGCCGTCGGCGTCGGTGGCTGTCTCGATGGGTGCGTCTGCCCGGTTCAGTCGTTCGTAGACTTCTCGCTGCCAGCCTTCGGCGGAAATCTGCTGATGGAAGTAGCCTTGCGGGTACATGAAGCCCACGCCGATCAAAGGCACGCCCAGGTCTCCGGCTTCTTTGCAATGGTCGCCGGCTAATACGCCCAAGCCGCCGGCATAGATGGGCAGCGACTGATGAAACGCGAATTCTGCCGAAAAGTACGCGATGAGTGGATGTCCGAGTTCAGGAAAGCGACGTGACCACCATGTACTGTGCGCGCTTCGCGCTCGATCGAGCCCAGCAATGGCACGGTCGTAAATGCTCACAAATTCAGGATCGGCTGCCGCCACATCCAGCTTGGCGCGCTTGATCACCCGCAACATCCGAACCGGGTTGTGCGCCGTCGCGCGCCACAGCCGGTAGTCAAGCCGTCTGAACACTTTTCGAGCGTCAGCGTTCCAGCTCCACCACAGGTCGACCGCTAGGTCGTCGAGGCGGTTCAGGCGCTCAGGGAGGGGCGGGAGAGAGGAATACCTATTCATCGATGATGGCTGTCGCCTGGCGCCGCTCCGGAACGTGTTCGATTATCGCAGGTGCAGACCAGCGCGGCAAACTGCTCCAAGTCGATGTTTCCGCCAGACACGATCGCCACGACCTTTCCGCTTCCTGCGCGACCGCTGACTGCGCCGGCCACGGCGCAGCCCGCCGCACCTTCCGCGATGATTCTGGCCCGCTCCGCCACGAGACGCATGGCACCAGCGGTCTCTTCCAGGGAGACGACGACGGACTTCGACAGACGCGAGAGGAGCGGCCACATGGTGTCCAGCACGGACTTCCCGCCGGCTCCATCGACAAACGAGGCCGTCCAGCCGTCGAAACTCATCGGCCGTCCAGCCGCCATGGACACTGACAGCGGTGAGGCCGTCGCCGGTTCGACCGCGACCACGTTGACGGTTGGTCGCAAATCCGCGACTGCCGCCGCAACGCCAGCCAGCAATCCGCCGCCACCCACCGGACCAACGATGGTATCGACGTCGGGAAGGTCGTCGAGGATTTCCAGCGCCACCGTGCCGTTACCTGCGATAAAACGATCGTCGTCGAACGGATGGACGAAGTAGCCCTGCATGCGTGATGACGACCGTGACACGACTGTTCGCCAGCACTCATCGTAGCTCGCGTGGACGATCGACGCACCGAGCCGCTCGATGGCCTGCACCTTGGTGTCGGGCGCCGTGTCCATCACCATGACCGAACACCGAGTGCCGACCTTCCTGGCAGCGAATGCCACGCCCTGTGCCGCGTTGCCCGCGCTAACCGTCCAAATACCGGTAGCCAACTCATCGCGCGACAGCTGGCGGACGACGTTGTACGCGCCGCGGATCTTGAACGCGCCGATTGGCTGAAGGTTTTCGAGCTTGAGGTACAGCTCCGTCAGTGGGCTATCGATACCAGCGAGGTCGAGGCGCACGAGTGGGGTTCGAACCGCCGCCTGATACACGAACTGGGCGGCGTCACGAATCGCCGACAGAGGAATGCGACGGCTCAGCACCCAATCGACCAGACCATCGATAGTACGCGGCGTCCGGGCGGTCGTCAATGTGGGTGGTAAGATGTCGCCGAATGCTCCCGGCTGCGGTCCAAGTTCTGCTTGCGCTGGCCCTCGTTGCGATCGAGACGACTGGAGTCGCGGCGCAGGATGAGCCACCGCCCATCGGTCGGTTCGTGCTCGATGTGCGCGGAACCTTTCCTCCCTTCCCCCAAGATCTTCAGCTGGCGGACAGTCGCGGGCTGAATACACGCGAGTTACCCGGTCGTGGTTTGGGTCTCGATGCCGGCGCGCACGTCTATCTGTTCCGGTGGAAGGCCATCACCTTCGGCCTCGGCGGTCAGCTCACCGTGGGCCGCGCCCGATTTACGCCCCCTGTCGAGCGTGCTGACAGCTTCCGGTCCGTGACCGAGCGCTTCACGTCCTTTTCACCTCAGCTGTCCTTCAACTTCGGCGACGGGAACGGGTGGAGCTACATCAGCGGTGGTGTCGGGGGTGTCGTCTGGTCCATCCTGCCGGACAGCGGAGCCCCGGGGCCCGCAGACGAGGAGACGCTCAGGGCCTTCAACTACGGCGGTGGCGCCCGTTGGTTTGCCAAGCCGCACTTGGCGTTTTCGTTCGACGTCCGGTTCCACGCGATCGATCCCGGTACACCCTACCTCGGTCGTCCAGGCAGTCCTCGCACACTTCTGCTGATCATCGGTGCCGGAGTGTCGATCAAGTGACGAGGGAAACCTAGCCACGCACTCAGTAGACCCGATTCCAGGGAGGCTCCCGAGTGGTGAGGCCGCGCGCTTTGGCCCCCTCGCCCCCTCCGGTCCGCCGCTGTTCCAGAGCCAATAACGGCGATGACGCGACAGATCAGAGTGGTCGTCTCGAGAGAGCTGGCCGGCGTCCCGCTGATGCCAAGGCTGTGTTGAATCTCGACACAATCGGCAGCTCACGATTCGCGCCGAAACCGGCAAGCATCCAACCGAAACACCCGTCGGCCAGCGCGTTCCGCAGCGCGCGGAGCGCATAGCGGGGGTGCGGCTGGGCCGACCGGTCGAGGGCCCAGGCAGCCCTTTGCAACCTCTGGGGGCGATCTCACGTAAGAATAGATAGATGAGGTGGCGGCGCCGTCGGTGGCGGCTGGCGCTGGGCGGTGCGGGCACGGCGACCACGATAGGCGTGGCAGGGTACCTGCTGTTGCCGCTGGCCGTTCAAGCGTTTGTCGAGCTGCTGGGGCTGTTCCTCCACGCCGCAGTCTGGCTGGCCTCGGCGCTTAGTTCCGGAACCGACGCTTGGACGATTGCCGGCACTGTCGGGCGTGCGGTTGGCAACGCGTTCATGTCGACGGAGGCACTCGCTGTAATGGCTGTGCTCGTGCTCGTCGGTGCCCTGGCGCTGTACGCGCTGCAGCGTCTGCTTGGTTTCGAAGAGGAGTCTCAATGATGCCTCGATCATCCGCCGTACGTTCGCAAATCACTTGGCGATGGTTCCTAGCGGTGTTCGGACTACTTGTTGCCCTTGCCCTGATCCAGACAGGTCTCTTGGCTCAATCCGATTCAGACTCAGGAGAATCGCTGCGGCAGCGTATCGAGGAGCGTTTCGACGTGCTGGTGAGCCCTACTGCCGTCTCGCTCCGCCCATCGACACCGATTCCGGACGTCAGATGGGTGGAGATCGTGGGAGACACCATCACGATCGACGGCGAAGTGGTGACGGGTGCTGAGTTGCGAGACAAGCTCGGCGCGGACGCCGATCTGGTCGTGCAGCTGTCCTATCGCGACGCGGCGGCGCGTCGGGCTCTGTTCGAGTCCCCGCAAGCGCCGCCCGCGGCGGCGGCGGACGCACCGGACCCACCGTCTGGGGCAGACAGGCGCCCCAGTCGTCGGTCGGACAGCCGTGTCCGTATCGGTGGCGGCGTGACGGTGGAAGCTGACGAGATCGTCGCCGGCGACGTCGTGGTGATCGGGGGGGCGGCCAGGGTCAACGGTGAAGTTCGTGGAGATGTCGTGGCCGTTGGTGGCAGCGTGGAACTCGGTCCGAACGCAGTCGTCACTGGAGACACCGTTGTTGTTGGCGGCACCTTACGCCGCGATCCTACCGCGGACGTGCGCGGGGAGATCCAACAGATCAGCTTGGGCGACTTCGGCGACTGGCGTCTGCGGTCGTTCGGTCCCTGGTGGGACTCAGGCCTGAGCTCGATGTTTCGACTCATGTCCACGCTGGTGCGCGTCAGCGTCCTGTGTCTGCTTGTCGGGTTGGTGATGGTCTTGGCCCGTGACCAGGTCGACCGCGTTGGCCGGCGCGCTGCCGCTGAACCTGTCAAGTCGGGCGCGATCGGCATCCTTTCGCAGCTGCTGTTTGTTCCTCTTCTCGTGGTGACGATCGTGGTACTCGTCGTCACCATCATCGGCATCCCACTACTCCTACTGATTCCGTTCGTGATTCTGGGGCTCGCGGTTGTGGGACTCGTCGGGTTCACGTCGGTTGCGTACTACGTTGGTGGTCTCGTGAACGCGCGGTTTGGCTGGAACGAGCGGGGGCCCTTCGCGACAGCGATCCTGGGTGTGCTCGTGATCGTGGCGCCGGTGCTGCTCGCTCGGCTCGCAGCGCTGGCCGGTGGTTTTGTGTACCCGATGACGTTCGGCTTGTCGTTCTTCGGTAGCGTCGTCGAATACCTCGCCTGGACGGTCGGCTTCGGCGCGGTGGCCTTATCGCGATTCAACCCGCCTCCGCTGCCGCCCGTGGTCAGTCAGGGGATCGCGTAGGGCACGTCATGGTCGGTTCCCGAGTGGCAGCGCCGGTCGGCTGGACCGCATTTTCCGTCTGGTCTTGGCCGCGTGCTATCGCCCGGGTACCCAGGACTTGGATCTGCTGACGGCTGCCGACCATCCGTCGCGGAGCGCCTTGGCATTGCCCGGGGACATCTGGGGCTCGAATCGGCGCTCGGTACGCCACTGCCCGCTGATTTCGTCGACAGAGCCCCAGAATCCGATGGCTAACCCCGCCAGGTAGGCTGCGCCCAGAGCCGTCGTTTCTGTGATCGCTGGCCGGATCACCGGAATGCCCAAGAGGTCGGCCTGAGTCTGCATCAGCAGGTTGTTGGTGGCTGCGGCCCCGTCGGCCCGCAGCTCGGTCGCCGTCAATCCGGTGTCGGCGGACATTGCGTCAAGGAGGTCGGCTACCTGAAGCGCGATTGATTCAAGTGCGGCCCGAGCGAAATGCGCGCCAGTCGTACCGCGCGTAATGCCGACGATCGTTCCGCGAGCATACGGATCCCAGTGAGGTGCGCCGAGACCTGCGAACGCCGGAACGAGGAAGATCCCTCCTGAGTCCGCCACGCGTTCAGCGAGTGGTTCGATCTCAGCAGCCGACCGAATCAGGCCCAGGCCGTCACGAATCCACTGAACGACAGCTCCGCCGATGAACGCGCTGCCTTCGAGCGCATAGTCGGTTCGACCGCCAACCTGCCAGGCAACGGTCGTGATCAGCTGGTGTGTCGATGTGACCGGCTCCGTGCCGAGGTTCTGCAGCAGAAAGCAGCCCGTCCCGTAGGTGTTCTTCGACATGCCTGGAGACAGGCACATCTGGCCGAAGAGTGCCGCCTGTTGATCACCGGCGGCGCTTGCGATCGGCATTCCTCGCAGGTCGATGGGTTCCGTCGCTTCTCCGTAGGCTTCGCTGGACGAGCGGACCTCGGGCAGCAGGCTCTCAGGAATCTTGAGCAGATGAAGCAGCTCCTTGTCCCACGCGAGCTTGTGGATGTCAAAGACCATCGTTCGAGAAGCGTTGGTGACGTCGGTGACGTGCTGGCGGCCGCCGGTGAGCTTCCAGATCAGCCACGTGTCGACCGTGCCAAACGCCAGCTGTCCAGCCTCTGCGCGGTTCCGCGCATTCGGGACGTTGTCGAGCATCCAGCGGATCTTGCTGGCCGCGAAGTACGCGTCGATGAGTAGACCGGTTCGGTCGTGAACGAGGGGCCCCGCCCCCTCGGCTTTCAGCCGTTCGCAATATCCAGCGGTCCGGCGGTCCTGCCAGACGATCGCGTTGTAGATGGGCTTGCCGGTCTCGCGATCCCAAATGATCGTTGTCTCGCGTTGATTGGCGATGCCCAACCCGGCGATGTCATGTCGCTTCAGGCCGACACGGCCGAGTGCTTCAATCGCGACGCTAATCTGAGATGACCAGATCTCGTCTGGATCGTGTTCGACCCAGCCGGCCCTTGGAAAGATCTGACGGGACTCTTTCTGGGCGACGGATCGGACCACGCCGTCATGGTCGAAGACAATTGCCCGGGAGCTCGTCGTGCCCTGGTCGAGGGCGAGAAGATACTTCATGTCACTGTTGGCGGCGTCTTGGGGCAGCTGAATCGCGGGTGGCTGGGTGTCTGCCTTGCTATCGGAAACCGGTTTCCACCGGAGCCACCTTCGGTGGCCGTCAGTGGGTGAGCGCGTACAACACGACGTTCACCCCGATCGCGTAGCCGCGCGGAGAAAACATGTTGAAGTACTCAACCGGAAACTCGCCCTCGCGCTCCCAGGTGTCGGCGATGTCGGTATTGTGGGTCATCAATACCATCAAACGGCCGCGTGCGTCCTGTATGCCCTTGAAGTACACCTCGGCGCTATCGTTCCCGCGCTCAGAAGTGTTGCCGCCCGATCGCCTCCAGTGATTGATCGACGGTACCTGAGGGATCTCAGGGACATCGTACAACGTCCGCATGATGGGATGGGTCAGGGGAATGTCGAACATCGGATACTCACCGGGCGGCAGTACCCGCGAGACTTCGTGGACGATATTCGCCCAGGCGGTCGAGCCCCAGGAGTCGTCTAGCCACAGGAATCCGCCCTTTAGGAAGTAGTCGCGGAGTTGTTGCACCTCCTCCGTCGCGAGCTCGACCGTGCCAAAGTCCTCCATGAACAGCGCGGGACATCGAAACAGCAGCGGGTCCGTGAGCATTACGACGACGTGCTTGGGCTGCCGGCTCGTATCAAACTGGACGGGTACGCGTGTCAGCTCGGCCAGTCGGATTGAGAAGTTGTTGTCGGCGCCCGGATAGTCCGTGTTCCAACCGCTACCGCTCTGCTCGCGCCATCGACTGGTAAAGAACCCACGGCAGTAGAGAAACGAACCGTCGAAGTCGGATGGCTGGGCCCATTGCGGCGGATACCGGCGTCCCCGCCGCCCGCCGCCGCCGCCCACCCAGATCTGCTGGGCCCCCACGATCGACGCCGCCGTCACGAGGGCGACAGCTCCGGCAAAGATCAACCTTGGATTCACCGCCGCGACCTTTCTGGATCGTCAGTGACTGAGCGCATAGAGGACCACGTTGACTCCAATAGCGTACCCCGACGGCGAGAATAAATCGAAGTATTCGGGATTCTCGCCCTCTCGTTCCCACGTATCGGCCACATCCGTGTTGTGCGTCATGAGCACCATCAAGCGTCCACGCGCGTCTTGGATGCCTCTGACGTGCACGGCCGCGCTGTCCGAGCCTCGCTCCGAGGTGCGTCCCCAATGTCCGCGCCGGTACCAGAAGTTTATCGACGGAATCTGGGGGACCTCCTTCACGTCGTACAGGGTCCGCATGATGGGATGGGCCGCTGGGATATCGAAGATCGGAAACTCGAAAGGCGGGAGTACCCGAGAGATGTTGCGGACCCAGTTCGCCCACGCGCGAGAGCCCCAGAAGTCGTCGACCCACAGGAATCCACCCTTCAGCAAGAACTCCCGGAGTCTGCGCGCTTCTTCTTCAGAGAACTCGAGCGTGCCCACGTCTTCCATGAACAGCAGCGGACATCGATACAACAGCGGGTCGGTCAGCGCGACGACGACGAAGTTGGGCTGGTGCGTGGCATCCAGTGTGACCGCGACGTTGGTGAGCTCGGCCAAGCGCACCGAGAAGTTGTTGTCGGCGCCAGGGTAGTCCGTCCACCATCCCATGCCGCCATCTTCGTACCGCATCTGGTCGTAGTACCCGCGGCAGTACAAGAACGAACCGTCGAAATCGGCGACTGTCGCCCACTTCGGCGCCTGACGAGAGAAACCGCCAACGCCGGGGCCTACCCAGATCCGCTGCGCGTACGCGAAGGAGGCCGCCGCCGCAATCGTCGCCGCCACCGCCGCAACTGCGATGAGCCGTCGTCGACCTGCCATCAGTGGGTCATCGCGTACAACACGACGTTGACGCCTACGGCGTAACCCGCCGGCGAGAATGTGTCGAAGTAATCCTGGTTCTCGCCTTCGCGCTCCCAGGTGTCCGCGATGTCCGTGTTGTGGGTCATGACGACCATCAGTCGGCCGTTCTGATCCTGAATGCCACGAAAATGCACTTCGGCGCTGTCAAAGCCTCGTTCTGACGTTCCACCGCCCGTCCGCCTCCAGAAACCGATATTTGGGACCTGGGGAATCGTCTCGACGCTGTACAGCGTTCGCATGATTGGATGTGTCGGCGGGATATCGAAGATCGGGAACTCACCAGGCGGCAGGACGCGACCGATCTCCTGGGCCCACACGAGCCAGGCGTTCGTACCCCAAAAATCATCGACCCACAGCGATCCGCCCTTCAGCAGAAACGTGCGAAGCGCCTGCACTTCCTCGGGATCGAACTGGATCGTCCCGACGTCTTCCATGAAGAGCGTCGGGCATCGGAAGAGTAGCGGATCACTCAGCGAGACGACGACGTGGTTGGGCTGCCTGCTCGCATCGAACTGGACCGACACGTTGGTCAACTCGGCCAAGCGTACCGAGAAATTGTTGTCGGCGCCTGGGTAGTCCGTCCGCCAGCCCTGCCCCCGTCTTCCCATCCCGCTCGTGTAAAAGGCCCGGCAGTACAGAAACGAACCGTCGAAATCGCCGGGTGTCGCCCACCGGGCTGAGCGTCGTGACCGCCCGCCCCCCACCCAGATCTGCTGTGCGTACGTCACCGCGGTGAGTCCCAAGGCCGAGACCACGAGCCCGGCCACGACTCGACCGAGGCAGGAAAACATTCGCTTGCGCGTCATCGCACGAGTTCGTTCAGCAACGCAACCATGGTTCGGCTCCCGCCGCCACCGAAGATAGATCGAATCATGACACCCTGCGGGGCCAGCGGCAACCCGCTCATGTTGTTGATGAATTGCTCATATCGTCCCTCGGACAGGTAGAACTCCACGTTGGAAATGTAGAAGGCCGTGACCTCTTCCTGTCTGTCGGCTACGGCGGCACCGATGGCCGACAAGGCGCTCGGACCGGCCACATCGCCGACGACAGGGATGACCGCGTCCCGTGCCTGCAGCGAACGGACGAACTGAAAGTCATCTTCCGACGCCAGATAGTGCCGTTGTCGTCCCTCGCGATCCGTGGCGAGCAAGAGGTCCCGGAGCGTCGGATAGTGGGGGCGTGGCGCTCGACCGTGGCTCTTGAACCGCAAGTTCAGCCCTTCGTCGACAAATATCCGTCGAAACCGATCGATGGTCTGGTGATCTCCTGGTGAGAGCGGGACGCCGAAACCGTCAATTGTGCGATCGAGCTGGCTGCGGGTATCGAGGAAGCCAGTGGATAGCGCAGACCGATCGATGTAAGCAACGATTTGGTCCAGGCTCGATGACACCCAGTGCGTCGGGTCCTTCGGCGGCGACCGCCCGGTGAGCAAGCTGAGGTACTCGACGCGGTTGGCCGCTTGCGCGAACACCGCCTTGAAGAGGAGGTGGAGGAGTAGGTTGTCGCGGCGGACATCGATGATGTACGCAACCGATGGACGGATGTGGGCAATGTACGAGAAGTTTTGATCTGGTCCCACCCCGATGTACGCTCCACCGCTGACGCCGCCAGCGATCAGGGTCGGGATGACCTCGAGATACGACCGCTCGTTTGAAATGAGGTTGTCGGTGTCGAAGAAGCCGGCCGGCTCTGACAGTCGCTCGACCTCGGCCGAGAACGTCCGCTCCACGTGCTGGGAGACTTGCCCGTCCAGTGGCCAGACGACGAGTCCCAGCCCGATGAGCATAACCGCCGCATGGTGACGGACCTGTCGCATCCAGCCAGTATGGAGACACCAGACTCACCGATCAAGGCTCGTTCAGCTGAATCGCTGATGTGTCACGTTCCCGTCGCTGGTGCGGATTGCCCCGAGAGGCGGGGTGTGAACTTTTGCGGCGACCTGCCGATTCTGCGTATGATCAGCCAGGGTCAACAGGAAGATCGAGGGCGCTCGTGAGACAGGACTCCCTGGCAGGGACGAGGGCCGTGTGAGGGGGCCGTGTGAGGGGAATGGTGCGGAGCGCGAAGCACACGCTGGGTTCGGCTCTTCTGTGCGTGGCAGTGATGGTTGTGGTGTCTGGGCCAGTGACCGACGCCCAGTCGGACTCCGGGCGCGTCGAGATGGTCAAACACCCGGGAGATGCAGACGCGTTCTGGCCCCGATGGCGCGGGCCGTCAGGGCAAGGGCTAGCTGAAGGAAGGGGGTATCCGGACCGCTGGTCCGACACCGAGAACGTTCTGTGGCGTAAGCCGATACCTGGCCGTGGCCATTCGTCGCCCATTGTGTGGGCGGATCGGATCCTCGTGACAACCGCACGCAGCGACGGTCGCGTGTCGGTCTTGAGCTTCCGACGGTCTGACGGAGAGCTGCTCTGGGAGACGTTTGGGCCGGACGAGACCCCCGAGCGTTTGCACCAGAAAAACAGCCACGCGTCGCCCACGCCGACGACCGACGGACGTTTCGTCTACGCGTCGTTCGGAAACAAGGGACTTCTCGCGGTCGACTTCGACGGCAACCTCGCATGGCACCGATCCTTGGGCACGTTCAACAACTATCATGGGACCGCTGGCTCCCCGCTGCTGTACAAGGATCGGCTGATCGTCTTTCAAGACCACCGAGGTGGCAGCGGTGGCGGGGCGTTCATCGCTGCACTCGACACGAGTGATGGGTCAACGCTCTGGCGAACCGAGCGTCCGGGGACGGTGGGATGGAGCACGCCCATCGCGATTCGCGCGGCCGACCATGACGAGGTCATCGTCAGCAGTCAGTCTCTGGTTCATGCCTACGACCCCGACAGCGGACGCGAGCTCTGGTCCTGTAGAGGGAACCTCTTCGAGGTCATCCCGACGCCGGTGGTCGGACAGGGACTGATCTTCTGCTCGTCTGGTCGTGCCGGTCCGACGCTGGCGATTCGCCCGGGCGGCAGCGGGGACGTGACCGACACCCACCTGGAATGGCGGAGCCCACGAGGGTCTCCATTTGTGCCGTCGCCACTGCTCCTTGGGAATCGGCTCTTCCTGCTCAACGACATGACCAGCATTGCCACGTGCCTCGACGCAACCACGGGGGAGCTCGTGTGGCAGGGCCGCCTTGGACTGGCGACACGCGAAGGATTCTCTGCGTCCCCGGTGACTGCGGATGGCAAGGTGTTCTTCACCAACGACGAAGGCGAGACCTTTGTCGTGCGGGACGGTCCGGAGTTCGAGCTGCTGCACGTCAACATGCTGAACGCTCGGATCCTGGCCTCGCCGGCCCTCGTGGACGGCCGATGGTATTTCCGAACCGATCGGGAGCTGATCGCGATTGGAGAAGGCTCGGAACGACAGTGAAGCTTCGCCTCAAACCGACGAGTAATCGTGTCGATCCGCAGGCCTGATCGGTTTGAGGCGAAGCTTCACTGTTAATAACCGATGGCTTCGAGAGTGATGTTGGGGCCGACGCAAGCGTCGGTGTCCTCCGCATGGGAGTACCATCATTGACCTTCCG
>Ga0326597_10003553_pt1 | contig 22384 bp, 22 predicted proteins | sample RVTome_12_FD_203789 | JGI IMG/M metagenome (GOLD analysis project Ga0326597, IMG submission 203789) | Soil microbial communities from uranium-contaminated site in the Upper Colorado River Basin, Wyoming, United States - RVT100D185 | ecosystem: Environmental > Terrestrial > Soil > Contaminated >...
GGATATCGACACCTTCATAGTCAGCAGCGCCGAGGAGACGCCGCAGGGTGAGCCGACCCACCGCCTGCTGCTGGCGCGACTGGGGCGGGCCACGCCGAGATCGGTCGCGGACCTGCTCGCCGGCCACGGGCCGGCGCCCGCATTCACGGAATCGACTCAAACGATCAAGGAAACCTGACTCCGCCGAGGGGCGCGTCATTCTTCACGGAGGCACTGAGACATGGCATCAACGACCGCGCTGTTCACCGGACTCTCGGGCATTCTCGCCAACAGCCGAATGCTCGACGTCATCGGCAACAACATCTCGAACGTGAACACGCAGGGCTTCAAGTCCAACCGCCTGACCTTCGCGCCGACCTTCAGCCGCACGCTGGGCATCGGCACGGCGCCTTCGGGCCAGAGCGGCGGCGCCAACCCATCCCAGATCGGCCTGGGCGTCAACGTCGCGGGTACGCAGCGCAACATGGGCAACGGCGCCGTCACCGTGACGGGCGTCAAGACTGATCTCGCCATCGAGGGCAGCGGGTTCTTCATCGTCAGCAGCGGCGCCAACCAGTTCTACACCCGCAACGGCTCGTTCCAACTCAACAGCCTCAACGAACTCACCTCGCTCAGCGGCGCACGCGTGCAGGGCTACGGCATCGACAGTCAGTTCAACGTTCAGACGGGCACGCTCACCGATCTCACCATTCCCGTCGGAAGCCTGACCATCGCCGAGGCCACGCGCAACGTCTCGTTCAGCGGCAACCTGAACGCTTCCGGCGACATTGGCACGGTGGGCTCGCTCATCGACTTCGACCCGCTGCTGGCGCTGGGCACGGCGGCCCCCCCGCCGGCCAATCCGCCTTTTTCGGATGGAACCACACGCCTGGTCGATCTCGACGACGGCTCGGGCAACCCGATGTTCACTTCGGGCCAGAGCCTGCGCCTCTCGGGCGCGGAGAAGGGCGGCGCCCGGCTGCCGGATGCCGAACTCGCCGTGGACAACACCACGACCATCGCTGACTTTCTCGCGTTTCTCGAGCAATCGCTGGGCATCGACACCTCGCAACCCGGCCAGCCCGGCGGCGTCACCATCGACCCGACGACGGGCGTGATCAACATCGAAGGCAACATGGGCGACGCGAACGAACTGACCGTCGAATCGAGCGATCTTTCAATCCTCGACGCGGCCGGAACGGTCGTAGACCAGCCCTTCACGACGACCAAGACCGGCCTGGCGGCCGGCGAGTCCGTGCGCACGTCATTCCTCGTCTTCGATTCGCTGGGCACGCCGCTTCAGGTGGACCTGACCATGGTGCTCGAATCGACCTCTTCGACAGGCACGACGTGGCGCTACTACGTGGAGTCGCAGGACAACGTCGGCGGTGACGTTCGCGTCGGCACCGGCACACTGGACTTCGGCACCGACGGACGCATCAGTTCCATCGCCGACTTCTCCATCCAGATCGATCGCTCAAACACCGGCGCCGAGACGCCTCTGACGATGAATCTGTCCTTCGACAGCAATGGCAATTCCGTCACCGCGTTCAGCGACACGAACACCGAACTCGCTGCGGTCTTCCAGGACGGCTCTCCGATCGGCACGCTCGTCGAGTTCAACATCGGCGAGGACGGCATCGTCGTCGGCGCCTTCAGCAACGGGCTGATCCGCGACCTCGGCCAGGTGGCGATGGCGACCTTCACCAATCCGGAGGGTCTGGTCGATGCGGGCAATCAACTCTTCGGGATCGGCCCCAATTCGGGCTCGCCGGTGATCGCCTCACCGCTCACCTTCGGCGCCGGCCGCATCATCAGCAGCGCGCTGGAACTCTCGAACGTGGATCTCAGCGCCGAGTTCATCAACCTCATTCTCGCTTCGACGGGCTACTCCGCCTCGACGCGAATCATCACCACCGCCAACGACCTGATGCAACAGTTGCTGCTGATCGGCCGATAACGTGAAGGCAGCCACGTCGGGAGGCCGGTCATGATCGTGCTCACGCGACTGAACAACAAGCGATTCGTTCTCAACGCCGAACTCATCCGGACGATCGAAGAGAATCCCGATACGACGATCATGCTGACCAACGGCGACCACATCATCGTGCGCGAGCCGATGGATGAGGTGGTCGAGCAGGCGATCGAGTACGGCCGGCGGCTCCGCTCGCCCTTCCCCGCGCTGGATTGACGGCCCGCAAAGCCCTCGATCAGGTATAGGACTCAAGTCGCCGCTTCTCCCGGACGATACCACCTGCAGAACCGCCGCGCCGCCACTGTGCGCGCCTGGCGGCGCGGTTGCGGCGTCGATCCGGAGGCTCAGAGGTGGACATTGCAACAGTCTTTGGCGTCGTCGTCGCCTGGGTGCTCGCGATCCTCACGATCGTTGTGGGCGGCAATGCGCTCGGAGCGTACTTCGATGTGCCCTCCGTGATTCTCGTGGTTTTCGGCGGTTTCTGTGCGGTCATCACCTCCTTCCCCATCGCGGCGCTCAAGCGTCTGCCGAAGGTTCTGCTCAAGGCCATCTTCGCCAAGCCTCAGGATCCCGGCGAACTCATCAAGAAACTCGTGAGTTACGCCGAGATCGCGCGGCGGGACGGCATTCTCAGCCTCGAGAGCATGACCAGCCAGATGGGCGACCCGTTCATCGTCCGCGCCATCGGCATGGCCGTGGACGGCACCGATCCTGAACTCATCGAGACGATTCTCGAGTCGGAAGTCGAGAACGAGATGGCGCGTCATCAGCAAGGCAAGGCGATGCTCGACGCCTACGGCAAGTACGCCCCGGCCTTCGGCATGATCGGCACGCTGCTCGGGCTCGTCGCCATGCTTCAGAACATGGATGATCCCTCCAAGATCGGCCCCGGCATGGCCGTCGCGCTGCTCACGACGCTCTACGGCGCGCTCATCGCCAACCTGGTCTGCCTGCCGATGTCCGACAAACTCGCCCTGCGCGCCGGCGAAGAGGCCTTCACCAAGCAGATCATTATCCGCGGGGTCATGAGCATTCAGCAGGGCGACAACCCGCGCATCGTCGAACAGAAACTCCTCACGTTCATTCCACCCTCCAGGCGACCGGCCCCCGACGAGGGCCGCAAGGCGGCGTGAACCGCCGAATCGATGCGAGTGAATCCGCCGCGAGGGCGCGGGGACTCGCGAAACGGGTCTGAGCATGTCCAAGTGCAAGTGCAAATCCACACCCTGTCCCGAAGGCGTTCCCGGCTGGATCGTCACCTACGGTGACATGATGTCGCTGCTGCTGTGCTTTTTCATCCTCCTCGCCGCGTTTTCCGAACTCAAGCGCGAGGAGGAGTACACCGTGGTAGCGCACAGCGTCATGCAGGCCTTCGGGTTCACCCAGGGCAGCGGCGGAAGCATTCCCTCCGACCAGCCCTCCATGCAGTCGGTCGTGACCATGCTCACCAAGGCCGCCAGCGCCCACGATCCGCGCAAGGCCGTCAGCCAGAGCGACGTCGAAGGCGTGCAGGGCAAGCACACCACGGTCAAAACCGTCCGCGAGGGCCTCATGTTCACCCTCGGCGGATCGAGCACCTTCGACCGCGAGTCGGCGTTCCTCAAGGACGAAGTCAAGGAGGAACTGCGGTCGATCGCCCGGCTCATCGACGGGCGCCGGAACCGGATTTTCATCCGCGGCCATGTCGACACCAAGCGTCTCTCGCCCACGGCGCCGTGGCAGAATCTCTATCAACTGGGCTACGCGCGGGCCGAGGCGGTGATGCTCTTCCTGACGGAGGAAGTCGGGATGAAGCGCGAGTTGTTCCGAGTGGAATCGTGCGGCGACAACGAACCGATCAACGTCCGCGCCCGCCGCGAAGATGCGGCACAGATCAACCGCCGCGTCGAGATCATCGTCAGCGAAAGCGTGATTGAAGACTTCAACCCGGACAGCAACTACACCGATCCGGGCAATGCAAGAGGAGGTTGACGCCATGGCCGATCCCAAGGCTGAAAAGGAAGCGGCGGCGGCGCCGGCCGCTCGCAAGTCGAATCTGAAGGTGATCATCGTCGTTGCGGCGATCATGCTCATTGAGGCGGGGGTGTTCATTGGAGTCGCCATGTTCACCAGCGCGCCGTCGGTCAAGGCCGACAGCGGCTACGAGACCGAGCAGGATTCCGCGCTCAACCGCATCATGGAGATCCAGGTCGTCCACGACCGGTTCCCCAACAGCAAGCAGGGTGTGCTCTACCTCTATGACACGCAGATCACCGCGCGCGTCAAGACGCGCCATGAGAAAGCGATCACCGAGTTCGTGGCGGGCAACCAGGCGCTCATCAAGACCACGGTCGCCGCGCTGTGGCGCAACGCCGAGCCGCGGCACTTCAACGAGCCGCTGCTGAGCACCCTGACGCGGCAGGCGGAGGAGGCGCTCAAGGAGATCATGCCCAAGGATCCCAAGTCGGGAGAGAGTCTCATCGACGCCATTCTGCTCGAAGGGGTCACACCGTATCGGGCGGGGATCTGACGACCTGCGGAACCGAAGCGCCGGCGCCGCACGACAATCGCACGGGCACTTTTTGCGCGGTGCGCGTATGTTGCAGGCGCCGCGCGGAACTTTCCGATAACCGTGGGACGACCCGCAGGCTCGGACGCTGCGGCCTTCACGCGCCATGACACCACCTCGAACCATCGTGAGAAGCGCCGAGCCTCCCGACGCGGCAGGGGGCGGGGCGACCGATCCACCCGTTGATCCCCAGGAAGCGCTCGATTCGGCCCGACAGACCGTCGAGGGCATCCAGCGCGACGCCGAATCGACCGCCGCGCCTGCGGCGAACGGGGAGGCGACCCCGGCCCTCGATCTCCCCGAGTTCGACTCGGCGGCGGTGGACCACCCCATCAGCGGCATCGACCTGCTCTCAAAAGTGAATCTCAACGTGCGCATCGAACTCGGCCGCACGAAGATGCTCGTGGAAGACGTTCTGCGCCTGAACCAGGGCAGCGTGGTCGAACTCGATAAACTGGCCGGCGATCCCGTGGACGTCTATGTGAATGACCGCCATGTCGCGTGCGGCGAGGTGCTCGTGCTCAACGACACCTTTTGCGTCCGCATCAGCGAGATCTTCGTGCGCGGCGACGAGGGCGGAGAGAACTGACCGAGGATGACACCCTGTCCGGCGGAGCCGGGCAGCGCGGCCTGATGGTCGCAAGACGCCAGGATGGCGACGCATGACCCGACTCTCTCACACTCTGCTCTGCTGCTGGATTCTGGGCGCCCTCGCCACGGCCCCGAACGCCCGCCCCGCGCTCGCCGGGGAAATGGATCAAGCGAAGGCGCAAGCGGGCTCGGAGGAGAGTCGTGATTCGCTTGCGTCTTCACTTCAGCCTCATGAATTGAATGAACCCGTGACCGCCAATTCGCCCGAGGCGATGCGCGAGTCGGGGGCGCCGGCTGAACCACACGCCGAACCCGCCGCCGCGGCGACTGCGCGGTCACTCCCTCCCCGATCCACGACTCATTCAACCACGGGCGGGACGAGCGACCGCCGCTGGATCGACGTTCCTCGCGGCACCTGGCGCACCATTGGCTCGCTGGCGCTGATCATCGGCCTGATCGTGGCGTTGCGAAGCGTGATGACCCGGTTTGGCGGGCCGCTCGCCAGGGCGCGGGCCCCTTCGGGGATCATCGAAGTGCTCGGCCGCTTCCCCCTCTCGCGCGGCCAGACGCTGCTGCTCATCAAGGTCGATCGCCGCGTGCTGCTGCTCAGTCAGGCGGGCGGGTCGCTCACGACGCTCTCGGAGATCACCGACGCCGAGCAGGTGGCGTCACTGCTTCAGCGCCTCCGGCACGAGCGAGGCGACTCGTTCACGCGCCGGTTCGAGGAACTGGCCACGCCCGTCACGGACCGCAGCGACGCGGCGCTCTCCTCATCCGATGAGATCCCGGTCGTCGTGGACCTCACGCGGAAGTCGCGCAAGACGCCCGCGCAGCGCATCGCAAGCCTCTTCGCGGAGGGGGGACGACGATGAGACGAGCGATCGCCCCCACCGCCGCCGCTGCGCTTGCTGCGACACTGGCGTTCGCAGCGCCGGCGCTGGCGCAATCCGCTCCCGAGGCAGGCGCAGGGTTCAACCCGGTCAGCGCTCTGGAGAGCGCCGCGGAGGCGATCCCCGGCTTTGAGGGGGGTCTGAGCGCTTCGCTCAACATTCTCATCCTGCTCACGGTGCTGACCATCGCGCCATCCATTCTGATGATGTGTACCTGCTTCACCCGCTTCGTCGTGGTGCTCAGCCTCGCACGGCAGGCCGTCGGGACGGCCACACTTCCGCCCAGCCAGGTCATCGTCGGATTGAGTCTCTTCATGACGGTGCTGGCGATGGAGCCGACCTTCACGCGCATGTACAACGAGGCCTACCTCCCCTACACCCAGGGCGATGAAGCGGTGCAGAGCCAACTTGACGTGTGGAATCGAGCGAAGGAGCCGCTGCGCGACTTCATGTTCGCGCAGATCGACGCCGGCGGAAACTGGGACAGCGTCTACATGATCCTCGACTATCGGGGTGTGGATACGTCCAGGCCTGAAGACCTCACCTACGACGACGTGGACATGCTCACGCTCATCCCGGCCTTTATTCTCAGCGAACTCAAGGTGGCGTTCCTCATCGGCTTTCGCATCTACCTGCCGTTTCTGATCATCGACATGGTGGTGTCGAGCCTGCTCATTTCGATGGGCATGCTCATGCTGCCTCCGGTGCTCATTTCGCTTCCGTTCAAACTGCTGCTCTTCGTGCTCGTCGATGGATGGACGCTCATGCTGGGGAGTCTGCTGCACGGCACGGCGCCGGGTCTGGAAGCGTATTCCGCCGCGGCAATCGCTCTGGGCGGAGGCATGGGATAGGCCCAATACGCCCACGATGTGGCTCTGCGAATCGTGGGGTGCATCCAGGAGGTGTTCGATGGTGGACATTGGAGTTGATCTGGTGCGCGAAGCGCTCACGCACGCGCTCATGCTTGCCGCGCCGATCCTGCTCGCCGGGCTGGTCATCGGATTGATCGTCTCGATCTTTCAGACGGTGACGCAGGTGCAGGAGCAGACGCTGACGTTCGTGCCCAAGATCGCGGGCATGATTCTGGTGGGTATCGCCATCATTCCCTGGATCATCAACATCATGATCGACTACACCACCGCCATGTTCACGGGCGGGCCATGACGCCGTCCATCTCACGGCGCTCCGAAGCGCTCCACTGCGCCAAGCCTCCGCGTCGCGGCTAACCAAGATCCTCTATGCCATCCCCGCTGCCTGCTCCATGATCGACCTGACACCCATCCTGCCTCACGTCGGCCCGTTCCTGATCGTTCTGAGCAGGATGACGGGACTGTTCATCTTCGCGCCGGTCCTCGGCAGCCCGGTGATTCCCGGCCGCATCAAGACGCTGCTCGTCCTGGCGCTGTCAACTGCCACGTATTCCGTGCTGACTCCCGCGCTGGCCGGGCACGGCGCCATTCCGCTGCCGGTGACGCTCCTCGACCTGGCGCCGCTGATGGCGATGGAACTGCTCATCGGCCTGGCGATCGGATTCATGGCCTCGCTGCCGCTGCTCGCCACCGAACTGGGCGGCCTCGTCGTCGGGCAGCAACTCGGGCTGGGGTTCGCCCGCGTCTACAACCCGGCGATGGAGAGCGACGCCGACGTGGTCGGGCAGATGCTCTTCTACATGGCCATGGTTGTCTTCATCGCGCTGGGCGGGGTGGAGGTCATGTTCGCCATCCTCCTTAACACCTTCGAGAACGTGCCCCCCGGCGGCCTGCCCGTCACGGGCGACCTCCTCGCCCTGGCGGGCGGCCTGATGACCAGCGCGTACGAATTGGCGATCCGCATTGCCGCGCCGGTACTCTGCCTCATATTCCTGGAAACGTTCGCACTCGGATTCATGAACAAGACCGCCCCCGCGTTCAACATCCTTTCTCTAGGATTCCCGATCCGCATCATCATCGGCACGGTAGCGCTGATCGCCTCCCTCGGGCCGATCCACGAGGGCGTCATCGAGACCGTCGGCGAGGTGCTGGACCTCATGGCGGAGTTCTTCGCCTCGATCTGACGCTCACGACAGGACTCGACGCATGGCTGAACAGGATCTCGGCGAAAAGACGGAACCCGCCACCGCGCGACGCAAGCGCGAGGCGCGCGAGGAGGGGAGCATCGCCCGGTCGATGGATCTCACCGCGGCGCTGACCCTCCTCGGCGCCGTGCTGCTCCTGCTCTGGCTCACGCCTCACATGATGCGCGACCTGACGGTCTTCGTGCGCGAGACGCTCGAATCGAGTTCATCGGACACTTGGTCTGCGAATCCCATCGGCGGCGAGGATCTGGAACGCGCCGTCCGCATATTGATCGGATCGGCGGGGCCGTTTGTCGGGCTTATGTTCATCGTCGCCTATGTCGCGGCGGTGTGGCAGGTCGGCTGGATCTTCACGACCAAGCCCCTCCAACCCAAACTTTCCAAACTCGATCCGATCAACGGGTTCAAGAAGTTCTTCAACATGCAGGCCCTCGGCCGTGCGGGGATGAGCCTCGGCAAGGTGGCGCTCATCCTGCTGGTCTCGATCGCGGTCATCTCCCGCCGGTTTCAGGAGATCCTCATGCTCCCCCGCTTCGGCTTCGCAGAGGCGTGCGCGAAATCGGGCGGGTACATCGTCGAACTGCTCCTGTGGCTGGCGGCGATGCTCATCATCCTCGGCATCCTCGACTTCGCCTTCCAGAAGTGGCAGTGGGAGCGGCAGCACCGCATGAGCAAGCACGAGGTCAAGGAAGAATTGCGCATGACCATGGGCGATCCGCTCATCAAGCAGCGGCAGCGCGGCTTCGCCCGCAAGATTCTCAGCCAGCGCCTCCAGCAGACCGTCCCCAAGGCCGACGTCGTCGTCACCAACCCCGAGCACATCTCCATCGCCCTCAAGTGGGATCCGCAGACGATGAACGCGCCCAAGGTGCTCGCCAAAGGAACGGACTACATCGCGCTGCGCATTCGACAGATTGCGCTGGCCAATCGCATTCCGATTGTGGAGCGCAAGCCGCTGGCGCGGGCGATGTACCCGATCGTGCAGGTCGGACAGGAGATTCCATCGAACTTCTTCCAGGCGGTCGCGGAAGTCCTGGCGTACGTCTATCGGCTCAACAACAGAAAGGCGGGCTGATGGAGCGGCGTGAAATGAGCATCGCGAGACGCAGCATCCTCGCTGCGAGTTCGCCATGGAGTGAGAGGAGTCGCCGCGATGGCTGACGTTGCCCTTGCCACGCCGAGTCTGCTGTGGTCGGAGCGCGGCAAGCGCTGGAAGAGCCTTGCGGTTCCCTTCGCGTTCATGTGCATGATGGTGGTGCTGGTGGTGCCGCTGCCGCCGGCGCTACTGGACCTCATGATCGCGGCGAACATCAGCGCCGGGGCCATCATCCTGCTGACGGTCGTGTACATGGAGAGGCCGCTGGAGTTCTCCGTCTTTCCGGCGCTGCTGCTGGGCACGACGCTCTATCGCCTCTGCCTCAACATCGCCACCACGCGGCTCATTCTCTCGACCGACGCGACCACGGCAGAGGAAGCCGCCGGCGCGGCGGGTGAGGTCATCCGCGCGTTCGGAGAGTTCGTCGCGGGCGACTCGCCGATCGTCGGGGCGGTCATCTTCTGCATCCTCGTCATCGTGCAGTTCGTGGTGATTACGAAAGGCTCGACGCGCATCTCGGAAGTCGCGGCCCGCTTCACCCTCGACGCCATGCCCGGCAAGCAGATGGCCATCGACGCCGACCTCACCGCGGGCCTCATCACCGAGACTGAAGCGCGGGAGCGGCGCGAGTCGATCATGCGCGAGGCGGACTTCTACGGGGCGATGGACGGTGCTTCCAAGTTTGTGCGCGGCGACGCCGTCGCGGGCATCATCATCACCCTCATCAACGTCCTCGGGGGTTTCGCCATCGGCGCCATCGCCAAGGGATGGACGATCAAGGAGAGCCTGGCGGTCTTTACGAAGTTGACGATCGGCGACGGCCTCGTCTCGCAGATTCCCGCGTTCGTGATCGCGATCGCGGCGGGCCTCATCGTCGCGCGCAGCGGCGCCAAGCAGGATCTCGGCACCGACCTGACCAACCAACTCACGAGCAAGCCCCGCGCCCTCTACATCACCTCCGGATTCCTGACATTCATGGCCTTCACCGGTCTGCCGATGGTGCCGATGCTGGCCTGTGCCGCGGCGATCGCCGGGGTCGGCTACGTCGTGTCGCGGGGCGTGCAGGCCGTCGAAGCCGAGCGGCTGGCCGCCGATGCACAGAAGTCCGACGCCGGGCGCCCGCAGGCGGCGTCGCCCGATGACCTCCTCAAGATCGATCATCTCGAACTGGAAGTCGGCTACGGGCTCGTCAAACTCGTCAACGAATCCGACGGCGGCAACCTGCTCGAACGCATCGCCATGGTCCGCCGCCAACTCGCCGCCGAACTCGGTCTCATCCTCCCGCCGGTGCGTATCCGCGACAACTCGCAACTGGAAACAACGACCTATCGCATCAAGATCCGGGGCAATCAGGTCGCGAGCAGCCAGACCTTCCCCGGCTCGTGGCTGGCGATGGACTCGGGGCTGGCCCAAGGGCCTATCGACGGCGAGCCGACGAAAGAGCCCGCGTTTGGCCTCGACGCCTGGTGGATTCCCGAGCCCCTGCGCGCCCGGGCCGAAGCCCAGGGTTACACCGTCGTCGACGCCACCAGTGTGCTCATCACCCATTTCACCGAGACGATCAAGCGCTACGCGGATGAACTGCTCACGCGCGAGGAGGTCAACAACCTCATCTCCAACCTCAAGGACCGTGCGCCCAAACTCACCGAAGAGATCATCCCCGACAAGGTCAAGCCGGGCGAACTCCAGAAGGTGCTCCAGTCGCTGCTGCGCGAGCGCGTGCCCATTCGCGATCTTGAGACGATCGTCGAGACGATGGGCGAGTGGGTGGCTCACACGCGCGACACGGACGTGCTCGTCGAGTACGTTCGCAACGGCCTGCGCCGCACGATCGCCGGCCAACACACGACGGCGGATGACGAGGGTCGGCCGCGGCTCTTCTGCATTACCGTCGATCCGCGTCTCGAGGACACGATCGCCTCTTTTGTGGAGCGGTCGGATGTCGGGACGACGATCACGATGCCGCCTTCGGTGTCGAATCGAATCATCCAGTCGCTGGACCAGTCGCTCAAGTCGCTGATTCACGCGGGTCGGCCGCCGGTGATTCTGACTTCACCGCAGATTCGCGGTCCGCTGCGCCGCATCATCGAACCGCACCTGCCCCAGGCGGCGGTTCTGGGCTACAACGAGGTGCCGCAGGGACTGGAAGTTGAATCGCTCGCGCTCGTGCAGGCGCCCGAGACGAGGCCGTCGGCGGTGTCGGCTGCATAAGGGGGCTTGCGAACCATCCGTTCACCGTGGTATGATGGAGCATTCTCGGAGGCGACTTGGGACCGGCAGGAGGCCGACCCGCAGCACGGCGGCTGCGGATGACCAGGAAGGGCACGACGTTGAACCTTCGAACCTATCAAGCGCATTCACTCACCGAAGCCCTCACCCGCATCAAGAGCGATCTGGGTGATGATGCGGTGATCCTTCACTCGCGCACCTTCCGTCGCGGGGGCATGCTGGGTCTGGGCGGGCAGATCATCTACGAAGTAACCGCTTCGCTTCCGGCACCGCGCCCCCGCGCGTCTGCCGACGGGCTGCGAAAGGCGGCCGCAACTACCAGACCTCGTGAATCGGCACGCGCGGCTGAGACCGGCCCGGACCCGGCCCGCGCCGCGGCGATCGCGCTGGCGCTGGCGGAGCAGGACCGCCGCCGACGGCCGGTATCCGCTCCAGCCGTAGAACCGAAACCACCATCTTCGACGAAAACCGCACCGCGTGTCGAGCCTTCCCCGGTGGCGGCGCCGACCCCGGCGACCCCGGCGACGCCGCGCGCTCAGCGACACTCCGCATCGCACTCCGCCGAATCACAGCCGGTGCTTCCGGTGGCGAGGCGATTCGTGCTGGCGGCTGATCCAGCGGCGACAGCGGTGAGAGCCGATTCGGCGGTCAGAACGACCCCGCGCCCGGAGCAGGCCGCCGCCGCGCCACCCAAGGCCCCTGCCCCCGCTCCCGTGCCGCGGTTCACCTCGAATCGCGCCGCCGCCCGCCGCGCCGCACCCGCCGCGGCGCCCGCGCGAACCGATCCGGCCCTGCGCGATGAAATCGCCGCGCTCAAGCAAATGGTCGGTCAGGTTCTGCAGCGCCAGGCGGGCACGTTGCAATCGGCGATGCCCGAAGCGCTCTTCAACGAGTACGTCAGCCTCATCCAGAGCGAAGTGGCGCAGGAAATCGCGGATGAACTCTGTGATGCCGTGCGCCGCGAACTGGTGGAGAGCCAGTTGTCAGATGCGTCGTTGGTGCGGGCGAGTTTCCGCCGGCACCTGGCTGGCTACGTCCCTGTCGCGCCGGATTCGCTGCTGGCGAGGCCGATGGACGGCCGCCCGTTCACGATTGCTCTCGTGGGGCCGACGGGGGTGGGCAAGACCACGACGGTGGCGAAACTGGCGGCGGCCTTTAAACTGCGGCACAATCGCCGCGTCGGCCTGATCACCACCGACACCTATCGCATCGCCGCCGTGGATCAGTTGCGAACCTACGCCAACATCATCGGTATTCCCCTGAAAGTCACCCTCTCACCCGAAGAAATGGGCCAGGCCTGCGAATCGCTCCGTCACTGCGATGTGATTCTGATTGACACGGCCGGGCGGTCGCCCAACGATGCTCCGCGACTTGACGAGATCAGGGCGTTTGCCGCGGCCGCCAACCCGCACGAGGTGCATCTGGTTCTTTCCAGCACCTACAGCGAGCAGGTTCTCATGCGAACCATTGAGCGATTCTCCGCGGTCAAGACCGATCGCGTCATCTTCACCAAGACGGATGAGGCGGTCAGCCTTGGCGTGCTCATCAACGTCATGCGCAAGGCCGGCAAAGAACTCTCGTTCATCACCACCGGACAGGAAGTTCCCGACCACATCGAAGCAGGCAGCCCGGATCGACTGGCCGCGCTCGTGCTCGGGGAGAAGGGATAAGGATGACCGTAGCGGATCAGGCCCAGCGCCTGCGCGACCTTGTGCGAGGCGACGCCCTCTCCACCGATTCAACGTCGGCGGGGGCGAACTCGCCGCCTCGCGCCACGCCCCGGGCTGCGGAAACGACGCCCGCGGCGCGACCCAGGACAGTGCGCTCCGCGCCGGCGGAGAAGCGACCCGAGGAGCGGACGCCGCGTCAGGCGCACGTCATTGCCATTGCGAGCGGCAAAGGAGGAGTCGGCAAGACCAATGTGGCGGTGAATCTCGCGGTCGTTCTCGCCCGGCTCGGCCGAAGGGTCGCCCTGGTTGACGTGGACATGGGTCTGGCCAATGCGGACGTGCTCTGCGGCGTGAAGGCGCCCTTCAACCTCATGCACGTGCTGGCCACGCCGAAGCGAAAGTTGCGGGAGATTGCCGTGGACGCGCCGGGTGGGTTCAAGCTCATCCCCGGCGCCAACGGCATTGGCGAGATGGCCGACCTCCCCGCTCACGTCGTTGAGCGACTGATCGAGGAACTTTCGCAACTGGAGTCGCAGTGCGATTTCGTGATCCTCGACGCCAGCGCGGGGATCAACTCGGCCGTCATCGCCTTTGCAGGCATGGCTGACACGGTGCTCGTCGTGACCACACCCGAGCCGACCGCCATCACCGACGCCTACGGCCTGGTCAAGTCCGTGCTCCGGCGCATGCCGCTGGCGAATCTCTACGTGCTCGTCAACCAGGTTGAGAGGGAGGCGCAGGGCAAGGAGGTGCATCAGCGGCTGGCGATGGTGGCTCGGCGGTTCCTGCAAAGGGAAGTCGGCTTCGCGGGGTCGATTCCCTACGACCGCAGTGTCAGCGCGAGTGTGCTGCGGCGCGTGCCGTTCTGCGTGGCGGCGCCGGGCGCCAAGGCGAGCCTGGCGATGCAGCATCTTGGGGCGGCCCTCGTTCGCCGCACTCAGACGAACATCCCAGCCAGCGCGACGGCGCGCCAGCCCGGCTTCTTCGCGCGGATGGGCGGCTGGCTCGGTCGCCCCGCTGCCTCGGGTCGATAACTCTTCCCTTGACTTTTTGCTTGATCGACCGGACGGATCATCCGATATGGTTCGATGTCCGGAAATCTCATGGCGGACCAACAGAAAGAACTCCGAGAGCCGGTTCCACCCCCCGCGCGCGTCATCGCCGCGTGCTTCGCCACCTGCGCCTTCGCCGTGGCCATCATCACCGGTCTCGCCGTCGGGAACGGGTCATCTGAAATCCTCTCTCGCGCCATCATCAGCCTCTTCGGCGGGTACCTTCTGGGCTTGATCGCCGGCGAGGTTCTGAGTTTTGCGATCCGGGACCACATCCGCGAATATGTGGCGGCGCACCCGATTCCGGACTCCGATGTCGCACTGGATGACCTGGTCGGTGCATTACGTGTGGATAAATCTACCAAATCAAAACCAAACATGGCGGTCGAGGCGAGAGAAGAGTAGTTATTTTGCGCAAAGTCGGCCGTCGGGCCTTGCAGACGGCGTTGAGGAACTTATACTGTACCGCGTATCGGTCCACGGACGGACCGGCTGCAACGGACTGTGGCTCAAGGTCAGGGAGACGACCCGATGACGAAGGTGAAAGCCTCCTCGCGCAAGGGATCGCGCCGAGTTGCTGTCTCGTCGCTCGACGAGATGCCCATCAACGAAGTCTGGCAGGAATACAAGCGAACCGGAAGCGAGACCATTCGCAACTGGCTCACCGAGCACTACCTGCATCTCGTTCGCTACAACGCGGAGAGGCAGCACGCCCGCCTTCCCGTCGAAGTCGACGTCAACGACCTCGTCCAGGCCGGGTTCTTCGGCCTGCTCGACGCGATCGACGGATTCGACCTGACCTACGGCGTCAAGTTCGAGACCTTCTGCGCCTTGCGCATCCGCGGCGCCATCCTCGATGAACTCCGCTCCATGGACTGGGTGCCCCGGCTCGTCCGGCACCGCACCAGCAAGGTCGAGTCCGCGCGCAAGGCGCTCCGCGCCCGCCTCGGCCGCAATCCCGACTCCCAGGAACTCGCCACTCACATCGGCGCCGACGACGAGGAGATGAAGAAACTCCTCAAAGACGGCCGGGCCGTCGGCGTCGTCAGCCTCAATCGCAAGTGCTACGAGACCGACTCGAACAAGGACATCCGCGAGATCGACGTGCTGGAGGATGAGACCCAGGCCAACCCCCTCTCGGAGACGCAGAAGGGCGACCTGAAAGACCTCATCACCAAGGGCCTCAGCCGCGCCGAGCGCCTCATCGTCGTCCTCTACTACTACGAGGAGATGACGATGAAGGAGATCGGCCAGACGCTCGACCTCTCCGAATCGCGCGTCTCGCAGATGCACTCGTCGATCCTGGCCCGCCTGCGGGCGCAGATGCTCCACCGCGAGCGCGAGTTCTACGCCGGATGATCCGGGTTCGTTGGACTGCCGAGTCGATGGACCGGGGTCAACTGATCATGGCGCGCCTCCGCAGGCTCCCGCCCCGCGGCCGGTTCTCGTATGATTGCGTGTGAGTCCCCTTGCCCACGAGTCGGCGCCGTTGCCCATCACCGCGTTCATCGCGCTGGGGTCGAACCTCGGCGATCGGCGGGGCGCGATCGAGCGGGCGGTGGAGGCGCTGCGCGGCGCTGAGCGGGTCAAGGTCGTCCGTCTCAGCCCGGTGATCGAGACAGCCCCGGTGGGCGGACCCGTCGGACAAGGCGCGTTTCTCAACGCCGCGTGCGAACTGCAATCCTCGCTCGATCCGCGCCAGTTGCTCGACCTGCTCCTTGCCGTCGAAGCCACGATGGGCCGCGAGCGCCGAGTGCGCTGGGGGCCGCGGCCCATCGACCTCGACCTGCTGCTCTTTGGCGACCGGATCATCCATGAACCCGGCTTGCGACTCCCTCATCCTCGAATGCACGAGCGCCTCTTCGTCCTCGAACCGCTGGCGATGATCGCGCCCAACGCGGTGCATCCGGTGCTCCGCCTGACGATCGCCGCTCTCCTCCGGCACGCTCGGGCCGAGGCCGTTCGCCTCGCTTCTGGATGCAGGCACAATCCGGCTTAGGATGGAGTGGCGCCGCAACGAATTCAACTCCACCCGCTACGGAATCACCCGTGACTCCATCCCGCTCGACGCCGACCGTCCGGACGGACAATCTCGACGCCCCCCTCCTGCCCTACATCCGTCGCGACGCAATCTCGCTGCGGCAGGATCAGACCGTCGGCGAAGCGCTCGACGCCATTCGCCGCTGCGACATCCAGGGCTTGATCGTCTACTTCTACGTGCTCGACGAGAAGGAACGACTCGTCGGCGTCGTGCCGACGCGCAACCTGCTCATGGCCGGACCCACTGAGTCGATCGCGGCCGTGATGATCAAGGACGTTGTCTCCATTCCCTCGAGTGCCACGCTGCTGACGGCCTGCGAGTTTTTCGCGATGCACCGTTTTCTCTCCTGTCCCGTAGTCGATGAGGAGAATCGCCTCCTCGGCGTGGCGGACATCGATCTCTTCACGGATGAGGTCTTCTCACTCGCGGAGAAGCGATCGGCGGATGATCTGTTCCAACTCATCGGCGTTCACGTGGCGCTGGGGCGGCGCGCTTCGCCGTGGGCGTCCTTCAAGGACCGCTTTCCCTGGCTGTTGTGCAACATCGCGGGCGGCACGCTTTGCGCGCTGATCGCCAGTCTGTACGATGCGCTGCTCAACCAGGCCATCGCCCTGGCGCTGTTCATCCCCGTCGTGCTCGCGCTCTCCGAGAGCGTGAGCATCCAATCGATGACGATCACACTCCAGAGCCTGCACGCGGGCCGTCTGGACTGGAGGCGGGCCCGCACCAGCCTGGGGCGGGAGTTCCTCGCGTCGGCGCTCATCGGCCTGGCGTGCGGTTCGCTGCTGATGCTTATCTCCTGGATCTGGCGGGGCGAACTCGTCGTCTCCCTCGCCATCGGCCTGAGCATCTGGGTCTCGATGATCACCTCGTGCCTGGTCGGCGTCGCGCTGCCGACGGTGATGCGCGCCCTGCGGCAGGATCCGCGCATCGCTTCCGGGCCGATCGTGCTGGCCAGCGCCGACCTGCTGACGTTGCTGTTCTATCTCAATCTCGCCGGGCTGCTGCTGACGCCGTGAGCCGCCGGAGAATCAATCCTCGGGCGCGCCCTGCGCCACGCGGGCGCGGAACTCCTCCGTCAGCCGACGCGTGACTGGGCCGATGGCCCCGTTGCCGATCAACTCGTCGTCCACCTGCGAGACGGCGATGATCTCGGCCGCCGTGCCGGTGAGGAAGACCTCGTCGGCCGCCTTGAGTTCCTCCATGCGAAAGATTCGCTCGCCGCAGGGAATCGCCAATTCGCCGCACAATTCCATGACAAACCTGCGGGTGACTCCTTCGAGCAGGCCGGCCGAAACCGGCGGCGTTGTCACGCGGCCGCCTTTCACGAAGAAGATGTTGTCGCCGGTGCATTCGGCGACGTATCCCTCGTGGTTGAGCATGATCGCTTCGAGCACCCCCGCGTCGATCGCCTCGATCTTGGCGAGGATGTTGTTGAGGTAGTTGAGGCTCTTGATGCTCGGATCCAGTGCCGCGGGGAGGTTGCGCGGCCGGCGGGCCGTGATCACCTTCATCCCGCTCTCGTAGAGCGAAGGCGGGTACAACTCGATCGAGTCGGTGATGATAAAGCAGGTCGGCGCCGGACAGCGGAACGGATTCAGCCCCAGCGTCCCCACCCCGCGCGTCATCACGACCCGGATGTAGGCGTTGGTCAATCCGTTCGCATCAAGCGTCTGGCGAATGGAGTCGATCCACTGGCGGTGCGCGTACGGCGACTCAAGGCGGATGGCGGCGGCGGAGGCGAAGAGGCGCTTGATGTGCGAGCCGACCTTGAAGATGCGCCGGTTGTAGGCGCGGATCCCCTCAAAGCACCCATCGCCGTACAGCACGCCGTGATCGAATACGCTCACCACGGCCTGCTCGCGCGGCACCAGCGCTCCATCCATCCAGATCTGCAATGTCGCTTCCTTTCCTCATCCGAACTCGTCGCCGGAGCGATGCCCCCGACGCGGGAGGGGCAGTATATGCGCCGGCGGCGCGTGGTCCGATCTGCGGCGGATCGACTGGTGTCGCCTCAGTTTGAATTCTTAGGCTTCCGAGGGCGGTAGGATCCGCGCTTCAACTTCCCAGCCGCGACCGCCGCCCGCTCCTTGGCTTCCAACAGCCCGATCATTTCCTCAAAGGTCCAAGGGTGGCTGGCTAGGTCATTGGCCATCGCCGGAGTCTTGCCCTTCAGAGACGAGTGGCGACGAATCCAGTTGTACCAGAAGGCGTGGATGGCAAAGGCACACTCCATATGGCTGAAACTCTTGGAGTAGCCATTCGTGAGTCTGGTCCAGCGGCGTTGGCTCATGCGGATCGTCAAGTTTTGGCGTTCGACGTGTGAAGTGGTCGCGTCCACCTTGAACGGCTTGCCGTACACACGCTTCTTGGTGACTGCGATACACCTTGGCGGGCTGTACCGGCCTTCGTCGGATACTTCGCCAGCGTACTCTTTGTGTACCACGGCGTAGTCGATCCCACGAGCGCCAAAGGCGTCGCTGACGGCCTTGGCGTACAGCCCGAGGGCGTCAGTCGTGAGTTGCGGCCGGACAGCGATACGGCTGGACAGGTCGCGCCTGAACCCGTCCGCGTGATCCTTGTCCCGCTTGCCCATGAGCCACGAAATGAGCAGTTTCGTATCGGCGCACACGGCGGTCCAGGTCCAGATTGAACCAACGCCCGGCTCATCCTTCATGCTCGGCGGGAGATTCCTGTCTTTGGCGTAGCAGAAGGCCCATATCTCGTCAGCCTGAATCCGCTCACAAAGCAGCCCGCGCAAGGCTTGGTCCTCATGGTCGAAGCACACTGTGCCGAGGTCCAGAATGAACTTGCTGATCGTGTTTTCCGACACTCCCGCCATTCGGGCGGCGGAACTGATTGAGCAGCCTTCGACAAGAGCCGAGACGATCCGGACACGCTTTTCTCTGCTGAGTTTGTTCATATACTTATTATGGCCATTGAAAATGGATTGTCAAATGATGGCCATACAAATCCATCGAAATACTTGACGATGGCCATTTGATGGCTATGCTTTGGATATGGCGAAGAAGGCAAAGAAGAAGGGGCGGCCCACGAAGCCGGCGAGCCAGAGGCGCACGAGCATCCTCAAGGTCTGCCTGACGAAAGCCGAACTTGGGACAATCCGAGAGGCCTCGGGGCAGTTGGGGCTGGAGCCATCCGTCTGGGCTAGGGCTGTGCTACTCTCGGAAAGCCCGGAAACGCCAAAAACAAATAGCAGAGATTCTCAGTAAACATAGTGGACTCAGACGGAATCAAGTAGAATCTGGCGGACTCCAGTGGACACCAAGGGAAAGCGCCGATAGACTTTGGCGACTCGCGCTGGGCTTTGCGCGCGCTTTTTCTGTGGATAACCTGTTTGTTCTTTGACAACTCGGTTTGCCGCGAAATGGAGCCGGAGGGAGTCGAACCCTCGGGAGGTTGGGTGTAGAGCCGTCTCCCGCGACCTGCCGGCCCCGAAAGCAAAAGTAGCCCCGCCAGGATTCGAACCCGGAACCTTTCCCTTAGCACGAGAGTGTTCTAGCCGTTTGAACTACGGGGCCACTAAGATTGTGCGGCAAATCGACTATGGCCCATCCGGCCACTACACCGGGTGGGCCTTTTGCTAGCTGTTCTCCTTCCGTGAAGCCATCCGAAACCCCTTACCAGTCCCTCAGCCTGGTTTGTCCGCAACCGACCAGCGGCCGTCTGTGTGGTGGCGGAATCCGTTCCCCACATTGAGCAGTGGGGCAATGGAGCCGGCCGGGATTCCTGTCCCGGCGAGGATTTCACGGCGCTTCAGCGGGCCATGCTCTTGGATATACGCCCGCAACTGAGACAACCTCGTCCGCTTCCCACCCTTCTTCCGCTTCTTCTTGAAGCGTGGGAATCCGTGATGCGCCGACTTCTTTTTCGTCTTGCGAATGACCCCGTTGGTGGTCGGCGGCGATCCCGCCGGATCGTACATGTTGGCCAACTCGCGCGATTTCTCGGCCTTTTCCATCGCTTTCTGCGCCTTTAGCCGCAGAGATCGCAACTGCTCTTCGATCTCTCTGACCTCTTCGTCGCAAGTGTTCGCCAGTCGCCTGAGTTCGTCCGCCATCGCCTTGGGTTCCATCGCATCGCCTCCAAAACCAATCATCCACGTCAAGCATAGACGCTTCTCGGCACAGAGGCAATCGATTTGAGCAAGCGAAATGCGCGCGACCATGTGGAAACGCTTGCTGCCTGTCGCAAGTGGCGGTCAGCCTTGGCGCTTTCGATTTTCTCGCCCATCCCTCGGGATCGGGTTTTTGCATTCAGATCGTTCGACTACTCGGTCGATGATCGACTTGGCCACCTGATTCGCGTCAGGGGACGTGGGCCGCTTCCGGCGGCGCTTGCGGGTGGACTGCTTCTTGGCCATGCTGGATCGTAGGAACCAGCGCCCCATTCATCGCGGCCGGGTCAACCGGAACCAATTTCAAATTGAGGCGGCACCGATCGACTTGGAAGCGGGAAGCGGGGGAAACCAACGGGTGGGTGGGAGTCAGACGCGAGGGTGCTGTTCGCGCCGGTTCACTGGATCGAACTCAGATACGCCAGAATGCGATCGTCGATCTTCGAGGTCAGGCAGTCCGGAGTGAGCACCCAGGTGAGAATGCGATCGCCCGACCCGCGCGCCAGCCAGACCACGCAGCCGAGATCCTCCAGTTGCTCATCCGATCCCAGCAGCGAGCCGACGACGGCCTCCGCCGCATCGACGATGTTCCGCTCGATGTCGACCTCGCCGGCACGGCTGACTTCCGTGCGAATCCGGGCGTCCAGCGTGGCCTCAACGTCACTGTCGGCGAGGGGCTCAAAGCCGAGGCGAACGAGCAGCTCGCCGATGCGGTTCACCCGCTCGCGCACGATCGGGCTGCGGAGGTCGGGATGATCGTTGATGATGAGGTAGTGGAGGGGCAGGGTGTCCACCATGGCGAGGAGGCCGGGGTCGAGGGGGCTGGCGTCAGAGTCATTTGTGCTTGCCGTCGTCGCCGCGCCGGGCGCGATGATGGCGCCGAGACCGTCCGCTCCGTCAATGATCGCGCCGGCCTGGAAGCCATTGGCGCCGCCGATGGAAACGACGCCGCCCGGGCGAATGCGACGGGACCAGTTGGATGAGACCACCGCCGCGAACCCGATGCAGGCGAACACGGCCACGGCGGCGACAATCATGCCGACATTGAGACGTTCGGCGGGATGGTGGATGCTGTGACGCCGCTCGCGCGCCTGCCGTCGCCGCTCCTGCGCGCGGGCGCGGGCGTTGGCGATCTGCTCCGTGGCGGGCGGGCGCGGTCCGCCGGCGAAGTGGATGCGCACGCCTTCGGGCGCCGGCGCGGGCGCGGGCGCCTCGCCGCCCTTCATGTCGTGCCAGGCGCGATGGACTTCCTGGCGCACGGTCGCGGCCGCGCGCCGCAACTCCTGCTTCGCCTCGCGCACTCCGCCGATGTAGACGGCGTGGTCGGGACCGTGATCGATCCGTCCCGTCCACCAGTTGGCGAGACTCAGGCGAGGCCGCGAGTACGCGGCATGCCCGGCGCCGACCGCGGCGGCCGCCGCCGCGCCCGCGGCCGCAGCGCCACCGGCGGGACCAAAGTCTCCCATCGCCGCCGGCGTTGGCACATCGGGCTGCTCCGCCATTGACTCGCCGCCGCGCATGCTGGGCAACTCGGCGGGCTTCATCGCCCAGACACTGGGATGCCGGCGCACCGCATCGAGATCGCGCAACATCATGTCCGCCGAGACGTAACGGCGCGAATAGTCGGTCATGCCGCGACGGACGATCCACTTGACCGCCTCGGGGCAGCGCCGGGTGATGGTGCTCAACCCGCCGTGCGAGGGGAAGGTGCCTTCGAGTTGGAAGTACAGCACCGCCGCGGCGCCGTAGATGTCAAACTTGGCGCCGTCCACTTCATGCACCTTCACGCCGCGCAGGGCCATGCGGACCATCTCCGGGTCGCGGAAATACTCGGTGCCGTGTGTGGTGAGGGTCATGGCCGACCGCAGGGAGGTCACGAGGCCGAGGTCAACGACGTGGGCCCGGCCGGCGTGTACGACGATGTTTTCCGGCTTGATGTCCTTGTGCCAGAGTCCGCCGCGGTGATACTGGTCGAGCGTGGCCACAACGTCGGACATGTAGGAGAGCATCTCCTGCAACTGCCGGTCGCCCAAGCCGGCGTCCCCCGCCGCGGCATGCTGCTGCCGCACCACCGTGCCCAGGTTCTCGCCGGGCACGTAGG
>Ga0326597_10003554_pt1 | contig 22383 bp, 14 predicted proteins | sample RVTome_12_FD_203789 | JGI IMG/M metagenome (GOLD analysis project Ga0326597, IMG submission 203789) | Soil microbial communities from uranium-contaminated site in the Upper Colorado River Basin, Wyoming, United States - RVT100D185 | ecosystem: Environmental > Terrestrial > Soil > Contaminated >...
GGTGGGCCGGGTGGCTGCGGCCGTGCGCAACCTGATCCGCCCGACGCCGCCGCCACCGGCTCCCGAGGTGAGAGAGGCGGCCTTCGCCGACCTGGTGACCTCGGTGGTGCGTCATACCGACACCGCCGCCTCGAAGACGGCCGCGATCTGGGTCGACGATGCACACGGAGCCATGGCCCTTTCGAAGGCGGCTGCATTGTGGGGCTCCTCGCCGGACTTGGTGTCGGAGCTGACTGTCCAGCTGGAGGAATGGATGGAGGTGATCGGCGATGAGATCCAGGTCATGGGCGCCCAGCGCAAAGGGAGGGCACAGGCGGCCAGCATCGGTCTCAACGTGCTCGGGACCAGCGCCATACTTGCCGTCTTCATCCACACCGGCGGGCTCACCGGAGCGGAATTGGGCATCGGCGCCGCCACTGCGGTCCTCAACCAGAAGCTTTTGGAGGCGATCTTCGGTGAGGGCAATGTCGCCGCCTTCGTCAACCGAGCCCGGGCCCGCCTCGATCTGATCCTCGATTCGGTGTTCACCTCCGAACAGCATCGGTTCATATCCACCCTGGGCCCCATGGCGGAGACGACCGATCTTGCCTTCGATTTGCGCCGGGCGGCCCACGCCGCCTCCCGGGCGGAGCCACAATGACCCCGCTCGAGCGGCTGGAGAAGGCTGCGTCCGCCGCGGCCGACCTCGGCCTGGTCGATCAGGCAGTTTCAGCCGGGGCGTTGATCGACCGGATCCGACAGCGGCTCGGCTTCCCCGGCGATGTGTATGTGATGGCCCTGGTCGGTGGCACCGGGGTGGGCAAGTCCTCGGTGCTCAACACCCTCGCCGGTGAGGAGGTTAGCCCGGCCCGGGCGCTGCGACCCACCACGGATAAGCCGTTGACCTGGGTGGCCAACGAGGCTCGGGAGGAGATCCGTCCTCTGCTCGATTGGCTCGGTGTTGAGCGGGTTGTCGGTCATGACCGGGCCGACTTGTCGGGGGTGGCCATTCTCGACCTGCCCGACGTTGACAGTGTTCGTCTCGAGCATCGAGCGACGGTTGACGCCCTTCTGCCCCGTATCGACGCGGTGGCTTGGGTGGTCGACCCCGAGAAGTACGACGACGAGCGTCTGCACGAATATCTCCGCCGTTTGGCGCCCCACGCCGAGCGAATGCGGTTCGTCTTCAACAAGGCCGACCGTCTCGATCACAACGAACAACAGATGCTCATCGACGACTTCCGGCGCCGATTGTCGGCTGATGGGGTCGATGGAGCCAGCATCGACATGGTCTCGGCTCTCGACGGCAGCGGGTTCGATGAGCTGCGGGCCGCGCTGAACCGGGCCGCCGAGGGAAAGGCGATCGTGGCGGCAAAACTCGCCACCGACGCGGACGCCGAGGTCGATGTCATTGCTCGGGCGGCCGGACTGGAGCCGGGCAGGTCGCACAGCCCGTTGCTCCCGGCCAAGGAGAGAGAGGTGGCAATTGCCGCCGCGGTGGAGGGGGCGATGTCACTAGTCGATCCGCGCGGGGTTTCCCGCCAGATGGAAGAGGCAGTGTTGCATCGGGCCCGCCGTCAAGGCGGGTCGCTTTTGGCTCGGATCCTCACCATCTTGTCGCTGGTCACCGGACGGAAGCGGCGCAAGGCAGATCCTGGGGCCTATCTGCTCGAGTGGCGACGGCGGGGGAGTCTGGGCCACATCCTCAATCCCGTCCGCTCTGCCCTGGTCAAGGCGGCGGGGGCGGTTCCGGCCGCCACCCGGCCGGCGGTCCTGAGCACCCTCGGGGTGGACAACGCCGAGACCGACGTGACGAGGGCTCTTGACCGTTCGACTCGTCAAGTCGCCGGAGAACTGACCGTCCCCCGCTCCATCCTCTGGCCCCTGATCGGTTTCGTGCAATTGCTGTCGGGGGCGGTGCTCTCGTTTGCCATCGCCTGGTATCTCATCGTCATCTTCGGACCGGGTCAGCTGCCGGTCGCCACCATTGACGTTCCCTATCTGGGCCCGGTTCCGACGCCCCTCCTCCTCATTACCGGTTCGCTCGCCCTCAGTCTTCTTCTCGGGTTCGTGCTCACCGTCCATGCAAGATGGATCGGCCGGCGGGCAGGGCACGAGGTGGCGACCCGGGTGGGAGAGGCGGTTTCCCAGTCGATAACAACAGTCGGCTTCGGTGGTCTCGATAAGGTCGAAGCGACCCGTCGCCAACTTGCCTCATTGGCCGGTTAGGCGAGATCGGTCGGGCACACCCGAGCTGCTAGTTGCGGCTGCCGTGTCGATCGGTGGGCTGGGTATGGGGAGGGGCTGAGGGCCGGTATGCCCCGGCTTCGATGGCGGCGTCGATTGCAGCCATCTCTGCGAGGGAGGTTGAAGCTTGCTCTCGGATGAGGGCGTCATCGGCGCGGGCCCAGGTGTCGTGAACAGGACAGGTTTGTTCCCAGTCACCGGGACCATCACGTAGAACGCAAGACCAAGATGACCGAAGCGGGCATCGTCGGTTCCCCGAGGATCGAGATCAACGAAGAGGTCGAGTCGATCTAGTCCGTATTCCCCCGGAGCCTGGCAAAGACCCGGGGAAGTGCGACAGACGTCTAATGAGACATCTGAAAGACTGAGGCCCCCCTGGAGGACACTCCGACGGGGGGCTTCCTCGTGGGCATTGCGTCTGCCAATACGGGCCCCGGCTGGGCTACGTCACTCGAGGCGCAGGCCGTTACCCAATGATCGCGGTGGATATGGCGAAGTAGATGACGATCGAGGCCAGATCCTGGATGACGGTTGCGAGTGGGCCGCTGCCATAGGCGGGATCCTTCCCGAGGCGGTTGAGAAGATAGGGGAGGGCCATGGCCAGAACGGTGGCAGTGCTGCATGCGGCCAGTAGTGCCAGTGCCGCCGAGACTGCGACCTCGAGGTCGCCCCATCTCCATAACGCCAGCGGGTAGAAGGCGATGGCCACCGTCACCCCCACCAGGACACCGGTGAGGAGCTCACGCTTGACCACTTGGCGGACCGTTACCCCGACCGACAGTCCCCGGATGATCAGCGTTTCGGTTTGGGTCCCGACCGCGTCGGCCATGTAGACAATGCCCGGTATGAAGAATGCGAGTAAGACATTGGCCTCGAGCTCGCGCTCATAGGTGCCCATCAGACCTGCCGCGGCGAGTGCTCCTACCAGGCCGAGCAACAGCCACGGCAAGCGGTGCCAGTAGCGGCGGAGGACCGGCTCCTGACTGGCGGTTCGAGCCGTCTCGGCGTCGTGGACGAAGCCGCCGAGTCGGGCCATGTCCTCATCGTGTTCCCAGAGGAGCACTTTCAGCATCCTTGATGGCGGAATGAACCCGAGGAAAACGCGGTCTTCATCCACAACGGCCAGTGTCGCCTCACCACTCTGGACCGCGTGCCACGCCGCCCGCTCCTGGTCGACACCCGGTCCCACCACTGGGGGATTGCCATCCATCGCCTCAGCCGCCAGGACTTCCTCAGAGGCAGCCAGCAAGTCTTCGATCCTGAGTACACCGATCAACCGGCCCTCGTCACAGACCGCCACGGCCGCGGCGGTTTCGAATCGGCGACCGCTCAGGCCGCGCCGGATGGCGCCGACGGTGTCTGCTGGTGCCGCGATCGGCACCGCTTGAGCCACATGCTCGCCGGCCGTTTCGAGTATCAGTTGGCCCTCTGTCGACGCCACCATCAGTCTCCTCCTGGAGTGGGTCCTTAGAGCTTCGCGCGCCTAGACATATCGCGCCGATTCCGGCGCGAACGTCCTTTCGCCGACCGTGCCGGCCAAACACGAGCTCTACGACTTTCCAATGGTGTCACGGCCTTTGGGCACGATTTGAATCGTCGCTCTTTCACCTGAATGAACCATGTTCTGAACGCTCTAGACCTCCCCCGATGCGGTGAGGGATCGACCAGGCGCGGTGGGCCAACAGAACGTGCCGGCCTTCAGCCGGCTGAAGCCCCACGGCATCCCTGTCGGGAATGGTTCGGGTGCCCAGGGGGCGGTGAGCGTGTGACACGCCTGTGACACAGCTGCCCAGGCCGGAACCTGTCAACACGAGTGAGACACGGGTTGCTCAGACGGCGATGGGTTCCTCCTCTGGTGGGTTGATCCAGGTGGCGTGGGGAATTGTGGGCGCCTGGGGTGGTTTTCGGAAGCGATCCGGTCGGTCGGCGTAGGCAGTGTCGAGCACTCCTTGGCGTTTCTGGCGCACGATTTCGGCGAGGCCGAAGTGAACGTTGGCTGGGGTGTTGAGGCCGATACCCGAGTGGCGGTGTTCATTGTTGTAGTGCTCGAAGAACCCTTGGCAGAACGATCGAGCCGCAGCGATGTTGGCGAACCGTTTTGGGAAGGTGGGCGAGTATTTGAGGGTCTTGAACTGCGACTCGGAGTAGGGGTTGTCGTTGGACTGGTGCGGCCTGGAGTGGCTTTGGAGCACGCCGAGGTCGGCGAGGAGCTGACTGACCGTGCGAGACGTCATCGAGCTGCCCCGATCCGCATGGAGAGTCAGCTGGTCTACGTCGATGCCGTTGGCATAGATGGCCTCGGCGATGAGCTGCTCGGCGAGCTTGGCCGATTCTCTGGGAGCGACGAGCCACCCAACGACGTAGCGGGAGTAGATGTCGAGAATCGTGTAGAGCTGGAACCAGGTCCATTTGTAAGGTCCGGCGAGTTTGGTGATGTCCCAGCTCCAGACCTGGTTGGGGGCAACAGCGACCAGCTCGGGTTTGATCAGAGCTGGACGGCGGGCCTGGGCTCGACGTTCCCTGACCTGGTGACGTTCGCGCAGTAGGCGATACATGGTCGATACCGACGCCAGGTAGGTGCCCTCGTCCAACAGCGTGGCCCACACCTGCGCCGGCGCCTTGTCACAGAACCGTTCTTCGTTCAAGGTCTCGATCACTGTTTCGGCTTCAGCGGCCGACAGCGCCCGAGGCGAGCGCCGCGGTGCCGGGGGTCCGTGACGTGGGCCTTGTCGTTGACGGTAGTGACTGGCACGAGAACGCCCGAGAGCTTCACAGGCTCGCTTGCGCCCGACGATTGAAGCGAGCTCGTCGATTGCGGCGTCCAAGATGGCGGTCACGACTCCTCGATGTCCGCGCTCTTCGAGATCTCCTCCAAGAGCGCGTGCACTTTTCCCTGCACCGCGATCACCGCCTCGGCCTGGGCCAGCTTGGTTTTCAGTCGCTCGTTCTCGGCCCGCAGCCTGGCCAGCTCGGACAGGCTCGGACCGCCCCGACCGCCGTCGGCTCGCCCCAATGCGGCCTTCAACAGACCCTGGCGATGCTGTCGACGCCAGTCGGTGACCAGGCTCGAGTAAAGCCCCTCCCTCCGCAAGATGGCGCCCTTCTCGCCCGACTCCGACGCCCCGTCGTATTCGGCGAGGATCGCCAACTTGTACTCGGGGCTGAACGAGCGACGGACCGGGTTCCTCAACGGCCGTCCGCTCCCGTCGGTAGCAACATCATCATCCACGTGCCAAGTATCGGCGTTATAGATCGCTGCCCGCCTGTTTCCCATGATGGTTCACCTTCCACACCCTCAACACTCACAACACAGATCGAAAAGTGTCTCACTCATCATGGACACGGAGGGGGCAAGCTCAAATACCCAGCGCAGTGATGATCTGTGAACAGGTTGGAGCATCCCTGATAAGGACTAGCTCCGTGGTTCAAATCGATAAGGCTGACGAGCCGCCAGAGAACCGGGGCTGCTCATGACTTTCACAATCCCCTAGCCCAGATCCATGCCGACGACGCCAGTCGGCCGCAGAAGCACCCTTCCGAACGGTGGAATTGCTGTTCATCGCCTGTTCAACATACGTCCGCGATGAGATGAGATTGTCCGCGTCGTTCCTGGTCACAGCGTCGCGGCGGAGAGTGAGCGCTGGTCTGAAAAACCGGAGGTCGACGGATCGACGCCGTCCCTGACCACCAGCTCCTACCAGGGGAAACGCCCAGAAAGGGCCCCCCTGAACAGGCGTTACCCCCGTGGGCGGTAAACCTCACCCCACTTCGCAAGAACTCACATCCTTCGGCGACGGAGACCCATGTCGGCTCGCTGGGGCCGTCTGCGCATCCGTGCCAACAAGATTCCAAGGCCGGCGACCCCTATCAGCGCGCCGGCGCGGGCGGCCCATCCCCAGTCGACTGCAGGACAGCTCGGCACCGTGTCTGTCAGTTGGCGAAGCCGACCTTCGGCCTCACACGGATCCCAAACCCGGAAGATGCCCCACATGCCCGCCTCCCTGTGCGGCTCGCGATGGCTTCCGTAGAGATAATCACCAGCGAGTTGTGCTGGGCCGCCGGCACCACCTTCGAGGTTGATGACGGCCGTTTCGAGGCCGCCGAGTTTCACCGAGCTCATGAGACTCGATCCGGGGCGTGGTTCGAGCCGCCAACGATGGCCCTCCAAGGTGAATACGTTGCCCTGTGCGCTCACCGGGGCCAGGACCCGTAGACGCACCGGGTCGCCGGCGTATGCCTCGAGCAGTGGGGTGCTGGCGTCTCCGTGAACCTCGCTCCGAAACACACTCGAAGACTCGGGGTCGACCAGCCGCCGTTCTGATAGAGGCTCGGAGGCATAACTGATCCCAACCCGCTCCGACACCTCGTCGCGGTATGGCATCAGGTGGGTCCCTATCGACGCGTCCTCCTCCTGCATGAACAGCACGAAATCCCGGTAGGGATCACCGCCCTGGGGCACCACATCGACCCGCCAGCCCGTTTCGACCTCCTCTCCCGTGGCCGGGTCGTGGAAGGTGGCACCTGTGTCGGCCACTGCGATGGCCGCGTAGGCTCCTCGTCTCGGGCCGTTGAGGGGATCAGCCCCGTCGAGGACGAGAACCGTCGCCTGCCCGAATGAGGGGTGCGCGTGGAATTGCATGGTCCGGCTTTCTCCAGGTGCAAGCGGACGACCTCCGTTACGGCCGACGGCTCGTTCTGACGGGTCGAAGACGACCAGATCGGGCTCGAACGACACGTATCCGGTGGTGGCGTTGTCGAGATGAACTTCTATGCAGTCCCCTACCGTCGCCCGCAGAACCAGCGGTTCGGGGGCACGTTCGCCCGACTCGACCGTGGCGACCGCGTCTGTAGGCACGAAGACCAAACCAAGACCTCCATCCATCATTGGGAGACGACTCTCAATGGCTGTGACGTCGAATGACTCGAGAGGGGCGTCGGCCGGACAGACACCGTCGCCGGGGGGGCTGGCAGCCAGCCCCGGCAGGGGACGTGGAGCCTCGGCGTCTGCGGACGGGAGAACGCGAATCAGGCCCCAAGAGCCTTCCCTGAGGTTGGCGATCCGCCCATTCCGTATCAGATAGTCCCCGGGCAGTCTGGCTGGGCCCCCGGCGGCAGGGATGACAAGGTCCAGTCGCTCTGATATCCCGAGATGGGCGGTGGCGACGAGGGGGGAAGTGTCCAACCATGGTTCGATACGAAAGCCGTGCCCGTCGACGTGCAGTGTGTGGACCTCGTTGGCTGCGGAGACCAGGGTGCGCAGCACAATCGGATCGCCGGCACGGGCGCGGACCACAACAGTCTCTGGATCACCATGACGGGTGGAGTCGAATGCTGTGGCCGGATCGTCCGCCATCCTTGGGTCGAGTGGCTCGACCCGAAGACCAAGAGAGCTGCCTGGTGACCGGGTTTCCCTGGTGACCCGGTTGCCGTCCTGCAGGAAGACCACCACTTCACGAAAGCTCCCGTCGACATTGACTGACACCGCCCCTGTCGTGTGGATGTCAGCCACCGGTCCCGAGAGCAGCTCGGCGCCGGTGTCCGGATCGTGCCATGTCGCGTCCGGAGGTTCTGCGACCAGCGCCCCCCAGAGGCCGTGCTCACCGGAGAAGATCGCATTCACATGGTCGTGAAAGAACGCCGTCCCGAACTGAACGTCGGGATACCACCGGTACCGCACGAACTCAGTGGTTACTCTCTCGCCTCGAGAGTGGTCGTCACCCGTGGGCTCTTCGAGCTCGATCCACCCGTCTCCAACGGTCTTGACGGTATGAATCTCGGCTCGATCAGCGGTGTCGACACCCACCATGACCAGAGCCCCCGGTGAGAATCTGGTGGCGTTCGCCACGGGCAGCCTGGTGTTGCCCGTGCCCACAGACTTCTCGATCGTCTCGCTTTCGACCGGCCAGGGGCGGACGGACTGCTCGTAGTTGAATCCGGCGTCGACTCCATCACTGCCCTGAACGTCGAACTGAACGAAGTGGATGTGGGCGTTCACCTTGCTCAGCCAGTGGTTCTCGGGACGATCGGCCACCTCACTGGTCAGGGTCACATCCACGCAATCAGCGACCGCGTTGGTACGGAGCACCAACGGCGTACGTTGCGATGGGTCGTCCAGGAGTCCGTCTCGCTCCTCCCTACGGACGAAGAGCATTCCCATGGGATCCACGAGGTTTTCTTCGGCGTTGAGGGGGATCGGGGCGTCGATCGCCGTGATATCGAGTGGGCGGACTCGGGTCCCCGCCGGACACACACTTCGATCCCCGTTCTCCCCGGGACGGGGAATCTCTGGATCTCGCCCACCGGGATCGAGATATGGAGCAGGACCGTGGCCCGGGGCAAACGGAGGCCGCCGCCCCAGATGCGGTCTCAAGTGAGGGAAGGCGGGGAGACCATCGCGCGGATCAAAGAGAAGAGGCGTCCTTCCACTCTCCGGTGTGGGATGACCGGGCCAGGTGGTCGGATCCCCGGGCTCACCCAGATAGGCGTCGCTCTCACGCAACCAATCCCACACGGAAGCATCCCCCTGCGTCGGTTCCCCCTGCGGTGGGAGCAGGCCCTCGATGCGGTCGACGAGCTCGGCGGGCAGTTCATCGGAGGCGACCGCCGGGCTGACCGCGCCGTTACGGTCCGGCAACTCAGGAAGCGGCGGAAGCTCGTCGGTCGAGACTTTGCCGTCCTGAAGTGTGTTGTACACCCGCCAGATTCCCCACATGCCCGAGATGTAGTGCTGTGCGACGTGGCAGTGGTACAACACGTCCCCGACACTCTGCTGACATCCTCCCGCCCCGCACTCCGGAACCACATCGAACGATTCCGAGGGCCCGAGCGACTGGGAGTCGGTGCGCTCAGACCCTGCCGGTAACAGCGGTGGATTCTTCTCGAGCGCGGTGATCGTGGGAACGTCATCCACACCGGGTTGTCTCGGCCAGCGAATGGATCCGCCATGGACATGATGGACGTGGAAGACCTCGGATCCGCCGTGGACAACCCTCTGTATGACCGGATCGCCGACGTAGGCCCTCATTATGGGGGTGGCCGGATCGCCGAATGCGTACGAGCTGTAGGCGATCGATTCGTCCGGAGTCTGGCCCTGATCCATCTGGAGCTGGAGCCTGTGCATGAAGGGCTCGCTCCGGTAGTTCAACGCTCGCCCAGATGGCTTGTATGAGCCGGTGATCGGATCCGCCAACGGAAGTGGCTGGTCACTCGCATCTAACGGGACCTCGGACTCCGTGCCCACCTCGTGGTAGAAGGTCACGAATTCCCGAAAAGCGGGCTCGTCGGGTGGCTCGACTATCGCCGACCATGAAACCGTGTCCGCCTCACCCGTTACCTGGTCGACCCAGGTCGACCCGGCAGGCTCCACTATTACGGCCCCGAACATGCCGTGGACTGTCTGACGTCGGCTGTCACCGTGACTGTGCACGTGATGGGCGCCCTCCGGCTCGCCGGCGGGCACCGCCCACTCGTAAGTCACCACATCACCGGGAAGGGCGACAGCGGAAGGCTCTGTGGCGATCGCCGGACGGCCCGTGGCTTCCACTATCACCTGTGAGCCGTGGACGTGGAAGGTAGCCGGCTCCATATCGGGGAGGCCGTTGCGGAGATGCACTCTGAGGCACTCGCCGGGCAATGCCCGCAAGACGAGAGGTTGGATTGCGTCGCCCTGGAGCCCGAGAGACACGGCCGGATCACCGCCCGCCGCACGAGTCCTCTCGTTCGCCGCCTCCTCTTCCCGAACAGAAGCCAGATCCTCCTCCAACACGTACATCCGACCGTCGGGGTCATGGTCGAGGTACCGGTTGAGGGTGATGTCCACGGCAATCGCCACTACGTCGTAGTCACGGACCGGCTGGTCACGTGAGCAGCGACCGCCTGTCTCCACCGACTCGTCGTCGGAGGATGCAAGGATGAAACCCTCATCGTGAGCGTGCACATCCATCGGACCGGCGAGTGGCGCCCCATCACCTTCGTGGTCGTGGCTGGAGTGGTCATGGCTGGAGTGGTCATGGCTGGAGTGGTCGTGGCCAGCCGACCCCATCGCATTGGACCCGTTGATGGCGAGCAAGACGGTCACGGCGAGGAAAACGGACCTGAGCACCGCCCATGGAACCGCCGTTCGATCTGCCGAGGGCGACCTACCGGCCGGCGGACTCGGCTGGCCAGCTTCCAATGACACTCGCTACCCGCTCACCTTGACCTTGCCTTCCATGTCAAAGTGCACAAGACAGAAGTATGTGTAGGTGCCCGGCTGGGTGAACGTGACACTGAAGCGGTCAGGCGGATCGAAACCCGAGAGAAGGGCAGAGTTGAGGAACCCTGACCCGTCCCAGGCGTTTGGATCACCGGAAGGTGTCGCGGCCAGCTCATTCTCAATGATGGAGTTGTCCTCCCCTCGCTCGTAGAAGGGCCTCGCCGCCTCGGGTGCGTTGAACGAGATCGTATGGTCTCCTCGAACCTCCCAGGTGACCGTGTCTCCCACCGACACCTCGACCTCGTCGGGGAAGAACTGCATCGCCCAGTTCGGGACCTCGGCGCCGAAACTCTCGGTGGTAAAGAACCCTGCCATCACCGATCCTTCAGTCGAAGGACGGACCGATTTCGCAACGTTGAGTAGATTGCTGGACCTGCGCTCCACCTCGTCCTTCCCGCGGGCGACCACCTCGTCGGGGTCATCCGCCGGCTCCTCCGAGTCCACGACTTTGATCGTGGCCCTCATCTCGGCGGTGTGGATGAGACAGATCACGGTGTAGAAGCCCGGTTCGATGTCGTCCGCAAGCTCCAGGTCGTACGGATCGTCACCACCGATGAGGCCCCCGCTGTTGTGCCACGACTGGGTTCCGTCAAAGGGAACTTTCTGCTGCTCCTCGGATGTGCAGCCGCCCGGCTCGGGTCGGCCCTCGGAGAGGTAACACGGCATGCCTCTCTCCGGCAGTGGCTTGCTGCCAAAGCCGAACTGGAAGAAGTTTCCTCCCGGAACCCCACCCCCCGACGGTATATCCGTCCCGAGGGTCACCGTGTGCATCTCACCAGTCTCCGGCCGTTGAAACCTGATGGTGTCTCCAGGATGAACCGTTAGAGAATCGGGGAAGAACTTGAGGAGGCTGACATTCAGCTCGTCGCTCGTCCCGTCGACTCCGACGGTGTAGGTCATACGGTCCGCAGCAGAGATACCCCCACAGGCTGCCGCGACAATCGCCAAAGCACCGATAGCCACCCTCATCGGTCGGATAGGTGACAAGACGAACCGGGCCCATCTCCCCCCGTCATCCCAGGACACTGCGTCAAAGTAGCGCCGAGTCATACGGCTCACCCCAGATCGATACTGACCTTCAGGTTTGACTGAAGGTGTGAAATGTGCAGGGTGAATTGACGTCCATCATCCAGCTGGCCCTTCGCATTCTGAATCAGCTTCGGGTTCTCGTGCCCGCCACCCCCCAGCTCAGGCGGGAGCGGGATCGGCTGGAGGACCTCATTGAAGATGCGTGCTTCGCCCACCAGGAGACCGTCGAGTCCTTCCAATTCACCGATGGTCAGGACACCATCCGCAGCTGCCTGTGTGGCTGTGCTGAGCGGCACGAACCACACCGGAACGTGATCCCCGGTCGTCTTGTGGATCTTGGGGGGAGCGCTACCTGGCTCGACCTCCCACAGCGAGAAGCCCGAAACGGTCATCTCGCAGCCGAATGAGTCGAAGGCGAAGAACTCCAGCAGGTTGAAATCGGGCGGTACGCATCCGGGATCGCGATAGAAGACAATCGCCGCCCACTCACCGTCGTTGTAGAAGGTCGGGCCGGCCGGATCTCCAACTCGCGCGTACAGAGGTGGGCCGGGATCCTCCGCCGAAGGCCACGTCGTGCGAACCGGACCATTATCTGCCAATGCCATTGACGCGGGCAGAATGGCAAATACCACCAATAGCGCGCCCAAGGCAGCTCCAATATTCGATCGCTTTCTCATGGGCCTCTCCTCCACTTGTCGTCTGACGTCCTCTGGTTCAGGATCGTCAGAGCAATAGTTGGAGGTGCCGCTCGGAATTCGCTCGGAACGCTGAGACAACCGCCGCCGAAGCTGGCGTTAGGACCGGGTCGGGCACTCCCCGCCGAGATACACCCGGCATTCCTGCTCGGTCAATGATCTCGGCGCGCGAGCGAGGGCGATTTCGACGAGTTCGTCGATGTCCAGCGACAGCTCATGGACGATGCCGCCTTCCACAGGGACCAGGAGACGGTCACCCTCCAGGGAGAATTGGGGCTCATGCAGCAGAGCGTCAGCAAAGTCCACTGTGTATATCCGCTGGCCGGCGTCGACGTCCCAAATCGTCAATTGGCGGCTGGCGCCGTCCGCCGTGGCTAGCCGCATGCCGTCTCGGTCGAGTACGGCGCCTTGCATGAATTCGCCGGCGTCGATGTCGAGGAGTATCGCGGAGGAAGGATCGTCGGAGGAAAGGGCGTCGTCTACGTCCCAGACTCTGACGGCGCCAGAGAACACGTCCTGGACCGCGACCCTCCGACCATCGGCGGAGAGGGAGACCGCTCCCGGCGGACTTTCGAACGGGAGCGTGGCGACCTTTTCAGGATCGTTGGAGATGTCCCAAACCGTGAGGCTCTGATCGGTGGCGTTGCCGTCGATCACGAACACGATCGGCTCCCGCGGGTGAAAGGCGACGTCGAAGTACCAGGTGAAGTAGGGGCTGGGGTCTCGGTTCCGAATGGTGCTGACATGCGCCCAGGTCCGGGTGTCGTAGATATAGGCAGCCTGAGTATCACCAACGATGAGCAGACTGGAGTCGGGGCTGAACGAGCCAGGGCTGCCACCGGGTTCGAGCACCGTGATGGTCTCGAAGGTGACAGCGTCGATGATTTGGGTGCTTCTATCATGCTGTGTTGCCGCGATGAGGCGGCCATCGGGGCTCACCACAACTTTCGGTGGCGGCGACTCCGGGGCCGGCTGCGGGATCGACGCTAGAAGCTCGCCGGTCACCGCGTCGATCACATCGACCACGCCGACGTCTCCGTCGGTCCCAATGCTTACCATTCGGTTTCGATCGGGCGTCCAAGTCGCGTAGCTGATCGGCCGACCGGTCGCATAGGAATTCACCTCCAAACCTCCCTGATTCTCGAGGTCCCAGATCCGGATCTCGCCCCACGGTGCAGCCAGCTGCTGTCCGTCGGGGCCGAACTCGATCTCTCGTCCTCGACATTGAGTGCCCTGCGCAGATGTGCGATATGCGCCTGAACGGTCTTCCGTTCCGCCTCGGGGGGGATTCACCCCAGAGTTCATCGATAACACTGTTTCGCCCGCATTCGCAAGCTCAACGACGTCCAAGCGGGTCATCATTTCTGGCCGTGGCGGACCCTACGATCTCACGCAGTCCGAACTCCACCACGAGAAGCGTGCGGACGAAGTGGAGCAGCGGTTGCACTGGGGAGCAGCCCTTCGGCAGCCCAACGTCAATCTGAGATCAGCTCAACTGCTCACACTCCGAACCCTCACCGAGGAAAGCGGTGACCAGATGATGTTCCGCCTGCTCAGGCGGTTTGTCGCAAGCGCCGTCTTTGTCCTGGCGACTGCCCTGTCACAGCCAGAAGCACACCAAACCCCGGGATTGTCAGGCCTACTCGACTGCAAGAGAACCCGGAGCAGCCTCATCGGAGGGATCAATTCGTGTATCCCATGATTTCACGTGTCGAGACTCTCAGGGGCTGGAGGGCATTGCTCCAACTCGAGATGCTGGGCGCACTCGGACTCAGTCCACCAACGAGTTAGGCGGCTTCGCGCTTCGTCGGTCAACTCCTCGATGTCCAACATGTAGACAGTCACGAAATCTGGGCCGATTGCCGCCAGGTAGCGGCCGTCCGGGCTGTAAGCCAACCCCAACACCTCTCGCCGGGCGGGCAGCGTGATTCGGAGCAGACCGGTTTCGACATCCCAGATCTTGATCGTCCCGTCCCCGCTGGCGGTGGCCACCTCGGGTCGACTCGGGTCGAATTGGGCTTCGAAGACTACTGCTGAATGGCCTTGAAATCGATGGATCGGCTCGGCGGTCTGCGGGTCCCAGATGATGGCAGTCGTATCGTCGCTAGCGGTGGCCAGAAGCTCACCTCTGTGATCAAACGCCATTTTGCGAATCTCCCGGGAGTGCCCCGACAGCGTGGCCAGAAGTTCGCCACTGCTCACATTCCGGATCTCGACGAAATGCCGTGAAACCCCTTCCTGGAGCAATGCTGCGAGCAGATCGCCAGTGGGGTCGAAGGCAACACCACTACTCGAGGAGCCAGTAACCAGCTCACCGTCTCCGTTGAATGGTGGGCTCCACAGACGGATCCCATCATGCGATGAGGTCGCCAGCATGCCCTGAGGGCTGAAGGCGACACCGTCGCTTTGCTCGTCTACGAGGTTGCCGGTGCTCTCGCCTCGCTTGACATCGTGCAGTCTCACCCCTACCACGCCCGCCGTGGCGAGAACGGTTCCGGATGGGTTGAACGCCATTTGGCTAGTGAAACCCAGGTCTTCGAAAGTCTGCAACTCGCGGCCGGTCATGGCGTCCCACACAGTCACCATGTGACCTCCGCGGCTGGCGCCCAGCAGCTTGCCGTCGGGGCTGTAGGCGACTGCTGCAAGAAGCAGCTCGTCGGGGCCGGGAAGACCCATCAACTCATGACTCCAATACGGGGCCAAATCCCACAATCTGGTCGTTCCGTCCGTGTCACTGGCCGTCAACAGGAGATCCCCGTCAGGGCTGAGATCGATGCCATCGACACGTCCGGTGTGGCCCACGATCACGGCAGTCGTCTCGAACGTATCCAGATTCCACACCCTGACGTCCACCTCCCCAGAGCTGGCCACCGTGCTCCCGTCAACCGAGATCTGAAGATCCTGCACCGGTCCTCGATGTCCAAAGTAGGTTCCGATGCTCTCGCCCGACTCCAGATCCCAGATCTTCACCGTTGCACCCCCTGAGGTGACGATCCGGGAGCCGTCGGGAGTGAACCCAATGTCCGTCGAATCGATGTGACCCTCCAAAGAAAGGACGAGGTCTCCGCTGGCCACGTCGTAGATGGGTACGACATCCCGAATCCCTCGACCTTCCACCACCCGTATGACCCCGAGTAGGGAGTCGTCAGGGCTGAACTCGAGATTCAACGTGTAATCGGTCCCCTCGAGTGGGGCAAGTTCCATGACCTCCCCGGTGTCCAGGTTCCATATCCGGGTGGTTCCGTCAAAGCTGGTGGCCGCTAGCTTCGCTCCGTCGTTACTGAAGGCGGGAATCAAGGGGGGAGCGCCGGCAACGTCAAATGTCACCTCGAGAATCCCGGTCGAGGAATCCCAGACTCTCACCGTTCCATCCCGGCTCGCCGTCGCCACGCGCGACCCCGTAGGGTCGAAAACGGCATCAACCACATCACCGGTGTGACCGGTCAATGTGAGCACATGCTCAAACGGCTCAACGCTCCAGATTTGCAGTGTGGTCGTGTCTTCAGCCGAGCTGACAAAGGATCGACCATCCGGTGAGAAACGGGCGATACCCGAACCGCTGTGGGTCACACGACCCAAGAGTCGGTGTGCGAGGATGGCACGATGGAGTGCTTCCGTGGCAACATCGAGCACCCTTCCGTCCTCCCGGCGGGTGGTCTCGACCGCCTCGGTCGCCAGGAGAATGCTCAGCTCCGGGTCAATCTCGAGGTTGTCGTTGGCGGCTGCGGCGAGGTCGGCTGCTCGATCGATGCGCATCTGCTCCTCGTTGGCCCGAGCTTGACTGAAAGCCAAAACACCCAGCCCGATGGCAACGACGATCACAACAGTGAGAGTCGACAGGACCGCGATCAGGCTGCGCCGGATTCGTTGTCGTCTTGTTCGGGCGGCATCCTCCTGGATGCGGCTCGCCGACAGGAATCCCCGCTCTCCCCGTGTAAGCGGAAGCTCGGTGCCTGTGCTCCACGACTCGAATTGCTCGAGGCGGCCACCTCTGAGCAGGAACTCTTCGTCACGATCGGATTCCTCCCATTCCCGCACGGCTCCATCCAACCGGCGATGCAGAAGCAGGTCATCTCTGCGACTCTCCACCCAGCCTCGTAGCCGCTCCCATTCGCGTAGCAGCGCCTCGTGTGCCACCTCGACGGTGGCCCCTCTCGTCACCGGATCGTGATCGAAGGAGAGAAGCCGGTGGGCGCCGAACTGCTGCAGGACACTGTCAAGGGACACCGGGTCGATATCGAGCGCGGCGAGCTCCGTGCGACGAACCCGGCGCCGCGAGTCCTCGGTGGTCTCATCGACCGTGACGAGGCGAAGGAACACCTGCTCGGCGGCGTGTCGTTCCTTGTCCGTCAGCGCAGCAAACAGTTCCTCGGCGCGGTTTCCCAACGCCCCGGTCACACCACCTGTCTCGAGGTATGCCTCGAAAGTGAGTAGCCGGTCCCTATGGTTGTTGGCGAGTTCGGACAGGGCGTGTTGCATGAGGGGAAGTCCACCGGGCTCGGCCTCGACATCTCTGACGATTTGGGCGACCAAACCCTGCTCGAGGTCGAGACCCGCCATCCGTGCCGGTCGGCTTATCGCCAAGGCAAGCCCGTCCTCCGACGGCACCGTCACCGGTACGAGGCCGACTTCCATGAGCGATCCGAAGTCGTGGAACTCCAGCGGACGGTCGAAGTAGTCCGCGCGAAGTGTGATCACCACATGGACTCGATTGTCGGGATCGGCGGCAACCACGGTCAAGCTATCGAGAAACAGGCGCCGCACTTCCGGGTCACCCACCATCGAGAACAACTCCTCGAACTGATCAACCAGCAAGAGAAGATGGGTGTCGTCTCCAGGCAGTGCCTGTTTGATTACGCGGAGCAAGCCTCGCTCGTCCGACATCAGGTCATCGAGCATCGCACTTGTTTGTCCCACCACCACCCTGCCGAGAGCAGTAGCCAGCTCTTCGAAGGGGTGGGCGCCGGGGAACATGCCGGTGACGAGCCAACCGTCCGACCCCGGAAGCGCGCCCGAGCGGAGGGCAGGTATCAACCCCGCCCGGACCAGGCTCGACTTGCCGCTCCCGCTGGGACCCACAACCGCCACCAGCCGATGCTGGCGAAGGCTGTCGACGAGCCGCTCGGTCAGATCGTCCCGACCGAAGAAGTCATCGGCGTCAGACTCCTGAAAGGCCCGCAGGCCCTTGTAGGGATTCTTGACCTGCGTCGGCTCCTCCCTGGGGTGAGATGCGGCTCCAACCACGTCCGCTCCGAGGACCTGACGAATGTCCCGGAGGAGGTCCTCGACCCGCTGATGGCGTTCGGCCGGATTAGCCGCCGTGGCACGTTGCAACACGCGTTCGAGACCGTGCGGAAGGTCGTCTTCCCTGATCGCCGTGATCGGAGGAGTCCCCTCGTCCTCGGGGGCCGAGGCACCCATGAACCGGCGGATCAGCATCCCGAAGGCCAGAATGTCAGCTGTAATGCTCGTCGGCTCGTCGCCCATTCGATCCGGTGTGGCTCCGTGGATCGGGGGCGATGCGATGGCAAAGTCCGCCAGATAGGCATTGTCGTCCTCGTCTAAAAGAACATTGGCCGGCGAAATGGCGCCGTGGATCACGTCCTGGCGATGGGCGTATGCCAGGGCGGAGCCGACCTGTTCGATGACCCGCAGAGTCGAGATGAGAGACCAGGTTGGCTCGGTCAGTCTCTGAGCAAGATTGCCACCCTTGGCCAACGGCGTCACCAGATAGGCCCCGCCAGGGTCTCGCCAGAAGTCGTAGAGGGCGAAAATGTGGGGATGATCCAGCCTGGCCACGACCTGGGCCTCCGATTCGAAGCGACGGATGAAATCTGGCCGGCCGGAGATGTCGGAGCCGATCACCTTGACGGCGACTTCCCGTCCCACCGAGGGCTGGTATGCCCTGTACACGACCGTCTCGTCTCCCGACCCGATCACGCTCCTCAGCTCGAGGCCACGAATCGCCCGACCGAACGGAGCAATGTCATCGAGCTCCGCCAAAGACACTCCGGGCAGCGTGGCGAGACGAGAGGGAGGCGCGTCAAGAGCGGGATCCTGGCGCAGGATCTTCTCTTCCAAGGTCTGCAGGTCGGGAGACGGATCGATTCCAAGTTCCTCGACCAGGAACGCCTTCGTTTTTGCCAACGCCCTCAGAGCCTCCGCCTGACGCCCGCATCGATATAGGGCGAGCATATGCTGCGCCCTGAACCTCTCCCAGAAAGGGAATTCACGGGTCAGGGTGTCGAGTTCGTCGACGAGCGACTGATGCCGCCCCAGCGCCAGATCGGCGTTGATCCGTTCCTCGAGCGTCGCCAACCGCAGCTGCTGGAGTCGTTGAATCTCAGGTAGCAGAGCAAGCGCGTCCCGGAGATCGGCGAAAGGCTCACCGCGCCACAAGCCAAGTCCTTCCGCCAGCATCTCGGCAGCCCGATACGGGTCATCAGGCATCGCCTCCCTACCACGTTTGAGGTACTGCTCGAACTGGACCGAATCGATCTGACCCGGCTCAACCGCGAGCCGGTAGCCGTGACCGCTCCACTCGATGGAATCGTCGAGAAGCCCCCTCAGCTCCGACACGTAGGCTTGCAGAGTGTGACGAGCGCGGTCTGGCGGATCGTCACCCCAGACCCCATCGATGAGACGATCGGGAGTCAGAGGATGACCGACATCGGTCAACAGCAAAGCGAGTACGAGCCGTTGTTTTGGGCCACCCAGAACAACAGACGACCCGTCGACGGTGGCCGTCAGCTGCCCAAGGACCTCGTACCACACTCCTCGAAGCGTACGCTCATCAGCTCGATACAGCGCCGGTCTACCCGCAGTCGAGGTCATAGACCGAGAGTGTCGGGACCCAAGTCGGAAACCACTCGGAAACATCCGACAGCGTGTCCGAGAACGGGTGACGACCTCGGCATGACCAGCTGAGCTAGAGCCTGGTTACCCCCGGGTATCCCGCACTGGGGCCCGTATCCATGCCGACGACGCCAATCGGCCGCGGGATGCCGACGACGCCGCCGGCTGCAGGAGCACCCTTCTAAACGGTAGAACTGCTGTTCATCGCCTGTTCAACAAACCTCAGCGGAGAGGCGAGATTGGCCGCGTCGTTCCTGGTCGCAGTGTTGCAGCTGGGATTGAGTGTTGGTCTGAAAAACCGGAGGTCGACGGATCGACGCCGTCCCTGACCACCAGCAGAATCGTCAATGACTAGCAGGGTTTTCTGCCAGTCGGGACGGACCCTCACTCACCTTCTAATTAGCTCCAGGACGCGTATTGGACGCGGTTCGTGCGGGGTAGTGATGTCGAATGATGCGTAATACCCGCTGCGGCGGGCGAGGTCAGGCGTCTCGCGGACCGAATTCATAGCGCGGACAGGGCACGGCGAAGACGGTCGCAGACTGCTCCCATTTGATCAACACCGCCGCGATTAGCGTCTGGCCACTCCACCACTCGAAAGCCTCGGTACTCGTTGGGAGTGCCCGGGTAACGAGGCACGAGGTTGATGTGCACATGAGGCACCGCGTCGCCGAGCACCCAGCTGCATACGTGTCCCGCTCCCTCGGTCATCTTGAGGACTCGAGCCACTTTGCTGACCATCGAAGGCTAGAACCCTCCTGATCACCGGGCGACCCGGTAATGATGGATTGTATGTTACAATTCCTCATTATGCGGATCAGTAATCTGCACGATGACGAATATATAACGAATTACACGCATGATATTTCAGCCTGATCTGACGGAAGCGGAACTGGCCGTTCTTGGCGAGATCGACGGTCTCAAAGAGAAACTCCGGTTCCAACTCCATGAGCCTCGCAGGTGGTTCGGGTCCCTGCGCAGGCTGTCTTTCGCGCGTGCGATCCAAGGATCGAACACGATCGAGGGATACACGGCTGAGCTCGACGACGCGGCGGCGGTGGCTGCAGGCGAGGACCCGCTCGACGCCGGCGTCGAGACCCGGATGGCCTTGCGCGGATACAGGGACGCCATGACCTATGTGCTCCAGCTCGCCAACGAGCCGGACTTCTACTTCAGCGAGCATCTGATCAAGAGCCTGCACTTCATGATGATCGGCTACGACCTGAGCAAGAGCCCCGGTCTATACCGGCCTGGAACAGTCTTTGTGTACAACAGCGAGTCGGGTGAGGTCGTGTACGAGGGGGCGCCGGCGGACTCCGTGCCGGGGCTGGTCGTTGAGCTGGTCGAAGAGCTGAATGCCCGCAACGATGACCACTCGGTCATCAAAGCCGGGATGAGTCATCTCAATCTGGTCATGATCCACCCGTTTCGCGATGGGAACGGGAGGATGGCCCGGGCGCTGCAAAGTCTCGTTCTCGCCAGAGATGGAATCCTGTCGCCCGTGTTCATGAGCATCGAGGAGTACCTGGGACGGAACACCCAGGCGTATTACGACGTACTGGCCGAGGTGGGCGGAGGCTCCTGGAACCCGGCGAACGACGCCAGACCATGGATTCGATTCACCCTCACCGCTCACCTCAGGCAGGCCCGAACAATGCTGCGGCGAATCCGGGAGAGCGAACGGCTCTGGACCGAGCTCGAGAGGATCACCGAGAGGGAGGGCCTGCCAGACCGCGTGTTGGCCGTGATGTTCGACGCTGCCATCGGCTTTCGAGTCCGGAACAACACCTACCGGGCCAGCATCGGGGAACTCGAGGAGATCAGCCAAGCAACCGCCTCCCGTGACCTGGGGAGACTCGTCGATGCCGGCCTCCTGGTATCACACGGAGAGAAGCGTGGACGGTTTTACACGCGCGGCCCGACACTCGCCGATGTCTGGGGATCGATCGTCCAGGCCCGCGATCCCAAGGACGACTCAGATCCGTTCGCCGACGTCGCTTGATCGGGAAACGCCCATCCAGACCAGAGGGCTGGCGGTGCCCTGGTGATACGTGGCACCGGACCAACCGTCGGAAGGGCGAGACCTGGTTCCTCGGAGCCGGCCGTTCGAGCCGGCGGAGGTTGCGCTCAGACCTCACCACGGGCTGGAGCATCCTGACCGATCTTCGCCTCCAGAGCTTTCCATATCTCGCTCATCCGGGGTCGGCCGAACGTCATGCTGTTTATCGCCACGTAGTAGATGGAACGGTCCGGCTTGACAACGAACAAACCCGGTTCGGAGAACAGCGCCGGCTCGTTCTCGCTGATCCCTTTGGAGATGAACAGACCCCAAGCCTGCATGATCTCCGGCGTGATCCCGTACCCGATGGTCAGCTCTTCGATCGCCCAATCCCTCTTCGCCTGCTCGGCGCGGCCGCGGGTGTCACCGCTGACCGCGATCATCTCGACCCCAATCTCCCGGAAACCGGCGACCTCGCGGTCCATCTGCCGCAAGTACCCCTGACAGCCCGGGCAATGCAGACCCCTGTAGAATTCGATCATCGTCCAGTTCTCCTGGTCGGCCAGCGACCAAGAACCCCCTCCGACGGTCTCGACTACGAGTGGTGGGGCCGGTGTTCGTGGTTTAGGGAGCATGAGATACCTCCTGATCGATGGCGCACACGCCCTCCGGGCATCCCGCCCATAGGGCGATGCAATTGCCATGTCATCGGTCGGACCGCACGCTCCAACAAAGGGACCCGGTTCGTGCTTCGTCCACACCGGCAACCGCAACGTCTTCACGCGGATTCATCACTGTCTGAGCTACGACAGTCCGATTAGGAACTTCACCGGGTCGGGCCTTGACCATCGACCAAGTTGGGGACTCGCTCGTGTCGTCCGCCTGGGCATCCTGCATGATTTAGGTTCACCCTGCATGTCCCGCTGGACTCCGGTGTCTGGCCGGCCGGTGTCGGCACCTCAACTACCCGCGTCCGCGGCTCAATCCATCGTCCCACGAAGACGCTCGCTCTGAAATCTTGCCGTCTCCGGAAATGGATCTGATGGAGAGGCGTTGCACCAGGTGTGACTCGCTGGTGGCCTCTATGGATCGCCGTCGGTGCTCTGGCTGTAGGTGCATGCTCGGCTAGCGAGCCCGCGGCTGAGACCACAGAGCGTTCGACGACGAATACGCCCCTGCTTCGAGGATCAGTGATGCCTGACGTGGATCTGGATGTGCACAGCGTCCCCCTGGACCAGATCCTGTTCGACACCTTCGACGGGAGATCGGTGCCTCTGTCAACTTCCACGCCTGATCTCCGAGCTCGTCTGTTGGACGTCATCCCT
>Ga0326597_10003555_pt1 | contig 22383 bp, 16 predicted proteins | sample RVTome_12_FD_203789 | JGI IMG/M metagenome (GOLD analysis project Ga0326597, IMG submission 203789) | Soil microbial communities from uranium-contaminated site in the Upper Colorado River Basin, Wyoming, United States - RVT100D185 | ecosystem: Environmental > Terrestrial > Soil > Contaminated >...
CTAGCTTCCCTGCGACGGTGATTCGAGAAAGCCCGTTGAAACGGGCTCAACGGAGCTGAGAACGGAAGCGACGTTAACCGGCCCTACAAGGGCCGGCCTAGAAGCCCGCCTACGGCGGGGAAGGCCGCTCAAGCGGCCTGCATCGGGGGTAACATCCCGTGTGGTGTAGACCGATTCCAGCGTAGTAGTATTAACAGCGTGTTGAAGAACTCTTCACTCATGTGGGACCGACTTCCTGCCTGCCGGCAGGCGGGTCCATTCCGCCGGACGGCTCTGTTGCAGTCAGAATGACCGACTGGAAAGTCGGTCCCACAAGAGTGGGGAGTTCTTCATGAGTGGGGAGTTCTGCAACAGGCTGCTAATATGACAGCGCTAGAACCCTCGAGTTTGGGCTGCTTTCGAGAATTAGCGGTTGTGGCGATCCACGTTTTTGAGTGCACCAGTCGAAGTCTTGAGCGAAAGTAGCGCTGTCGTACTAAGCGTGTCGACTTCGCCACCAGCAAAGCGAAAGGACCGCGAACAGCGCGTCGGCGTGCTCACCGCGGCGTTCGAGATGATCCGCATAAACCCGCTCGATGCCGTCGTACGAGAGCAGGCCGAACGACTCCACGACCTTGCGCGACACGGTGTCGAAGAACATATCCCGCAACGGGCCGCGCAGAAACTCGCCGATGGGCACTTCGAAGCCCTGCTTCGGCCGGTCGAGCACGGCATCGGGCAGCCGGCCGCGGTAGGCGTCAACCAATACGCGCTTCCGCAGCCCGCGGCTGATCTTGAAGGGTGCCGGCAGCGACTCGGCGAGATCGACAACGCGCCCGTCGAGAAACGGCACGCGCACCTCCAGCGAGTGACACATGGAGGCGAGGTCGACCTTCTGAAGCATGTCCGCGGGAAGCTGATGCCGCCGGTCGAATCGCAAAATGCGGTTCAGCGGGTCATCGCCGTCCGTTCCGTCGTATTCGCTCCGTGCGATCCGCAGCGTTCGCGCCAGACAGCCTTCCATGTGCGGGCGCTCGGCGAACACTCCCTCGGCTTCGGGTGCCAGAATCCGCGACCACATGACGTGCCGCTGCAACGGGTCCGCCGCCCGCGTCCGAAGCAGCTTGCGGAATTGACGGACTCGATTGCCGAGCGCCGAGGCCTTCGACGAGGCCGCCGCGCTGAGCAGCGGCTCGACGAGCAGCGTCCGCAGCATCCCCGGAATACGCCGATAAACGTCGAGCGCCGTGTGGCCCAGGTAGCGCCAGTATCCGCCAAAGAGCTCGTCGCCCCCGTCGCCGCTGAGCGCCACGGTCACGAACCGCCGCGCGAAGCCCGCGAGCAGGGCCGTGGGCACGATCGAACTGTCGCCGACCGGCTCGCTGAGATGGTCGAGAATCAGCGGCAACGCAGCGAGGACGTCGCGCTCGCCGAGAACGACCTCGTGATGGTCCGTTCCCAGCCGGTCAGCCACCAAGCGCGCATAGCGCGTTTCGTTATACTCGGTCTTGCCGCGGTATCCGACGGCGAACGTCTTGATCGGCCGGCCGGTAGACTCCGCCAGATGCAAAGCGACAATGGACGAGTCGAGCCCGCCGGAGAGAAACGCACCGATCGGCGCGTCGGAGAGCCGCCGCGAAGTAACTGCATCCGCCAACGCCCGTCGCACCCGGCCGAGCGCGCTGCCATAATCGCTTGGCGATTCATCCGGCGTCGTTCCCAATTGCTTGCCAAAGCACATTGGCGCGCCCGCCCTCGACGCATCGAAGCTAATATAGTGACCCGGCTCGAGCCGCCGCGCGCCCTGATAGATCGTATTAGGCTGCGAGATGTAGCCGAACAAGAGATGCTCCGCGACGGCCTGCGGATCGACGGACTTGTCAAGCTCGCCCAACTCGCAAAGCGCCCCGAGTTCACTTGCGAACGCCAGCGCGGCTGGACCGGCTGTATAAAACAGCGGCTTGATCCCGAAACGGTCGCGCGCCAGAAAACCGCGGCACGTCTGCGCATCATAAAACGCCAGCGCGAACATGCCGTTGAATCGCGCCAACGCATCGATGCCCCAGCGCGCACAGGCAGCCCCGACCACCTCGGTGTCGCCCGCGGTCTGGAACTCCTCGCCCGCGTGCCTCAGTTCACGGCGAATGGAACCGAAGTTGTAAACCTCACCGTTAAAGACGATGTGCCATCGGCCGGAGGAGTCTTGCAGCGGTTGGTGGGCCCGTGGCGACGGATCCATCACGGCGAGCCTGGTGGCCCCGAGCGCAACATAAACGGGCGACCCGGCTGCCACCCAGGTGCCGGTGTGATCGGGACCGCGATGGCGAAGTGCCCGGCAGGCGCGGTTGAGAGCATCGCCCGCAATCGGGCGGCCGGCAAATCGGACGACGCCGCATATCCCGCACATATCTTGCGGCTACGGTTTCGCCGCGCGCTCCGGGGCAATCGTGGGCACCGCACCGCGCTCGGCGAGCTGCGCAAGCACCCATTTGTCTGTGGGGTCGAGGCGAAACGCGGCCTGGAGGTGCTTGACGGCCGCGGTCTCGTTTCTGTTGCGGAGCAAGAACTCGGCGATGGCACGATGCGCCTCGGCGCTTCCCGGCTCCATCGCGACGGCTTGACGATATCGCAGCAGGGCTCCGTCCCTGTCGCCCCGTTCCTCCAACTCCCGGGCGAGGAATACGTACTGCTTTGCGGCCGGGCCCACGAACTCGGCCGCCCATTGCGCATGCTGCAAAGCTTCGTCGAACTGCCCCTTGAGCTCCAGTGCGATGTTCTTTCCTACGATCGACGCCTCATGCCCGGGGTCAACGTCGAGCACCGCGGTGTAATACGAGATCGCGGCGTCCACCTCGCGCATGGCGGCCGCGTGGTTCATTTCCTTGAACTTCGTGCGCGCCAGCATGACGCTGCACGCCCCGAGATCGTGCAGGTTCGCCGCCTGACGCGGCTTGAGTTCATCGGCACGCCTGAAGAAGTAGTTGGCCGGGCCGTAAGATCGCGCCAGCATGGCGTTTTGACCCTGGATGCGAAAGTCACGATAATTCGGCCCGCAACCTGAGAGAACCAACGCCGATGCCGCAGTTATCGCGGCAGCGAGTGGAAACGCAAACCGACAATCTCGTTGGAGAATCTTCATGACTTTGTCCTAAACGATGTCCTGCACAGCCCCGGCCGCGAGGCAAATGGAAACCCGATTGATCGGGGTTCCGCACGGCCGCCTGGGCACGGTTCCATGCACGATTCCAAGCTCAACCTTATGTCCACGCGATTCGTCATTCTACAACACAAGACCTCCGACGGCGAGCACTGGGACCTGATGCTCGAACGCGGCGAGATGCTGCTTACCTGGCAGTTGCCGCGGGCGCCGCGGGACGGTTCAGACTTTCCCATGCCCGCGAGACGCATCGCCGACCATCGAAAACGCTATTTGGCCTACCAGGGGCCTATCGGCGGCGGCCGCGGCGAGGTCCGGCGTGTGGACGCGGGAACGGTGGAATTCCAAGAATTCACAGCGGCGTCGTGCCGGATAAGGCTCCGTGGCGGGCGGCTTCGCGGTGAATTTTCGCTGGAGCGTGAGGGCGATACATGGGTCATTGGGATCGTCCAGTTGCGGAGGGGGCCTGTAGGACCAATCGACGACAAGGGCCCTTAGGAGGTGGTGCCCGTGCTTCCGGCCGATCGCGTCACTTCAAACAAGTCAGAGCCACGTGGCCCGCGACCGCGCTCGAAGCTCGTCCAGATACTGACAGCCACGGGCTTGGCCCTCACTTTGGGTGCTCTTCTCGCTCACGCATTCCACTACGCATTCCTGACGGATGACGCCTTCATTTCCTTTCGCTACGCACGCAATCTCAGCGCTGGCGCCGGGCTCGTTTTCAACCCCGGCCACGAAGCGGTAGAAGGCTACACAAACTTCTTGTGGGTGTTGACGCTGGCTGCAATGGACGTGTTTGGACTTGCGCCGGAGCACTCCTGCCACGTTCTCAGCATCGCGGCAACGATCGCCCTGTGGGGCCTGGTCGTTTGGTTCGCGATTCGCGGGCAAGGCGAAAAGGACGCCGCGTGGCTCGTAATTGTCCCGCCGCTGTACCTGGCCGCGACGCGAAGCATCGCCGTCTGGTCCACGAGCGGACTGGAGACGCGCTTTTTCGAGGTGCTCGTGGTGGCCGGAGTTCTCCGGCTCGCCGTCGAGGTCCGGTGCGAGTTATCCGGCCGAGGCGCGCGGGGCCCGCTTGCGGCCTTCTTGCTCGCCCTGGCGACGCTGACCCGCCCGGACGCATTGCTAATAGCGGTGGTGGTGTTGGTCGTCGCCGGCGTGACCCTGTCCGTCGCGGGTTGCTTCCGCGTCCGCGCCTTCGCCGCACACATCGGCGTTTACGCAATCATTGTCGGCGGGCACTTGGCGTTTCGGGTCGCATATTACGGGTCATGGCTCCCCAACACGTACTACGCGAAGGTGGACACGTCGTCGTGGTGGAACGTCGGGTGTGTATACCTCGGGTCGTTCGCCCTGGAATACGCAGCTTACCTGTGGGTCCCGTTGCTCGTGGTGGCGTGCGCGTTCCATCGCGCGCGCGGCACGCTCTTCATCCCTATCTTGTTCGTGTCGATCATCGCCGCCCACGCGACGTACATCGCGGCCATCGGCGGAGATCACTTCGAATACCGGCCCCTCGACCTGTACCTGCCCTTCGCTTTCGTGTTGCTGCTTGACGCGGCGCGCTTCCTTTGTCGAAACGCCGTTGCTTCGGCCGCGACCGGGGTATACCTGACGCTTATACTGGTCGGATTGATTGTGCTTCCTTACCAGTCCCACAAGCAGTTTCCGGACCGCTACACACCCGGCTTTCCCGGGCTGGAAAGAAACGTTGCCTTCGCCAAGGACTACATGCTCCCCGCGGCGGATCCGGTCTATTCCCCGCCCGGCCTGCGCCGTGTCGCGACTTGGCATCGCGATTTGCTCTGCGCCACGACCCGCCAACTCGTCGGCATTCGCCAGGAAGAACACCGCATGTTCCTAGAACAGGTCCGCGCGGAGGGCCGCCGCATCCAAGAGTTCATTGACGACGAGAAGATTCCCGGCGACATGCACATTGCGCTCCAATCCGTCGGCGCGATTCCCTACTACACGAACCTGCGCACGCTGGACTGCCTGGGCCTTACCGACGCGACCGTGGCCCGTCTCGATCTGCCGCCCGAACGCGATTACATGGGCCACGAAAAGCACACTTCATTCGAATACGCGACGCGGATCGGTGTCGATTTCTGGGCGATCGACGGCGTACACGGCCTGTGGCACGTCACCGAGCCGGATCTGTTGCGATACCTGCAATTCTCCAAAACGAACGATCTGCCTCTTTTTTTGGCCGCTGTCAGTGAGGGTTACTACCTGGTCGGCTGGCTGCCGCAGGGCCCCGAAGCGACCAACCGCAAGTTCGACAAGCTCACCTTCCGGCGCGGTACGGATCGCGATTTGATCGCGGGCGTGGCAAAGGAGGCCGCGGGGCACGTCAGGCGGATACTCGAGGAAGGGCCTGACCGGCACCAAGTTCGCGATCGCTTGGCCGGCTTGCTCGTCATCGCGGGTGACGTGGAAGGCGCGATTCAAGAGTACCGCCGGCTGACGCTCGTGCGCCCGCGCCACATCCAAACATGGATGAAGCTCGCCGCCGCCTGCGAACAGCAAGGCGATCTTGGTGGTGCGGCCGAGGCCCTGCGCCGCGCACGGCAACTGGCCTCCGATGCGGCAGATAACGCCCTCGCCGCCAAACTACAGGCCCGTTTGAAGTACTTGAATGGGGCTGAATGAGAATACGCTCCGCCGGTGCGGAGAGGAGTCCATAAAGAGACACTGTAGCGATGCGATCAGTGGTTTAGTGAATGCTATCCGGCCTGGCCGAGCTTTTGCTTGTCGGCGGATTCGGCGGGCTTCTTGGGCGGAACGACCTGAGTGGGCGATTTGGGCACGAAGAACGCCAGCCCGCACTGCGCACAGCGGACGCGCTTGCCACGCACATCGTCGGGAACACGCAACAGGGTTCTACATCGCAGACGCGGGCAAAGAATTGTGACGGGCATCGTATACCTTCGTTCTCAGGTCAACAGGACGGCCCCAGCGTCACCGCGCACCGAAATGGGCGCTGCCGAGTTCGACCCGGAGTCGTATACCTTGAGCGTACGATATCGCCGCTGGGGGGTTACGCGGATTCGCGCCTGCGGCGCGGTTTCGCCGGAATGAGACGTTCTGCGCCCGTTACCACGGGCTTGCTGACGACGATTTTCCCGGACTCGTGGGCGTCGGGCAGTTCATACATCGCCTCGAGCATAATCCCTTCCAAAACGCTTCTAAGCGCCCGAGCGCCCGTCTCGCGCTCTAGCGCTTTTTCGGCAATCGCCTGAAGGGCACCGGTGGTGAACTCAAGCTGGCACCCCTCATACTCAAACAGCTTTTGATACTGTTTGACAAGGGCGTTGCGCGGTTCGGTGAGAATTCGGACCAGCGATTCGCTGTCCAGCGGGTCGAGCGTTGTAATGACCGGAAGGCGTCCGACCAATTCAGGTATCATGCCGTACTCGACGAGATCCTCGGGAAGCACTTGGCGCAGAATCTCTCCGACTTCTCGCGTCACGTCGCAGCGCTGCCCCTCATTGTTGAACCCGATCGCGCTTTCTCCGATGCGGCGCTTGATGATGTCGGTTAGTCCGATAAACGTTCCTCCGCAGACGAAGAGGATGTTCGTCGTGTCCATCTGGATGTACTGCTGCTCGGGGTGCTTTCTTCCGCCCTGAGGAGGAATGTTCGAGATAGTACCCTCCAGCATCTTGAGCAAGCTCTGCTGTACGCCTTCGCCGGAAACGTCGCGTGTGATACTGACGTTGTGGGAGGTCCGCCCGATTTTGTCGATCTCGTCGATGTAGACGATTCCTCGCTGGGCTACGTCAAGGTCGAAGTCCGCGTTTTGCAGCAGGCGCAGTAGGATGTTCTCGACGTCCTCACCCACGTAGCCCGCTTCCGTCAGCGTGGTGGCGTCGGAGATGGCGAACGGGACGTTCAACATGCGTGACAAGGTCTTCGCAAGCAGGGTCTTGCCCGACCCCGTCGGCCCGACAATAAGCAGGTTGGACTTGTCGATCTCTACGTCGTCATTGCCCGTACGGTCGACGTGCTGAAGACGCTTGTAGTGGTTGTGCACGGACACCGCCATGGTGAGCTTGGCGCGCTCCTGCCCGATTATGTACTGGTCCAGGAACGAATGTATGTCGCGCGGGCTGGGAATCTCACGGACCACCGCCGTGGACGTGGACGCCTTGCGCATTTCCTGGCGAATGATGTTGTGGCACAACTCGACGCAGGACTTGCAGATGTAGACGTCTTTGGGGCCCTCGACCATCGGTCCGGCGTCGCGCTGGCCCTTGCCGCAGAAGCTGCACGTACTATTCCGCCGCCCGCGGCCTGGACCACCGCTGCCGCCGCTTCGACGCGTGGACATTACAAACTCCCAAGCTGACCCGCGGGCACGCCCCGTCGTGCTCCCCAACGGCAACCCGCGCGGTCATATCGTCACTTCAGGACGACAACTAGAGCACCTTACCGGGCGACTTTGGCGCGCCGTAACGATACTCGTTCGAGCTACGTCTACAGCCGGACGCGGACCGCCGCACATCGGCCGCGTCTGCAAGCGTATGCTAGCCGCCCTCGCGGCCTGACGCAATCGTCAGGTCCTGAAACACGCTCACACCGTCATATTCTAGCCCGCCGGCCAAGCGTGTTCCACGCCGGGCCCGGTTGGAAGGCCGTACCGTGCCTGCCCGGTTTCATGCGAGACGTATCTTTTCCCTAGCTTCGCGCCGCGTGGTACGAACGGGCACGTCCACGACGAAGGTCGCACCCGCGCCGGGTTCACTTTCCAGCCGGATCGATCCTCCCAGCATCTGGACAAGATCTTTGGTGATCGCGAGTCCCAGCCCGGTGCCCTCGTATTCGCGCGTGGCCGACGAGTCAACCTGTTGAAACTTGTCGAAGATCGTTTCGCGGTGTTCCGCGGAGATGCCCGGGCCGGTGTCCCGCACCGAAATCCTGATGATGCCTTCTTCCCCCGGGCGGAGCGTGAGTCGAATCGAACCGTCCGGCGGCGTGAACTTGAGCGCGTTGCTCAGCAGATTGTAGAGAATCTGCCGGACCTTCCCGGAATCACCGTGGCAGCCCGGCAAGTCGTCCGCTACTTCGAGGGTCAGTTCCTGATTCTTCTTGTCGGCAAGCGGGCGGAGGAAGTCCACAAGGTCCCGGCACAGATCGGCGACCGAGAAGTCGGAGAGATGAAGCTCCATCTTTCCCGCCTCTATCTTCGTCAAATCAAGAAGGTCGTTTATGATTTCCAACAGGCTTCTACCACTTATCAGTATGTTTTCGGCGTAGCGCGCCAGCCGCGTGCGGTCCGCCTCGGGGTTTATCCAGGCGTCGCGAAGCAGTTCGGCGAATCCAATGATGGAAACGAGCGGAGTTCTAAGCTCGTGGGTGACGTTTCCCAGAAACTCGCTCTTGAGCCGGTTGGACTCGTAAAGGCCCACGTTGGTCTCCGCCAGCTCTCCCAGCCGGATGTCCAGCGACCGGTTGGTCTTTTCCAGCTCTTCCTGGGCGACCTTCAGATGGGTGAGCATCTCGTTGAAAGCGTCCGAGAGCTGTTGAAACTCGTCGCCGCTTCTAATCGTCGACCTGGCTTGCAGGTCTCCCGTTGCGACCTGGCGCACCGCCCGGCGCAGCAAGTGCACGGGCGAGAGCACCAGGCGCTGCGTCACCACGTAGAACACGAGAATCGCCAGCACCGCTCCGCTGGCGCCGGCCAGTACCGTTACGATGGAATTCCACGCGCCGGCGGTCTGCGGGATCCGGAGGCTTACGTCAATAATCCCGCGAAGGACGTGCGGGTGAGGGTCGGACTGCGTCCCTCGAATCGCCAGTGCGAAGCGAAACAACCGCCGCGACTCGTCCGGATACCAGTAGTATTTCTTGCGCGGTTCCCGTTGCAATCGCTCTATGGCCTCGAGTTGGAACGCGGTTGCCGCTTCCGCGCCGGCCCGAACCACTTCCGGACAAACCGACGGAACACCCAACTCGTCCACAAGCACCGGCCAGTGGCGCCGGAGTTGTTCCTGCGCCGCGGGCCAGTCCTGTCCATGAACGTCGGCAGCCTGGTACGCGGCCGTCGCCACCCAGTTTGCCTGCATTAGCAGCGCCTGCTCTCCCAGCCAGCGCATTTGAAGCCACGGAAACAGCAGCGTTACCACTATCGTGAGCAGCACCGCCGTCCCGAAAAGAACGCTGATTTTGCGAGCCAGTGAAACCGTGAGCCAGCCTGCCCGTTGCATGGGTGGATTCTACTCGTTTTTGCGCCATACGCTTAGTGCCGCAACGTCAAGCCGAAACGATCGCTGTACGTGATCGAAAATGGATACTATTTCCCTGCCTGTTCAGGCGGGCAAAGAGGGTCCGGACGGTAAGGGCAAACGCACGCAAAGCCGTCGCACTCGACCGCGGCCGGGCCACGTCCGCACGCCGCCATCCGGCGTTGCCGTGGTCCGCGTCTGGACCAGGTGACGAACCGGCGTCACGCCCGCTGTGCCAGGCAGCGCGTAATCCGCGCGACGGTGCGTTGTTTCCCTAGGAGACTAAGCGTCTCGTGAATTGCGGGGCTTACGGTCGTTCCGCTGATGGCCACGCGCACCGGTTGGGCGACCCTGCCTAAGCCGGTGCCCAACTCTTCGCAGGTTTCGGCGAACCAGGATTCCAGAGCGGCCGCCGACCAGTCGGACAGGGCCGCAAGACGGGGAAGCAGCGCCTCCAGCATGGCGTAACCCGCTCCGTCACCTTTCGCCAAGACCTTCTTGACCGCTTGTGGATCGTACGTAACGGTATCGTCGGGAACGAAAACGAATCCGGCCTTCTTCACGACGTCGACGAATGTGCGAAACCCGGCGCAGACGCGCAACACATCGTTCAAACACTCGTCGTTCGCTTTGCGCATTCCATCCGGTACGGACGGATCGGCGACGACGTACTGTTTGAATGCGTCGAGCAGTCGCTCCGGAGACAGGCGCGCAGCCCATTCCGTATTGAACGCCAGAAGCTTGTCGCGGTCGAAACGGGCGTTGGTCTTGCCGATCCGCTCAACGCTGAAGAGGGCGGCCATTTCCTTCAGGTCGAAGCGCTCACGGTCATCGCCCGGCGACCACCCCAACAGGGATAGGAAGTTCAAGAGCGCTACGGGGACATACCCGGCCGCACGAAAATCATGCACGTCTATCTCGGGCGGGGGCAGGCCCTTGGCGCGGGCCTTTTCCTTGTCGCGCTTGCTCATCTTGGTGCCGTCCGCGTTGAAGATGACGGGCAGGTGGCCGTAGCGCGGCGTCGGCACGCCGAGCGCCCGCTGAAGCGCGATGTGCTTGGGCGTGTTCATCAGGTGTTCTTGCCCGCGAAGGACGTCAGTTATCTTCATCAACGCGTCATCGACGACGCAAGCCAGGTGATACGTCGGAAACCTGTCCGCCTTGAGAATGACGAAATCTTCAAGCCTGTCGGCCGCGAGCGTGACGTCTCCCAGTATTCTATCGACGACGGTGATATCCTCGTCGGGCATCTTGAACCGCACCACCACCGGTTTCCCCTCGTCGCGCGCCGCAAGCCCCTGCTCCAGCGTCGGCACGGGATCGGGCCGCGTGTAATTGACCAGTCGCTTTTCCTCACGGGCCCGTGCGCGCATCCCCTCGATCTCTTGGGGAGACTCGAGCGCGTAGTAGGCGTTGCCCGCTTCGAGAAGCTGCTGTACGTATCGGTTGTAGATTTCCAGCCGCCGGCTTTGGAAATACGGGCCGTAATCCCCGCCGACCTGGGGCCCCTCGTCCCAGTCAAGCCCCAGCCAGCGCAGGTCTTCGAGGATCTTCTGCATGGAATCCTCGACGTGCCGCGCGCGGTCGGTGTCCTCGATGCGCAGCACCATCGTCCCGCGATTCTGCCGCGCCACGAGCCAGTTGAATAGAAAGGTACGCGCCCCGCCGACGTGCAAGTACCCCGTCGGGGAAGGGGCAAACCTCACGCGTGTGTTGGCGCCGTCGGTAGTAGACGCGTCAGCCATGCCCGTGGATGCTCTTGTGAACGTCGGGCGCGCGGCCTTCCCCCGCCGCGACACCGGTCGAGTCGGCGTGCGGCATGCGTAGCCGGCGCACCAGCCAGAACCACGGCCCACTTATCACGTACCATGACACGATCAGAAGCAACGCCGGCGCCTTCCATGTGAAGAAGACCGCGAGGATCAGGATGATGAAGACGAACTGGCCGAACGGCTGCCGGCCGAGAAGATACGCGCGGTAGAACCTCCGATAGGGCAGCCGGCTGACCATGAGAAAAGCCGTCACTACCGCGACGACCGGCATCGCGTACGCGATAACGCTTTGACCCATCCCGCCCGCAAGCTGGTCCTGGACTATGACCAGCGCGACCATCACGCAGGCGGCGCCGGGGCTGGGCAATCCGCGAAACGTGCGGTGGTCGAAGCCGGCCTGGGCGTGTTCCACGTTGTACCGGGCAAGCCGAACTGCGGTGAAGGTGACGTACACTGCCGCCGCCACCCAGCACATACGCCCCAGGAGATGCTCGCTGATCGGTGAAGGCACGATCGCGTCGCGCGCGAGCTGCGTGGTCATGAAGGCGATCATCAGCGTCGCGGGGGCGACGCCGCACGTGACTACGTCCGCCATCGAGTCCAACTGCCCGCCGAAGTTCGTCGTGCTGCGCGTGGCCCTGGCGATCAGTCCGTCAAAGCAGTCCAGGATCATCCCCAGGATCACCAGCCCCGCGCCGACGGAAAGGAACGACGGCAGCATTCGTTCCAGCAGGGGGCTCTGAAGCGTCAGGGTGGTTGTCATGGGCACGCGGGCGCCGAAGTCATACATCGCGCGCAGCGCGAAATGTATCGCCGCGAACCCGCAAATCAGGTTTGCAATTGTGATCATAGTCGGCAAGAACGCCAGGGACTTGAGGCGCCGCCGGCGCGCCTTGGCCTGTCCCCCGCCGGGAAACTTGGTAACGGAAGTCATGTGCTCACACCGGCCCTTCGAGGTTCGACGGGCGAAGCCGCCACACCCCGCTCCGTCGGCGCTGCCGCTTCATCTGCGGCCGCGCAGGAGGCGCCGTCGGCCTCGCGTGCCGGTTGGCGGGCCACAATCGTAAGTCCCGCACGGACCTTGTCACCGACCTTGACCTTTACATCGGTATCGCACAGGCGCTGGACGATAAGCTCCGTTCGTGATCCGAATTTTATGAGGCCGAATCGCTCTCCGATCCCCAGCCGGCCGCCTTCCGCCGCGTGACAGATGATGCGCCGCGCCAGCACGCCGGCAACCTGCCGGACTTCCACGGGCCCGGGCAGCGGAGAGTCCGGGTCAATCACGATCGCGTTCGACTCGTTGCGGGCGCCGGAGTCCGCGTGTCTCGCGTCGAGAAACGACCCGGGCGCGTAAGTGATCCTGCGTACTACGCCCGTGCACGGGGAACGGTTTATGTGCACGTTTAACAGGCTCAGGAAGATGCCGATTCGCACCGCCGGGCCGCCGATCGTCGCGTGGTGTTCAAGTTCGGTCACCTCCGTAACAGTGCCGTCCGCGGGGGCGCAAAGCTCGCCGTCAGTATACTCCCGGTTCCGCGGCGGGTCGCGGAAGAACGAAAGCACCCCAAGCCAAAGGACGAGCGGAATGGCCGCAAGTGGAAGGGCGACCATTGATGCACCGGCCGCGCAACCACCCAGCAAGACGGTGGCAATGGCGATCTCGCGAAGTCCTTCCCGCGCAATGGTCATGTTCATTCCATACCCGACGACGCCGCAAGTGGCAATCTTCCACGCTCCCGCGGCCGTTGTTAGCAGGTCGCAATGCACTCGCGCAGGACGTGAATCTGGTGCGGGTTGCCGCGTGGATAACGGAGAAGCGGCCAACGCCCAATCGGCCTGCTATTTCTCGAACTCGTCGGGCTCGATGGCTGTCTGGTCGGCGCTGGAGGCGAGGGCTTCCAATGCGGCGATGGGGTCGACCTCTTCGTCGGACATGTAGACGTGCTTGGACGTGCCTACGCGGGAGGCGCTCGATCCGCCCGCTTGCGCCTCGGGCGTCTTCGTCCTTATCTTGACGATCTCATCGTCGGGCGGCTCACCGTCGATCTGCACGGTGAAGACCACCGGACCGACCATAAACTGGTCGCCCGCTTCGAGTGTCTCCTCAGTCATGATGCGGCGGTTGTTCAGGAAGGTGCCGTTCGCCGCCCCGAGGTCCTTGAGAACCGCCCCTCCGTCGCCCAGGACCACCTCGGCATGGCGGCGCGAAACCACGGCGAGCGGGATGCGAATCGCGCAGCCCTTCATGCGCCCGATGGTGGTCGCGCCGGCTTCAAGCGGGAAGTCGCGGCGCGAGCCGTCCTCGCGAAAAATCACCAGCCTGACGTTCAATTGCTCGAATCCATGTCGACCAACAAGTTCGGAATTCGAACCGGTGTAACACCTCCCGATGCCCGGCTTCTTCCTCAGCGCGGATATACTATAGACAACGACCGCCATCCTATCAAATCAGGGGTTTTCCTCAACAATACCGCACCGGGAACGGGAAAATCGGGCGAGTCCAAGCGCTGCAAGAGGAAGCATGGCGGGGCCGGCGGCCGTGGGGCGCGTCGTTCTTCAGCCTCCGCCGGGCGTTGACCCGTGGGTCTTGTGCGCCACACCCCACCTCGAAGGCGCGCACCGATTCTTAGAGGCGGCATCACCAGATTCGCGAGCTTGTGCTATAATGCACGCAACGTGTTCGAGCTCGCCAAACACCACGAGTCCGCCAAGCAACGCTGCGGCCTGTACGTACACATTCCGTTTTGCAAAACGAAGTGCGGCTACTGCGATTTCTATTCCGTTCCGACGGGCTTGCAACCCACCCGGCCGCTCGTCGATCGCGTTTGCACGGAACTGGAGCACAGGCTCGCCGACCATTCGTTACGCATGACGACCGTTTTTGTAGGCGGCGGCACGCCGACGCTGCTTCCACCGGCCGATCTACGCGCGCTGCTGGAGACGCTTTCGCGCTGCGTGGTAATCACGGACCTCGAGGAATTCACGGTCGAGGCGAACCCGGCATCGGTGGACGACCGCAAGGCGGCGCTTCTCGTCGAAAACGGAGTGGGAAGGGTGTCGATGGGCGCGCAGTCCTACTTTCCCAAGGAGCTTGAGGCCCTGGAGCGTATTCACTGTCCGGACGATATCGGCCCGTCGGTGGAGTTGCTGCGGCGACACGGCATCGGCCAGGTGAATCTCGACCTGATGTTCGGGATACCATCCCAGTCTTTAGTTACATGGCGGGAGTCGCTGGCAAGAACGATCGACCTGGGCGTCGATCACATTTCGGCTTATGGACTGACCTACGAGCCGGGAACCCGCCTGACCGCGATGCGTCGCGCGGGCCACGTAACGCCGTGCGACGAAGACCTCGAGACCGACATGTATCTGTTGGCTATAGACGTGCTGAATGAAGCAGGATTCGAGCAATATGAGATCAGCAATTTCGCCCGGCCGGGATGCCGGTGCAGCCACAATCTAAACTACTGGCGAAATGGGGCTTACGTCGGCGTAGGACCATCCGCCTCGGGATTCGTCCACGGCCGGCGGTACAAGAACGTGCCTGACATAGTGCGCTACGTGCGCATGATGGATCAGAGCGGGACGGCTGAGATTGAGGCCGAAACGCCGGATGTGTCCACTCTTGCAATGGAACTTGTCATGATGCAGCTTCGGCTTGTGGAAGGTCTGTCGATCGAGTTGTTTCACAACTGCACGGGCGAGGATCCACTCGGGCTGTTCCAACCCCTACTAGACCGGTTTGTGGAAGACCACTTGGTAGTCATTTCCGACTCGCACATTTCGTTGACGCGAACCGGGAGGCTTGTTGCTAACGAGGTGATCCGGCAGCTTTCGTCGGCGTGCGAACTCGCGGTTGAACCGACAGCGTAATCCGAGCGCGACACGATAACGACACAGTGTTAATATTGCAGTGTTGGTATGTGGCAACGTGAAACTGCTGCATCAAGAACATGGGGTAGCGCGCGAGTTTCGTCCGAAAGTTGACCCGGCGGGATGAGGCGGCGATAATCAGCAGCGGCCGAGGCTTCAAGGCTGTCCGTATTCGGACGAATTGGTCGGCCGCGAGCGGGGGCGGCCGAGACTCCGCGGAAGTTAGCGGAAAGGCGCCGATAATCGAAAGCGCCATAATTCGGCTATTACAGGGGTGAGCGCTGGTCTTGACGATTTGATGCGTACGATGGCGAAGTTCTTCAATATTGATATGGCGGACTTGGCTCACCAGTTGACGCTTTCTCCGCGCCGGCTGCGCATGGAGCATCTTGACGGTGTTGAGAAGCTGCTCGCCGTGGTCGCGCCCGGGCGGTCGTACCCGTTCGATTTCGTCTGCTACGGGATAACGGGATATCGCAAGCGCGGCAGCGGTTCGGCGAGCCCATCGATTCCGGGCAAGGCGCTGATCAGCGACCTCGTGACGCTCGCGGAGGTTCTGAGCCGCAAATCCAACCTGCCCATAAGTCTTATTCCCGAGCCTTACAAGACGCACGAAGATCTGGCCGAGTTTCTGCGCGTGAGCACCAAGACAATCCGGCGTTGGCGAAGCCGCGGGCTGATGGGGCTGCGCGTGGTATTCGACGACGGAGTGAATCGGTTGATCTTCTGCAAGAGCTCGATCGACCGCTTCGTCGAACAGCACAAAGAGCTCGTGGAGAAAGGCGCGTCGTTCCGGCAGCTCACGCGGGAAGAACGGCGGGAGATCGTCGAGCGTGCGCGCGAGCTCGTGTCTGAGCGCCCGCTGAATCTGCACGCCGCGGCGAAAGCCATCTCGCAAGAGACGCAGCGCGCCGTCGAAACAGTCCGCTATACGCTCCGCAGGTACGACGAGTCGCACCGCGCCCAGGCGTTGTTCACACAGGCGGGGGACAGCACGCGCGGTGAGCGCCAGTTCGCGATGTGGCGGTGTCACCGGGCCGGCGAATCCTGCGAGGCGATCGGCCGTGCGTTCGAGTGTACGACGGAGGAAGTCAGGCACGTACTTTTGCGGGTCGAGCTGCGGCAATACAAAGACCAGCCGATCGAGTTCGTCCACAATGAGCTCTTCGATTCTCCCAGCGCGGATGCGCTGATACTCGACCGTCCTGAGCCGGTTGCGGATGAACCGAAGCCCGCCCGAATTCCCAATGATCTTCCCTCCTACCTGCGTTCGCTGTACATGACGCCGCTCTTGAGCCGGGAGCAGGAACGCGTCCTGTTTTGCCGTTACAACTATGTCAAATACAAGGCGCGCCGGATCATCGACGCGCTTACTCCGGCGGGCTGCAAGAGCGAAGATCTCGAAGAAGTCAGGGCGCTTATCAAGAAGTCGGAAGAGTTTCGGCAGCGAATCATTCAGGCCAACCTGCGCCTCGTAGTGGGAATCGCCAAGAAGCACGTGGGCTGGTCGCCGCACTTCTTCGAGATCATCAGCGACGGGAACATGTCGCTCATGCGTGCGGTCGAGAAGTTCGACTATTCGCGCGGTAACAAGTTCAGCACGTACGCAACCTGGGCGATCATGAAAAACTATGCGCGGTCGATTCCCGAGGCGCATTATCACGCGGCCCGTTATGTCACGGGACAGGACGTGGTGCTCGATTCCGTGGCCGATGAGCGGCCCGGTGCCGTGCCAGCGAGCGATCGGCGCGCCGTTCGCGCCTTGATCGAGGAGGGCATGGAGGAATTGACCGAGCGCGAGCGGGAGATCGTCACAAATCACTTCGGACTTTCCAGCGACGGCGCGAGCGTTACGCTCGAACAGCTTGGCAAGCGCTTCGGCGTCACCAAAGAACGCGTGCGGCAGATCGAGCGCAAGGCGTTGGCGCGGCTGCGCGACGTGCTGGCCCCGTCACTTGTGGAAACTTTCTCGGCGTAGCCGAAGCGCGCCGTCCAGCCTGCGGCCCGAACATCCAACCGTTGGATCGCGTCTGCGCGCATCTACACCTCCGCTTAATGGTCTCGCACGCAATGACCGATAATACTGCTGCGATGACCGCGCTCGGCGTCATTCTTGCACGTGAAGGCAGCAAGGGCCTGCCCAAGAAATGCGTGCGCGCACTGCTCGGCCGGCCGGTGATAACTTACACGTTCGATCATGTCCGCGAGAGCCGCTTGTTGTCCGCCGCGGTCCTCACCACCGATTGCGCCGAGGCCAAGACATTGGCCACAGATGCGGGGCTTGATGTCATCGACCGGCCCACGGAGCTTGCCACGGACACGGCGACGGTCGATTCGGCCGCGCGTCACGCCGTCGAGCAGTGGGAGAGGAAACATCGCGCGCGCGTGGACATCGTCGTGCTGCTGTACGGAAACATACCGGTCCGGCCGGGCGGCATTGTCGACCGGGCGATTGAGAAGCTTGTCTCCACCGGAGCGGACTCCGTGCGCAGCGTGGCCGCGGTCACGAAACAGCATCCCGACTGGTTGCACAGGCTCGACGGCGACCGCATGGCACAGTTGAGATCGAATAGCATCTATCGCCGCCAGGATCTGGAACCGCTCTACTACCATGACGGTGCGGTCGCCGCCGTTACACGTGATGCTCTGTTTGGGGCCCTCGAAACGCCGGACGACCATCAGGCATTCCTCGGGCGCGACCGGCGGGCACTCATTTATCGTGCGGACCAGTCCCTCGACATCGACGAGCCAATCGATCTACACGTTGCAGATGCACTGCTGCGCAACGGGTCGATGGGTTCCACCGCAGAGAATGAGCTCCCGATCCTCAAGCGTCCGCACGTGGAGATCGGCGGGCGCCTGGTGGGACCGGGCTCTCCCACGTTGATCGTCGCGGAGGCGGGAGTAAACCACAATGGCTCATTGGCCACGGCACTGACAATGGTGGATGCCGCGGCCGACGCGGGCGCGGATGCGGTGAAGTTGCAGATGTTCCGGGCCGCGGACCTGGCGACATCCTCGGCCGCAACCGCGGAGTACCAGCGCGCCGGCACGCGGGAGCGTTCGCAACTCGCGATGCTCTGTAAGCTCGAACTCTCGGACGAGGCGTTCGAGAAAATCCGCGCGCATTGCGACCAGCGTTCCATTCGTTTCATCGTGACTCCGTTTTGCCATACCGACGTGCGCCGGTTAGTCCGGCTTGACCCGGCGGCCATCAAGATCGCCTCGCCGGATATTGCCGACGTTTTGCTACTGGACGCTGCGGCGGCAACGGGTGTACCGCTTATACTTTCCACCGGCGCCGCAACGCTTGAGGAGATCGCATTCGCGGTCGAGCGTTTGCGCACCGCCGGCGCGGCGAAACGAACGGTGCTGCTCCGTTGCACAAGTTGCTACCCGGCCCCGATTCATGCGTTGAATCTGCGTGCGATCATATCGCTACACGAGCGGTTTCAGATGCCGAGCGGACTGAGTGATCACAGCCTCTCTACACAGATGGGCGCGCTGGCGGTGGCGGCCGGGGCGTGTGTACTCGAGAAACACTTCACGCTGGACCGCGCGGCGGAGGGGCCGGATCACGCCATGTCCATGGCGCCCGACCAGCTTTCCGAGTATGTCTCCGCGGTCCGTGAGTCGGAAAGCGCTCTGGGCAGCGGAGAAATCAGTATCAACGAGTTGGAGGCGGAAGTGCGCACGGTTGCGCGCAAGAGCCTGGTGTGCGCCACGAACATAAAAGCAGGGGCTAAGATTACGCGAGACGTTCTCACGCTTAAGCGTCCCGGCACCGGAATTCCGGTTAGGGACATCGAATGCGTCGTCGACCGGTGCGCCATCGTTGATATCCCGTCTGACACGACTCTGACATGGGAGATGATACGCTGAGTTCAGCAGACAGGATGCGCAGGACGCGGCGAGTCGCGGTAGTCACGGGATCGCGCGCGGATTACGGCCTGCTGGAATCGACCATGCGGGCGGTCAGTGCACGGCGCGCGCTAAGACTGCAAGTCGTCGTAACGGGGATGCACCTGCTGCGCCGCTTCGGCCGAACGGCCGACGAGATTATGCGTGACGGCTGGAGTATCGACGCGCGGGTCAAGATGCAATCCGGCGATGACGGCCCTGCCGACCAAGCGGAGGGTCTGTCGCGCGGCGTCGCGGGTATCGCGCGGTTCATCGAGCGCGCCGGCACGGACGTCGTTGTGGTGTTGGGAGACCGGATCGAAGCCATGGCGGGCGCGCTGGCCGGCGTCACGATGGGGAAACTTGTCGCCCATATTCACGGCGGTGATACGGCCCCCGGCGACTTCGACGAGGGGTTGCGCCATGCTATAACCAAGCTGGCCCACGTTCATTTTGTCGCAACGCAGGAATCACTACGGCGCGTCGTAAGAATGGGCGAGCCTCCCCGTCGAGTCCACTGCGTCGGCGCGCCGGGGTTGGACCGCCTCATTGAGATCGCTTCGGGGCCCGTCCAGCCGGATGCGCGTCCCGGACGGGTGCTCATTGTGTTTCACGCGTGCGGAAGGCCGGCCGCGAGCGAAGCCCGGACGATGCGCCGAATCCTGCGCGTTGCGGGCGAGCTCGAAATGCGCCAGACGATCGTTTACCCCAATACGGACCGTGGACACGCCGGCATAATCGAGGCGATTGAGGCGCACGCCCGGGCCGTCGGAAACGGTACCGTGAACGTCTTTCGATCGCTGGGGCGCGACACATACCTGCGCTTGCTCCTGGATTCCGACCTTGTGATGGGAAATTCGTCCAGCGGGATCATCGAGGCGCCGGCCGCCGGAACGCCCTCGGTCAACATCGGAACACGCCAGGAAGGGCGCACGCCGGGAGGGCCTTCAGTCGTCAATGCCGGCGAGTCGGCCTCCTCCATCCGCGCGGCGGTCCACGCGGCGCTGCGGAAAAATCCGCGAAAAATGTGCGGAAGCCCGTACGGAATCGGCGGCGCCGGCGGGCGGATCGCCCGCGTTCTCGCCCGAATGCCGATAAATGAGGCGTTTCGCCGCAAGAAAAGCACGTATTAGCGCGTGCCCTCGTTCGCGGGGCGTCTAATCCAGCCCCGGCATCGTGACGATAACACACCGATAGAGACCTACGTACGCGGTTCGTGCCTGCGCTTTCCAGAATCGAGGGAGCCTTATGTCAGTTGAAGCGGTCGATAAGAAGTCCCTTGTCGACAAGGCGGTTGCATCGATCGGCGACATCGCGACGTTGCCGGAGATCACGATTAGGATCATCGAGCTTGTCGAGGATCCCAAGAGCACCGCGCGCGATCTTCATGAAATCATAAAGAACGACCCGGCCCTCTCGGTAAAAGTGCTGAAGGTCGTGAATTCCGCCTTTTACGGTCTCCCCGGACAGGTAGCCAGCGTCGACCGGGCGATCATTCTGCTCGGCCTGTCGGCGGTCAAGAACATCGCAATCGCCGCTTCCATTGCCAGGTTGTTCAAAGGTCGCAGGATTTCCGAGCGCTTCAGCGCTTCGGACCTGTGGAAACACAGTGTGGCGGTCGCGGTTGTGGCACATGACATCGCCAAGGCATTACCGCACCCGGTCATGCCTGATGAAGTGTTCGTGGCCGGCCTCATTCATGACATCGGGACAATGGTCGAGCGGCAGGCCTACCCGGATGAGTTCGCGGAGGTCATAACGCGCTGTTCGGCGGGGGAAGCGACCCTGATCGAATGCGAACAACAGGTCATCGGCGCTGACCATCAGGCCTTCGGCGTCGGACTAACCACGAAATGGAAGTTCCCCCGGCATTTGCGCGCCGCCGTCGGATTTCATCACAATCCCGAGGCGCTTAGCGTGGAGCTTCGCAACATTGCGACGCTGATCCGTGTGGCGGACGTTATTTGCTGCCAGGAGCAGGTCGGGTTCTACCTCTCCGCCCAAAACGACGTGCTCACCGAGGAGATGTTCGACTTGCTGCACGTGACCTCCGCGCAGATCGAATCCATTCGCACGGCACTGCACGACAAGCTCGACGACGCCGAAGCCACGCTGGCTACGTAAGACTTCATCGCGCCCGAAACGCAAGGCCGGAATCATCCAATTCCGCCATCTTGGCGCCCCCGGTAGGCTCTACACCGCCCGTGCACACGCGTCTTGATGTCGCGACGCAGGTTCAGTTCCATGCGGCACATTGCACGACGTCGACCAGCCTGCGTTTGCCCGAAGTTTCGCGGCGCATCACACCCGTTCGGGGCTGGGGTAGATATTTAACATCGGTTTCCCGGGGCGACGTGCCGGGCTACTCTATTACGCCCTTCCGGCGATGTGCCGCCGTGACGCGGGCGGTGAGATTCGCAGAACTTCGCTTCCGGTGGAGCACCGGACGCGCGGGGCTTCAGAAATTGATGGACAAGAAACTTCAAAAATCGCGTCCGAAAACGGCGCGCTTGCCGGCCGTCAAATTGCTGACCGGCGCGGGTCTGCTGGCGAGCTTGGTGTTGCTGGCACTGCACGCGACCGAGTACGCCTTTCTCACCGACGACGCCTACATCTCATTCCGCTACGCACGCAACCTGAGTGAGGGCCACGGACTCGTTTTCAACCCCGGGTTCGAGCGCGTGGAGGGCTACACCAACTTCCTGTGGGTCTTGATCCTCGCCGCATTCAATTCGTTGGGAGCGGCACCGCACGTGTGTGCGCACTACCTCACACTCGCGCTTACCGCGGTCCTCTGGCTGCTCGTGGTCTGGTTCGCGGCGCGAAGCCAGGCACCGTCGGACCGCGCATGGCTCGTAATTGCGCCGGCACTGTTTCTCGCATCGACGAGAAGCTTCGCGGTCTGGTCGACGAGCGGCCTCGAGACTCGGTTGTTCGAGGTGCTGATAATCGGCGGTGTATTTCGCATGATGGTCGAGTTCGAATCGCATCGCGAAGAAGGGCACACACGCGCGCCGCTGGCGGCGGTCCTGTTTGCGCTGGCGACGCTCACGCGGCCCGACGGGCTGCTCATCTCGGCCGGGGTGTTCATGGTCGGCGCAATCCACGTCCTCAAGTCCCGATCGGCCGAATTCAAACGGTTCGCGGCCGGGATGGGTGTCTACGCACTGATCGTGGGCGGCCATTTCGCGTTTCGACTTTCGTACTATGGGGAATGGCTGCCGAACACTTTCTACGCAAAGGTCGGCGATACATTGCGATGGCGGCTGGGATTCACGTACCTCGCCGCCTTTGCGCTGGAATACGCCGCGTACTTGTGGATTCCGATGCTTGCGGCTGCGGTCCACCTTCACGCGAAGCGCCGCAGCCTCGTCGTGCCGCTTCTGTTCGCGGCGATCGTCGTGCCACATGCCGTATACGTCGCAGCGATCGGCGGTGACCATTTCGAATATCGCCCGCTCGATCTCTA
>Ga0326597_10003556_pt1 | contig 22382 bp, 16 predicted proteins | sample RVTome_12_FD_203789 | JGI IMG/M metagenome (GOLD analysis project Ga0326597, IMG submission 203789) | Soil microbial communities from uranium-contaminated site in the Upper Colorado River Basin, Wyoming, United States - RVT100D185 | ecosystem: Environmental > Terrestrial > Soil > Contaminated >...
AAGGGCCACCGTATTCTGACAGCGCTCCTGGCGGCGCGGCAAGCAGACACGGACAAACTTATCAGCTTGGCAGCATGAAAATTTCATCGCAGCTTGCGAACAATTTCGACTATAGCAGTGCAGAGTTGGGAGTATTTTTCTAATCAAAAACTCTTTACTCCGCGTCCTCCGCGTCTCCGCGGTGCAATCTCCGGTTCCGTCTTCACCAAAGAGGCATTATGTCGCAAGGCAAGGTTATTTCGATTCATATCGCAAACGTGGCAGCCGGGCCCATCAAATCAGTTGCCGAAGTGATTGCGTTGTCAGGCCGCGGATTGGAGGGCGATCGCTACGCGAGCAAGCTCGGAACCTATTCCAACCAACTCGGCTCCGGCCGCGACGTGACGCTGATCGAGAGCGAAGCAATCGAAGCTTTGAAGCGCGATTATGACGTAACGCTGGACGCAGGTGAGTCGCGGCGCAATATCGTCACGCAAGGAATTTCCCTGAATCATCTCGTCGGTAAGGAATTCCGCGTCGGCGAGGTCGTGCTGCGCGGCACGCGGCTGTGCGAGCCCTGTGCGCACATGGAGAAACTGACCGTCAAAGGCGCCCTGCGCGGCTTGATCCACCGCGGCGGCCTGCGCGCCGAGATCGTCACGGGCGGGACGATTCGGGTAGGGGACTCGGTCATTGTCGCGAGCAATTGAGTCTCCGGATCTTTCACCCCCAGTCTAACTCTCCCCCGTCGAGGGGGAGAGAACCTAAGATCAGTTTGTTGTGACTGGCGACCAACATGAGAGCCTACAACCGGCAATCATTGCTTGAGATCACTCCGGGAATTCATCTGTGACCGCCTGGGCTCTCACACTGATCCTGGCCGCCGCGTTTATTCACGCGACCTGGAACCTGCTCAACAAAAGGGCCAGTGGGCATGCGACCTTCACCTGGTTGGTCGCCGTCCTGTCGGCGGTCTTTTATTCGCCGGTTGCGGTGGTATTGATTGTCTTCTGGCAGATGCCGATCGATCTTGGCGCGCTCGGCTTGATGGCCGGGAGCGCGGTGCTGCACACGGCTTACTTCATCCTTTTGAATGAAGGCTACCGAGCCGGCGATCTTTCACTAGTTTATCCGCTGGCGCGCGGCACCGGGCCGTTGCTTTCGAGCATGGCGGCGATTCTATTTCTCGGCGAGCGGCCATCCGCCCTGGCGATCGCCGGCGGCCTCCTGGTCGTGCTCGGCGTCGCGATCCTGACCATGGGCCCGCAGATGCTGCGCGCCGCCGGCGCGCGCAAGGCGGTGGTTTTCGCCCTGGTGACCGGAACTTTCATTGCCGCGTACACCTTGTGGGACAAGCAGGCGGTGAGCAAATTCGCCGTGACTCCGATTCTGTTGGATTGGGGACAGAACATGGGACGATCGCTGTTGCTCACTCCCTTCGCCCTGCGCCACTGGCAGAGCGCACGCAACGAGTGGCGCACGCACCGCTTCGAGGCCGTCGGCGTTGCTTTGCTCGTGCCGCTTTCTTACATCCTCGTGCTGACCGCGATGCAGTTTACGCCGGTGAGCTACGTCGCGCCGGCTCGGGAGATCAGCATTCTGATCGGCACCGTGATGGGAACGCACTTTCTTTCGGAGGGAGACGTTCGGCGCCGTTTGATCGCCGCCGGCGCGATGGTGTTGGGCGTGGTGGGGTTGGCGGTCGGATAATAAAACGGTTCCAATCGTTCCAGTCGTTCAAAACGTTCCAATCGTTTCGGAAGGGAAAAGGGACCATGGCGTCTAAAGACGATTCGTTTAAGGACTTCGTGTTGGATCAGCTTCAGGATCTCGATGATGTCGAAGCGCGGCGGATGTTCGGTGGTCATGGGCTTTATCAGGACGAAACTTTCTTCGGCATCATTCACAGGGGCCGGCTCTATTTTAAAATCGATGAGACGACCGTTGCGGAATATCGGAAGAGAAAGATGAAACCGTTTCGCCCCAATGCGAGGCAAACGCTGAAGAGCTACTACCAAGTGCCAGTGGATATTATCGAGGACGCGGATGAGTTGCGTGAGTGGGCGGAAAACGCGATCGGCTGTCAGAAGAAAAGGAATTAACCCCAAAGGGCGCAAAGAGCGCAACAAGAAAAGAATTCACCACAGGAAGCACAGCGCGGCTAAGCCGCAACCAAAGAATAAAAGATAGTTTTCACCACGAAGTGTGCCATGAGCTGCGCTCGTCCGCCGAGGATGAAGATGGTGGCAGATCGCTGCATCGTAGTTCGACATCCTTTCCCCTTGACGGGGAAAGGCCGGGATAGGGGTGCTCCGGAACCGATTAAATCCATCACCCCTTCCTTTGTCCTTCCCCATCAAGGGGAAGGAAATGACGCGCCCCGGTCGATTCTTCATTAGCCCCCATAGCGCGTCCCGAACTCAATTTTCGAAGGAGGCACGAAGGTCACGAAGGGAAATTTTTCGCGCAAAGACGCTAAGGCCGCAAAGGGAAGACACTATGTCATTTCGACCGAAGGGAGAAATCCTTCTTAGATCCCTCGCATTCGCTCCGGATGACAGGCCTTGCCCATCACTTGGCGTGCTTTGCGCCTTGGCGCGAGTCAATTCCCCTATTCGAGTATTTCAGCTCAATGAAAAATTTGCGCAGGCCGCGGAAATTCTCAAGGATAGTAGTACAGAGTTCGCAGAGTTGGGAGTATTTTTATTGAGCCAAGACGTGCCTCTGGCTTCTACGTCTCAACTATCCTATTATCTGGCACCCGTCAGCCTGACGCGCGAAGAATTCGCCACTAGCGAAGAGCGCCGACAAGAAGGAAGGGTAAATCAAAATGTTGCCGGCGCGCGCTACGGATTTACGGATAAGGAGTTGGACTTCATCCCTTGGACTGCGCTCAGGGTAGGCATCCTTTCCGGTCGGCTCAGGGCAGGCCGTTCGACCGGGGTCAGGACAGGCAACTACGACATCAAGTACCGTATGGGGCGTGACGCAGAAACCACGGGAGACTCGCTAACTGACTGATAGTGGCGCCAAGCGTCCATTTTCAACATGATAACCGGCGATCTTCAAAACAAGCTGGACGAGCTACTCCGGTTGGACTCAGAGACGGAATGGGTCGAGTTCAAGCGCAACAATGACAAGCCGGAAGAGATTGGCGAGTATCTCTCTGCAATTTCAAATGGGGCTGCGCTGCACGGCAAGAAAGTCGGGTACATAGTCTGGGGTGTCGAGGCCGGTACGCACAAGGTCGTCGGCACTACGTTTCAACCGAAGAGAAGAAAAATCGGCGGTGAAGAGTTGGAAAACTGGCTCCTTCGCTTATTGACTCCTCGAATCGATTTTACAATTCACGCGTTCGAGAGAGCCCAGCTACCGGTTGTGCTCTTTGAGATCCAGGCGGCGAACTCAACACCTGTTCGCTTTAAGCAGGAAGCTTTCATCCGGGTCGGAAGCTACAAGAAGAAGCTTAAAGACTTCCCGGAGAAGGAGCGTAAACTCTGGAAGATCCTTTCCAACACGCAGGCTGATTGGTCAGCGGAAATTGTCGAGGTCGCGGGTCTCGACGATCTTGACCCGCAGGCCATACAGTTCGCACGTGTGCAATACCAAAAGAAATATCCTCACCAGACCGCAGAGCTTTCCGGGTGGGATGATGCCACGTTCTTGAACAAGGCCAAAGTGTGCATCGGCAGCAAGCTGACTCATACGGCCTTACTGTTACTCGGCAAGGAGGAATCCACCCACTTTCTCTCGCCGTCGCAGGTTCGGATTACGTGGGTGCTGCGAGACGAAAACAATATTGAGAAAGACTACCAACATTTCACCGCTCCGCTCATCTTAGCGAGCGATCAGTTGCTTGGAAAAATTCGCAACCTGACTATCCGCCACCTGCCGAGCGGAACGTTGTTCCCGCATGAGATCACGCAATACGACCCGTGGGTGATCCGGGAAACCCTGCACAACTGCGTTGCTCACCAGGACTACTCGGCTGGTGGCCGGATCAACGTAGTCGAGACGCCGGAGTCGCTGCTCTTCACCAATCTCGGTTCATTTATCCCCGGGACAGTGGAGGAGATGATCCGGAGCGACGCGCCACCGGAGGTTTACCGGAATCCCTTTCTCGCCCAAGCGATGGTGAACTTGAATATGATCGACACAATCGGTAGCGGGATCAAGCGGATGTTCACCCTGCAAAGGCAGCGCAGTTTTCCGATGCCGGATTACGAGCTGAGCGACCCGAACAAAGTGGCGGTGCGGTTGACCGGTCGGGTGCTGGATGAGAACTACACCCGGTTACTGATGAGTCAAGCAGAGCTCGATCTCATGGACGTGATAGCCATGGACAAGGTACAGAAAAAGCGACCGTTGGACGATGAAACCTTTAAGCGGCTAAAGGCGCTAACACTTATCGAGGGACGGCGGCCGAATATTTTTGTGTCCGCGAAGATTGCGGACGTAACCGGTGACCGGGCGGCTTACATCAAGAACCGGGCGTTTGATAAAGGACACTACAAAGAAATGATCGTTGCCTACCTCCAGAAGTTTGGGGAAAGTACAAGGTCAGATCTGGATGGTTTGTTGTTGGAAAAGCTCTCGGACGCTTTAGATGGACAGCAGAAGAAGCGTTACATCACAAATCTCTTACAGGAGATGAAGAAAGAAGGTCACATTTTTCCAGACGGGACCACGCGATGGGCGAAGTGGCGTATATCTAAACCGAGGGCCAAGGGGGACGTTTAGCCATGAATTTAGACAAAGAACCTCGGGTCAATGCCCACAACCGTATGAAAATACGGGTGTTACGTATGTATTGAGAGCGCGAAATTTTCCGCTGGAAGATATAGCCTAGATTTAGACAACGATTGTCCCGGAATACCTTGGAATGGTCCTGTAAATTCAAACTAAGGGAAAATTAAATAAGTCGGGAGTCTTTATCAGGCTAAGAGTTTCGGCCAAGGTTGTCCAAGCCCATCCTCGACGAAATCGACCGGGTGCTGGCGGCGCACTACGGGTTCACTGACGAGGAGTTGGACTTCATCCCTTCGACTCAGCTCAGGGCAGGCAACTACAACATCGAGTGCCGGATCGGGCGTGACGCGGCGAGTGAAGAGAACTGATAGGGAAGAGATTCGAATTTGAGATGACCCCGAGTCGATCCAGGACGTTGTTAGGCGACCTCCGGCGGTTGATCGCCGAGGCGCGGCAAGATGTTGCGCGGCAAGTGAATTCAGCGCTGGTCCTACTGTACTGGCGTGTGGGGCAGCGAATCCGGCGCGATGTCCTCAAGGAGAAACGGGCGGAGTATGGCCAACGAATTGTGTCCTCACTGGGGACACAATTGGAAGCGGAGTTTGGCCGGGGCTTCTCCCGTCGTAATCTCTTCAATATGATTCGCTTTGCCGAGGTATTTCCCGATTTCCGAATTGTGCAGGCATTGACTGCACAATTGGGCTGGACTCATTTTTCGCTCATCATCTACCTCGACGGCCCGCTCAAGCGCGACTTCTACGCCGAGATGTGCCTCTGGCTTCTACGTCTCAACTATCCTATTATTTGGAACCCGTCAGCCTGACGCGCGAAGAATTCGCCACTAGCGAAGAGCGCCGACAAGAAAGAAGGGTAAATCAAAACGTTGCCGGCGCGCGCTACGGCTTTACGGATAAGGAGTTGGACTTCATCCCTTGGACTGCGCTCAGGGTAGGCATCCCTTCCGGTCGGCTCAGGGCAGGCCCTTCGACCGGGGTCAGGACAAGCAACTACGACATCAAGGACCGGATGGGGCGCGACGCGGAGAACGAAGAGAAATGAAAGCTCCCGATGTCTTAACCTTGACTCCATCCCAAGCTCCTTGGTCCCGGCAGCTTGATAAGCGATTAGACACGGTTGCTCCATCCCGGCTCTGGGCCATTGGAAACCTGGAAATTCTTGCGGGGCACAAGCTTGGCCTGTTTTGCTCCGTCCGTTGTCCAGGCGATGCCATCATTGTCGCTCACGATGCCGCTCGTAAGCTCCGCGACGAAGGCGTTACGGTGATCAGCGGATTTCAGTCTCCTGTCGAAACGGAATGTTTGCAGATCCTGTTACGGGGGCAACAGCCTATCATTGCCTGCCCCGCGCGGTCGCTAGGAAGACTTCGACTTCCAACCGAATGGCGGAAAGCTTTGGCGTCGGGCCGTTTGCTATTACTTTCGCGGTTTGAAAAATCCCGCCGCGCCGACAAGAACACCGCGCGCCGCCGAAACGAACTCGTCGCCGCGCTGTCCGACGAAGTACTCATCATCCACGCCGAACCAGGCGGAAGCGTAGCGCGAATCTCGCAGATGGTTGATCTTTGGAAGGTGCCCAAGAGGAAAGCACAGTCAAGTAATTAGGCGCTTACCTCAGAAACGTTGAACAGAACGACTCCAGGAAAATTTATCCCGCGAAGGCGCAAAGGCGCAAAGTGACACTCTGTGTCATTCCGAGGAGCGAGGCGACGAGGAATCTTTCGGAACAGATCCCTCGCATACGCTCGGGATGACGGACCTTGGCCCGTCACTTCGCGTCTTTGCGGGAGACATGGTTTTTCCGATCTCTTCTTCGTTTCCGAATTTCAAATACCTTTGGTTGGAATTCAGGGGTCATTTGTTAGAGGGCTTCTTCGACGGCAGGCTGTAGAGGCTTTTCGACGGGTTGATCAAATGGTCGAGCGCCAGCCAGAGACTCCGCGAGTGGTGAAAGAAGAGCAGCGGAAAAATGACTGCGAAGGGAACCCAGAGAGCGAGTTGCTGGTTGATCGTCATGCTCGTGAAAGCATCAAGAACAAAAAAACCGGGGACGGCGATCGCCACGGTGGCGGCGTAGTTGATGTAGATCGCGCCGACGAAATAGCCCTGCTCCCGTTCGAACTGCAGGTCACACTGGCGGCAGTTGGAATGCATTCGAAAAGGTTTTGCGTAGAGCGGCCCGACGCCGCAGCGCGGGCAGCGCAGGCGCAGTCCGTGGCCGATCATTGAGGCGATGTGTCGGGTCACGTCAGTTGCTCTGTGCCCTCACCCTTCCCAGAGGGAGACGGTTTTGTGATTCGTACTAGGCGGTCGCCTCCGCGCGGGCATTTTGGCGCGGAGTTCCGGAGTATCCGCCGTTCAGATAATCGCGCAGGAAGCGCGCGGTATGGGATTGCCTGCCGTCCTGGATAACGTCCAACGGCGAACCACAGGCTACGACACGTCCGCCTTGATCCCCGCCTTCGGGGCCCAGGTCAACGAGATAGTCGGCCTCTTTGATAATGTCGAGATTGTGCTCGATGGTGACCACGCTGTTTCCCATCTCGACCAGGCGGTGGAGTATATGGATGAGCTTTTCGACGTCGGCGAAATGGAGCCCCGTGGTGGGTTCGTCCAGGACATAAAGCGTCTTGCCATGGGATTCCTTGCCCAATTCATACGCTAGTTTGATTCTTTGCGCTTCGCCGCCGGAAAGCGTGTTGCTCGCCTGGCCGAGAGTGATGTAACCCATGCCGATGTCGTCGAGAATCTTGAGCGGGCGCGCGATCTTCGGAAACGCGTGAAAAACCGGCACGGCTTCTTCGACGGTCATGCGAAAAACGTCGGCGATGCTCTTGTCGTTGAAACGAATGCTCAGGGTTTCTTCGTTGAAGCGCGTGCCGGCGCAAGCATCGCAGTCGATGAAGACGTCTGGAAGGAAATTCATTTCCTTCCGGATCTTTCCCTGGCCCGCGCACTCTTCGCAGCGGCCTCCTTTAACGTTAAACGAGAAGCGGCTCGGCGTGTAGCCGCGCAAGCGGGCTTCGGGCGTCAGCGTATAGATCTTGCGGATCTCGTCGAGCAGGCCGACATAAGAGGCGGGCACCGAGCGCGGGGTTTTACCGATCGGCGTTTGATCGACCTCGACGACGCGAGTGAGGGACTGCCACCCGGCGATCTCTTTGTGTACGCCCGGTCGTCCGGCGAACTGGCCGAGCTTCATCTTGAGTCCCTTGTAGAGAACTTCCTTCACTAACGTGCTCTTGCCCGATCCCGAAATGCCCGTGATGCAAGTCCACATGCCGAGCGGCAGGCGCACGTCGAGGTTTTTTAAATTATTCGCCTTGGCGCCGCGGATGGTGAGCCAATGTGATTTCTTGAATTCCCGTAGCGGCCCGAGGCGTTTTTTCTCGGCGCGGAGAAACGCGCCGGTGAGCGAGTCCGGATTGTTCCTGATCTCCGCCGGCGAGCCGATGGAGACCACTTGGCCGCCGTTAACACCCGCGCCCGGCCCCAGATCGACGATCAGATCGGCCGCTTCGATGGTCGCCTCGTCATGCTCGACGACCAGGACGCTGTTGCCGACCGCTTCGAGCCGTTTGAGCGTGCCGAGCAGCATGGCGTTGTCGCGCGGATGCAGGCCGATGGTGGGCTCGTCGAGAATGTAACAGACGCCGCGCAGGTTGGAGCCGAGTTGCGCCGCCAGGCGGATGCGCTGGGCCTCGCCGCCGGAAAGCGTGTCGGCGCGCCGGTCGAGCGTGAGATAGGGCAAGCCCACTTCCGCGAGGAAATTCAACCGCTGCTGGATTTCCCTGGTAATTTTTTCGGCCACCGCGCGGTCGCGCTCGGCGTTGCCATCTTTGCCTTGCCCGAGGTCCAGCGCGTCGAAGTACTCTTTCGCTTCCTCGACCGATAGGGCCGTGACCTGCCAGATACTTTTCCCGTCGACGCGCACGGCCTGCGCCCGCGAGTTGAGCCTGCGGCCCTGGCAGACGCCGCAAGGAGACTCGTTGAGCAATGCGGATAGCTCGCTGTTCGCTTCGTCCGCGCCGTCTTTCCAGAGTTCTCTTAAATAGGGAATCACGCCGCCGAAAGCCGCCCGCCCGCCTGCCTGCCGGCGGGCAGGCCCGCTGCCACCGTTGAGAATTTCTTCGCGGGTTTTTTTCGCCAACCGGCCAAAGGATTTGTCGGGATCGATGTGGCTTGCCAATTCTTGGAGCAGCCGTTGCACGGCGCGCTGCAAGTGCGCCGCGTTGGCGCTGAAGGAATCGGCGATGGCGGTGAGGGAAGCGCGGACGGACTTGCGCGGATCGGCGAAAATCAGCTCGGGAGCGAAATCCCACTGAAAGCCCATGCCGTCGCACTGCGCGCAAGCGCCCTGGCGGCTGTTGAACGAAAAAAGTCGCGGGTCCAGCGGCTCATAGCCAATGCCGCAGGGGAGGCAGAAGAGCCGCTGGTTAAAAATCTGTTCGCCGCGCTCGGAAATGAGATGAATGACGCCGTTGCCCAGGCGCAGCCCCTGATCGACCATCGTTTCGACTTCGCGCCGGCCGGCCTTGGCCTTGCCGATGACGATGTCGATGTCGTGCTCTTTATACCGTTCGAGCCCGTTGAACAGCGCGGGAGATCGGAGGTCGACCGCCTCGCCGTCGATGCGGGCGCGGCGGTAGCCGAGGCGGCGCGCCCCGTCGATGACTTCTTTGTGAAACCCTTTGCGCCCGCGCACGATGGGGCTCAAGACCATGACTTCTTTGCCGCGATAGCCGCGGCCGATGCGGTCGAGGATTTGGCTGCGCGTGAGCGAGCGAATCTGCCGGCCGCACTTAACGCAATGTTGCTTGCCGACCTTGGAGTAGAGCAAACGGAGATAATGATAGATCTCGGTGACCGTCGCCACCGTCGAGTTTCGTCCGCCTTGGCTCAAGCGCTGCTCGATGGCGACGGTGGGCGGAATGCCGGCGAGCAGGTCGACGTTGGGCCGCGCCATCACCTGGAGAAACTGCCGCGCATAGGCGGACAGGCTGTCGATGTAGCGCCGCTGCCCCTCGGCATAGATAATATCGAAGGCGAGCGACGATTTGCCGGAGCCGCTCAGGCCGGTAATCACCACAAAGCGGTCCCGCGGGATGTTCAGGCTGATGTTCTTGAGGTTATGCTCCTTGGCGCCGACGATGGTGATGGCGTTGTCGCCTGCGGGTAAGGGCACGGCATGCCGTGCCCCTACGCGTTCCAGGACAGAGGCGAAGGGGGATGCGGATTGCTTGGCCAGATACGGCCGCAGGTAAACGCCCGTGTAGGAGCGGTCCATTTTAGCAACTTGCTCGGGCGTTCCCGTCGCGATGATCTCGCCGCCGCCGTCGCCGCCTTCGGGTCCCAGGTCGATGATATGGTCGGCGCATTTCACCACTTCCATGTTGTGTTCGATGACGACGATGGAGTGGCCCTGGTCGATGAGCTCGTTGAAAGCCCGAAGCAGTCTTGCGATGTCGTGGAAGTGGAGGCCGGTGGTCGGCTCGTCAAAAATAAAAAGCGTGCCGGATTTCTTCGCTCTTGCCATGTGCGCGGCGAGTTTGAGCCGCTGCGACTCGCCGCCCGAAAGCGTCGTGAGCGGTTGCCCCAAGCGGACATATTCGAGCCCGACGGCGCGCAGCGGATAGAGTGCTTGCTTGATTTCCGCACTGTCTTTGAAGAACTCCAAGGCTTCGGTGACGGTCAGATCCAAAACCTGCCGGATGTTTCGCCCGCGGTAAGCGACTTCCAGGATTTCCTCGCGGTAGCGGCTGCCGTGGCATTCCGGACAGGAAGTGTAGACGTCGGAAAGAAACTGCATCTCGACCTTTTCAAAACCCTCGCCGCGGCAGGTCTCGCAGCGCCCGCCCTCCACGTTGAAAGAAAAGGTCGCCGGAGCGTAACCGCGCAGGCGCGAGAGATCGGCGGCGGCGAAGAGCCGGCGAACGGCGTCGAAGGCTTTCATATAAGTGGCCGGATTCGAGCGCGGAGTGGTGCCCACCGGCGACTGATCGACCAGGACGATCTCGGAAATCTTGTCCGCCCCCTCGATGGCGGCGCAATCGACGATGTTGGCTGTGGGCGCCTCTTTGAGTTTTTTTAAGTTGCGATAGATAACCTCGTCGACCAGGCTGGATTTTCCAGAGCCGGAAACGCCGGTAATGCAAACCAAGACACCGAGGGGAATTTCCACGTCGATATTTTTAAGGTTGTTGGCCCGGGCTTCCTTGATCTTGATCGAACGCTGCAAGAACGGCTTGCGGTTACGGCTGGGGAACGGAATGGCTCTGCGCCGGCTCAAGTAGGCGGCAGTGAGCGATCGCTCATCTTTGAGCAGCGCGTCGTAGGAGCCGGCAAACATGATCTGGCCGCCCTGCTCGCCGGCTTTGGGACCGAGGTCGATGATGTAATCGCTTTCCTTGATGATCTCGGGATCATGCTCGACGACGACCACGGTGTTTCGATTGGCGCGCAGGCGATGCAGAATTTCCACCAGCCGCCGGCTGTCGCGCGGGTGCAGGCCGATGGAAGGCTCGTCAAGAACGTAGAGCGTGTTGACCAAGGAAGAGCCGATGGCGGTGGTGAGATCGACGCGCTCGAGCTCGCCGCCGGAGAGCGTGCGCGACTGGCGGTCCAGCGTCAGGTATTCGAGTCCGACGCCGACCAGATAGCCGAGGCGGCGGCGAATCTCTTCGAGGATCAGGCGCGCCACTTGATCGGCGGCGCCCGCCGGCTTGAGCGCGTCGAAAAAGCGCTGCGCCTCGCCGACGCTCATGGCGTTGACCTGAGCGATGTTCTTGCCGTCGATGCGATAGAGGAGCGCGTCCGGTTTGAGACGGCTCCCCTGACACTCCGGACAGAGCAGATAGGCGCGGTAGCGCGCCAGCATCACGCGCACATGCATGCGGTAGCTTCTCCGCTCCAGCCGGCGGAACCAGCCGCGGATGCCTTTGAACTCGCCCTCGCCGTTGACGATGAGCTGCTTCTGCTTTTCCGAAAGCTCGCCGTAGGGCTTTTGCGTGCGGATTTTTTTGCGCTCGCAGAAATCGAGCAGGCGGCGCATGCGCCGGGCCCGATGGATCCACGGTTTTATGGCGCCTTCGCTCAAGGACTTGCCGGGGTCGGGAATGACCAGATCGAGATCGATGTCGATCACCCGGCCAAAGCCGCGGCAGGTCTCGCACGCGCCGAGCGGACTGTTGAACGAAAAGAGATTGGGCGTCGGATCGCGGTATGAGATATCGCAATGCGGGCAATGAAAGTGATTGCTGAACGGTTCGCGCCGCCAATCTTCCTGCGGCAGGAAGAGATTTATTTTCCCCTTGCCGTAGTGAAACGCCTGCTCCAAGGAATCCGAGATGCGCTTGCGGTTTTGCGCCCGATAGGCGAAGCGGTCGGCGACGACTTGCAGCGTCTCACCGCCGCCTGGAGATTCGTTGATCTCTTCCAACTCGCACAACGTTTGGCCGCAGAGCAGACGGTGAAAACCGGCGCGCTGCAAGCCGGACTTTATTTCTTCCCAAGGCAGCGCCGAGGTAGCCAGTGCGAAGGTCAGGATGACCGGTGTCCCTTCCGCCAGCATCGATAGTTTCTTAAGGACCGACTGGGCGGTGTCGCGCTCCACAACGCGGTCGCAACCGCGGCAATGGAGCACGGCGATCTTGGCGAAGAGCAGCTTGAAGTGGTCGTGCAGCTCGGTCATGGTGCCGACCGTGGAACGCGAAGTTTTCACAGGCCGGCTCTGGTCGATGGCGATGGTCGGCGGCAGCCCTTCGATCGATTCCACGTCGGGCTTGTCCATGCGGTCGAGGAACTGGCGGGCGTAGGCGGAGAAGCTCTCGACGTAGCGGCGCTGGCCTTCGGCATAGAGGATGTCGAAAGCGAGGGTCGATTTTCCCGACCCGCTCACGCCGGTGATCACCGTGAGCGCGTTGAGCGGAATCTGTAAATCCAGATTTTTGAGGTTGTTCTGCTTGGCGCCCTTGATGTCGATGAATGCGTTGCCCATGGCGGCGATTTACTGAAGCTGGTATTTCTCCACGAGAATCCGGCGGAAGCGCGGGCCGTAGATCAAATCGAAGGTCTCTTCTTTATCGGGAAAGAGCTGTAGGGCGGTCTGCTTGGCGTGGTTCACGACGTCTTGGGCTTCCTCCAGCGAGAGATCCACCTGCCGGAGCAGTGTCGCGGCGACATCCATCGCTCGGCGCAGCCTGCGCAGCTTGCGCTCTTCGGCCAGCAATGCTTCCTTGTCCACGGCCATGAGGATCATCCTTGGTAGTGGCGTGGAGGTTTTTCCGCTACGCCAAACTATAACATCTATCATAGGAACCCGGTGAATCAATCATAGGGTTCAAAGTTCAAGGTTCCGGGCGCCGCCGCGGTTCAAGGTTCAACGTTCAAAGTTCCGGGTTAGAATTGCAAACTTTGAACCTGGAACATTGAACTTTGAACGGGAATCCCGCTTGCCCGCTTCCTTGCGAGCGCTGCCTCTGTTAATCTTCGTCCATGCGCATCGCGGAGATTTTCTACTCCATCCAGGGGGAAGGCCGGCTTCTCGGCATGCCGTCGGTGTTTATTCGGACTTCGGGTTGCAACCTGCGCTGCGTCTGGTGCGACACCCCATACACCTCATGGCGGCCGGAAGGGCGAGATTGGAACGTCAGGAAGATTCTGCGTGAAGTGCGCAAATATCCCGCCCGCCACGTCGTCGTGACCGGTGGCGAGCCGCTGCTCGCGCCCGAGATCGAGGAGCTGGCGAAGGAACTAAAACGCGAAGGCGCGCATATTACGATCGAAACCGCGGCGACGATTTTCAAACCAGTGGCCTGTGATTTGATTTCAATGAGCCCGAAGCTCGCCCATTCCACGCCCTGGAAAAGAGCGAAGGGACAATTCGCCAAGATGCACGAAGAGCGCCGGCTGAACTTCGGTGTCCTGCGAAAATTCCTTGAAGGCTACGATTACCAGCTAAAATTCGTCGTAGAGCGGCGGCAAGATTTCACAGAGATTCGCGCTCTCCTCGACCAACTTGTCGGGTTGGACCGCACGCGGGTTCTAGTCATGGCGCAAGGGAAGACGTCGGCGGAGGTGCGGCGTAAGGCGAACTGGATCGTCGAGCTGTGCAAGGAACATGGCTACGGGTTTACGCCGCGCCTGCATATCGATTTGTTCGGCAATCGGCGAGGAACCTAGTGTCTCTCTCGGGGATGTGAAACCCCCTCGATCCTTCGGCCAGGATCAGGATCGGCTAAGCTCAGGGCGTGCTTCCTACGAAGCATGTTGCGGGATCTCACCCTCGCCCATTCTGATGGGAGAGGGCTGGGGTGAGGGTTCGCATCCGTTGCCCCCTCACTAACCCTCTCCCCCACGAAGACGTGGTGGAGAGGGAAAGTTTCTTGTCGGCTTCGAGCCCACGAGAGTCGAAAACCCCTTGCCTCTGCGGCGAGGATAGTTTGGTTTGCACCTGCGCGCTCACCGCGCGACGGCGAGTTGCAGGCCGCTCGCGTGGGCGCGGGCCTGTTTCTCTTTGCTCGGAGCGGTGGTCGAGGTCGGCGCCGCGTTCTTGTCGAGTTTGGCGATGATCGTCGGCGCCAGCAGCTTGAGGACCGTCACCGGTAGGGCGCTGGTAAAGTGGTAGTTCTCGGCTTCGCGTCCCTGGACGAAGGCGGTAACTACGCCATAGTAGCGCTCGCCGATGTAAAAGATGAACGCGGCGGTGCGGTTGGTGGCGCGGGAGGTGACGACGTCGCCGGCGCGATTGAAAGTTTCGAAGCGATTATCGCCGGAGCCGGTTTTGCCGCCGACGCTGAGGCGTTTGCCGTCCGCCAGTTTGAAGACTCCGCTGAGCCGCCGCGCGGTTCCCTGCTCGACCACCTCGGCCATCGCCTTGCGCATGGCACGCGCGACTTCCGGGGCCAGGACGTGCACTCCTTTGTACGCCGTACGCTCAAAGACTGTTTCATAGGGGGTGGAGCGGGCGAAGTGGATCTGGGTCAGACTGGTCGGTTGGCGGCGCACGCCGTCGTTGACCAGAATCCCGACGAGCTCGGCGAGCGCCACGGGCCGGTCGGATGAAACCCCGATGGCCGTCGCATAGGACGGGACCATTGTCTTGAACGGGAATCCCAGCCGTTGCCAGTAAGGAGTCATGCGGGCGAAGGCGTCTTTCTCGAAACGAATGCGCAGGCGAAGGTTCTGTGCCCGGCGGTTGCGCGGGTTGAGCAGCCATGCCGAACCTACACGGCGGGCTTCACGGCTTCGGGCAAAGATATCCTCCCACGAAAGATTGGCGTCTTTGTTGAGCGCGCCGGCGCACCAAAGATCGAGCGGGTGGACCGACAGGAGGTAAGCGTAATCCGCCAGATTGAGCCGTGAACTCTGGTAGGCGCGGAACAGTTTCGCGATCTCCTTCGCGGTAGCCAGCGCGCCGTTTTGCGCCAGCCAGTCGGCCAGCGCTTTTTCGTCGTTGCCGATCGCCCAGGCAAAAAAGAGAATCGCCAGCCGGCGGTTGGCGTTGGCCTTGGTCCCGATCAGACGTTTCAGCAACTCCTCGCGCGTTTGCCCGCGGTAATTCTGGTAGGCGCGCCGTAGCACAGACAAGGACTCTTCCTCGGCGATCTCCTGGAGCATTCGTTTGCGCTCCGGTTGGCCGGGGTCGGCGAGCACGTCGTCCGAGTTGTAGGACAGTCGGGCGCGATGATAGGCGACGAGATCGCGCATCAGGCGGATGAAAACCAAGTTAGTCGAGTTGCGGAGCGCCTCGCGCAGCGTCGGCACGCGGCTATTCTCTTCGCGCTCGAAGTTTTCGAAATGGTGCACCCCCCCGCCGGTAAAAAAGGCCTCGCTCGGGTCGGCGGAGTAACGGCGCTCCAGGGCGCGCTCCAGGAACGGCTCGAGGGCGAGATTTTTCTCGGTGCGCAAGACTTCGCCGGCCCAACGCGTGAGCGCGTCGCGGGCGCCGGCGATTCGCTTCGTCAATTCCGCATCGCCTGCCCGTCCAAGTCCTTTGTGCAGCTCCGCCATGACTTCGAGATAATGCGTCAGCGTGCGCAGTTTGGCGGTGCTTCCGAGCTCTAACTTGACGCTCTTGTTGAAATCGAAGGGGGCGGCGAGATTGTCGGCCTGGACGCGCACGAAATTTCCTTCCGCCGTAGGCTCCACCAGGAGAAAAGAATAAATCACTTTCGCCGGGTCGGCGTTGTGGAGCAGCCGCTCGCCGTTGAGCCCTTTGGCTTGGATCACTTTCGGATCGGTGAGGCTGTGCAAAAAGTCGGTTATTTTCTTCTGCAACTCGACGTCGATGGTGCTCTGAACGTCAAGATGGAGGCGATTGAGGTCATACAGATTGGTGACGCCCAGATGCTCCATCATCGCCACGCGGATGGCGTTGGCCGCCTTGTTCTGGCCGGAGGACGGTTGGGGCGGCAACGGCGCGGCGGGCAAAAACTCAATGGGGCTCCGCCGCAGCGCCTTGGCCATCGACTCGTCGATGATCCGGCGCTTGGCCATGAGACCGATGAACCGCGTTACTTTTTGATCCAGCGATGCGCGCTCTTCGCCGAGAAACACCGACGGCGCGCGCACCGAGATCAGTAAAGTCAGGACATGCTTAAATGCGCGCACCTTCGCGGGCGCCATGCCGGGCGCGTTGAGCGCCGCGACGGCCTCCGAGAGCGGCATGCCAAACCAAGCGTGGAGACCTTCGCCCAATCCGTGGATTTCGCCGTAGCCCGGCGCAGCCGCCAGCGGAACGGTATTGAGATAATCGACGATGATCCGTTCGCGCCAGGCGCGCGTGTTCTTCCCCGCGCGGTAGGCTTTAAGGCTGGCGCCGACCACCTGGCGAAACTTTTCCACCGGCGTATCCGTGCGACCGTTCGGCGAGTGGCGAAATTTCTCCAGCTGCACGGCGAGGGTGCTGCCGCCCTGAACCGAGACGGGAAGAAAAAGCTTGGCGCCGATGTAAAGCAGCCCGGCCTTGAAAAGCCGTTCCCATTCGATGGCCGGGTTTTGCCACGATGTGCTCGGACGGCCGAGATCGCGGTTTTCCAAAAAAAGCAGAGTCTTGACCAGCAGGGGCGGAATGTCGCCAATTTTTTCGAAGAGAAACTCCGACTGCGCGTACCGAAACAAGGGCGCGCCGTCGAAACCGCGGATATCGATGCCCGTCCCGGGCCGCTCGTCGTAGGGAGGCGAAACGCCGCGGCGGATCAAATCGAGCAACGTTTCGGATTGGCGCGTTTGTTGCGTTAGGCGGTAGCCCTGAGTCTGAAGTCTCGCTCGGAAGGCGGGGATCCTAGGGTACCCGCGGCGATCGTCAAAAGGACCCGCGCGTGGAAACGCAATGCTCGGACTGGCTCCCGCCGCGAGCTCGTAGGTAACTTGGTCATTGACACGCGTAAAGATCCAGGATTGCAGGACCGAGGTGTGAATTTCGACAAGGACCAGAGCGGCCAGGATTAAAAACGCGACCAGCCACCGGAGCCATACCTTCAGCCGGCGCTTGTTTACAAACAGAGTAACGCGGGAGGCCAGGGAGGATCGTTGCGTGAGGTCGAGGGGGACCGACTTGCCGTTCATTTTACCGTTACGAGTTCATGGTAAAATAGCATACCCCCCGCACAAACGAAATTGTCGCCAGGAATTTTTTTATGATGGGGTAATACAACTGACGTTCTGGAGTGGTAAATCGCCCCGCGGGGGCATTATACTCGCTCGAACCAAGGAGGACCTATGCTCGCGACGCGGATCCTTCAGAAAGAGGGCGCTTTCTATTTCGTCGCCTTCAAAGCGGCGGATCTCTTGGACCATGTGAGCTTCAGCAGCCGCTACTACTTCGAGGGCGAACGGATCGAAGCGGACGAACCCGGCGACGACGAGGTGGCGAAGTTCATCGCCGGCATCGAAAAGAGCGAACGGCGAACGGAGAAGCTCGCTCCTCGGACTACCTACGATGAATAATCCTGACCAGGGAGACGACCATGTTGAACATCGACGAACTACGCCAGTTGACGATTCGGCGCCGCAGCATTCGCGGTTACGACGAGAGCCGGGAGGTGTCGGAGGAGGCGGTCCGGGCGATTCTCGACTGCGCGCGTTGGGCGCCGTCGGGTGGCAACGGCCAGCCGTGGGAATTTATTATCGTGAGAGATCAGGCAACACGGCACAAGATCGCCGACATCTATCTGAAACAGTTGGAACCCAAGCGCGAAATGGATTTAGCCGTAAGAGGCACGGCCAAGATGACGGGCGACGGTTTTCGCCATGCGCCGGTGCATCTCATCATTCTCGGCGATCCAAGGGTCAAAGAGGCCTATCCGATCAGAACGAAATTAGAGAAAGCGGACTCGCATTTCATCACCGGATTGGCCAACGCGACTCTGCTGATTCACTTGGCCGCGGCGTCGTTAGGTCTGGCGTCGCAATACGTGAGCGACGCCAACTCTCCCTATATGGAAACGCGGCTCAAGGCGTTACTCAAGATTCCCGAGCCGCTGCGTATCTATCACCTGGTGCCGATCGGCTACGCCAAGGGTAATTTCGTTGTGCCGCCGCGCCGCGAATTGGCGGAGATCATTCACTACGAGCAATACGATATGAATAAATTTCGCGACGACGCGGCCATGGAACGATTCATCAACACGCTGACGCTGCAAGGCAGTTACGGCAAGGGGCGTTGAGAAAATTAAGCTGTTTAAAGATACGGACATCGGAGGTTTGGAAATGACTCTCTCTCAACTCAACGTCATATACGGGCACCTCGAAGGAACCAAAGCGAAATTCGCCCGCGACCCGTCGGGGTACCTCTCGATCGACGCCGGTATTTATCAAAAGCACGGCTTGGAAATTTCCTGGAACCACGTCCAGGGCACGGGGGAAAGATACCGACGGATCGAGAGCGGCGAGGCGCAGATTTCTTTCGTCGTCGGGCGCGCGTCGCTGCAGCATTTCCTCGCTACCAAGGCGACGCGCATCCTCGGCTGCGCGATGAATAGCTGCCCCTACTACTTGCTTGTCGATGCCGCCGTTCGGGAGCTGAAAGATCTCAAAGGGAAAGTGGTTGCGTGCCGGGAAGGGCCTGCGCGCGGCGTGCCGTTTGCGCAGGTTTTTGAAGAGCGAGCCGGGCTAACATTGGACGGCGATGTCACGCTTCAGTTGCTCAGCAGCGACCTGGACGCATTGAACCTGCTGATCGGCGGCCACGCCCACGCTGCGTTGCTGCCGCGCCCCTATGGTTTCATGGCCGAGGAGCGGGGATTCGAAAGGATCAACCAATGGCCGGCGGTCGTCGATGATCCGTTGCCGATCACATTGGAGACCACGCGGGCGCTGGCGCAGGAAAAAGAGCGGGAGTTTGCCGCCTTTTTGACGGCTCATCGCGAGGGCATTCGATACGTGAAGGCAAATCGGCACGAGGCGATGCGGGTTCTTTCCGCCAGGTTCGACCTCCCGCCCGGTCTGGTGCGCAAGACCTGCGACGATTATCTCGTGTGCATGGACGAGTCGCTGGCGGTCGATTTCAGGCAGTTCGAGCGGCTGCTGTCCCAGGTTGCTCCGGAAAAAACGAGCGACGCGCGGCAGATCGCGTCGGAGTGGATTTCGCCGGGTGCACTGAGAGGTTAGTCTGGCCGATACCCATCGTATTGGAATCGATGGGTTGCGCGGAGTCTACCCTGAGGGATTATCGAAGGGCTTAACCCATCCTACGGTTCCGTCGAGAAGAAGTAGGATGGGTTGAGGTCTGCCGATACCCATCGCGCATAAGGGTTTGATGGGTTTCGCTGACTCAACCCATCCTTCAATTCGGTCAAGATCGGATGCAATAGAGAATCCCACACTAGCGAAACAACCTGCCTTTTTGGTATATCTCAGCGAACGCGGGTCTCCGGCGCTCAAGCACTTGAGGCGGTCGGCGGGCGCGACCAACTGAGTGATCGAACAGAAGGAGGCTTCTTATGCCAGGCATAATCGATGCGGACACTCATATTTCAGAGGGCGAGGCGATGTGGTCGCTGATCGACAAGGAGATGCATTCGCGGCGCCCGGTGATGCTCAAGGCTCCGGAGGACACGCTCTACGGGCCGCGCAACGCCTTTTGGCTTATCGACGGCAATATTTTCCCCAAGCCCAGCGGCAAAGGCAGCTTCCGTCTAATTACACCGTCGGCGACGAAGCTGGAATCCTCTCGGGGAGATATTGCGATCGCATGCCGGGAAATGACCGATATTCCGGCGCGGCTCAAGGACATGGACCGGCTCGGCGTCCAGACTCAAGTCGTCTTTCCGACATTGTTTCTGATTTACCTGACCGACGATACCGCTTTGGAAGTCGCGCTCTGCCGTGCCTATAATCGATTCCTCGCCCAGGCCTGCGCGAAAGCCCGCGGCCGGATGCGCTGGATCGTCGTGCCGCCGCTGAAGTCGATTGACGAATCTGTCAAGGAACTCAAATGGGCCAAGGACAACGGCGCCGTGGGCGTCTTTTTCCGCGGCATCGAAGGTGGGTGGACTCTCGATAGTCCCTATCTGTTTCCGATTTATCGAGCGGCCAACGACCTCGATCTGCCGATCTGCATTCACACCGGCGCGGGCTGCCCGTTGTTCCTCACTCTATTCAGCGTCGAGCGCAATCACACCTTCGGCCACAGCCGGGTGCAACCGCTGCTGGCTTTTCGCGATATCATCGCCAACAATATTCCGGAGCAGTTTCCCCGTCTCAAGTTCGGTTTCATCGAAGCTTCCGCCGGTTGGGTGCCCTTCCTGCTCCATATTCTAAAACGGCTCTTCAAGGAGAAATGGAAGTTTTCGTCGGACCCGGACATGTTCCGCGAATACCGCATCTTCGTCGCCTGCGAAGCCGACGAGGATGTCAATTACATTGCCCGCTTCACCGGTGAAGATCATCTGATCATCGGCTCGGATTACGGTCACCAGGACCCGTCGGAAGAGCGCCAACTGGTGGCGGCGCTGCGGGCGCGAGAAGATATTCCGCGGGCGTTGACGGATAAGATCCTGTTCGACAACCCGAAGTTCTTCTACCCGCTGAACTAGCTGAGGAGGGAAAAATCATGAGACGTGGATTACAAATCTTTCGTTGGCAGAGTCGGAAGGTAACGCTGGCGCCGGTCATGCTCCTAGTTTGCCTGGTACTGACAGTCCCACAAAATGGCCGCGGGCAAACACTCCAAACCGTCAACATGGCGATTCCTGCGAAAAGCTTTCAGATGGTGATCTACCCGCTGGCGCAACAGAAGGGATACATGAAAGAGGAAGGGCTCGATCTGCGGGTGATTTACATCTCGCCGGTAACGAGCATCCAGGCGATGCTCGGCGGCGATGTCCAATTTACCGGCGCGGGTTCGAGCGCGCTGGTGAGCATCGCGAGAGCCAACGCGCCCCTGAAAGTCGTCGCGGCAACCAACGACCGCGTGCTTCAGTGGCTGCTCACCCGGCCCAACATCAGCGACCCCAAGGAGCTTAAAGGAAAGAGAATTGCGACCACGGGAGTCGCCGCCATCGCAACTTTCATGCTCAGGCAGATCTTGACCAAACATGGGCTCGATGCCGGCAAGGACGTCATTTATCTCGACCCGGGCACGGGCAATCAATTGACCGCGCTGCTCGCCGGCGCGATGGACGCCGCCGTCCTCAGCGTCGAGCAGCGCTACGTTGGTCTCGATAAAGGAATGAGAGAGATGTTTTTCTTCGGCAACGAGGTGAAAAACTCCTGGGGCACGCTGGCGACCACCGACAAGCTCATCAAGGAACAGCCCAAGCTGGTTAGCGCATACGTCCGGGCAACGATCAAAGCGCTGCGTTATCTGCGCCAAGACAAAGAAGCCGCCATCGCAGCGCTTTTGAAGTTCTCCGGGGTCTCCCGCCAGCAGGCCAGCCGGCTTTACGACGATCTGATTCCAACCTTTAGCCGCAGCGGCGCAGTGGACGAGGAAGCGCAGAAAAACGATTTGAATATCGTCCGCCAGGTGGTCAACTCCAACGATGCGGTTCCGACTGCGAAGGCTTATGACTTCAGTTTTGCGCTGGAAGCGGACCAGCAGTTAAATAAGGCGGGATGGAGACCGTGAAGTAGTGAGTTAGGGGTTAGGGAACCAGTGAGTTAGTGGGAAGCGAATTAGTGAGTTCGGGGCTAGTGAGTTAATGAGCTAGGGAATTAGGGAGTTAGTTTGTGGGGGAGATACGGAGCTTTGAAGATCTTATTGTCTGGCAAAAGTCGCACCGGTTTTTCTTGGATGTTGTCGAGGACGTCGACGCCTTATTCACTACCCGTCGCGAGAGCGATCTTCATGTCTTTCTCGTGCAGCCGGATGAGAGAACAGGGCCAGGGCTTGCTTCCTAAACAACTTGAGCGTCATGCAATATCACCAGACTGACCCCACAGTTCCAGCTCCACGGTCGTTCGGCAGCAGTGAACCTGATGGCTACGATTGAAATGGCATTACGCTGGATAACGCCTTTGTGACGCTTCAATCGGATAGTCGTTGGCGCTCATATCCCGGCGGCGCGTCAAGCCTTCCTCGTCAAACTCCCAATGTTCGTTGCCGTGCGTGCGATACCACTGTCCCGCAGCGTCCCGCCACTCATACTCGAAGCGCACCGAGATGCGGCTGTCCGTGAACGCCCACAATTCTTT
>Ga0326597_10003557_pt1 | contig 22382 bp, 14 predicted proteins | sample RVTome_12_FD_203789 | JGI IMG/M metagenome (GOLD analysis project Ga0326597, IMG submission 203789) | Soil microbial communities from uranium-contaminated site in the Upper Colorado River Basin, Wyoming, United States - RVT100D185 | ecosystem: Environmental > Terrestrial > Soil > Contaminated >...
TGTCGGTCGCCATGAGGGGGATGATCACCATCGCCGCCAGAATCCCCCCCTGAATAAGGAGGGAAGTCATGAAGCTGGTGAACGATCTCCCCGCGTAGCCCCCCTCAGGCACCAGCGCAAGATCAAACAGTTCTTTCGGCACGGCGTTCGGCGCTCCTTTCGCGAGAAGTTATGAACGACTTCCGCTACAAAAAACTCGCGTAACCCTCGACGATGACCGAGAGGCTGTGAGGGAAACCGCCTCGGTCGCGTCCTTAGACACCAGCCTCCGCGAAAAGGTTCCGCCCGAATCGACTATGTCTTCGGAGCATGTGCCGCGGTTCGCGATGACCCAGGGATACCGTACGGGAGCGAGGCAGTGATTCGCTTCGCCACCGTCGTATGCATATCTGGAAACCGCGTTGCTTGTCAACCTGTTCCGCGGGAGATTTGGAGGAATCTCCGGCGTCAACGAGTGGCGTATGCTATTTCGAGCGTGCGGCTCTGTCAAGCGCCAAGGGCGGCTCCGGTCCGGCAGGGTCGCGAGCCCTGCGACGCGCACTAATAGAGGTTGAACCGGACGACGAGGTCGCTCAGCGCGGGGACGGGGCGTCCGTTCTTGGTGGCCGGGTGGAAGCGCCAGTCGGCTTCGACTACGCGAATCGCCTCCTGGTCGAGCTCGGGAACGGACCGGACGACTCTGAGGACCCGCACGTCCCCTCGTTCATCGATCACCACCCGCAGGATGACCGCGCCGGTCACGTTGTCCCGGATGGCCTGCCGTGTATAGCTCGGCTGCGGCATCCGGATCGGGCTCGGGCCCACGTCGGGAGCGGGGAAGCGGGGAAGCTCGTCGCCCGTTCCTCCGATCGCTCCCCCCACGATCCCGCCGGGAACCCCGCCCGTCACCCCGGCGGGGATCCCTCCGGAGAGACCCTCGGGACTCCCGTCGAGAAAGGCCTCCTCGATCCCCGGTTCGACCTCGAAAACCGGAGACAGGATCTCGTCCGGGATTCGCGCGGGCATGACGAGCTCGTCGCCCGAGACCGCACGCGTCTCGAGAGCATGGGCACCGTTGTCCATCGGGGAGGCGCTGCTACGAAGCGGAGAAGGGGGTGGCGGAGCCAGGTTCAGGACGAGCGCCGGTACCTTCGGCCGAACCGCCTCGACCGGGGCGAAGAGAGCCGCCCCGACGAGTGCGCCCAGCGCGAGGAGGTGCAGACCGAAGCCCAGAGGAGCGCTGACCCAGCTCGAGGAAGGTGGGCACCGATCTACCAGCCCGAGCGTCGCCTTGAAGCAGTCTCTGGGCCCGAAAGCCTCGGGGCTCGTCTCCCATGGGGACCGCTCGTGGTCGATGGTGGCCTCCATTCTCAGTGTTCGCCTCGCTCTTCAGATCAGTGCGGTGGGGCCCCACCCCCCCAGCTCTGGGGCTGATGGCTCCGCTCGGCTCGCTCCCCTCGCTCCTCGAGTGCCGCGGGGCCCCACCCCCGCGGCCGTGGGCTGAAGGCTCCGCTCGGGGAGGATGGGGCCCTCCGGGCCCCGAGGAGCTCACGAGTCCATCTTACAACGACCGAGACCGAAGGAGGTTTTAAACCCGGGCGTTCGCTCCCGTTTCCGACTTCGCCTTCTTTCTATCAACCGCCGGCTTGTCGCGAAACTGTCGCCACCAGACCACGACGGGCGAAGCGATGCCGATCGTCGAATAGGTTCCGGAGATGAGTCCGACGACGAGAACGAAGGAAAACCCGCGCAGGACCTCTCCGCCGAATAGGAACAGGGCGACGACCGACAGGAACGTCAGCCCGGAGGTGAGGATGGTTCGGCGAAGGGTCTGGTTCAGGGAGAGGTTCAGGATCTCCGCGAGCGATTGCCTTCGCGCCAGCTTCCGGTTCTCCCGCACTCGATCGAAGATCACGATGGTGTCGTTCACCGAATAGCCGACCAGGGTCAGGAAGGCGGCGATGACGTTCAAGCTGATCTCGTAGTTGAAGATCGAGACCAGGCACAGAGTCACCACGACGTCATGAAGGACGGCGACGGTGGCGGCGACCCCGAAGATGGGCTCGAAGCGGAAGCCGATGTAGAGGAGCATCGCCAGGAGGGAGAACAGCGTGGCATTGCGAGCCTGCCGCCGGAGCTCCTTGCCCACGACCGGGCCGACGATCTCGGTCGAGGAATCCACCATTCGATTGTCGGGGATATCGCGCTGCACGATCTCCAGGATGCGGTTGGCGGTGGTGTCGAGCGAGGCGCCGCCTTCGGTTGCGCGCTCGACACGGATCATCACCAAGTTGAGCTCTTCCCGGTCGTAGCGCTGGATGACCGCCTCGCCGACGCCGCCTTGCTGGAGCTTCTGCCGGATCACGTCGATTTGGGGAGGGTTCTCGAACTTGGCGTAGACGATGGTCCCTTCCGAGAAGTCGATCCCGTAGCGGGGGCCCCCTTTTCTGACGATGTCGAGAACCCCGACGCCGATCAGCACCAGCGAGAAGATGACGAAGTGCCAGCGGTACTTCAGCCAGTCGATGTGGGTGTCGCGAATGATATCCATGGGTTTTCTCTGGCCTCTAGATACTCAGGGACTCGACTTGCCTGCGACTCGCGTAAATGAGGTCGAAGATGAAGTGCGAGACGAAAATGGAAGTGAACATGTTGGCGATGAGCCCGATGCTCAACGTCACGGCGAAGCCTTGCACCGGTCCCGTTCCGAACTGGAACAGGATCGCTGCGGCGATGAGGCTGGTGAGATGGGAGTCGAAGACCGTCCAGAAGACTTTGGAGAAGCTCGCGGAGATCGCGGTGCGCACCGTCTTGCCGGCGCGGACCTCCTCTTTGATCCGCTCGAAAATGAGGACGTTGCTGTCGACGCCCATGCCGATGGTGAGGATCACCCCGGCGATGCCGGGAAGCGTAAGCGTGGCGTCGAAGTAGGCGAGCGCCCCGAGGAGGATGATCAGGTTCAGGATCAGGGTAACGACGGCGTTCACCCCAGAGAACTTGTAATAGACGAAGACGAACACCACGACCGCCGAGAGTCCCACCAGAGAAGCCAGGATGCCGCTGCGAATGGCATCCGCGCCGAGGCTCGGGCCCACGGTGCGCTCCTCCAGGTACTCGAGCGAAGCGGGGAGGGCGCCCGAGCGGAGCTTGATCGCCAGGTCCTGAGCCTCTTCCAACGAGAAGTTACCGGTGATCTGTCCCTGGTCGTAGATGGCGCCCTGGACGACGGGGGCCGAGACCACCTGGTTGTCGAGCACGATACCGAGCTGACGGCCGATGTTGTCGCGGGTCACCTGCTGGAAACGGCTCGCGGCCTCGGGCTTCAGAGTGAAGGACACGTTCGGGGTGTTGGTCTCGTAGTCCAGCGAGCGCCGCGCGTTCTTCAGGTCGCGGCCCGTCACCACGGGAGTGCGGTCGACGAGGTAATAGATCCGGTCGCCGCCCGCATCGGGGGCCCCGGAAAGGATCTCCGTTCCCGGCGGTTGGGGTCGCCCACTCAGGATCTGATCCTCGGAGAGCCCGGCCCCCTGGACCATTCGAAGCTCCAGCCTCGCGGTCGAGCGGATGAGCTCTTTAGCGCGCGCCACGTCGTCGAAGCCCGGAAGCTGAATGAGAATCTGATCGCCGGTGTCCCCATGGGGCACGATGACCGGCTCGGCGACTCCGAGCTCGTCCACCCGCCGGCGGATGGTATCGATGGCCTGGGTCACCGTTTCCGCCCGCAGCACTGAAAGCTCCGGGGGCTTGATCGCGAGCTCCCAGCTGCCCGAACCGAGGCCCCGCACTTCCCAGGCGGGAAAGTTCGTCTCCGAAAGCCGGCGGAAGTCTCCATCCTTATTGATGTCTACCCCGGTCACGGAGATCTGGCCGGACCCTGACCTCGAAGCACTCCCGAAGGAGATGCTCTGATCGTCCAGTTGCTGGGCGAGCATCCCCGCGACCTCGTCGGTCACGGCGACGATCGCGTCGTCGGTATTCACCTTCATCACCAGGTGGATTCCGCCCTTCAGGTCGAGTCCGAGCTTGATCTTTTCCTTGGGGGGGTAAAAGGTCCAGATCGACAGGGCGGTCACCACAAGAATGAGCGCGGCCTTCCATCGCAGGTTCTTTTTCATGAAATCCGTTCTCCGAATGTCATCCTCGAGATCGAGTGTGAGCGAGCCCAAGGCGGCGTCCCCGCGGCGGAAACCACTCCCGCCTCCGGGGTCGATCCAGGCTCAGGAGCGCTTGGAGCTATCCTCGACCAGCTGAGTGACCGCGGACTTGGCCACTTGAATCTTCACATGGTCCGCGACCCGAAGCTGGATTTGATCGTCGCTCACCCCGACGACGGTTCCGTAGATCCCACCGCTGGTCAGCACCCGGTCGCCGTTCTTGAGCTGGCCGAGCATCGTTTCCGTCTGCAACTGCTTCTTTCGCATCGGGCGGACCACGATGAGGTAGAAGACGCCGAAGATCAGCACCATCAGCAGAAGCTGACTGCTGAGAAAGGAAGTCGAGCCCTGGAGCGGCGCGACCCACGCGGTGAACATCGCATCATCATAGTTCACCGCCCGGGAAGCCTTCAAGCCGCTGAATCATCGAGTCGTTCCTTCGAAGCGGCGACAAAGGCGGCGAAGCGGTCCTCCTCGATCGCCAGCCGGATGCGCCTCATGAGGTCGAGGTAGAAGTGCAAGTTGTGAATGGTGTTCAACGTCGCAGCGGTCATCTCCCGGGCCACGAACAGGTGCCGGAGGTACGCCCGGGAGAAGCTCGAGCAGGTGTAGCAGCGGCACTCGGGATCGAGGGGTCTCGCATCCGAAGCGTAGCGCGCGTTTCTGATGGCGATCTTTCCCGCGCTCGTGAACAGCGTGCCGTTTCGCGCGTTTCTCGTCGGAAGCACGCAGTCGAACATGTCGATTCCGAGGGCCACCGACTCGAGGATGTCGACGGGAGTGCCCGCCCCCATCAAGTAGCGCGGGCGGTCCTCGGGAAGCTCCGCCGTCGAGGCCGCGGTCATCGTTCTCATGAGCTCCTTGGGCTCGCCGACGGCGAGACCGCCGACGCCGTAGCCGTCGAAATCGAGCTCGATGAGCGCGCGGGCGTTCTCGCGCCTCAAGTCCTCGAAGGCTCCTCCCTGCACGATTCCGAACAAGCCCTGGTCGGGCCGCGAGCGGACCTTCTTCGAGCGCCTCGCCCAATCGAGGCTCCGGAACGCCGCGGTGCGCGCGTCCGTTCGCTCCGAGGGATAGAGCAGGCACTCGTCGAGGACCATGGCCACATCGGAGCCGAACATCTCCTGGATCTCGACGGCGCGCTCCGGGGTCAGCGAGTGCAGACTGCCATCGAGGTGAGAGCGAAAGAGGACGCCCTCGTCGGAAACCCGCCGCAGCGCGGAAAGACTCGCCACCTGGAAGCCTCCGCTGTCGGTGAGCACCGGCTTTCCCCAGCTCATGAATCGGTGGAGCCCGCCGAGCGCCGCCACAAGGTCCGCGCCGGGGCGCAGCATCAGGTGGTAGGTGTTGGAGAGGATGATTTCGGCGCCCAGCTCTTCGACCTGTCTCGGAGTGAGCGACTTGACCGAAGCCGCGGTCGCGACTGGCATGAACGCGGGCGTCGACACCTCGCCGTGGGCGGTGGTGAGCCGCCCCCGTCGAGCGCCCGCCGACCGCGCGAGCCGCTCGAATCGCGGCCTTTCGCCGGCTCCCGCTTCTAACGCGTTCATGGCAAAAGCATAACTCCCCGCGCCCGCGCCGAAAAGACCCGAAAAGCCTTGACAGGCTGTATCGCCTTCCATATGCTACATCTAGTATGCCAAGCCCGGACTCAAACGACCTCTAGTTGTTTGTCCCTCCCCGGGCCGGGCTACGGCTCGCGGTGGGGGCGCAGGAGAGGGTCGCGGGCGAGGCTCTTGAGCGGAAAAGGCTGAGAAAACCGTGAAACATTTCGAGTTTTCGACGTGCGGAAAACGGTCCGGCCCCCTCCGCTCTAACCCCTGAAAGAGAGGAGGCGAAAAGCATGGCAAAGAAGTCGACCGCAAAGAAAGCTAGCAAGAAAAAGAAATAACAAACTCCTCAGGGGTACCGAGAGCGGGGGTGGCATCCACCCCCTTTTTTTTCGTTTTCACTCAGTGCGCTGGGGCCCCACCCCCAGCGCTAAATGCGCGGGCCTCCGGGCCCGTTGCCGGGGATTCGAGATCAAAGCAGATACTTTTCTATCGCGTAGGCGACGCCGCTCTCGTCATTGGACCGCGTATCGGCCAGTCCTCGACTTCGTAGCTCTGGGTCGGCGTTCCCCATGATCACTCCGAGCCCCGCGGTCTCGAGCATCTCGAGGTCGTTCCAGTTGTCCCCGACGGCCATGGTGCTCGAGAGATCGATGCCGAGGAGCGAGGCGAGAAACTCGAGCGCCTTGGACTTGGTCGCTTCGACCCCGAGAACGTCGAGGAGCGCGAGATCCTCTTCGGGATACTCCGTTCGCGCCAGGCTCGCTCGATGTCCGCTCGACGAAAGCCCCGAAGCGAGTGCGGTCTCGAACCGACGGATCTCGCTCACTCCTCCCGTGAATCCTATCTGCACCGGAGCTCGCTCCATCCGGAGGGATGAGACCCAGGTCGGCGTCGGCGACGTCTGGTGCAGGTAGCGCTCCATGGAAGAGAGGCTCCGGGCAGCGGCCCTCAAGACCAGATGACCTTCCGCGTCCGGACCGTCGTGGATCACGGGCTCCATTCCCTGTTCATCGGCGAGATCGATGACCCGGAGAGCGGATTCGAGGGGGAGCAAGCTTCTTCGCAGGATTTCGCCTTCGAGGCCTCGACGGATGATGGCGCCGCTGTTCGCGACCACCAACGTCTCCCGGCCGAGCAGCTCCAGGTAACGGCGAACCGAGGGAAACCTCCGTCCGGTGACGACCGCGATGACGACGCCCTGTTGGGCGGCGGCCTCGACCGCGCGAAGATTCCCTTCCGGGATCTCGCGCTCGGAGTTCAGAAGCGTGCCGTCGAGATCGACGGCCAGGAGTCGATAGCGGGGCATGAAGAGGCTCACCGCTCGTACGGGGAAGTGATCCCGTCCCAGATCGTCACCTCCTCGATCCGGTCCGAGGGCTCGAGTCGGTCGACGACCTCCATGCCGGAGGTCACGAGCCCGAACACCGTGAAGCGCCCTTCGAGGCCGGGCTCTGGCAGATGAGTAATGATGAACCGGCTCCCCGCCGAGTCCCGTTCCGCCTCGACCATCGCGAGAGTTCCCCGGACGAAGGGCCTCTCGTTGATCTCGGAGCGGATGACGTAGCCCGGCCCTCCGTTTCCGTCGCCGCGGGGGTCGCCGGTCGCGACGTGGCCGTTCGGCACCACCTCGTAGAAGTGGTTCCCCGCGAAGAATCCCTCCCGGGCCAGCCGGATGAAATTGGCGACGGTCTGGGGGGCGTCCGCGATGAAGAGCTCGACCTCGACGCTCCCGCGAGAGGTCCGAAGAAACGCTTGCGGTGAGTAGGGCGCCGAAAGGCTCCCCAAGTAATCATCGAGGCCGCGCTCGCTCGACCGGGGCCGCAGGCTTGCCTCGATTCCCGATCGCGCCAGGATGTCCTTGGCCGTTCTTCTCAAAAAGTAACTCGTATCGTCCAGAGCACGGGCGGCGATGGGCTGGGTTTTCTCGGGGTCGATGGCCGCGAGGGCCTTCAGAAGCGCCGCCCGGACCCGAGGGTCCTCCTCGGTCTCCTCGAGAAATGCCTGTTCCATCGGCGCGAACGTCTCCTTCGATCCCATCGCCGCGAGGGTCTCGGCGGCGGCCACCCGCTCGAAGGGATCCTGCGCGGCGAGGTGGCGGATCGAGACCTCGGCGACGGCCTCGGGCGATACCGCCCCGAGAGATCGGAGAGCCCTCGCTCGGACGCGGGCGTCGGGGTCCTCGGTCATCTCGCGGAGGAGCTCCTTCGGACGATCGCCTTCGAGCTTGGCGAAGAGCTCCGCCAGAAGCCGCCTCACTTCCCAGTCGGGATCGGCTCCGATCCCGGAGAGCAGGAGCCAGAAACTTTCGCGATCCTGCCGGGCCAGGGCTTCGAGCGCGAGGCCGCGAATCCAGGGGCTCGGGTCGCCGATGCGATCGATCAGAGGCTCGATCGCCGCTTCGCTTCGGAGCACGGTCAACGCCCTAAGGACCTCCGCCTGCACGTAGCGCGTATCGGCTTCGAGATGGCCGAGGAGATCGGGCAGGAGCTCCGAAGCGCCCAGGCGCGCCGCAGCCCGGACCGCCTCGATGCGGACCTTCTCGCTGGGGTCGAAGACCAGAGAGCGCAGTTGGCCCCGCGCGCGCTCCGTGCCGAGATTTCCGAGGCCCCGGGCGCCGTAGAGTCGAAAGACCGGATCGGGCGAGCCGGCGTAGAAGAGGTGCAAGGGCTCGAGCTCGTCACCCGGAAGCACGCTCGAAGTCCAGGCGGCGGGCCACCAGGCGAACCGCGGGGTCGCCCCCTCGGTGGCGATCGCGCTCCACGCGAATCGGGAGCTCCGAAGCCGTCCGAGCGCGAATAGACCGCCTCGCACGTCCGGCTGCGGGAGGCTCAACGAGGATTCGGTGAGGGTCTCCGCCCATTCATAGGGCTCCGCTCCGCGGGGTACCCACTCCGCGAGGGCGGCCCCAATGATCTCGGCGGTCTCCGAGGCGCCCGCTCCCGCATGTCGCGCGAGGGCTTCCGCCGATCGCCCGCGGACTCGAGGGTCCCCGTCGTTTAGAGCTCCGGTGAGACGCGCGACGGCGCCTTCGGAGAGAGCGCCGTCGAGAATTCCCAGGGAGAATGCGGCGGTGGCGCGCACGTAGGGCGAAGTGTCGGCGAGGAGAGGGGCGAGAAGGCGGGAGGTGTCCGGCGAGCCGATACGGCCGAGGGCGAGGGCCGCGCGGGCCCGCACCCGGCCGTCCATATCCTGCAGCAGAAGGTCGAGCTCGCCGTCGCCTCCGGAACGCTGGTCCTCGAGCTTCATCGCTCTCGCGAGCTTCTCTTCGGTAGAGGGCGGCTCGGCGACGGGAGCCTTGGGCTCGGGACATCCGGCGAGGACGAGCGCCGAGAGCGCGCCCGTGAAAACGCGGAAGGCAACCCGCATGGACTACAGCTTCAGGACGCGCCGGGACACGAGGTGCTTCTCCACCCGATCCATCCGCACCTCGTAGCCGATCCCCGGCCCGTCGGGGACGGCGATGGTGCCGTCCTTCCGCACCTGCACGGTGGGCTCGATAATCTCCTCCACGAAGTAACGCTTGCTGTCGGCGACGTCGCCGGGAAGGGTGAAATTCTCGAGCGTCGAAAGGTGCACGTTGTGGGCCCGTCCGACGCCGCTCTCGAGCATGCCGCCGCACCAGACGGGAACGCCTTGCTCCGCCGCGAGCGTCTGGATGTTCCGGGCGGCCGAGAGTCCGCCCACACGGCCGGCCTTGATATTGATGATGCGGGTCGCACCCATCTCGATGGCCTTGCGCGCGTCCTCGACGGAATGAATCGATTCGTCGAGGCAGATCGGGGTCTTGATCTGCTTCTGGAGCTTGGCGTGATCCCACATGTCCTCGTAATGCAGGGGCTGCTCGATCATCATCAAGTCGAACGCGTCCATCTTCTGGAACAGGGGAACGTCTTTGAGGCTGTAGGCGCTGTTGGCATCCACCATCAATGGGGTATCGGGAAAGCGCTCTCGCACCCGGCGAACCACGTCGACGTCCCAGCCGGGCTTGATCTTCATCTTGATCCGCCGGTATCCGTCCGCGAGCTCCTGCTCGATCTTGGCGAGGAGATCGTCGACGCTATCCTGGATTCCGATGGAGACCCCCGAGGCGATCTCCCGCCGAGTCCCCCCGAGTGCTTTCGACAGGGACTCTCCCCGCGTGCGGGCGTAGGCCTCCCAGAGACCCATCTCCACTGCGGCCTTCGCCATGTTGTGGCCGCGGATGTTTCGCATCGACGGGAGGAAGTCGTCGGGATGCGCGTACTCGGTGCGGAGCGCCACCGGTGCTACGAAGTCCTCGAGGACGTGGAGGGCGGTCTTCACCGTCTCGTACGAATAGCTCGGCCCTTCGTCGGCGACGCACTCGCTGATTCCGACGACGCCGTCCACCCGGACGCGAAGGAGGAGAAACCGCTGGTAGGTGACGCGAGAGAAACTGGTCTCGAAGAAGTGTTTGAGGTCGAGCTTTACCTCGAGGATCTCGATGGATTCAATCTTCATGGACGGCAGGTTCCTCGCGGAATACTAGCAGATTCCCCCGAGCGCAGGGCGAGCGCAGCGAGTCCCGGAGTGAGAAGCGCTGGGGGTGGGGCCCCAGCGCACTGACGAAGAGGCCGAGCCGCTCGAAGCTACCAGGGGAGAAATTTGCCGATGGCCTCGATCTTCGAGAGGTCCACGTAGATGACGGTCACCATGAGCAGGAGCAGCATGACGAAGCCCACCTGGAGGATGCGCTCTTTCATCTGCAGGCTGAAGTCGCGGCCCGAGAGCCCCTCGAGGGCGATGATCGCCATGTGGCCTCCGTCGAGGAGCGGAATGGGCAGGAGGTTCAGGATCCCGAGGTTGAGGCTGAGAAAGGCCATGAACGTCAGGAGATCCTTGAAACCGCGCCGAGCGGTTTCCCCCGAGGCCTGGGCGATTCCGATGGGCCCCGACATCTGGCGCACCGAGGCTCGGCCGGTGACCAGCTTCCCGAGAACCACCAGCGTCAAGCGCGTGAACCGAACGGTCTCTTTCATCGCCGCCCCGAACGCGAGAAAAGGATTGCTGTAGCGTTCGACGACGGTGGGCGCGGGATTGAACTCGATTCCGATGAGCCATCGCCCCCGATCCTGACGGGGCTTCAGGGCGAACGCGAGCCGCTCCTGTCCTCGCAGAACCTCGATCTTGACCTCGCCCCCCGCGCTCGACTCGATGGCATCGATGAGCTCGGCGAAGTGGAAAATCGGCTTTTCCCCCACCTTGGTGATCAAATCCCCGACCCGGATGCCCGCCTGCTCCGCGGGAAAACCGGGAGTCAATCGGCTCACTTGAGGCTGCACCGCCGGATAGAAGCCGGCGACGCCCGCCCCGTCTTCGTCTCGGGCCGCGACCTCGAGCTCGGTCTCGACGCGTTCGCCGTTGCGGAGGACATCGACCGAGAGCTTCTCGTTCGCGCTCACCACCACGTGGTCGAAGACCTCGCTCCAGGTCGCAGTCGGAGTCTCTTCGATCTCGACGATGCGATCGCCGGGGGCGAGCCCCGCCCGTCCGGCGGGTGAGTCCTGGGCGACGTAGCGGATTACCGGCGGGTCTTCGAGGCCCGCGGGCCTCTCGAGACCCACCATGAACAACAGAGTGAGGATGACGATCGCGAGCGCCAGGTTCGCGACCGGCCCGGCGAACAGGATCGCGAGCCGTTCCCACTTCGAGCGGCTCAAGAACTCTCCCGGATCCCCGGTAGACTCGGTGGGATTGTCTCCCGCCATCTTTACGTAGCCCCCGAGGGGAAGGAGGCCTACCACGTACTCCGTGTCCCCCCACTTGCGTCCCAAGAGCTTCGGCGGAAAGCCGAGCGAGAACGTCTTGACTCGCACTCCCACCCACTTCGCGGTGAGAAAGTGTCCCGACTCGTGGAAGAAGACGAGGACCCCGAGGACGAATACGAAGGCCAGCAGCGTAGTCATGGTGTTCCCGAAGCCCTCACCCGCCGACCAGAGGCGTCGTCCGCGAGACGAGGCGCTCCGCCTCCTCTCGCGCGCGGCGATCCGCCTCGAGCACCGTCTCCAGATCGCTCGCCGGCCCCGTATCGAGGCGCGACAGTGTTTCCGCGAGGATCTCCGGTATCGAGAGGAAACCGATGCGGTCCTGAAGGAACGCGTCTACCGCCACCTCGTTCGCGGCGTTGAGCGTCGAAGGCGCGGTCCCGCCCATGGCGAGCGCGCGATAGGCGAGCCCGATGCAAGGAAACCGCTCGAAGTCCGGTGGATGAAAATCGAGGGTCAGAGCGGCGTCCAGGTCGAGCGGCGGGAGGTCGGATTCGACGCGCTCGGGATAGGTGAGGGCGTACTGGATGGGGAGCCTCATATCGGTTACGCCGAGCTGTGCGACGAACGACCCGTCCTCGAACTCGACCATGGAGTGGATCGTGGACTGGGGATGGACCACCACCCGTATCCGCTCGGGGCTCACGCCGAAGAGCCAGTGGGCCTCGATGATCTCGAGGCCTTTGTTCATCATCGTCGCCGAATCGATGCTGATCTTTCGCCCCATGTTCCAGGTCGGGTGCTTGAGGGCCTCGGACTTCGTGGCCCGGCGCATTTCATCGAGAGTCGATTTCCGGAACGGTCCTCCCGAGGCGGTGAGCCAGATCCGCTTGACCGGGTGACTGCGGCCGTCGAGGCACTGGTGCAGGGCGTTGTGCTCGCTGTCGACGGGAAGGAGCGTCCCCCCTGAAGTCTCGACCGCCCTGGTCATGAGCTCTCCCGCCATGACCAGGGTCTCCTTGTTCGCGAGTCCCACCGTCTTTCCCGCCGCGATCGCCCGAAGGGTCGGCACGAGCCCCACCGCGCCCACGGTCGCGGACATGACGAAGTCGCACTCGGCGTGGGTCGCGACCTCGACCATGCCCTCGATGCCCCGGAGGACGCGAACTGCGGGGAACTCGGAGCGCACTCGCGCGGCGTCCTCGTCGGAGGCGGCGGCGGAGAGACTGACCACCTCGGGGCGATGCCGCGCGATCTGCTCGAGCAGCCGATCGGTCTGTCGTCCGGCGGCGAGCCCCACCACGCGGAACCGCTCGGGAAACCGCTCGACGACCTTCAGAGTGTTGGTTCCGATCGACCCGGTAGAACCGAGAATGGAAACGCCTCTGGAACCCATGTCGTGAGCCTTTCTCATTGTAGCCAAAGGCCCGGGACTTCCAAAGAGACATCCAAGAGTGCTCGCCTCGCTCCCCTCGCTCTTCGCTCGGCTCGCTCCCCTCGCTCCATCATCACTGCCGCGGGGCCCCACCCCCGCGGCTCGCCGCTCCGCGCTTTGCGCTGCGCTCTGGCTGATGGCTCCGCTCGGCGAGGACGGCCGGATTCCCGCGGCCCTGCGCCGAGGCAGCGGCCGCTTCCTCCCGGCCCGGCTCGCTCCGCTCGCGCAGGCTGACCGCTGTTGGATCAGCCTGCCTAGAGCTCGACCCACTTCACGTAGAGGAAAAGGAAGGGTGCTGCGAACAGCAGGCTATCGATCCGGTCGAGTACACCGCCGTGGCCGGGGAGGAGCGAGGACGTGTCCTTGATGCCGGCGGAGCGTTTCAAGAGGGACTCGAAGAGATCTCCAACGACGCCCAGGAGCGCCATGGAGAGACCGAGACCGACGGCGGTAGCGAGAGCGAGATCGGTAAGCGCCGTTTGGCGAAGAAAGACTGCCGTCGCCACCGAGAATCCGATGCCGCCCACGAGCCCCTCGACCGTCTTCTTCGGGCTGAGGACAGGTGCGAGAGGGGTCTTTCCGAACGCTCGACCGACGATGTAGGCGCCCGCGTCCCCCACCATCACCACCGCGAGCAGGAAGACGAGCCGAAGCCGCCCGAGATCCTCGGGCGGCATCATCCGAAGCCCAACGACCGTCCCGAGAAGCGCTCCTCCGTAGAGGACCGCGAACACCGTCGCCGCCACCGCGCCCAGCGTTTCTCGACCCGGCTCTCGAGTGAGAACCGCGGTAAACCCGACGGCGAGGAGGATCGCGAGCCCCGTCTCCTGGAATCCGGGAAAGCCTGGATAGAATGCGGTCACCGAAAGGGCCGCCAGCGGATAGCCCACTCCGAGAAGCTTCCATCCGACCTTCGAGGCCAATCGAGAGAGCTCCCAGAAACCGGTGAGCGCGAACACCATCGCCAGAGCCAGAAAGAGCCAGGCGGGGCCTTTCAGGATGACGAGGAGGAGCAGCGGGACGGCGATGAGCGCCGTCAGAATCCGAGACATGCTGACCCCGATCTCTTCCAAGGCGAATCCCGGAGCTCAATCCCGGAATTAGAACGCAAAAACGCAAAGACGCAACGACGCAAAGAACAAAGGACCGAAAGGGAGAATTCTTCTTTGCGCCTTTGCGCCTTTGCGCCTTTGCGTTTTTTTCTTGGTTCGGGGTTCAAGCCTGAGGACACGTGCCGTTTGGACGCTGAGCCTACGCCGTGCTTCGGGTGGGAGCGGCCGCAATCCCTCCGTAACGGCGCTCGCGCTTCTGGAAGTCGATGATTGCTTCGAAGAGATCCCGTTTCCGGAAATCGGGCCACAACGTTTCCGTCACCCAGATCTCGGCGTAGGCGATTTGCCAAAGGAGAAAGTTCGAGATTCGGAGCTCGCCGCTCGTTCGGATCAGGAGGTCCGGGTCCGCCACCCCGGCGGTATAAAGATGTCGCGAGAAGGCCGCCTCGTCGATTTCCGGCGCTTCGCCCGAAGCCAGGGCCTCGGCTACGATCGCTCGGCAGGCATCGACGATCTCCGCCCGCCCGCCGTAGTTGAGGGCGATATTGAACAGAAGCCCGCGATTGCCTCGGGTGCGCTCCATGGACGATTCGAGCTCCGACACGACCTCCGGGGGAAGCTCGTGGATTCGACCCAGCACCTGGAAGCGGATGTCGTTGCGGATGAGGGTCGAGAGCTCCAGACGAAGGTACTGCTTCAGGAGCTTCATCAGAACGTCGATCTCGCTCTTGGGCCGCTTCCAATTCTCGACGGAGAACGCGTAGAGAGTGAGAACCGGAAGGTCGAGGCGGGCGCAAGTCTCGACCGCCTCGCGCACCGAGGCGATTCCCGCGCGGTGCCCCTCGACTCGCGGAAGCCCGCGCTTTTCCGCCCAGCGGCCGTTTCCGTCCATGATGACCGCGACGTGCCGCGGAAGCCGGTCGAGCTCGATCTGTTCGAAGAGCTCCCGCTCGATCGAGCCCTCACGGGTGACTTCGAGGATGTCCTGTCGGCTCATGCGCTACAAAGTTGTACTGTACCATACCGTTCGCGCGCATCCCATGCTATCGTCCCCAAGGTGAGTCGCTTCGTGAGCGGTCTCGCCCTGTTCTTTCTCCTTCCGCTCGCCCCCTCCTCCGGACGCTTCCTCGAGGACGAGGTCCACTTCTTGATCTCGTCTCGCGAGCGCGCGGAGCTCGTCGAGCTCACCCGCGAGGAAGAGCGCGAACGCTTCATCGAGCTCTTCTGGGCGCGCCGCGATCCCAGCCCCGGGACTCTCGGGAACGAAGCCCGGGAGGCCCACGAGCGGCGGCTTTCGGAATCCGACCTCCTCTTCTCGACCGGCGCCCTCCGCGGGCGTCATACCGAGCGGGGCCGCATCCATCAGCTTCTCGGTCCTCCCCGATTCCGCGAGAGCTTCGATAGGTCTCCCCTCGTTCCCCTGGAGCTCTGGCACTACACGGGGGTCGTGAGTCCATTCCTTCCCGAGTCCTTCTATCTCGTCTTCTTCCGGCCTCCGGGTGATTCCGGGTATCACCTCTATCGGCCTGCGATCGATGGAATCGGGGCGCTCCTCCAGGACGGCCAGCCCGCTCGCCACCTCCTCGAGCCCGGCGTTTCCGAGATCGCGCGCGTCGATCGCGAGCTCGCGGCTGCGATCGAAAGCCTCGCTCCCGGCGGAGAGTCCGCGGCCGTCCAGTGGCTCGCGTCTCTCGATGCCCTTCCCGATCTCCTCGATCGGAATCGACGCGAGACGGCCTCGGTCCGGTCCGAAGCGAGCTTCCGAAAGATGCCGGCTCAGCTCGAAGCGGTCCTCTTGTACGACGACGCGGAGGTTCCGGAGATCCACTACGCGCTGGAGCTCGCTCCCGAGGTGACGAAATCTCTCCTCGCGAGCCCTCGACAGCGATTCACGCTCCAGGGGACGGTCCTCGGAGACGCGGGAGAGCTCGATCGGTGGGAGGACATGCTCGCGCTCGAGGTCGAGCCCGGGACCCTGAGCTTTCAGGGCCGCCGCCTGGCGTCGCCTCGGGCCGGACGGATCGAGGTCGCCCTCGTGGACGAGCGAGGGGAAACGGCCTTCGCCTCCGCGGATGTCCGTCGGCTCTTTCTCGCTCATGGCGCGCGAGAGCTCGGCGGCGTCGACCCGGGTCTTCCGTTTCGAGTCGGAGACCGACTGTTGAGCCCGGTCGCAGGCGCCGTCGTCTCGAGTCCCGGTGCGTTCGCCGTGGCGCAACTGGAGACGGTCGAGAGCGAGATCGTGTGGGAGATCTGGAAGGACGAGGCCCGGCTCTGGCACGCGCGAGGTCCATCGGCCGATTCTCGGGTTGCGAAGGATCTTCCACTCCCGAGCCTCGAAGATGGCTCCTATCGGCTGGTCCTTCGCACGTCGACTACGGTTTTCGAGAGGGGATTCGAGTGGCGCCCGGACTCGGGACAAATTCCTCGAACCCGCGTTATCGCTAGAGAGCGCCCCCCCCGAGAGGAGGTGGCCTATCGACGGGCACGAGCTTCCTCGTTCTCACGACGAGGCGATCGGGCGCGGGCCATCGAGGAGCTCGCGGTCGCGGCCCGGGTGGTTCCGGACGACGTCCGACTTCAGCTCGAGCTCGCGTCGTTCCGCTATGCCGTGCGAAGGTACGAGGAGGTCGTGGAGCAGCTCTACGCCGCGAGGGTCGCGTTCCCCGAAGAGATCGACGTCCTGGTGCTGCTGGCGGCCTCGCTCGAATCCCTCGGGCGGATCGAGGAGGCCGCGGTGATCTACGAAGAAGCTCTGATGCTTTCTCCGGAGAACGAGGAGCTGAAGGTCTTTCGCGATCGCGTCCGCGCGATGCTTTCGCATCTGGAGCTGCGTCGGGATCGCTGACACGACCGGCGAGACCGCGAAATCTTTCTCGCACAAGCAATTGCCAGCAGTTCTCGCCTCCGGAGCTCGAACCGCAAGTCGGTTTCGCTTACAACGCGGAAGAGCAGCTTCGCCAGAGACTCCGCAGAAGGTCTTGCAATTCATGGGAATTACCGAAAGCGAGGCGCCTGGCACAGGGGTTGCACACTGAGGGATCGCGCGATTGGATCGACAGGAGGAATCGAAAGCGTCGGACTGGTGCCGGTCTGATTTCGGTCTCGCGCGTGACAGAGACTGCCGCCGGCTCTACTCCACGCCTTCGTGGCCTCCACTTCCGCTCCCTAAGTAAAGGGAGCCAGAACAAGCGCAGAGATTCTTCGGCCGGGACCAACCGGAGCACTCGGCCCCCTCGGAAGCCCCTCTCCTCTCCGGAGGAGAGGGGCCCCAACTCCTCGATGTTATACTGTGGGCCGTAATGTGTAGTTGGTTTCTTGTTCTTGACGATGAGCATCTTCGCTTTTGCCAACGCAAGGTCTACACCTTACCCCGTTGAATATCGACACGGGTGAATCTCGCGCAAGGAGGTAGATCGGCATGGCCAAAGGAACGGTCAAGTGGTTCAACGACTCCAAGGGCTACGGTTTCATCCAGAGTGAAGACGGCCGTGACGTGTTCGTTCACTTCTCCGGGATCGCTGGCAGTGGATTCCGTTCGCTCCGGGAGGGGCAGCAGGTGGAATTCGAAGTCACCCAGGGTCCGAAGGGCGATCAGGCGTCGAACGTAAAGGCGCTGTAGAGCCCAAGCTCGCTAACTGAGGCCCTGCTGGCTCGGGCCGCCGGCAGGGCTTTCGTGTGAGCAGGGTGCTGAACAATTCATGCGCACCCTGAGCGAGCACTCTCTAAGACGCCGCGCTCACCCTCCTCCCCTCCAGGCGCTCGCGCAGGAACCTTCCAGTGTCGGACCGGCGGTGACGGGCGAGAGCCGAAGGCGGGCCCCAGTAGACCAGCTTGCCGCCGCGGTCGCCGCCCTCGGGTCCGAGATCGATGACGCAGTCCGCTTCGGCGACGACGTCGAGGTTGTGCTCGATCACCACCACCGTCGCCCCCGAGTCCACGAGCTCATGGAGCACCCGCACGAGCTTTTCGATGTCGCCGAGATGAAGTCCAGTCGTGGGCTCGTCGAGCACGTAGAGCGTCCCCTCGCGCGACGGTTTCGAGAGCTCGTAGGCGAGCTTGATGCGCTGCGCCTCGCCTCCGGAGAGGGTGTTCGAGGGCTGACCCAAGGTGAGGTAGCCGAGGCCGATCCCGTTGAGAAGCGACAGCGGTCGATGGATCGACGGGATCGGCCGGAAGAGCTCCTCCGCTTCGGCGAGCGTCATCGACAGCACTTCGTGGATGTTCTTCCCCCGGAAGGTCGAAGAAAGCGTCTCCTCGTTGAAACGCTGGCCGCGACAGCTCTCGCAGCGCACGTAGACGTTCGGGAGGAAGCTCATCTCCATCTTGATCGTGCCTTGTCCCGCGCAAGCCTCGCAGCGTCCGCCGCTCACGTTGAAGGAGAAGCGCCCCGGGGTATAGCCCTTCATCCTCGATTCCGCGGTCGAAGCGAAAAGCCGCCGGATCTCGTCGAAGAATCCGACGTAGGAGGCGGGGATGGAGCGCGGCGTCTTTCCGATCGGGGTCTGATCGACTTCGAGGACGCGCGAAAGAAGCTCGATACCCGAGATCCCGTCGTGCTCACCGGGAAGGGCGCTCCCGCCGAGCGCCCGGTACACTCCCCGGTAGAGCACGTCGCGCACCAGAGTGCTCTTGCCCGACCCGGAAACGCCGGTGACCACGGTGAGCCGCGCCAGGGGGAACCGCACGTCGAGGTTCTTGAGGTTGTTCTCTTTCGCTCCCTTCACCTCGAGAAAATCGGCGCCGAGTAGCGGGCGCGGCTTCCGCAGGCTCGCTCTCGGCCGGGTCAGATGTCGGCCGGTGACCGAATCGGGGTTCTGCAGGATCTGGTCCGGAGCTCCCTGCGCCACGATCCGCCCGCCCTCGCTCCCTCCGCCCGGGCCGAGATCGATCACGTGATCCGCGCTCCGGATCGTTTCTTCGTCGTGCTCGACGACCAGGACCGAGTTGCCGGCGCCTCTGAGCTCGCGAAGTGTCGCAAGGAGAAGTCCATGGTCCCTGGGGTGGAGACCGATGGTGGGCTCGTCGAGAACGTAGCAGACTCCTCTCAAATGCGATCCGAGCTGGGCCGCGAGCCGAACCCGCTGCGCTTCGCCTCCCGAGAGAGTCGTCGCCGGACGGGAAAGCTGCAGGTAGGAGAGCCCCACTTTCAGAAGTTGTCCCAGTCGCGACTCGAGCTCTTTCAAGATGGGCGTCGCCACCGCCTCGATCCGGGCGCTCGCCGAGAGCTCGGATTGCCGGAACCGGGCGAGAAACGAAAGAGCCTCCCCAGGGGTGAGATCGACCACATGATGGATTCCAAGGCCGCCGAGCAAGACCGCGCGGGCGAGATCTCGAAGCCGGGCGCCGCCGCACGAGGGGCAGTCTTTCTCCGACCGGAACTGAAAGAGAAAGTCTCTGATCTCGCCGTGGGAATCCCGGTAGAGCGGCTCGAGCCAGGACGCGAGTTGCGAGACCAGAGCGCTCCTCTTGACTTCGGCGATACGGCGCCACGGCCGTTTCGGATCGATGCCGAGCTCGGGTAGGAGACGGCGGAGGCGCGTTCCCAGGAGCCCGGGGAGCGGTTTCGGTGATTTCGCGAAGACGGAGAGCGCGCCATCCGCCAGGCTGCGCTCGGGGTCGGGAACGAGGAGCTCCACGTCGAAGGCCTCCTTCGATCCCATGCCTTCGCAATCGGGGCAGGCGCCGTACGTGCTGTTGAAGGAGAAAAGACGCGGGTCCGGCTCCTCGTAGCTCCGCTCGCACCGCGGGCAGGCGCGGCTCTTGCTGTAATACGCGCTCTTCTCGCCGGTCTTTGCCCTTCCGCCTCCGCCCTCCGGGCTTCGGCGAGACCTCGCGGGAGCGCTTCGCGCGAAGGCGGGTCGGGCTTCGGCCGGGCTCGCCCTAGCTTCGCGGAGGCGGCCCGCCACGACGAGGAGGGCTCCATCTCCGAGCGCGAGAGCCCGCTTCAGGACTTCGCGCGGGATCGGTCCGCGCCGGAGATCGACTTCCGCGACGAGAGCCTCGATGTCGTGCTCCACGTACCGCCGGAGCGGACGCGCCTTCTCGGTCGCGACGAGCCTCCCGTCGATGAGGAGCTTCGTGAATCCTCTCTTGCGCGCGCGCTCCAGGACCTCGCGATGGGCCCCCTTTCGCGCCCGGACCCAGGGCGCGAAGAGCGACACGCGGGAGCCCGCGAACCGGGACTCGATCTCCGCGAGGATCTGGTCCTCCGTCTTAGGCGCGATCGGGAGGCGGCAATCGACGCAGTGGGGGACGCCGAGCTTGGCGAAGAGGAGGCGGAGGTAGTGGTAGATCTCGGTCACGGTCGCGACCGTCGACTTGCTGCCGCCGCTCGTGAGCCGCTGTTCGATGGCGATCGTGGGCGGCATCCCCGACACCAGATCCACTTCGGGCTTGTCGAGGACCTGGATGTACTGCCGCGCGAACGCCGAGAGACTCTCGAGAAATCGCCTCTGCCCCTCGGCGAAGACGATGTCGAAGGCCAGGCTCGATTTCCCCGAGCCGGAGAGGCCGGTCAGGACCACGATGCGGTCGCGAGGGATGTCCACGTCCACCCGCTTCAAGTTGTGCTGGCGAGCGCCGCGAATGCGGATGGTCTTCTCTCCCGGGGGAGCCGCAGGAAGCGGAGAGGCTTCGATGGCGGGCGGCTCCATCCTCAAGTAGGGCCCGAGAAATCGCCCGGTGTGCGAGCGCTTCTCTCTCGCGATCTCCTCGGGAGGGCCGCAAGCGACGACCCTTCCACCCGCGTCGCCGCCCTCGGGGCCCAGGTCGACGATCCAGTCGGCGCTCTTGATTACGTCGAGGTTGTGCTCGATGACCAGTATCGAAGCGCCCTTGTCGAGCAGTCGAGAGAAGGCCTCGAGGAGCACGCGGATGTCCTCGAAGTGAAGCCCGGTGGTCGGCTCGTCGAAGAGCAGCAGCACCCCTCGATAGTCGGAGCGCGACATCTCGGAGGCGAGCTTCAATCGCTGCGCTTCGCCTCCCGAGAGAGTCGAGAGCGGCTGGCCCAACCGCAGGTAGGAGAGACCCACCTCGGAGAGCGTCTCGAGGGGCGCCACTATCTTCGTCCGGCCGGAGAAGAACGAGAGCGCCTCGGAAACGGTCAGAGAAAGCACGTCCTGGATGGACTTTCCTCGATAGCGGACGCCGAGAACGTCCTTGGTGAACCTCGCGCCCTCGCAGGCCTCGCAGGTCACGTAGACGTCGGAGAGAAACTGCATCTCGATCTTCTCGAATCCCTCTCCCGCGCACCGCGGGCAGCGGCCGCGGTCCAGGTTGAAGCTGAAGCTCGAAGCAAAGAGCCCCCGCCGCTTCGCCTCCGGAGTGGCGGCGAAGAGGCGACGGATGTCGTCGTAGACCTTCAGATAGGTGACGGCGTTGGCCCGCGGAGTCCGTCCGATGGGCGATTGATCGACGAGGACCACGTCGCTCACGAGGTCGAGCCCCGAGACCGACGCGTACGCGGAGCCGCCTTCCCCGCTCTCGCCTCGCGTGCGACGAAACGCTCGGTAGAGGACGCTCTCGACGAGCGTGCTCTTCCCCGACCCGGAGACTCCCGTCACTGCCGTGAGCACTCCCAGGGGGATGTCGACGTCGACCGACTTCAAGTTGTTCTCGCGCGCCCCTCGAATGGCGATGGCGCGGCCGGGCTCGGGCCGCCGCCTCGACGCCGGAAGTGGGATCGATCGCTCTCCTCGAAGGTACTCGCCGGTGAGCGACGTCCCTCGTCTCGCGAGCTCCGACGTGGGTCCGAAGAAGACGATCTCGCCTCCGCGCTCGCCCGCCCCCGGTCCGAGGTCGAGGACCTGGTCGCAGCGCCGGATGACTTCGGAATCGTGCTCGACCACCACGATGGTGTTGTCGGAATCGCGGAGCTTCTTCAGGACATCCATCAGCCTCGCGGTGTCCCGCGGGTGAAGTCCGATGGAGGGCTCGTCGAGGACGTAGAGTGCTCCCACCAGCGAGGAGCCGAGGGCGGTCGTGAGGTCGACTCTCTGGACCTCGCCTCCCGAGAGCGTCCGCGACTGCCGGTCGAGCGTGAGATAGGAAAGGCCGACGCGCTCGAGATAGTCGAGGCGGTTCGCGATCTCGTCGGCAAGCATCGCCGCGAGAGGATTGTCTTTCGGCCGGGGGAAACCGCGGAAGAGCTCGAGCGCGCGGGAGACGTCGAGGGCGTAGATCTCGGCCACGGTCCTGCCGGCGATCCGGTAGAAAAGGCTGTCCTTCGAGAAACGGGTGCCGCGGCAGTCTTCACATTCGTGGTAGCTTCGGTACTTCGAGAGCAAGACCCGGACATGCATCTTGTAGGTCCGGCTCTCGAGCCATTGGAAGAAGCCCTTGATTCCGTAGAATCCCTCGTCTCCCTCGAAGATCCGCTTGCGGTCTGTCGGGCTCAGCTCCTTCCACGGCCGATCGAGCGGGATCCGGCGGCGGCGGGAGAATGCCTTCAGGTCGTCCTGTGCCTCGCGGTAGCTCGGCGTCGTCCA
>Ga0326597_10003558_pt1 | contig 22373 bp, 10 predicted proteins | sample RVTome_12_FD_203789 | JGI IMG/M metagenome (GOLD analysis project Ga0326597, IMG submission 203789) | Soil microbial communities from uranium-contaminated site in the Upper Colorado River Basin, Wyoming, United States - RVT100D185 | ecosystem: Environmental > Terrestrial > Soil > Contaminated >...
GGAGTCAGAAGCTACGCTCGCCGGAGCCTGCTCGGCGCGGAACAGGAAGCCTGTGCTGATGAGGATTCCTCGCAGCGCCAATCCGACTCCCGCTTCAAATCCTCCTTTACTTTTTCCGTCTCTGTACAGGGCGAGCAGCGGCTGGGTGTCTCTCTCCGTGACAGGCCGGCGATACGCGCGCCGCGCCAGCGTCGCCAGGATCTGCGTTGCGCAGGAATCCTCTTCCCCTGAGCTGGCAGGCTGACACACGAAAATCTTGCGGCGGCTGGGCGTGTCCCCCGGCCCCATCGCGTTGTAAGGTCCGATGACCGTGACGCCCCCCACTCCTTCGAAGAATGCCTTGTTCCGGCCCTTTACGATCACACCTTCCGCTTTCACCGTGTCCTTCAGGAAGGTGACCCCAATCAGATGCGTGCCCGCCTTGGCCGTAAAACGGACTTCCAATTCCGCGTCCGCCGTGCGCTCGTATTGATCCAGCAGATCCTCGTATTGTGCTTTCCCTTTGAGCTTCTCCGACCCGCCGAAGGTAAACAGCTTGAGCCGCTCTCCATCCATGCGGACATCGATCTGGTGCTCCTCGGCAAGACCGAGAATCCCCTCGAGTTTGCCTCTTTGCAAAGTAACCTGGATGACGTATTCGCCGTCGAGAGGAAAATAATGCTCCACCGCAATCCCGCCGCGCGAGCCGAATGGGAGGTCATCGCTCAAGCGCTCCTCCTGCACCAGGCCCTTCGGGACTGTGTGCGTTTCTACAATCGGAGTGGCAACCGGCTCGCCGATCGCAAGACGGCTGATTTTTCCCGCCGCCGACAGGTATCGCTCCAGCAGCATGGGGGATACGGTGAGCGCGTCTCCGTTATTGTCAAACCCGGAGCCGGAATCGTCGCCTGGAAGCAGCGCGGCGCCGTCAATCTCGAGCGACAGCAGGTCGCGGACCGCATTCGCGTATTCGGTGCGATTGAGGCGATGAACGGCGGGCCTCCCCGGATTGGGATTCGCGGCGGCGGCCTGATCGATCGCCGTTTCCAGGTACGTGGCGAACGAATCGTAGGTGCTCTCATCCGGACGCGGCATGCCGGCGGGAGGCATCGCGCGTGTCCGCAGCTTCCGGATCACCTTTTCCCACACCGGGGCGCCTGCGCTCGGATGTTCGACGTCCGCCTGGTCCAACAAAAGGCCTGCCGTGCGCAGCCTTTCGTTATGGCACGTAACACAGTAGCGATTGAGCAATGCGCGGTTGGGCGAAGGAGGCGCGGCTTGGCTCACCGCTTGGCTTCCGGCAGCCTGGAGCCATCCGGCCCCTGCCAGTGCAATTCCCATCCAGACGATCACCCTATTGAACATTGGCAACTGCACCCTCCTTCTGTCACGGCCAACGGAGCCTGAGGCCGAATGCATCACGAAATGGAAAGATAAAAGACCACCAAGCGCCTTGCTCGCTGCGCAACTTTCTATCTTCTGTCTAACTTCTCCCCAGGCCGACAAGTCACCCTAGTTCTATGACGATACTAAGGATAGCAGAGATGGTCGGCGTGTCAATTGAGAAATACGAGACCGGTTCCCGAGGAAGTGCCCGCAATGCAGGCATCGTCACCAATTGCCGGAGCCAGCGGTATCGTGACCTTCGCGCCATCCGCGCTTGAGGGAAAGGGAACATTTGGCGTATGCTTTGGACCGGATGGAATCCCGGAGGATTCCGTCTTGTTCAGAACAAGGCGGGGAGAAGCGGAATGATTGCATTGCCGGGCCGTGGGTTGCTGCTTGCGCTCACATTGTTGACCGCGGAAGCTTGCTTTCCTTTGGTCGATCTGAACGCGCAAGAACGCGAACCTGCCGTGCCGCAGGATGAGGACAACCCGTCGGAAAGTTCTCCGAGAGCCAAAGCCAGTCTGATCGATGAAAGTCTGCTGACCGGGCTGCCTCTCAACGGCCGCAGCTACACCCAGCTCGTCACGCTGGACGCCGGGGTGTCCGACTCTTCCTCGGCGTCCGCATCCCGAGGAGTGAGCGGAGGGAGCCTGACCTTTTCCGGGAGCCGCTCCTCTTCCAACACCTTCCTGTTGGATGGAACAAACATCATGGATTCGCAGAACCGTCCTCCGCGCAGCGCGGCGGGGGTGCAGCTGGGATCGGACTCCGTCTTGCAGGTCCAGATTTTCAGCGCCAGTTACGGCGCGGAATACGGACGGAACAACGGCGGCGTCATGAACTCCATTTCGCGCTCCGGGTCCAATGAATTGCACGGAACGTTTTTCGAGTATTTTCGCAACAGCAAGCTCGATGCCCCCAACTATTTCGACCGGGATTTGCTCCAGCCCGGTTTTCGGACCGCCCCTCCTCCGTTCAAGCGCAACCAGTTTGGTTTCACCCTGAGCGGGCCGATCCGGAAAGACAAGACCTATTTTATGGGAAGCTTCGAGGCGATGCGCGACCGCCTGAGCGAAACCAAGATCGATACCTTTGTGGATGCGGAGGCCCGGCGGGGGATCATTACGGACGCTGCGGGACAACCGGCTCGAAGCGTGGTTGTGAATCCCAGCGTGAAACCCTATCTGGATCTGATGCCGGTCCCCAACTCGACCCGGATCGGGGGTGGATTAGCCCAGAATTCTTCCCAGCAGTTCTTGCCCACCGATGAAAACTTTTTCACGGTTCGCATCGACCATCAACTCTCCGACCGGGACAGCCTGTTTGCCCGCTATAGCTACGATGACGCCTCCACTCGCCAGGCGGGTGACACCTTTGCCTTTGCCAGAGGAATCCAGAGCCGCCAGCAATACCTCACGCTGGTCGGCAGCCGCATCTTCAGACCGAGCGTGCTGGGCTCTTCGCGTCTCGGCTATACGCGGCCCGTTGATTTCCAGGATAGCGTCACTTCTATCGAAATTCCCCGGTCTCTGTTCTTCGTTCCCGACGCCCCGCACTTCGGGCAGATCGACATCCCCGGAGCCTCTGCCTTCGGGCCGGTTTCCTTCATGCCCTCGGCGAACGTCACGAATACGTTCCAGTTTTCCGGAGACATCATCGCCCAGCGCGAAGGACATGGTCTGAAGTTTGGGTTTGAGGTTCACCGCTACCGCTGGGATATTTTCTCCAGTTCGAGCCAGGGCGGCGAGTGGGGTTTTAACAGCCTCGACAGCTTTCTCGAAGGGGGGCCGGAGGGAACCTCCCTCACCGTGGCCCTGCCGGGATCGAGCAACAGGAAAGCATACCGCCAGACCCTGGTGGGGATTTACGGGCAGGATGAAATCAGGATCCGAACCAACCTGCAGCTCAGCCTCGGACTCCGTTACGAGGTCAGCACGATTCTCCGCGACCGCTACGGAAGAGATTCGTTTTTGGCAGACCCGGTTCGGGATACCGAAGTGGTGGTAGGACCCGTCTTGAAAGACAATCCCTCGTTCGGAAATGTCTCTCCCCGCCTGGGCTTGGCATGGTCGCCGGGCGGGGGCAGAGATACGACCGTTAATGCCGGGTTCGGAATTTATTACGATCATCTGATGGCGTACCCCTTTGACATTCTGAAAAGCGGCTTGCCGTTCTATCAGATCGCCGTGCGCCCCAATTTCGATTCTTCCGCAACCTTCCCCGATGCCGTGCAGGCAGCCACAGAGGTAGGAACCCCGCTGCAAGCCCAGAACCTGGATTATCGGCACATGACAAGCCCCTCGATGTTGCGCTATAACCTGACCATCCAGCAGCGGCTGCCGCGAGAATCCAACGTCCAGCTCGCCTACGTCGGGGCCAGGGGCAATCACTTGCTGCGCAACTATGAGGCGAATCTCTTTCCTGTTCCGGCCGTGCTCCCCGACGGATCCCTGTTTTTCCCTCGCGACGCCGGCCCGGTGAATCCGGCCTTCCAGGGAGGAATCAACTTGTTGAGCAGCGACGCGCAATCCTTCTATAATGCGCTCCTGGTTTCGGCCGATACCCGGCCGAGCCAGGCGCTTTCGTTGCGCGCCACCTACACCTATAGCAAGTCCGTGGATGACGCCTCGAACTTCAACTTCCGCGGCACCCAGCAGTATGGCCTGCTCCGGACCTCGGACCGGGGCCTCTCCGATTTCGACATCCGGCACCGGGTGACAGCGAACTTCTTTTATACCCTTCCATCCGCAGGGGGCAATTACGGGCGATTCGTCCGCCTTCTCTCAGGGCTCCTGGGAAGCTGGCGAGTCGGAGGCATTTTCAGTTTCCGCAATGGAGTGCCTACAACTCCCCAAATCAACGTCCGCCGGTCCGGCTACTTGTTCGCGGCCAACCGGCCCAACCTGCTCCCGGGTCAGAATAACAACCCGACCCAGGGCGTCTCGACCGGCTGCAGCGCCGTCGAAGCCGGCCGAAACCTGGGAGGCCCGGACTTGTTTTTTGATCCCTGCGTCTTCGACGTTCCGGATGCCGGGACCCTCGGAAGCCTCGGACGGAACACCTTGATTGGAGCATCGCTTTTCAACCTGGACGTTTCGCTCCAGCGGGAATTTTCTCTGGGAAGCAATCGGCGGCTGCAGTTCCGGGCGGAATTTTTTAACCTGATGAACCATCCCAACTTCCGAACTCCCTCGTCCGACTCCATTCGCGTCTTTGCCGGCTCGGGTCGTTTCAATCCAACCGCGTGGCAGTATACCGGAACCGCCACGACCTCCCGTCAGACCCAGTTCGCCTTGCGCTTTTCCTTCTAGGCCCGCTCTCTACCACTTGGCGGCATGCTGCTTCGGATAGATGCTACGGGGATTCATTGGAGGTCCTGCGCGAATACGTCATGGAGGAGATCGGAGTCTAGTCCTTTGCTTCGAAGATTTTAGCTTGACACGCCTTATTCTCTCGCCTATCATATGAGGCCAGAAACAACAGGGGAGGCCGACTATGACGAGATTGCTCGTGGCCTGGATGGCGATTACCTTTGCAGGAGTCGGTTATCTGCCTGCAGCCGAGGCGCAATCAGCGAGCCCGGTTCCAAACGCCCCCTCACCATACCGCGCCGTTCTCAACCAATACTGTGTCACGTGTCACAACGAAAGACTGCGTACCGCAAATCTTTTGCTGGACCAGGCGAACGTCGAGAACCCGAGCCAAGGCGCGGAGGTGTGGGAAAAGGTCGTGCGGAAACTGCGCGCCGAAGCGATGCCTCCGGCCGGGATGCCGCGGCCGGATCCGGCCACGTATGATTCCTTCGCAACTTACCTGGAGACCGAGCTCGACCGCGCGGCTGCGGCCAATCCCAATCCCGGCCGCCCGCCGGCACACCGCCTCAACCGCGCCGAATACACCAGCGCGATTCGCGACCTGTTGGAACTCGAGATTGACGGCGAATCACTTCTTCCCGCCGACGATCCGGGCTATGGCTTCGACAACAATGGCGCCGTTCTGTCCGTATCGCCGATGCTGCTGGAGCGGTATCTCACTGCGGCGCGCAAGATCACTTCCCTCGCCATAGGCGATCTCTCCATCCGTCCCGCGTTTGAAACCTACCGTGTCCCCCGGCTCATGATGCAGGAGGACCGCATGAGCGATGACCTGCCGTTTGGCTCGCGCGGCGGAATCGCGGTGCGGCACCAGTTCCCGCTCGACGGCGAGTACGTCATCCAAATCCGCTTGCAACGGGACAAGGATGAGCGGATCGTCGGCCTCAACGAGACGCAGCAGCTCCACGTCCTGCTCGATGGCCAGCCCGTCAAGGTGTTCACCGTGGGCGGGGTCTACGGGCGCAAGCTGGGGAACGTGATGTATGAGCATACGGCGGAGGAAGCCCAACAACTTGAATACGAGCGCACGGCCGATGCGGCCCTCGAAGTCCGTTTTCCGGCGAAGGCGGGCGAGCGCCTTGTCGGTGTCACCTTCCGGAAGGAGACCGTAGAGCCGGAGGGCATGTTTGCGCCGCATCTCCCCGACTCGTCTTACCTCGGAAAAGGCGAGGACCCGACCTTGGCCAGTATCTCGATCGGCGGCCCGTACGACGCAACCGGCGTGGGCGAGACGCCCACCCGGGACAGGATTTTCGTCTGCCGCCCAACGAGCAAGAGCGAAGAAGAGCCCTGCGCCCGCGAGATTCTCTCCAAGCTGGCTCGCCGTGCCTATCGCCGGCCTGTCACCGAGGGAGACGTCAGAGCTCTGTTCACCCTGTATGATACCGGACAGAAAGACGGGGGCTTTGAGGCGGGAATTGCCATGGGGCTTCAAAAGATACTCGTTTCGCCGGAGTTTCTGTTCCGCCTCGAGCGCGATCCCGCGGACGCCCCGCCTGAAACCGCCTATCGCCTGAATGACCTCGAACTGGCTTCCCGGTTGTCGTTTTTCCTCTGGAGCAGCATCCCGGACGACGAACTGCTGGACGTGGCTGCCAACGGAAAGCTGCGGGATCCGGCCGTCCTCGAGCAGCAGGTCCGCCGGATGCTGGCGGATTCGCGCTCCCGGTCTTTGGTCGACAACTTTGCCGGCCAGTGGCTGTTCTTGCGCAATATGAACCTGGTCCAGCCCGATGTCGACACGTTCATCGAGTTTGACGAGAATCTGCGGGAGGGTTTTCAGGAGGAGACGGAGCGGTTCTTCCATAGCATGCTGCAGGAGGATCGCAGCGTCCTCGATTTGCTGACCGCGGACTATACGTTTGTGAACGAGCGGTTGGCCCGCCACTACGGAATCCCGAATATCTACGGCAGCCACTTCCGGCGGATCAGTCTGACCGATCCCGCGCGGAGAGGCTTGCTGGGGCACGGGAGCATTCTGACGGTGACGTCGTATGCGAACCGGACCTCTCCCACGATCCGGGGGAAATGGCTGCTCGAGAATATCCTGGGTGCTCCGCCCCCGCCGCCCCCGCCCAATGTTCCATCGCTGGCGGAGAACGGCGCGGGAGGGAAGGCTCTGTCGGTGCGCGAGCGGTTGGAGGTGCACCGGGCGAATCCCGTCTGCGCCAGTTGCCACGCGCGGATGGACCCCCTGGGCTTTGCGCTCGAAAACTTTGATGCGGTCGGCAAGTGGCGAACCGAAGACGCGGGCGCCACCATCGATTCGTCGGGATCGCTTCCGGACGGCACCGAATTTGAAGGTCCGGCGGATCTGCGGAAGATCTTGCTGCGCCGTCCCCGGGAATTTGTCACCACCGTCACCGAAAAGCTCCTCACCTACGGTTTGGGCCGGGGAGTCGAGTATTACGATCAGCCGGCGATCCGCAAGATCGTCCGGGAGGCCGCTCCCAGCGATCACCGCTGGTCGGCGCTTGTTGTCGGCATTGTGAACAGCACACCATTTCAGATGAGGAGGTCAACAGAGCCATGATGATTTTCAAAAAAGCGATCCCCCGGCGCACGTTCTTGAAGGGGGTCGGTGCAACTTTAGCGTTGCCGCTGCTCGACGGGATGGTTCCCGCCATGGCGGCGGTGGGCGGCAAGCAGAACACCCGCCTGTCATTCGTCTATATTCCGAACGGGATCATCATGGATCAGTGGACCCCCGCCACCGAAGGCGCCGCTTTCGAGATGACCCCGATTCTGGAGCCGCTTGCTCCCTATCGGGACCAGTTGCTGGTTCTGAGCGGGCTCGACTGCAAGAATGCCAACCCGCAGCCCGGCGAGGGCGGCGGGGACCATGAGCGCGGCAGCGGCGCGTTCCTGACCGGCGTGCACCCCAAGAAGACTGGAGGCGCCGACATCCAGGCTGCCATGTCCATTGACCAGGTCGCCGCCAATGAGCTCGGCAACCAGACCGAGCTGGCGTCGCTCGAACTGACCCTGGACTTCGCCGAGTTTGTCGGCGGTTGCGACCCTGGTTATAGCTGCGCCTACACCAACACCCTCTGCTGGCGGAGTCCCAATACGCCCATCCCCATGGAGAACAACCCGCGCGCGGTCTTCGAGCGCCTGTTCGGCTCCAGTGACACCACCGATCCGGCCGAGCGGCTCGCCCGCATCCGCAAGGATCGCAGCATCCTCGACGCCGTCAGCCAGGATGTGGCCCGCCTCGCGACGGGCCTCGGCCCGACCGATCGCCGCAAGCTCACCGAATATCTGGACGCCGTCCGCGACGTCGAGCGGCGCATTCAGAAGGCCGAGCAGCAGAGCTCCCAGGAGTTGCCGAGCTTGGTCCGCCCCGTGGGCATCCCGGCCACGTTTGAAGACCATATCAAGTTGATGTTCGATCTGCAGGTGCTGGCCTATCAGACCGACAAGACCCGGGTCATCACCTTCCTGCTGGCTCACGAGCAGAGCACCCGCGCCTACCCCGAGATTGGCATCCACGATCCGCACCACCCCTTGACGCACCACTCCGGCGACAAGGAGAAGATCGCCAAGGTGACCCAGATTCAGATGTATCACTCCAGGATGTTCTCCTACTTCCTGGAGAAGATGCGGGCCACCCCCGACGGCGATGGCAACCTCCTCGACCACACCATGATCGTCTACGGCGGCTCCATCAGCGATGCCAACGTCCACAAGCACGAGGACCTGCCCATCCTGCTGATCGGTGGCGGAGATGGCCGCATCCAGGGAGGGCGTCATGTGCGCTATCCCAAGGATACTCCGGTGGCGAACCTGTTCGTGTCCATGCTCGACAAGATGGGGTTGCAGAAGGAGAGCTTTGGCGACAGTACCGGAAGGCTGGATCATCTGGACGCCGCTTAGGAGCTTGTCGAAAGATTCACCGAAGCCGAAGAGCCTGCTGCCCGGGTGGGTTTGCATCCCAAGCAGGCTCTTCGCTTCGCTCGGAGTTGAGCGCACAATATCCAGGTTTTTCAAACAGACTCTTCGGATGCAGCCGGCCAAGAGTATCCAGGTCGTGAACTGAGTGGAGGATGGTTTCGTATGGAATCCAAAATCAGAGCCCAAGTCGGAGTATTGTTTAGCTTGGCAATTCTGCTGTCGGTTGCCGGCCTTGCCGCCCCTGTCAGCGATCTCGATATGCTGGAGGCGGTCAAGCGGGGAGACCAGGACGCCGTGCGCTCCCTTTTGCGCCAGGATGCCGATGTCAATGCAACCCAACCGGATGGCTCGACGGCGCTGGCCTGGGCGGTCCATCGCAATGACCTGGACATGGCGGATCTTCTCATCCACTCCGGGGCCAACCTTAATGTGGAAAATAACTTAGGGGTTACACCCCTCTCGCTGGCCTGCACCAACGGGAGCGCTCCCATGGTCCAGAAGCTGCTCGGCGCCGGGGCCAATCCGAACGCCGCCTTGCGGTCCGGGGAAACGCCGCTCATGACGTGCTCCCGCACGGGCAATGTGGATGCCGTGAAATCGCTCCTGGCCGGCGGTGCGGACCCGAATGCCAAAGAGAGCCGCCGCGGGCAGTCGGCCCTGATGTGGGCCGTCGCGCAGAAACATGCGCATGTAACGCAGGCGCTGATCGAGGGCGGCGCCGACCTCACTGCGCGTTCTGAAGGCGGCTTTACGCCGCTTCTGTTCGCCGCCCGCGTGGGCGACCAGGAGTCGGCCAGACTGCTGCTCCAGGCCGGAGCCAAAGTAAACGAGTCTACCCCGAAGGACGGTACCGCCTTGCTGGTGGCGAGCGCCAGCGGCCATGAGCAGCTCGCGATCTATCTGATCGAGAAGGGCGCGGACCCGAACGCCGCCGACCCCAATGGAGTCACGGCGTTGCACTTCGCGACTCTCAAAGGACTCCCCACCATCGGGCGTCTCCGATACAGTACTGCCGATTCCTATCTCTTCCGGCCCAACTTGCTGGAATTAGCCAAGGAGCTTCTGAAAAGGGGAGCGAATCCGAATGCTCGGATCTCGAAGATGCCCTCAGAGTTTGCCTCAGAGTTGATCTGGATCGACCCCGTCGGCGCGACGCCGTTTTTGCTGGCGGCTGCTGCGAACGATCTGCGTTTCATGCGCATGCTGGCCGAGAACGGCGCCGATACCTCGCTGACCACGAAGGACCACACGACGCCGCTGATGGTAGCGGCGGGAATCGGCCAGACCGCGGAGCGCTCGGAGGAGGAGGAAAAGAGAGCGCTCGAAACCGCCAAGCTGGTGGTGGAATTGGGAGCCGATGTCAACGGGGCCGACACGAGCGGGCAAACCGCACTGCACGCCGCTTCCTATATCGGGGCCGATGCGATCGCGCGGTTTCTTGTGGAACAGGGCGCCAACGTGGACGCAGCGGACAGTTATGGAATGACGCCGCTGGGCATCGCGGAAGGGATCCCCACGCCGGAATTGCCGAGAACCAAGCGGATCCGCCGCCCTCACCCGGAGACGGCGGATGTGCTTCGCCAGGCCGCCCGGTCCGTATCGAACTAGCTGCTCGCACTCACCACATCCGGCCGCTGTCCGAATCGGGCAGCGGCCTTTTTCCTGTATCAACGCCTGTGGTGCGCCGCCGGCCTGCCCGTGTGGGTGGACGCTCCTTTACAGTCGCGGCTCTGACTAGAACGAGAATCGCAAGGCAAACTGAATTTGGCGGGCCGTGGTGACGGTCGAGACGACCTTCCCCGTGCTGGGATTCCTGCGGGCGGAAGCGCCGGAAAAAACGACCGATGACGCCCGGTCGGTCTCGCTGAAGTTGGGATGGTTCGGGAGATTGAAAATCTCCGCCCGGAATTGCACCCGCCGCTTGGAATCCAGGGCAAACTCTCTCTGCAGGGAGATGTCGGTGCTGAATACCCGAGGAGAGATCATGGTATTGCGCCCCACGTTGCCGAGCGTGCCTGGCGCGGGCGCTTCAAAGGCGCAGGGATCAAACAGCAGATCGGGACCTCCCAAGCTCTGGCCGGGCCGGACCTCCTGGTTCGAGCCGGCATGGCAGCCGCCGGTCACCCCTTCCGTAGGATTCGTGCTGTAGCCGGGGACCAGGTTGGGTCGGTTGGCGGCAAACAGGAATCCAGGGCTGCGCATCCTGACCAGAGGGGTAAACGGCGTCCCGCTGCGCAGACTGAGTATGCCCCCCACGCGCCAGCCCCCGAATAGGAGTCCCAGCGGGCCGGAACCCCACCAGCGCTGTCCGCTGCCGAAGGGAAGCACGTACAGGTAATCCAGGGCCACGCGATGGCGGATGTCGAAGTTCGAAAGGCCCCGCTCGAGCGTCCGCCGCAATCCGTACTGCACGGGGCTTGCGGTGGAGCCTCCGTGAACGGACGCGTCATCCACGGATTTGCTGAAGGTATAGCTGCCGCGCAGGGAGACTCCCCGGCTGAGGCTTTTGTTGGCGGCGATCCGGAGAGAGTTGTAAAAGGATTGCGCATCGCTGCCGATGATGTTGATCCCCCCTTGGAAGGCCGGGTTGACCGGGCCTTGATCCGGCGGAAAGAACAGAGAGCCGTCCGCCCTGGCTTCCGGATTGGGGAAAAGATTCATTTCGTAGGTGCGAAACAAGTGATTGCCCCGGGCTCCCACGTAGGAGACTCCGGCGCGCCAGCCTTCGGGAAGCTGGCGCTCGATGGCAAAGTCGTATCGAAACACGATCGGGCTGGCCGTGTTCTGGTAGTCCATGACCAGCGCCTGAAGGGGCAGTGCGCCCGCGGCCGCAGCGGCGTCCGCGACGGCCACCGCATCGGGGAAGGCGCCGGAAGCGTCCGCGTTTGTCACCACGGCGACATTGAAGAAGGGCGCGGTATTTTTCAGCTGGTCGGCCACGTATTCCAGAAAATGATCGTAGTAGACGCCAAACCCCGCGCGCAGGACCGTGTGGGCGCCGCCCCCGGGAGACCAGCTCAGGCCGAGGCGGGGAGAAATGTTGCCGAGCGACGGATTGCTTTGGAGCAGCGGGCCGACCTGCACCGCGGAGTCTCGCAGCGGATCCGCGAGAAAAACCGTTTTGCCGTCCCGCTCGCGGATGAGGCTTGCATACTCATAGCGCAGGCCCAGGCTCAGCCGCAGGCCGGAGCGGACCGCGTAGGAGTCCTGAAAATACAGCCCCAGGAAGGACTGCCGGAAAGCCTTGCGGTTGTCCGCGCCCGGCAAAGCCACCTCCAGGCTGGTTCCGTTCGGTCCGCCCTGCAGGAAATCCTCGAGGCTGTTGAAATCCCACTGTGCCCCCAGCCGCGAGCTGGAGAACAGGTCCCAGCGGTAGCGGTGAACTTCCGCTCCCATCTTCAGCGCGTGGCGGCCCCTCTGTACGATCCCATCGCCGGCGAACTGAAAGGTGCTCATGACATTGGTGTCCGGCGTGGCGCGGTTCGGCCCGAACTCGCTCAAACCGGGAATCCCGAGCGTCCCGAACTGGGGCGCGCCGGGGACAAAAAAAAGCCCAGCCGGAATCTCCTGCAGTGCAGTCGTTTCCCTTGTAAAGCTCGGCCGCGTGAACCCGAGGCGGAGCGCCGTCAGAACCGAGGGATTGAAAATATGGCTTCCCACCAGCGTCAGATACTGCTGGCGCGTGTTGGTGAGCATGTTGAACAGATACGTTTCCTGGGCATCCTGGCTGGTGGCATCGTCAAAGGTGTAGCGGGCGAAGAAGCTGTCCCGCTCCGTGATCTGGTGGTCGAGGCGGGCGGTGAAGAACGATTCATTGGTCGGCAGGAACTGCGAAGCCACGTTGCGGCCGATCCCTTCCCCCACCCGTCCCGCGTTGGGCAGCGGATACAGCTCCAGGTAGTCCGGGATGCGGGGATGCAGCGGAACCGTCTTGACAATCTCCCCCGCCTCATTGGTGATCTGTCCGCGCCGGGCCTGCTGGTCGGGAAAGAAATCCACATTGGTCTGCGTCAGCCGGTCGCGCAGCCCCTCGAAGCTCCCCATCAGGAAAGTCCGGTCCTTCACCACCGGACCCGTGAGCGTGAACCCGAATTGGTTCCGCTTGAAGGGAGGGATCGGCTCCTCCAAGGGGTCGAAAAAATTCTTCGCGTCGAGGCTGCTGTTGCGCAGGAACTCGAACAGCGTTCCATGGAACTCGGGCGTTCCCGATTTCGTGACGGAGTTCAGGATGCCTCCGCTGCCCCGGCCGTACTCCGGGCCGTAATTGGTGCTGAAGACCTGCACCTCGATCACGGCATCCGATCCCAGTTGCACGCCCGCGGCGCTGCGCGGAACCTGGTTCCGCGAATCCATGATGTTGGTCCCGTCGAGCAGGAACACGTTCGAGGCGGAACGGGCGCCGGCGATGTATAGGCCGCCGGCGCCGATCCCGCGCGAGCCGGAAGCCGCGCCGGGATCGTTCACGCCGGCCTGCAAGGTTGCCAACTGGCTGTAGCTGCGCCCGTTCAGGGGGAGTCCGACCAGCTCGCTTTGGTCAATCTGGTTGGCTGCCGTGGAGGAAGCGGGCATCAGCGGCTGGCTGCCCGCATCTTCATCCGCCTCCTTCGGGTCATCGCTTTCCTGCGCGGGAACGCTCGAATCCAGTTGCAGAAATCCGAATTCTGCCGCTGCGTTCCGGCGCGCCGTCAGGCGCCGGTTCGGGTCCCGGTTGTCGCGTGCCGGGGCTGCGAGCCCGGCCTTGGCTGCCGGGTAGAGCTGGCGGATTCGCCGGATATCGGATTCGGAAAGTCCCCAGTTGCGCGGAATGTCTTCGCGCCTCTGAAGCTTCCGGCGATAGCGCTGGAAATAATTCGGGATGTCTCCTCCATAGCCGAAGAAGAACATGATGTCCTCGTAGTCGGCCGTGTGCTCGAGGCCCAGGGCGTGCCCGATCTCGTGCAGGCACGTCAGGTAGACGATGGTGTCCCGGAACAGGGAATCCGCCCGAGCCTGGGCGACAATGTCGTCTCCTAAGCCCTCCAATTCCGGCCTCACGAAAACGGCCGCCCCCGGCCGGCCCTCTACCACGATGGGACGCATCTCCCCGTAGAGTCCGTCTTGGGCCGAGACCCAATAGACGCGCAGCCGCGCTGTTCGCTCTTCCGCGGGGCGAAACGCAAGGGCCCCGCCGGTCGCCTTGGACCAGGCATCCAGCGCCCATTGCGCCAGGACGCGGTCTCCCGGGCGGTTGCTGGGCCTCTCCGGGGCGATATAGACAGGAACCGGCTGGTCGGATGCTTGAAAGATGGGACGCGGCGTTTGTCCGCGAACCGGAAGCACGGCCAAAGCCAAGGCCGCCGCGCAGCCCGCCAGCTTCCGGCAGATCACAGTTTGCGGTCGAGATACCATGTCGGGTCATGGTATCGCATCGGAAGCGCCCAGTCTACGGATTGTGCTGGCGGATGGTGCTTGCGGAGAAGGAAGAGCTCGCGGAAGGGAGAATGAGACAGGCTGGTGGATTTTTGGTAGCGGCGACTGGACTCGAACCAGTGACCTAGGGATTATGAGACCCTCGCTCTACCACCTGAGCTACGCCGCCTTCTGCTGCCGCAAACAGGGGCAGGGAAATGCCCGCTGAGTTCCCAAGATACTAGAAAATTGCGGTTCGGGGCAAGCCGGGATGCGGGAAGGGAAGCCCGTAGGCCCTGGCTCTTCCTAATTCACGTCGCCGTAGTAGAGCGGGCGCGTTTCGCGCGTGGTGCAAGAAATGCCTCTCACCGGAGGATTTGCCATATAATTGCAGACGCGTCGCAACGGGAGGGCCATCGCAATGACATATGAAATGACTTACAAAATGCCCCGGCGGAATTTTCTGCGCAACTCGCTGGGACTGCTGGCAGCCGGGCAGGGAGCGGGTTTGCTGGCGGCCGCCGAACCGGCGCGCGCCGCGGCGCAGCAGGCTTCCCCGCCAACTTCCACGCCGCCATCTTCCGCGCCACCGACTTCCGCGCAGCCGACGAACAACCCCGTCAGCGCGAAGCTGTTTCCCGGGTTCCGCCAGATGCGCATCAAGACCTCAGGGGCGACGATCCAGGCCGTGGCGGGAGGGAGCGGGCCGGCGGTATTGCTGCTGCACGGGCATCCCGAGACGCACCTGGCGTACCACAAGATAGCGCCGCGACTGGCGGAGCGGTTTTCGGTCGTTTCAGCCGACCTGCGCGGCTACGGCGACAGCAGCCACCCGCCGGGCGGCCAGAGCCACTTCAACTATTCCAAGCGCGCCATGGGGCAGGACATGGCGGAGGTGATGACGCACCTCGGATTCGAGCGGTTCGCCGTGGCCGGGCACGACCGCGGCGCGCGCGTGGTAACCCGGATGGCGCTCGACTACCCGGACCGCGTCACGCATCTGGCTGTGCTCGACAATCTGCCGACGCGCACGATGTTTCAGAGGGTCGACAAGGACTTCGCCATGCAGTATTACCACTGGTTCTTCCGCGCTCAGCCCGCCCCGCTTCCGGAGACCCTGATTGGAAACAGCGTGGAATTCTACCTTCGGAGGTCTTTCAGCTCAGCGCCTCCGGGCACTGTTTCGGACGAGGTGTTCGCGGAATACCTGCGCTGCTACCGCAATCCGGAGGTCATCCACGGCGTGTGCGAGGACTGGCGCGCCGCGGCCGGGATTGACCTGGAGCACGATGAAGCGGACTGGAGCCGGAAAATTGCGTGTCCGGTCCTGGCTCTGTGGGCTGGGCGCGGCAATCTGCCGAAGTTCTTCGGCGACGTGGTCGCCCGGTGGCGCGAGAAGGCCGTGGACGTGCGGGGAAAAGCTCTCGACAGCGGCCACCTGCTGGCCGAGCAGGCCCCGGACCAGGTCTTCGCCGAGTTCAATGCCTTCTTCGCCGCCTGAGATCCAAGCTCACTGCGAATCGGCAATGACGGGATTGGTCAGCGTGCCAATGCCCTCAATGGTGCACACCACCGTGTCGCCCGGACGCATCCAGCGCGGCTGGGCCCGCTCGATGTTGGTGCCCGAAGGGCTGCCGCCGGCGATCACGTCGCCCGCCTGCAGGGTGAGGATGTTCGAGCCGTAGTGCAGCAGCTCATAGATGTTGTGCGTCATCTGGCTGGTGTTCGAATCCTGCTTCACATCGCCGTTCAGGGTCAGCACCTGCCGCAGGCTCATCGGCTCTTTGACGAACTCTTTGGGCACGATGTAAGGACCGAGCGGCGCAAACGTATCGTGATTTTTCCCGACCAGCCAGTCGGAGCCAAAGCGGCGGTCCCCCCGGCCGCCCCGGTCGGAAACGTCGTTCTGAATCGTGTAGCCGAAAATGTAGTCCGCCGCGCTCGCCAGCGGGACGTGCTTGGCCGGTTTCCCCACGACCACGGCGAACTCGCACTCGTGGTCGATCTGTTCCCGGCCCATCGGCGCGCGGATCGGCTCGCCGCCCGCGATGATGGCATGGGGCAATTTCATGAACAGGTAGGGATTCCCCCTCTCGTCCCCCGGCTTGCGCTCCCAGATTCCCGGCGCGGAACTGGAGGGCGAAGCAGGCGTTCGCGGCGCCTCTCCGACCCTCGCCCGCTGCTGCTCGATCCCCGCACCATGCGCCTGGTAGTTGACTGCCGCATTCAGCATGACCGCCGGCCGCACCGGAGGCAGCACCTTCACTTCATTCACCGGGTAAACGTACTGCGCGTTCGATGCCCCGGCCGCCTCGCTGGCAATCGCGTAGAGTCGATCCTGCAACCCAGTCTCGTACCGCGCAATCAGTTCTTTCATCTCACCGGGAATCGCCAGTTTCTGTGCGGCGGAGTTGCCGCCCTCGTAGGCGGCGTTTGCGGCGGCAAGGTCAACGACCTGCGTGTCCCGCAAAACCATGCCGAGGAACACGCGCCCCTGCCGCTCGAACGTCCCCAGCTTGAACGGCTGAGAAGTTCCCGATTGCGCTTGCGCCCTTGCGAGCACACACCCCCAGGCCAGGATGCAGGCTAGAGCAACTCCCATCAAAGTTTTTCTCATACGTTCCTCCTTCGGTCAGTCAAAAGAAACCCAGACTCCGTAGCGGCGCGACAATCCCTGGATGAATCGGACAGAAGTGAGCGGCTCAACCGCTGCATTGTAGAGTTAGTCAGTTTCCTGGTTTCCAAAGCCGCATGCAATAAGAAGCGTACGGCGCACTTCAGGCCACCGCGTCTCCGGCAGAGTGCAAAGCGCCGGTCCTATCCGGTCGCGCTGGGCCAGGGATATATGGTCGAAGTTTAGCGCGCATACAACGGGCATTCCGTCATCCTGAGACAGCACGATTTCTGTTGTTAATGCACGAATGGTGCGCGTCACCGGCACAACGATGATTTCATTTACGTGATCCATCACCTCGTTTCGCGTGAGGATCAAAACTGGGCGACGCTTGTTCGGTGGACGAAATGTATACCAGCGGATTTCTCCCCGGTTCAACCGACACCCTCCCAGCCTTCAGCGTCCCAGGCAAGCGGTTCCTCGTTGCTCAAGAACTCCTCACGTGCGGGAGGCAACGCCCCGTACGTATCTCCGTCATCTCTCCCTGGCCGTACACTGAGCAACCGAAGCAGGCGCAGCCGCTCCTGCGGCGTGAGGCATGCGAGCAAGGGGAGAATATCGTCAGCGGTTAGGGATTTTGCCATACGGCTATTTTACCAGACTCCCTGCGTCACGAACGGTTACCGCACTGTATAACTCTTACCGTATCTACCGATTGGACTCGGGCTTGCCGCAAAGCTACTCGGCACAGCAAGAAGTGATTTCATCTTCATGCAAGCCGCCTTCCCTATCGCTGAGCGCCGTTCCGCTGCTCCTCCAGAGTTGCGTGGAACATAGCTTCCTGAATGTCCGCCTCGTGCAGGCAACTCGAGGGCGAGATGAAAGGGTTCGCAGCCCCCGGCCGGAGCTTCGCGTGCTTCTCTTGCATGTTGTACTGCGACGGGTGATCTCCGAGCGGGACCTCGCAGGGCAGCGAACGCACCAGCTTGAAGGTACGGCTGAACTCCGCCATCACCCCAGGCGAAATCTCGTTGGGCGACCGCAGGCTGCAATAGATCACCACATTGTAAGTCTTTCCGCCCTCAGGAATTTGTGCGGTCCACGTTGTGCAGCCGCGCGTGTGGCCCGCCGTCAGGTGCGCGACGAGTGTTGTGCCGCCCAGCGTCACTTCCTCTCCGTCGCGCAGGGTTTTGTCAATCGGATGTTCTTTTCCGTCCGGTTTCATTGCCTGGAGCGCCGGCACGTCCTCCGCCATCATCCTCACTTGCGCGCCCGTCATCTCCTTCACCAGGGCGTCTCCTTCCTGGTGATCGCGGTGCGCGTGTGTCCCGAGCAGGATCTTGGTGTCGGAGAACCGGAACCCCAGTTGCTCCACCGACTTCGCAATCGTCGGCACGTTTCGCTCATACGTGCTGTTGACGAGAATATTTCCTTGCGGCGTCACGATGAGAAAAGAGCTCAGTGTCCGAGTCCCCACGTAGTAGATGTTGCCGATGATCTTATGCGGCGGGAACGCCGTCGTCTGATCTTCCGGCGTGCCCATGTTGCGCGCCAGGATCGACCGCGGCGTATAGGTTTGCCCCTGAACCGTAACGGCCGGATGGTCGGGCTGGCCCGCGCCCTGTGCTTGACTCCCAATCGCGCCCGGGCCGAGGGCAACCAGCGCGAGTAGCGCGGCCAGCTTAGCTTCGGACCGCTTCTTCACTGGCGTCCTCCCAATCTGCTTCACCGGACGCGTTCGCCGGCGGCAATTACAACTTCCGTCACGAGCTTCTGATGGCCGGTTCGTTTGGCGTCTTCGTTGTCCACAAACTCGAAATCACCCTGCCGCAGCTCGAATACGGCGACATCGGCCGGAGCGCCGGTGCGCAACGTGCCCAGCTCCCGGAAGGCGGGAATCGCGCGCGCCGCGTTGACGGTCGCGCAGGCAATCACCCGGTCGAGCGGCATCCCAAGCATCAGGAATTTCGACAGCACCGTGGGAAAGTCGAATACCCGGAAGGTCATCCCCGGCGCAGTCAGGTCCGACGAAATCGTGTCCGGGAGAAAGTCCTGCTGGATCGCGCGCCCGGCGATCTCCCAGGTAATGTGGCCGTTCCGTCCGTTCCCAATATCGAACAGGACGCCGCGCCGCCGGGCTTCCCGGACTTCCGGAAACACGCGGCCGTTTTCGTCGAGGATTGCATTCGGCGGCGGGGAATACATGTGCGTGACGATGTCGCCGGGGCGCAGGAGCGCGACGATGGCCGCCATCGGAGACGCTGACTGGCCGACGTGGAACATCAGCAGGCGGTCGAGCGGCTCCGCGATCTCCCGCGCGCGGCGGATTGCGTCCAGATCGTGGTCGCCCACGACCGTGCGGGAGAGTCGCCCCTTGACCCCGATGATGACGTCCCCGTAGGTTTCGATTGCGTGCCGCGCCGCCGCGACGTCTGCGTTGGCGAAGTCCAGCAGCTCGCCTTCGCCCCCCAGTCCGCGCCGCGACAGATTCAGCAGGATGCGCACCCGGTTCGGAGCCGCCTTGGCGATTTCTACAATCTCCGCCACGGTGTCCGCGCCGCGCGACCCGGCGTCGATCTGCGCGGTGACGCCCGTCGAAAGACAATGCGCCGGCGGCATGCCCGCCTCCGCCACGTGCGAGTGAATGTCGATCAGGCCCGGCGTCACCAGCTTCCCCCGGGCGTTTACCACCTCCGTCGCATCGGCGGCCGGAAGATCGCTCTCGATGGCCGCAATTCGGCCCGCGCTGATCCCCACGTCCATCACACGGTCAATGCCCTGGCTGGGGTCGATCACCCGCCCGCCCTTGACGACGAGATCGTACTTCGCCGCGGCGAGGTGCGGCGGCCGCGAGGCGGCCAGGACTCCCGCTGCTGCGGCGGTTTGCAGAAACGCGCGGCGAGTTAGCATCGGCGGATTCCTCGGAAGATTTGAAGATTTTCAGTGATTATGGGGGCGGAAGAACCAGGAGCAATCCAGTGATCCAACGGCTGGCCCGGCTTGTTGCCGGGGCGGATGATCCGGGTGGAGTCCGCCCCGTGCGAATCGAAGAGTGGTTAGAGCAGCGGGGACCCCGCATGTTGACCGTATTCGATGTCCTTAATGGCGTTGTGCCGGATGGCCTGGCACGCGGCCTCGGGAGATAGAGGCTGAATCTTGGGGTCAGCGCCCAATTGGACCAGCAGATCGGCCTTGCTCTTGGAGACCTTGTTCCGGTCCGACCGATTGACCAGCCCCTCGGGATCGCCCATTGCGACGCTCCACGCCGTCTCTCCACACTTGCTCATCTGGTTCACGTCGGCGCCATGGTCCACGAGGAATTGAATGATGGCCTCCGACCCGTAGCCGGCCGCGCCTTGCAGGGCCGTCATGCCTCTCTCCCCGGCTGCATTGACGTCGTTGCCCAACTCCACCGCCACTTTGACGGCTTCCAGAGCCTCCTTCTGCTCCTCCTCCGTGCGCTGCGCGAGCGGAATCCGGCCCAGCCCCGCCGCTGCCATCAACGGTGTCGCGTTAGCTTCGGTTGTAACGCTCGGATCAGCGCCCGCGTCGGCCAGCATCCGCATCAGCTCGGCGTCGCCCGAGGCGGCAGCCAGGAATAACGGCGTTGCCCCGGCCAGTCTGAGATGCGGCCGGTACATCAGCATGAGCCGGGACGGCGGCTGCTCGATCCGCGCGTTCGGATCCGCGCCGTGGGCCAGCAGGGATTTCGCCAGGCCCCGCATATTCGGCCGGAACAGGTAGGCGAGGAAGGGGTCCTTGTCCACGCCGCTCACGACCGTCATGCCTTTCTGCGCGGCGTAGTGCAGCGCCGTGATCCCGTCGGCATCCTTGGCGTTCGCGTCCGAGCCATTCTCCGCCAGGAAGACGGCCACGTCCTCGCTGCCGCTGGCGCTTGCCACTAACAGCGCGTTGCCGTTCTCCGGCGTGGCGGCATTCACGTCCGCTCCCGCCGCAAGCAGCATCCGGGCCGATTCCAGATCGCCCTGCTGTCCCGCAAACATCAGTGCCGTGAACCCGCTCTCGGAACGAGCCTGCACGTCGGCTCCGCGGTCGATCAGGATTCGCACGACCGCGTCATGTTTTTCTCCCACCGCCCACATCAAAGCCGTCTGGCCTTTCTGGGATTCCTTGGCGTTCGGGCTGGCTCCTCGGTCGAGCAATGCCTTCACTCCGTCCACGCTGCCGGTTCGCGAGCATGTCATGACGGGCGTCTCGCCGGTCGCCTGGGCGGCGTTCGGGTTGGCCCCGGCCTCCAGCAGCTTGCCGATCAAAGCGGCGTTCCGGTTGGTGCAAGCCAGCGAGAGCGGCGACACCCCGTATTCGTTCACCGCGTTGACATTGGCGCCGGCGCCGATCAGAAGCTCCGCCGTCTCCATGTCATTGCGGTGCACGGCCCAGGCAAGCGCCGTGGTTCCGTCCGCCTGGGACAAATTCACATCCACATTCTGTCCCAGCAGGTCACGCACTGCCGGTTTGTCACCTTTCTCCACAGCCTCCACCAGCCGCAGGTCTACCTCGGCGGCGAAAGCGGCCACCGAAAACAGCAACACCATTCCCATGCCGATCAAGCTGTTGGCTCTGACGCGCATACCCGTCTCCTTTCCTGTCTTCCAGTTACGTGCAGTTATGGCGGAATATATGCCGTTCGAGTCGGCTTGTCAAGCTCTTTCTCAAGCGCTCCCTCAAGCGCTTCATTTTTCCTCTTGACACAGCCCCCCCGGATAGAGATGATACTGGTGGACTTCAGAGGATTCGTTTCAATGCGGAGGAACGATGGGGAGTTGGCGAGAAGGCCCGCAGAGGGTTTATAGCGCCTTCGTTCGTCTTCACGCGCCGGCCACGGTCTTACACCAATTTCCAAAGAAGTGGAGGGTTGAGATGAGAAGAGCGATTGTATTCTGGATTGGAATCACCCTAGCCGGAATCGGCTCCGTTCAGGCAGCCGGACTGCAATCCTCCGAGCCCGCTTCTTCCCCCGCCGCCCAATATCGCGCCGTACTCGATCGCTATTGCGTCACCTGCCACAACGAAAGACTGAAAACAGCGGGCCTGATGCTCGATCAGATGGATATCACAAACGTTCCGGCAGGCGCGGAGACGTGGGAGAAGGTGATTCGCAAGCTTCGCACCGCCGCGATGCCTCCGGTCGGCATGCCGCGCCCCGACCCGGCCACGTACGACGGCTTTGCCGCGTATCTGGAAACGACGATCGACAGGGCGGCGGCGTCCAGTCCCAATCCAGGAAGGCCGACGGTCTCGCGCCTCAATCGCGCCGAATATGTCAACGCGGTTCGCGACTTGCTGGCGATTGATCCCGAGTCGATTGACATCCCGTCGTTTTTGCCCGCCGACGATTCCGGCTTCGGGTTCGACAACATCGGCGATGTGCTTTCGGTTTCGCCCGTGCTCCTTGAGCGCTACATGTCGGTCGGCCAGCGGCTGCGCCGGCTTGCCATCGGCGATCCCACCATCCGCCCTGAATCCAAGACCTACAGCGTTCCCACGCTCCTGATGCAGGACGACCGCATGGGCGAGGATCTGCCCTTCGGGTCGCGCGGCGGAATCGCCGTCAACCATCACTTTGCGCTCGACGGCGAGTATGAGATCAAGATCATTCTGCAGCGGGACCCGGACAATTTTGTCAAAGGCCTCAGCGAAGAGCGCCGGCTGGATGTTCGCGTGGATGGAAAAGGAGTGAAGCAGTTCACCGTCGGCGGCGTGAACTTGGGCCG
>Ga0326597_10003559_pt1 | contig 22369 bp, 17 predicted proteins | sample RVTome_12_FD_203789 | JGI IMG/M metagenome (GOLD analysis project Ga0326597, IMG submission 203789) | Soil microbial communities from uranium-contaminated site in the Upper Colorado River Basin, Wyoming, United States - RVT100D185 | ecosystem: Environmental > Terrestrial > Soil > Contaminated >...
CGGATTCATCGTGCACCGTGTGGTGAACATGGTGCCCACGCTGTTCTTCATTTCGCTGTTCTCTTACTTCATCATTGACCTGGCGCCCGGGGATTTTTACACCCGCTTGCGCCTCAACGAGCGCATCAATCAGGAGCGCCTCAACCAGCAGGCGGCCGACCTGGGGCTGGACAAGCCGGCATGGCAGCGCTACTTCATCTGGGTGGGAGGGATGATCACGCGCGGGGATTTCGGCTACTCCTTCGAGCACAACCGCCCGGTATGGGACCTGTTCGCCGAGCGGCTGCCGGCCACCTTGATGATCACGCTTCCCGTGTTCATCTTCACCTGGTTGCTGGCCATCCCCATCGGCGTGTTCTCGGCCACCCATCAATACTCCACGGGGGACAACGTCTTCACCTCCCTGGCGTTTCTGAGCCTGAGCATCCCCAGCTTCTTCTTCGCCCTGGTGCTCATGTTCCTGATGGTCGAGGTGTTCGACGTGCGCTCGGTGGGAGGGCTGTTCTCCCAGCAATACATCGCCGCGCCCTGGAGCTGGGCGAAATTTCTCGATTTCTTGAGCCACCTGTGGCCCGTGGTGCTCGTATTGGGCACCGGCGCGGCGGCAAGCCTGATGCGCTTCATGCGCGGCACGATGCTGGACATCCTCAATTCCCAGTACGTGCAGACCGCGCGCGCCAAAGGCTTGCACGAGCAGAAGGTCATCTACAAGCACGCCCTGCGCAACGCCATCAACCCCATGATCACCATCTTCGGCCAGTCGCTGCCGGCGCTGATCTCGGGGGCCCTGATCACGGCCATCGTGTTCAATTTGCCCAACGTGGAGCGGCTGTATTTCAACGCGCTGCGCATCCAGGATGAGTACTTGACCATCACCATTCTGATGTTCTTCGCCGTGACGCTGCTGATCGGGAACCTGCTGGCCGACATCGCCCTGGCCATCGTGGACCCGCGCATCCGCTATGACTGAGCTGGCGCCGCGACCTGCGCCCTCCCAGGGCGAGTTGATCTGGAGGCGCTTCAAGCGCCACCGCCTGGGGATGCTGGGCACCGCGGCGGTGTTGTTCCTGAGCTTCATCGCCCTGTTCGCCGATTTCCTGAGCCCGTATCACTACGCGCAGGAACACCGCCACCTGCAGTACGTGCCGCCCATGTCCATCCACTTCTTCGATGAGACCGGCTTCACCTTCAGCCCCTTCGTCTACGGCTTGGTCCGCGAGCAGGACCCGTTCACCCTCAAGTACAGCTACCGCGAGGACCGCTCGCAGAAGTACTACGTCCGCTTCTTCGCCCAGGGAAATCCCTACAGATTCATGGGCTTGTTTTCCACGGACATCCATTTGTTCGGACTGAGCACCCCGTCCGAGTCGTTCGCGCAGCTGTTCTTGATGGGCACGGACCAGTCCGGGCGGGACCTGCTGTCGCGCACGCTGATGGGCGGGCGCGTCTCGATGGCCATCGGTCCGGTGTCCATCGTGCTGAGCCTGATCCTGGGGGCGTTTTTCGGCGGCTTGAGCGGCTTTTACGGCGGCCTGACCGACACGCTGATCCAGCGCCTGATCGAGGTCCTGCAGTCCTTTCCGGGGTTGCCCCTGTTCCTGGCGCTTGCCACCATCCTGCCGCGCGACTGGTCCCCCACCATGGTGTTCTTCGGCATTGTCATCATCTTCTCCTTGCTCGGCTGGACGGGCCTGGCCCGCATCCTGCGTGGGCAGATCCTGGCCCTGCGCGAGCAGGAGTTCACCGTAGCCGCCAAGTCCATGGGCGCCTCGGATTTGCGCATCATCTTCAAGCACCTGTTGCCCAATACCATGACTGTCCTCATCGTCAGCGCCACACTGGGCATCCCGGGCGCGATCCTGGGCGAAAGCGCACTGTCCTTCCTGGGGCTTGGCATCCGCGAGCCCATGGCCAGCTGGGGCCTGCTGCTCAACGACTTCCTGGGCAACACGATCAGCAACCTGATCTTTCACCCCTGGCTGATGATTCCGGGGCTGTTCATCATCGTGGCCGTGTTGTCCTACAACTTCATGGGCGACGCGCTGCGCGATGCGGTGGATCCGTTTGGCTTGAAATAACGGCTGTAAGCGAAGGAAAAGGGGGCAAGCATGCAACGGTTTCTCCTGCTGCTCGTCGTGGCGCTGGCAAGCGCGCTGACGGCCTGCGGCGCCAACCCAAGCTCGACCTCGGATGCCGGTTCAACCGCCGATCAGGCGCAACCCTCCGATCAAACCACCTCGACCTCAAACACCGGCGCGGGGGAAACCGCGACGACGCCCTCGCAGCCCTTCAGCGCGCCCCCGCGCGGCGGTGAAATCCCGCCCGATCCCAAGGCGCTGGAAGCCGGCTACGGGTTGACTCAAGTCGGCCAGGCCGGCGGCAAGGTGGTGCTTTCGGTCACCTCCGGCCCCAAGACGCTCAACAACCTCATCACGCAGGAGACCTCGTCCTCGGACATCACGCGGCTGATGAACCGCGGCTTGGTCGAGGTCAACCCCGTCACCTTCGAGATCGAGCCTGCCCTGGCCACGCGCTGGGAGTTCTCCGACGACCACCGGGTCGTCACCTTCTATTTACGCCAAGGGGTGAAGTTTTCAGATGGAAAACCCTTCAGCGCCGACGACGTGGTGTTCACCTTCAACGATTTGATCTTCAACCCGGACGTCAACACCGACGTTCGAGAAACCCTGCTCGTCAAGGGCCAGCCCATCCAGGTGGAGAAGGTGGATGAGTTCACGGTCAAGGTGACCACCGTAGAGCCCTTTCGCCCGCTGCTGCGCGCCCTGGGCGGGTACGAAACCTCGATTTACCCCAAGCACTTGATGGCCGACAAGGTGGCCAAGCTCAACCCCGGCGCGCGCGGCGCCATGCGCGCGATTCGCCAGGTCTTCGACGGCAACGCGGACGCCTTGAAAACGCTCTCCGCCGACGCCGCCCAGTTGCTGGACATGGGCCTGCAGAAGCTTGACCAGGTGATCGGCGCAAAGGACGTGCAGCTGACCACCGCCGCGGCGATGGGCATCCAATCGGCCTTGGAACAGCTTGCCGGGCTGCTCGGCGCGGATCAGACGGCGCTACGGGAGGCGCTGCAAAAGAGCCTGGAGCAGATCGGCAAGGTGGCCGCCTATGCCGCGCAGGGGCTGTGGGAAGGGGTTTCCCCCGACGCCTTCAACAACGCCTGGACGGTGGACACGCCGGCCGAGCAGTTCGCCGGGCTTGGCCCCTTCTCGTTTGTGCGCTACGACGTGGATCAGCAGGTGATCCTGCAGCGCAACCCGTATTACTGGAAGGTGGACGCAAGCGGCGTTCAGCTCCCCTACCTCGAGCAGATCGTAATCCTGGTGGTGGAAAGTTTGGACGTGTCGTTCCTCAAGTTCAAAACCGGCGAGACCGACGCCTACGAGGTGCGCCCCCAGGACTGGCCCCTGCTGGTGGAAGGGGTGTCGGAACAGGACTGCCGTCAGGCGGGGGTGAACCTCGTCTGTCCCAACGCCCCGCAAGGGTGGGAGCTGATCCGCGGGGGGCCGCAGTTCGGCACGCTATACGTGGTGTTGAACCAGGACGTCGAGGACCCCGTGCTGCAGGCCGTCTTCCGCGACCTGCAGTTCCGCAAGGCGGTGGCCCACGCCATCGACAAGCAGTCCATCATCGACAACATCTACAACGGCCTGGCGCTGCCGCAGGGGAGCCCGGTGAGCTTCCCCTCGCCGTACTACGACCAAAGCGAGTCATTTGCCACCTACCCGCTCGACCTGGAAGCATCCCGGCAGCTGCTGGACGAGATCGGTCTGACGGACACGGACGGCGACGGCGTGCGCAACATCTCCGACGCTTTCCTTGAGCATGCGGGCTTGAGCCTCAACGGGCTTCCTGCTGCGGACGAGCGGGAGCTCGAGTTCCTGTTTTCGACCAACAGCGGCAACACGCTGCGCGAGCGGGTCTCCACCTTCATCGCAAGCGACCTCAAGAAAGTGGGCATCAACCCCACGTTCAAGCCCATCGAGTTCAACGCCCTGGTCACCGACCTGCTGGGCGGCAAGTACCAGATGGTGCTCATCGGCTTCACCGGCGGGGTGGAGCCAAACGACTCGGCCAACATCTGGACCACGCCGGGAGGGCTGCACTTCTGGCGTTTCTCCGCAAAGGAAAACCCGCCGGCATGGGAGAAGCGCGTGGATGAGCTGTTCGAGCTAGGGGCAACGACCTTCGACGAGGACCAGGTAAAAGGGTTTTATAGGGAATATCAGCAGCTGGTGGCCGAGAACCTGCCCCTCATCTACACGGTGAACCAGCAGTTCTTGTACGCCTCCAAGGCCGGACTGGCCAACAACGACGCCTTCCAGCCCATCACGGGCAACGTCAAACCGGAGCTTGCGTTTGCCGAAGTGCTGTGGTGGCAGGACCCAGCACGGCGCGCTCAAATCGAAAACGTGGAGGGGCAGCGCTAGGCATTACCCTTCCACGCCGTACTGAGCGGGGTCGAAGCCGGGAAGCGCTTCTGGTGTGAAGATCTCATCCGGCAGCTCGTCCAACGCGCGCCGGTCCGTGATCGTGATCGTGGTCTGGCTGTTGTCCAGCACGTTTTTGATCACGATTTGGTTCGCCTCGATGTCACCTTCGAAATCGGCGAACTGGTTCGGGGCGAACGCCTGCTCCAGCGCGTCGGCCTTGTTGATCAACTCGCCCCTCAGCGCCACGAACGTCTCGGCATCGATCCAGACCGTGCCGCTGGGAAAATCCACGTCCGCTTCGGGCTTTGCGCTCAGCTTGACCTTGTACGCTGTGCGCGCCTGGTCCTGGCCGAGCCAGTTGACCGTCACGGGCTCCTGGCCCGCAAGTTCGCCCGTGTAGTCCTTGCTGAAGTCGAGTCCGCCCCCGATCTGGTCGTTTTGCAGGTTGCTGCCGGCGAACCCCGCGCTGCGGTCGTTTTCGCTCACCAGCTCCTTGACTTGTCCCAGCGCGGACAGGTACAGCCACAGGCGCGTGTCCTGGGCGGGGTCTACGGGGTCCACGCTCAGGAAGATCGTGCCCCTCTCCAGTTCAGGGGCTAGGAAATAGATCAGCAGCCGATCGGGCTGGCCTTCCTGGCGCTTGCTGAAGAAGGCGAAGCGCCGCTGCACCCTGGCGCCGTCGGCGCTTTGCACCTGGAAGTCCACCAGGTTGATGCGGCTGCCTGAAGCGGTGAGGGCGCCTTCCTCGGCCGCGCGCGCCAGGATCTGGTCGCCGGTCAGGGTTTGGGCGGCAAGCGGTCCGTATCCGATGAACGACAGCAGGACAAACAACCACATGAGCCTTTTCATGAAGCCTCCTTGATTTTATCGGGTTTGAGCGCGCGCCAGATGAACTCGGCGAGTTCGGCAGCGGCACTGGCCTGCAGACGTCTGGCTTCCGCATCATCGTACAAGCACAGCCGGGCGACCACGGCGCGGTTGGCGCCAAAGGCTGCGTGGGCGGCCAACAGCGGGTCGGTCTTGCGCAGCTCGCCGCGCGCCATGGCCACCTCGAGCAGCCCGGCGATGCGGCGCGGGATCTCCTTGAAAAGCCGGTGCACGTGCTCCTCGATGGCTCCGCCCAGGTGGAGCTCCTCGCCCAGGAACAGGCGCATGATGTCCTTGTTTTTCAGGGCTCGGGCCACGTGCATGTCCATGGCTTGGCGCAGCTGTTCGCGTATCGGTTTTCCGTTGCTGAAGATCTCGTGCATGAGGGTGAGGCGCTCCTGGACCTCGACCTGGAGGATGTGGATGAGGATGTCGTCCTTGCTCTTGAAGTAGTTGTAGAGCGTGCCCACGGCCACCTCGGCCTCTTGAGCAATCTGCTTTGCCGTGGCGTCGTGGAAGCCGTGCCGGGCAAACACGCGGATGGCGGCTTGGCGGATGAGTTTCCGTTTGTCCTCTTTGACGGCGTGTTTGGTCATGTCTCACCCTAAATGAATGAGCGTTCATTCATTTATAGCGAACCCCAGTACTCGCGTCAAGAGGTCCAGCCGCGTGTCAGCACCATCTTCTGCAAATAGCTTCGTCCAGGGGCAAGCGCCGCAGCAGGTCTTGCCTTCTTTTCCAAGCTGGGCTATGCTGGGCAAAATATCGGTCGACGGGGAGAATGTCGCATCCTTCTCAAAGGAGAGAACAACGCATGTTCAGGAAAATCCGCTATTTCAATTTGCTGATCATGGTCATGTTGCCCCTCGGCGTATTCGCAGCGCCTCCAACGGAAGTGCCACTAGATCCTACCGCAACGTCTCCGCTTGAAATCATCAGCGCTGCAGAACCCACGGTGGAACCCGCCACCACGCTCACCCGCGCGCTGCAATCCGGGGAGGACGCCTGCCTGCTCTTTGGCGACGGGCAGTATGCTGAAGCGCAAAAGCACATCATCCCGTTGAGTTCCGCCTTCACGGTGGAGTTGTGGGTGTACGACACCGAAGGCAGCGGTCAATTCGTCGAGTATATCTCTCATGGGAGTCAACCGGGGCCGTTTTATTTGGGCACCACTGAGGGATCAGACATCCTGCGGGCGGGCGATGCGTGGGTGGATACCGGGTACGTCATGCCCAAGAAGAAGTGGGTCCACATCGCCATTACCAGGAGCGGCAGCGGCACGGGGACTTTATACGTCAACGGCGAAAGCGTCGGCACGAAGCGAAACTACGATTTCGGCAGCGGTGGGTCTCCGACCCGCTTGGGAAGCCAATTTGGAACGCCTTCGGAGTTCTTTACCGGGTGCATGGATGAGGTCAAGGTCTTCAAGTCGGCGCGCGGTGAGAGTGAGATCAAGAGTGACATGCAGAAACTCGTCAGCGCTGCATCTGACCCCAATTTGGTTGCCTATTACGACTTCAACGATCAAAGCGATCCCAATGCCATTTTGCAGGCATCTGGAAGCTCGCAGCATGCGCTCCAGTTGGCCCTGCCCGGCCAGTGGAGCCGCGCGGACAACGTGACAACGAGACTGGCGATATCGTCCGAGATAGGTCTATCCAATTGCCCTGATGGGAACTGCGGCGCCTACATCGACACGGATGGCTTGAACATCCGCTCCAGCTTCCAGAGCGGCTTTGGTTGGTATTCAACCGTCTGGCCCTTGCTGACCGAAGTGCCCGACCCCTATTTCCAAATGGGGCTTGGGTCCACCTGGCTCACGCCGGACCTGAGGAAGTTTGAAAAACAACGCGCCTTCTTGGATGCCATCAAGAACGTCTGCGGCTCATTTGGAGAAGAGCGGGGTGCGGGCCAGTGGATTTTATTCCAGAGCATTGAAGGCGGCCTTGGGTATTGGGCGGATACCCGGTTCAAGTCCGCAATGCCAAAGTGGAGATTCAATGCGACCTCCAATTGCTACCACAGTATGGAAGGCACACCCGGATGGCCTACGGGCAGGACAGAACCCCTGGATATGAACCAAACAGGGCTGGTTCAGCTCAGCAACCGAATGCTGCTTGCGCCCGACGGGCAGACCTTCCCGCTGGAGACCCAGAGCGGACTGCTCGGCGTCGCCTGGATCGCCCTCCCCTTCCCTCAAGTGGGCGTTCAAAAGGAAACGTCGCGGACCGGCTCCAATGCCTGGACGTTGTTCATGAACTCGGAAAACTTCAAGGGACCGCTTGCCTACTGGATGCCGCAATATTTCAGCGGCGAATCCCAAAAAGATCCAACGCTTGCGGGGTATGGGCTCGATGCCAACCCCGGCCTGATCTCCAGCATGGCCTCGGAAATGGGCTGGATCTCCATGGTGGAAGGCGCCGATGCGCGCGAAACGGTATACGCCCGCATCCCACAGCTGCGATTCCCCGTCAACGTTCAGGGGCAATCGCTCCTGTCTCAGGATGTTGTATCCTATTCCGACCAGGCAGCGACAGCCCCTTTCAACCACTGGCTCACCAGTCAAACAGACGCCTTCGGACCCTTCTCGGCGCAAGGCTCACTTGCCGTTCCCATGAGCATCAGCCATCAGCCAAGCTATTATCAGCACGACGACCCGATTGTGGGACTCGCAGAGCAGGTGCGCATCTCCGCGTTTGATGGCGGAACATCCTACGGCTTGTTGTGGACGGACCCTACTACCACCGGCGAGTTCCCCAGCTACTTCAAGGACCAGGGAAGCACCCGGTCCATCGTCAAAGCAAGCGCGGTGCCGGCGGAAACCCATTTGGCGGAATACAAGTACCAATACCCAGCCAGCACCGTAAGCTACAACGCCGCCGGCTGGTGGGATGTGGAAAACACGAGCGTACCCGGCGGAACGGTCACGCTCTCGGACGGTTCCCACGTTGAATATGTTTGGTTTAAGTTCGTTGACCAGCCCGCATTGCGGCGCTTGAATTTGAGCGAAGCGGATCGCGCGGCGCTGCAGGCCATGGTCGAGAACATGCACAGAACCTGGCCGATCACGGCCGAGTATATGGCGCCTCCCTCTTCCGGGGACTTGGTCTCGTTTGACCCTGCCCTGCTGGTCACGCCCCCGCTCGGAATGGAATATGGGTACGTGCCGATCGCCATATCCCAGACCGGCAACGTCGTCGGCCCGTCGCTTCCCTCCAATCAACCTTGACTTGAAAGGACACCTTCTTGCTTTGCCGATATCTTTTGTGCAAGCCTAATTAATACAACAGCGTCTGCTTGATCCAAAGCTGGAGCAGCTGCAGGATTTTTACGTCTCCAATGGGCTGCTGCGCGCCGGGCACCAGGGCGCCGGAAATCCAAAACTGGACGGCAAGCGTTACTTCCTGATCGTTGAGAAGGCGGTCGCTGTCGGTATCGAGCGCGGTTTCCAGGCTGAGCGAGGGAGAGGGAGGCATGGGCCCTTGGTTGATGATATCCACCAGTTCAATGTCCGAATACGTGATGGGTTGGCGATCTTCGGCAAGCAGCGTGCGCGCCTCTTGGATCACGGACAACCCCTGAGCGTCCAAGCGCACGATGTCGGCGCCATCGCCGCCGCGCACGGCAATGCGGGCCGAGCGCGGCGCAATCAGCTCGAAGAGGTCCTCATCCTCTTCCCCTTCCAGCACGATGTCGCCTCCCACCTGCTCCAAGCCGGGCGAGGCCGTGACCTTGAACACATCGTTTCCTTCGTGTCCCATCAGGCTCACGGACTCCACGGCAAACAGGTCCACCGCTCGCGCCGGCAAGGCCGTTGAGAAGCCCGCAAACGCGCTCAACCGCACGTGGTCGGGGGCAAGGGCCAGTTCAAAACGGTCCGTGCCCGGGCCGCCGAACACCTCGACGGCGTCCGCACCGCTTTCTCCCCAAAAGGTGAACTGCTCCACGCTCTGCGGGTAAAACCCCTCCACCTGATCCAGGTCAAAGTCCACATCCTCCAGATCCACGTCACCGGGTAAAAAGGTGATAAAGAGGTTTCCCCGCTCCAGCTGTAACAACCCCAGTCCTCCGTGGAACAGGAGGGTCAGCCGGTCCTCTCCGGCCCCTCCATCCAGCCTGAAATCGTCGCTGATCCCCGCCTCATCGAGCAGCAGGTGGTCGTCCCCTTCCTGGCCCGACAGGCGGTTGATCCCGGAGCCGCCGTCCAACTCGTCGTCCCCGGCTCCTCCGTCCAACCGGTCATCGCCCGCGCCTCCCTGCAGCCGATCATTGCCCTCACCGCCATCCAGCTCGTCGTCGTCGCCGCCTCCGTCCAGGGCGTCGTCTCCCGCGCCTGCGCGCAGCACGTCTGAGCCGGAATCCCCTTGCAGCCTGTCGTTTCCCTCTTCCCCTTGAAGGCGATCGTCATCGTCTCCACCCGCCAGGACGTCATCGCCGTCCCCTCCGCTGAGGCTGTCCTGGCCCGGGCCGCCCAGCAAGGTGTCTTGCCCCCGGCCTCCTTGCAGCGAGTCGTCGCCGTCCCCACCCTCCAAGCGGTCGTTGCCCTCTCCCCCGGTTAAGATGTCGTCCTCCCCGCCGCCCTGCAGGGTGTCGTCGCCGTCGCCTCCCTCCAATGCATCCTCATCCGATCCGCCGTCGAGCTCGTCATCGTCATCGCCGCCCGACAACGTGTCATTCCCCGCCCCGCCGAACAGCCGATCATCCCCTTCACCGCCAGCCAATTCGTCGTCTTCATCCCCACCGTTCAGCTCGTCCTGGTCTTCGCCGCCGTCGAGCTCGTCCTGGCCGTCGCCGCCGTCGAGTCGGTCGTTTCCATCCCCACCCACCAGCTGGTCCTCCCCATCCTCGCCCTCGAGCACGTCGTTTCCTCGACCTCCGTCCAACTCGTCGTCTCCGTCCCCTCCCATCAACTCGTCGTCCCCGTCGTTGCCCTCTACCAGGTCGTCGCCCTCCAGCCCGTCAATCACGTCGTCCCCATCCCCGCCGCGCAGCACGTCGTTTTGAGCACCGCCTTCGATGTGGTCTCCACCATCCCGCCCCTCGATGCGGTTAGCGGCACCGCCCCCGATGAGCACGTCGTCGAAGTCGCTGCCGATGAGGACGATCTCGTCCAAGAAGGGGAACTGCGCCAGGGACACGTCGGCCAAGTCAACGACCACGCCGCTGCCGTTGCCGCCGGCGTCTATCTCGATGCGTTCCACGTCGGCGCACGGGGTGGGGGCTACGGTGGGATCCTGGCCGTTGATCTTGACGGCAAGGCCCTGGCACTCGACCTGCACGCGGCCCTTTTCCAGGTCCACGCGCAGGGTTCCGCCGCTGAAGTTGACGTCATCTTCGATCAAGGCCCCGTGGGTGAGCCAACTCAACGCGCCCAAGCCCGCGACCAGCATCGCCAGCTTGAGCCCCCCTGGGGTTCGATGCATGTGGTTCATAGCGTACCTCCAGCTCTTACAGCGGATTTTCTCTCGTCCAGCGCACGTGCGCCTGCAGCTCCTGCAGCGAGTCGCCGCCGAACTTCTCAAGCACCGCGTCCGCCAGCGTCAGCGCAAGCACCGCCTCCCCGATCACGGAGGCGGCGGGCACCGCGCACACGTCCGAGCGCTCGATGTGCGCCTGCCTGGCTTCCTTGCTGATCACGTCCACCGAATCGAGCGGGCGCATCAGTGTGGAGATGGGCTTCATCGCCACGCGCACGATGAGCGCATCTCCGGTGCTCATCCCGCCCTCCGTGCCGCCGGCCCCGCAGCTCTTGCGATAAAAACCGCGAAGCGGTTCATAATAGATCGGGTCGTGCACCTCGGAGCCCCAGCGCGCGGCCGCCTCAAACCCCAGGCCCACTCCCACGCCCTTCATGGCTTGGATGCTCATCATGGCCTGAGCGATGCGGCCGTCGAGCTTGCGGTCCCAGTGGGCGTGGCTGCCCAGGCCCGCGGGCACCCCACGCGCGATCAGCTCGAAAACGCCGCCCACGGTGTTCTTCTCGTGCATGGCTTGTTTGATGCGTTCGACCATGCCGCTTTCAGCCTTGGAATCGGCGCAACGCACGGGGGATTGATCGACGGCCTCGTTCCACGCAGGGAGGTCTTCGATCTGGGTTGCGTCGAACGCGCTTTGAGCTTCGTGAATTCGGACCACGTGGCTGGCAATCGTGATGCCGACCTGTTCCAACAGCTGACGGGCGAGCGAGCCCAGGGCCACGCGCATGGCGGTTTCGCGCGCACTGGCGCGCTCGAGCACGTTGCGCAGGTCCGTGTGCCGGTACTTGAGCGCGCCGGCCAAGTCCGCGTGGCCGGGCCGGGGCACGGTGACGGGCTTGTCCTCTGCAAACGATTGCCAGGGATCCATGCGCTGGCTCCAGTTCTCCCAGTCGCGGTTCCAGACGATGAGGGCGATGGGGCTGCCCAGCGTTTGGCCGAAGCGTAGGCCCGAGACGGCCTCGACTTGGTCCTTCTCGATGAGCTGACGCCCGCCGCGGCCATAGCCCTTTTGGCGGCGGGCCAACTGATGATCGATGGCGCCCTTGGAGATGGGCACGCCAGATGGAAAACCCTCCAGGATGCCGACCAACCCGCGTCCGTGGGATTCCCCGGCGGTGAGGTAGCGCAAATGGGTCATAGAAATCATCGTAGCAAGGGGTTTTGTGAAAGTCGAGGTTTTGCGTATACTCCCCGCATGCAAGCGGTGTTGCTGGCGGCCGGCGCTTCCTCGCGCTTCTGGCCCTTGATGGAGGACCGGCACAAGAGTCTGTTCGTGCTGATGGGCAAGCCGCTGCTCCAGTGGACGCTGGAGAGCGTCCAGCGCGCGGGCGTTCAGGAAGCCATCGTCGTCCAGGGACCGGAGCGACATGCCGAAGCTGCGTTGGCAGGCGCGCACCTGAAGTTGAAGCTGCGGTTTGCCATCCAGCCGCAGGCCAACGGCATGGGGGACGCGCTGCTGTGTGCCGAGCCCTTGCTCAAGGACCGGTTCTTCCTGCTGCACCCCTATCACTTCGACGCCGAGGATTTTCTATCTAGGCTGGCGGCGCAGACGAAGACCCCCATCGTCTTGAGCGCGCAGCGCACCGAGCGGCCTTGGAACTACGGCGTGTTGCAGCTCGACGGGCAGCGCGCGGTGCGCCTGGTGGAAAAACCCGAACGGGGAAAAGAGCCTAGCAAATTGCGCGTGATGGGCTTTTATTGCCTGTCGAAGTCTTTTTTCGACGACTATCGCACCGTACAGGCGCACCAATACGCGTTCGAAGACGCCTTGCAGCGCTGCATGGACCGGGGGCAGGTGAGCGCGGTGGAGTTCGACCAGGAAACGCCGTCGCTCAAGCACCCGTGGGACGCGCTCCACGCCGCGCGCCTGATGCTCCAGCGCTTCGTGAAGGGGCAAACGATAGACCCCTCCGCGCAGGTTGATGAAACCGCCGTGATCAAGGGGGACGTGTTCATTGGGCCCAATGTAAAAATCTTCGAGCACGCGGTGATCAAGGGACCGTGCTACATCGGCTCAGGCTGCATCATCGGCACCGGCTCGCTGGTGCGCGATCACGCCATCCTGGAAGAGGACGTGCTCATCGGCGCGCACTGCGAGGTGACGCGCAGCGTCTTTGGAAAAGGCGCTTCCACGCACTCCGGCTTCTTCGGCGACTCGATCTTGTGCGCGGGGGCCAAGGCCGGGGCCGGGACGATCACGGCCAACGTGCGCGTGGACCGCAAGGAGATCAAATCCATCGTAAAGGGCCAGCGCACGCCGACGGGTCTTACGTCGTTAGGCGCGATCGTGGGGGAGAACACGGCGCTGGGGATCCACACCATGCTCATGCCTGGCGTGCTCATCGGCTCGAACTGCCTGGTCGGGCCCGGCGAAGCAGTGGCCGGCAGCGTGCCCTCGGGGGCGCGCGTCTTTGCCTCCAGGGATTAAAACGCCACCTTCAGCGACAGCACGTCCACGGTATTCGAAGAAGATGAAGCCGCCTGCGACCCCGACACCAGCACCCAATCCTGGGTGAAGTACGTCGCAACGCCCAAGCCCGTCAGCGTGCCCGCGATAGCCGAGCTGAACATCCAGCCCTGCTCCACCTCGTCCCCGGCAATGAAGTAGGCGACGCCGAAGCCCGTCAATGCGCCCACGATGCCGCCGGCGTTGATCACAAACACGCGGCCCCAGCTCATGGGGTACACGCTGGCCAGGTACGCGCCCGCTAGCCCGCCGGCATTGGTCGTGGCCAGGAACAGGCCCGCTGTTTCAGAAGAGCCCAGGTCAGGCTGCAGCGCGCCGAACATGAAAGCGGTCAAAATCCCCGACCATACCCCGCTGCTGTTGATGAGGACGATGTCGGCCGCGTTGGGCCGAAAGGTGTCCCACAAAGTGATCCCAGCGGTCAGTCCGGCCAACTCTCCAGCCATCATCAGACCGACGGACGCCTTCTCGCTGCTCCACATGTCCAGCACGAAGCTCAGCAGGAACGCGTCCCACCAGCCCCACATCGTGGCGGAGTTGATCAAATGCGCGCGCCCAGGGGTGATGCCCCCTTGCGCACCCCACAAGGACAGGCCCAGCCCGGCTCCGCCCCCCAGCACCATCGCGCCGACGGTCAGGCGCTGGCTGTTGCACTCCAGCAGCACGCACAACTGCGCTCCCAACCCCACGCCGTAGAGCGTCTGCCAAAAGGCAAGCTCCGCGCGCGCAAAGCCGGACGGTTGCTCGATGCCGAAGCGATCGGTCTCCTGCGCGGGCTGGTCCGCGCCGGGGTCCTCCTGCGCGGCGACGATGGGAGCCCAGCACGTTGAAAACAGCAGCGAAACGATGCAACAAGCGACGACGAATTTCATGGTTCCTCCTTAACCCTCTGCCTTGACAGGATAGCACATCACACCGCTCAAGTCCCTAAACCGCCTCTAGCGCTGGGGGTGCAGCTTCTCCAGCGCGATCAGGCGCTTTGCGATTTCTACAAACACCGAGCCCGCGGTGCGGCCACCCCACACGGGTTGATCTTGAACTTCATCCAGCACCACCAAAACCAGAAAGCGGGGATCGTGCGCCGGAAAGAACCCTCCGAACGACGAGATGAACTTATCCGGCAAGTACCCTTGGCCGGGCAAAGCCTTTTGCGCAGTGCCCGACTTGGCGGCCACCGAGAAGCCGTCCAGCTGCGCGGCGGTGCCCGTGCCCTTCTCCACCACCGCGATCATCATGTCCACCATCAGGCGCGCGTTAGAATTTGAGGCCACGCGTTCCACCGCGCGGGGGCTGGTGCGCTGCACGGGACTTCCGTCCAATGATCTGGTTTCCAGCAGCACAAACGGCTGCATCAGCACCCCGTCGTTGCCGATGGCGGCCAGCCTTGAGGCCAGCTGCACGCCGGTCACCGAGACGGCTTGTCCGATCGAGATCGACGCGATCTCAAGCGGCGACCACTTTTCTACGGGGATGAGCGAGCCGCCGATCTCGCCGGGCAGCCCCACCCCGGTGGGCCGACCGAAGTCCAACTTGAGCAGGTAATTGTAAAAAGCTTGCTCGCCCACGCGCTGAGCGACCTGGATCATGCCGACGTTGACGCTGTTTTGGATGATGCCTTTCAGGTTTACACGGCCGAACTTCACGTTGTCCTCGGCGTTGCCGAAGGCGTGTCCGGCGACCTTGATCTTGGTGTCGCCGTCGAACGTCTCCCCCAGCGACACGGCTCCCGTCTCAAGCGCGGCCAAGCCAGCGAACACCTTGAACAGCGAGCCCGGCTCGTAAGCGCGCGCCACCGCCTGGTTGAGCCGTTGGGCAGCGCTGGAGTCGCGATAATCGTTCAGGTCGTAGCGTTTGGCCTGGGCCATGGCCAGCAGCTCGCCGCTTTGCGGGTCAAGAATCACGACGAAGCCGTCTTTGGCTTTGAAACGCTTCAGGCCCGCGTCCAGCTCCTCCTCGCTGATGCGCTGGATGCGGCCGTCCAGCGTGAGCACCACGTCCGAGCCGGGGCGCGTCTCTTCCTCGGTCGTGCGCACCAACTCGATGCCGGTGCCGGTGCGCAGCACGCGCACTACGGTCTTGCCGCCGCTCAGCACCGCGTTGTAGGACAGCTCCACCCCTTCCAGGCCCAGGTGGTCCAGGCCGGTGAAGCCGATCACGTTGGAAGCCAACGATTGTTGAGGGTAGACGCGTTTTGCATCGGGGACGAAGATCAAGCCATCCACCCCGGCTCCCTGCGCGTCCGCTTGCAATGCGTCGGCCACGTTCAGGTCCACCTGGCGGGCGATCCAGGTGAAATACCCTTCCTTGTACACTTTCTCCACAAGCACCTGGCGCGGCAGGCCCAGATGGCGCTGCAACAGCTCGATCAGCACCTCCGGCTGGCTCATGTGGTAGTTGTCCAGGGCGATGGAGGTGGCGGGCAGGTCCTGGGCAAGCAGCAGCCCGTTGCGGTCCAGAATGCGGCCGCGCGGACCCGTCTCGGTGAACTCCTCTTCCTGAATGCGCTGTGCGTACTGGTTCCAGCGCTCGCGCTCCACCCACTGAATGCCCACCAAACGCGCGCCGATGCCCAGGAAGGCGACCAGGAAAAGCGCAGCAATGACGAGTAAGCGCCGTCTCATGGCTTGTCAGGGGGCCAGTAACGCAGCGCCGGCTCGATCATGCCGGCTGCCTTTGCGAAGGCCGCAACGCGCTCCAGCGAGAACGCTTTGGCGCGCTCGGCTTGAAGGTATTGTTGCTCGATGTGAAGCTGCCCCTGCTGCGCGCGGGCTTCTGTGACCTGATCTGCCCAGTACACCCGCTGCCAGGACAGCCACAGGTACAGGGCGATCAAGCCCAGGAAAGCCAACACCGCGCAAAGCGCCACGGCAAGCGCAAGCAGCGCCTGACGCCGGCGCTTGCGGTCAAGGGCCGTCACCACCGATGGGCCTCGATGCAAACGCGTCGCCATAGCCTCTATAACGTGCGCCAAAGTGCATCTTGAAGGAAGGACAACGGTATGTACGCAGGGGGATGTCAGCGAGACAGCAGGCTGATCCATCCTGAGAAACACAAAGGGGGCCGGGTGGCCCCCTTCACTTGGACAGTCTTGATAAAAAGATTACTTCTCGTTCCAGCTTTCGCTGTCGGCGATCCAGCCCTCCAGCTCCCGCACCAGCGGGCTCAGGCGCTCCCGGCGCAGCCGCTCCAGAGCCTCGTTTTGCACCTGGCGCACGCGCTCGCGGCTGATGTCGAGCAGCGCGCCGATCTCCTCCAGCGTCTTGGGCTCCTCATAGCGAACGGCCCATTCCTTGCCCTGCTTGACGAAGCGGATGCCAAAGCGCGTCTCCAGGATGGTGCGCTCGCGCACGTCCAGCTTGGCGAACAGCTGGCGCAGGATCTCCAGCTGCAGCTCCTCGACCACGGGGTGCATCTGGGCCGAAAAGTCTTCGCTGCCGATGGCGTCCAGCAGCGGCGAATCCTCGTCCGCTCCCGCCGCAAGCGCCGGCTCCTCCAGCGAACGGGCGAACAGCGACAGGGCTTTGACGCGGCGGATCTCGGCCTCCGGCAGTTCCAGCTTCTTGGCAAGCGTTCTGTGCGAGGGTTTTTCCCCGTGCCGCTGCACGTGCTCCTCTTCGAGCTTGGTGATCTTGCGCATGTAGTCGGCGATGTGCTGCGGCGTGCGCACGGTGTGCGCCTTGTCCGCCACTGCGCGGCCGATGGCTTGGCGGATCCACCAGGTGGCGTAGGTCGAGAACTTGAAGCCGCGGCGGTAGTCGAAGCGGTCGATGGCCTTCATCAGGCCCACGTTGCCCTCTTGGATCAGATCCAGCAACGACAGGTGATAACCCTGGTAGCGCTTGGCCATGGACACCACCAGCCGCAGGTTGGCCTCGGCCATCTGCTTCCTGGCCAGGGGGTCTCCCTGCTCGATGCGCTTGGCCAGCGTCACTTCCTGTTCCGCGGTGAGCAAAGGAATCCTGCCGATCTCCTTGAGGTAGATCTCGACAAAATCCTCGCCCAACTCGGACGGGGTCTCGCCCCGCTCGCCAGCCAGATCGGCCAACTCGTCCGGATCGCCTTCCAGCGCTTCGGGCTCCAGATCCAGTTCCAGCGTTCTTGGCGTGGTCACCGTCGCTCACCTCTTCTTTTTATGGGTGCCACTGCTAAAGTCGGACCAATTCAATCTACTTTATTCTACCCTCGGTTTGCAACCGGCTGACGGGTCAAAACCCGTCGCGAAGGCGGACACCCCTGAATGGCTTCTACGCTGATTCGTTTGTTTCGTTCCATCATCTGCACCCCTAGACGCTCCCTGGCGCGGTGCGCTTACGCCCACGTTGGCGGCCCGCTCAGACATTTGGAGTAACAGTGTTACGCGCCAATAATACTAACGGGCATGGCGATTCTCAAGGGTGACGAATGTCCGTTGGTGGGTTTTAAGGGCTTCGGCGAGCAGTAGGCAAGGTCGTACATATTCTTGCATTACCAGAAGCCGTGGCATTTTCAAAGCCCCTGGTTTCAACCCTGGGGATATAGAAAATGTCCTTGCATTATGTAGCTCGATGCTATATAATGCAAGGCATGGGTGACAGAGAATTCAAGAGCAACCACAACGTGGTCTATTCCTGCAAGTACCACGTCATCTGGTGCCCTAAGTACCGGCGCAAGGTATTGGAACATGTCGTTGAGCGTCGGCTGAAAGAGATCATCACCGAGGAAACGGAGAACATGCGAGCGGATCTGATTGAGCTTGAAGTTATGCCAGACCACGTTCACCTGCTGTGTGGGGTGGACCCTCAGTTTGGCATCCACCGTTATGTGAAGCGGATCAAAGGGGCCAGTTCTCGCCTACTCAGGCAGGAGTTTGCCTGGTTGCGAAGCAGGCTCCCGACCCTGTGGACCAACTCCTACTTTGTGGCAACGGTAGGAGGCGCACCGCTTGCGATGATCAAACAGTATGTTGAAAACCAGAAGCACGTATAAGTACCGCCTGTATACACACAAGCGGAATCACCATTTGCATGAGCAGATCAACGTAGCGGGATTGATCTACAACTACTGTGTTGCGCTGCAACGTCGCTACTATCGCATGTTCGGGGGCTACATCGGCAAGGCGCGCCTGCAAAGCCACCTTGCCAAGTTGCGACGACACAATCCAGCGTGGCAAAGGTTGGGTTCTCAGGCCATGCAGCAGATCGTAGAGCGCGTGGACAACGCCTATCGACGCTTCTTCAAGTGGGCTAAGACACGCCAAGGACCGCGTTGTTCTCCACCGCGCTTCAAAAAGGTCAGGAAGTATCCGTCGTTCACGCTCAAGCAGGCGGGCTGGAAGCTGCTGGACGGCAATCGGATCAAGATCGGGAATCAGGTCTATCGCTTTGTCAAGTCACGCGAGAGCGAAGGCCAGATCAAGACGGTCACGGTCAAGAGAGACTCGCTGGGCAAGCTGTACGTGTGCTTTTCGCTGGTGCAGGAACAGACTCAACCGAAAGAAGCCGCTACGGGTGAAATCGGGGGCTTTGACTTTGGCTTGAAGACGTTCCTGGTAGACCACGAGGGCAACCAATACCTCAGCCCAGAATTTCTCAAAGCGGAGTTGGCGAATCTACGGCAAACGTCCCGCAAGCTGTCATCCAAACAACGAGGCAGCAACAATCGTCGCAAGGCTGGGGTGGACTTGGCGCGCAAGCACGAGCGGGTCAAAAACAAACGCCGGGACGCGCACTTCAAACTGGCACATCGGTTATTGGACCAATTCGACATGCTGGTGTTCGAGGACTTGAACCTTAAAGCCATGCAGCGCCTGTGGGGGCGTAAGGTCAGCGACCTCGGCTTTGCTGATTTCGTCTCGATCTTGGACCACCTGGCAACCAAACGCGGAAAACGGATAGTGAAGCTGGACCGCTTCGAACCCACCAGCCAAGTGTGCTCCGGGTGCGGCCAGCGCCAGCCAATGCCACTTCGAGAGCGGACCTATCGCTGTGGTAGTTGTGGTCTGGTATTGGATCGGGACCACAACGCGGCAAGGAACATATTCAGGGTTGGGGCATCAACCCTTGGGTTAGAGGGCGTTAGACTCCCGTCTGTGGGGGCAGCCCTCGCTTGACCCCAGAATCCCCCGGCTTTAGCCGTGGGGAGTATGTCAAGTATAATGCCTGCCATGACCAAGCGCGTTCTGGTCGCCATGAGCGGCGGGGTGGACAGTTCGGTAGCCGCCCTGCTCGTGCAGCACGAAGGCCACGAGGTGGTCGGCTGCACGCTGAATCTGTGGTCCTACGAAAACCGCCTGGAGCCCTACAACGAGTGCTGCTCGCTGGAAGTGCGCACCGTGGCTCATCAGTTGGGCATCGAGCACCACCTGCTGGACTGCGGACAGGACTTCAAGGCCGCCGTGGTGGACCCCTTCATCGAAAGCTACCTGGCCGGGCAGACGCCAAGCCCCTGCGGCCATTGCAACCGCTTGGTGCGCTTTCCGCTGCTGCTGGAGGCGATGGAGCGTTTTGGTTGTGATGTGCTTGCCACCGGCCACCACGCCCGCATCGAGCATCGCCACGGGCAATATCGCCTGCTCAAGGGAGCGGATCCCTTCAAGGATCAAGCGTATTTCCTCTACGGGCTGCTGCCCGACCAGCTTGCCCGCATCGAATTTCCCGTCGGCGGGATGCTCAAGGGTCGGGTGTGGCAGATCGCCTCAGAGTACGGCCTTGTCTCGGCGCGCAAGCCGGAGAGTCAGGACCTGTGCTTCCTGCCCAGAGGCGACTACCGGGCTTTCTTGAAAGCGCACGCCCCAAGCAGCATCGAGCCAGGCGACATGGTGGACACCCAAGGCAACGTCGTGGGACAGCACGAAGGGCTGCCGTTTTACACCATCGGCCAGCGGCGCGGCTTGAACTTCAGCGGCGCGCAGCGCAGCTACGTGGTGGGCTTCGACGTGGAGCGCAATCGCCTGATTGTGGGCGATGAATCGCACTTGTACGCTGGAGGGCTCATCGCTGCGGATATGAACTGGTTGGCGCAGCCCGGCGAAGGAACGAGCGTGCAGGTCAAGGTGCGCTATCGCGGCCCCTGCTTGCCTGCCCGCGTTGTCCGGTTGGATGAACCGCGCATTCAAATCCGTTTCGAACAGCCGCAACGCGCCGTGACGCCGGGGCAGCTTGCCGTGCTCTTCGACGAAGAGCGACTGCTGGGGGGCGGTGTGATCGAAAGAGCACTGCAAACCGACCAGATCTCGATGCCGGCGGCTGCACTGTCCGGGGCAATGCTGGAGTGATCATGCGCAAGAAGAAGGCCAAGGCCGCTGCAGTGCGCAGCAAGAACGCGCTGCGCCTGTTCCCTCAACGCAAGGGGAAATCCGCAGGCGCATCGCCCGGCTCGCTGATCTACACGGGTCAGCGCCAGCTGGAGCAGGTCAGAATCTCCCTCATAGACTACGACAGCGAGACGGTCACCGAGAAAATCATCTCCGTCAAGGAAGCCACGGTTTTCAAGGACAAGCCCACGGTCACCTGGATCAACGTGGACGGCCTGCACGACGTGGACGTCGTCCAGGCGCTGGGCACCCAATTCGACATCCATCCCCTGGTGTTGGAGGACATCGTCACCCCCCAGCAACGCCCCAAGGTGGAAGACCACGACCGCTACCTGTTCCTCACGCTGCGCATGCTCGAGTACAACGAGCAGGACCATGCGGTGGAAGCCGAGCAGCTGAGCATGGTGGTGGGCTCCAATTTCCTGCTCTCCTTCCAGGAGACCATCGGCGACGTCTTCGATCCGGTGCGCAAGCGCATCCGCACCAACAGCAAGCGCATCCACAGCTCCGGCCCGGATTACCTGGCCTATGCCCTGATGGATTGCGTGGTGGACCACTACTTCGCCGTGTTGGAGAAGCTGGGGCAGGAGATCGAAGCGCTGGAGGAGGAGGTCACGCAAGAGCCGGACAGGGACACGCTCAAGCGCATCCACCGCTCCAAACGCCAGCTGATCCTGATCCGCCAGGCGGTCTGGCCGCTGCGCGAGGTGATCAGCAGCCTGAGTCGCGGAGAATCGCCGCTCTTCCACGAAAACACCCACATCTACCTGCGCGACGTCTACGATCACACCATCCAGGTCATTGAGGCGTTGGAGAGCTTGCGGGAAATCTTGAACAGCATGCTCGACGTGTACCTGTCCAACCTGAACCACCGGCTCAACGAGGTGATCAAGGTGCTCACCATCATCACCACCCTCTTCATCCCGCTGTCCTTCATCGCCGGGATCTACGGCATGAACTTCAACCCCGACAGCGGCCCATGGAGCATGCCCGAGCTCAACTGGGCCTGGGGGTACCCGGCGGCACTGGGGCTTATGGCCGTGGTGGCCGGCGTGATGCTTCTGTACTTCAAACGCAAGAAATGGCTATAATGGTCGGCAAGCTGCTACACCACGGTAATCTTGTAGGGCTGGCTCTGCCAGCCGCCGCTAAATGAGAAGACTGGCCGGCACAGCCGGCCCTACAGCAATACTTGAAAAGGGACTACGAGCGAAGTAGATTGCCTTGCAATCATGGGCTCCCCTTCAAGGTGGCGGCGCTGGCGGCGCAAGGTCTACGTGACGATGACCGCTCACAACGGCCAGGGGGTCTTTGCCCGCAGACAGATCTCCCCGGGCGAGGTCGTGCTGATGTTCACCGGCCGGCGGCTCAGCCTGGCCGAAGTGAAGCGGGACGAAGAGAGGTACGTCCACTCCCTGCAGATCGGGCCCGATGCTTACTTGAGCCCCTCCGGCGGAGAGGACGATTACATCAACCATTCCTGCGATCCCAACACCATGATGCAGGGCAACCGGCGCTTGGTGGCTTTGCGCGCGATCGCGCCCGGCGAGGAGATCACGGTGGATTACTCCTCGTTCACGGACCACGAGGGCTTCGAGATGGACTGCCACTGCGGCGCCCCCGCCTGCCGCCACCGCATCGTGGGGTACGCCAGCGTGCCCGAGTCGCTGCGCCGCCAGAAACACTTCCAAACTTGGCTGGCCAAGGTCACGTCGAGAAGCCATGCTTGATGCAGCTTCTCCGGTCATTCCCGCGAAAGCGGGAATCCAGGCGAAGTTCAACCAGATCTGGATTCCGGCTCGCGCTACCGCTTGGC
>Ga0326597_10003560_pt1 | contig 22365 bp, 17 predicted proteins | sample RVTome_12_FD_203789 | JGI IMG/M metagenome (GOLD analysis project Ga0326597, IMG submission 203789) | Soil microbial communities from uranium-contaminated site in the Upper Colorado River Basin, Wyoming, United States - RVT100D185 | ecosystem: Environmental > Terrestrial > Soil > Contaminated >...
CGAAGGAATTCGGCGCCGCTGATTTTCACCGCGCACAGCCTGCCGGCCGCGATGGCGGCCCGCTCGCATTATGTTGACGAGGTTCAAACAACGGCGCGCTTAATTGCCAATTCACTGAGTCACGAACGTTGGTCTCTCGCCTACCAGAGCCGCAGCGGCAGACCGAGCGATCCTTGGCTCGAACCGGATATCGGTCAGATCATTCGAGACTTCGCCGCCCGCAGCGTCAAGGATGTCGTCGTGGCGCCCATCGGTTTCGTCTGCGACCATGTCGAAGTGCTTTACGATCTCGATATCGAAACGAAAAATCTGGCCGCAGACTTCGGCATGAACTTCGTTCGCGCTTCATGTCCCAACGATCACCCGACGTTTATTAGGATGATGGCGGCCGTGATTGAGAAGAAACTGAAAAAAGCCGAGGATCGAGGATAGAAGATGGAAGATCGCGATTCTCGATCCTCGATCCTCCATCCTCGACCCGAATCATGAAGCGCCGCATCATCGTCATTGGCGGCGGCATCGCCGGACTCGCCGCCGCGCACCGCTTGGCCGAGCTCAACGGGGAAAAAGCTCTTGGGCTTGAAGTCTTGCTGCTGGAGGCTTCCGCGCGCCTCGGGGGCACCATCGCCACCGAGCGGGTCGGCGATTTTATCGTGGAAGCCGGCCCGGACTCCTTCATCACGGAAAAGCCCTGGGCGCTTCGTCTCTGCGATCGGCTCGGCCTGACTTCCCGTCTGGTCTCGACCCAGGCGGCCTATCAGAAAATTTACATCGTTCATCGCGGCAAGCTTGAGCCGCTCCCCGAAGGCTTTTTCTTGCTCGCGCCGACGCGTCTGTGGCCGTTCGTGCGAACTCCGCTTTTTTCCTGGGGTGGCAAACTGCGCATGGCGTGCGAGATTTTTCTCCCGCGCGGCAAAGACGGAGACGAAAGCCTTGGTTCCTTCGTGCGCCGGCGCTTCGGCGCCGAGGCGCTGGAACGGGTGGCGCAGCCACTGGTCGGCGGCATCTACGCCTCCGACCCCGACAAGCTCAGCCTTGCGGCGACCATGCCGCGTTTTCGCGAAATGGAACGGGCGCACCGCAGCATCCTTTGGGCCATGTGGTCGGAGCAGAGAAAGCGGGCGCGCCATCGCCAAACCGGCAGCGGCGCGCGCTGGAGTCTTTTCGTCGCGCTCGCCGGCGGCATGCAGGAGTTCGTCGATGCCCTGGCGCGGCGGCTTCCCGAAGGAAGCGTTCGTTTGAACTCCGAAGTTAAAAACCTTGAGCGCAATGGGAGTGAAAAAGCCTGGCGCGTAACAACCGGCGGAAGTGAGAGTGTCGAGGCCGACGCCGTCATCCTCGCCGCGCCGGCATTTAGCTCCGGCGCAATTCTAAGCTCGCTCGCGGCCGCCGCGGCGGCGGAGCTGAAAAGCATCCCCTACGCGTCCACGGCTACGGTGAGCCTCGCCTACCGCCACGGCGATTTCCCCCGCGCCCTCGACAGCTTCGGCTTCGTCGTGCCGGCGTTGGAGCGGCGGAAAATCATGGCCGGCACGTTCAGCAGCCTGAAATATCCCGGCCGTGCGCCGCAAGATCATGTCTTGCTGCGCGCCTTCGTCGGCGGGAGCTTGCAGCCGGAATTGTTTCAGGACGACGATGCAAAGATGGAAAGGAACGTGCGCGAGGAACTGGCGAGCCTGCTCGCTGTCACGGCTCAACCGCTTTTTTCTCGCGTCTATCGCCACCCCCATTCCATGCCGCAGTATCACGTCGGCCACGAAGCGCGCATCCTGCGGATTGAAAACGATCTCGCCAAATTGCCCAACTTGGGTCTGGTCGGCAGCGCTTATCATGGAGTCGGCATCTCCGACTGCGTGCGCACCGGCGAAGAGGCGGCGGAGAAGATTATCAATCAAATGTAGGAGCGGGTTTGAAACCCGCCCCGATGCCTCTTACAGGCATCTTGACGAGTGAACAACAACTGGACTATCACTCCGATATCGTTCCCATGTGGTACGCGGCATTAGCCAAGGAAACGTCGCCATGATGATCATCGATTCGCAAGTTCATATCTGGGCGCCGGAGACACCGGCAAATCCCTACTCGACCGAAAACGCGGCCAAGCCCCATCGTTCGGTCCCGCTGGGCCATGACGAATTGCTTCGTGAGATGGACGGCGCAGGGGTTGCGCGTTGCGTGCTCGTGCCACCGACCTGGGAAGCAGACCGCAACGACACTTCGCTCGAAGCGGCGCGTTTGCATCCGGATCGTTTCGCGGTGATGGGTAAAATCACGCTTACCGCGCCCGAAAGCCGCGCGTTGATGGCGACCTGGAAAAGCCAGCCGCACATGCTTGGGATACGATTGGTTTTTAACGCTGGCCGCTCGAAGGAATGGCTGACGGACGGCACCGCCGATTGGTTTTGGGACGCCGCCGAGAGATACGATGTGCCGGTGATGGCTTTCGCGCCCAACGCGGTGCTCAAGCTAGGCGCAATCGCCGAGCGCCATCCTGGATTGCGCATGATCATCGATCACCTGGGCTTGAGCTCGGCCCTGCGCGGAAAAACCCTCGAGCCCGCAGTCGACGAAGTGATCAAGCTCGCGCGCTTGCCCAACCTCGCGGTGAAAGTTTCCGCCTTGCCCTGCTACGTCGCCGAGCCATATCCCTTTCCGACCTTACACCCGATCGTCCGCCGCGTGGTCGACGCCTTCGGCCCGCGGCGCTGTTTCTGGGGCACGGACCTCTCTCATCTAACTTGCCCGTACAAACAATGCGTGACGCTGTTTACCGAAGAGATGAAATCGCTGTCGCCGACGGAACTCGAATGGATCATGGGCCGCGGCATCGCCGAATGGCTCAACTGGCCGCTGCCGAAGTAATCGGAGGAGAAAACCATGCAGATCGTCAATCGTGACTTGAATTCGGACAAGGACGGCATCCCGGGTTACATCGCTCACCCCAACCGCAAGGATCCGGGGCCTGGAGTTTTAATCGTACACCATCACTTCGGCGTCACCGGCCATATGAAAGCCAACGTCTGCAACTTTGCCAAACTCGGTTACACGACCATCGTGCCCGACCTCTATAAAATCTTGGGCATCGCCGACGGTGTCCATGAAGGACAGAAGACAATCACCGACGGGCAGTTTATCGAGGCCATCAATCAGAGCTGGCGTTACCTGACGGCTCGCAGCGACGTGGACGCCAAGCGCTGCGCGGTGGTCGGCTACTGCATGGGCGGGCGCGTCGGCATCCATTTCGCCGCCGCCACGCCCAGCGTGCGCGCCTTCGTCGGTTACTATCCGTCGGTGCGCGACGAAGGGCCGAGCCAACTCCGCCCGCGCCACCCCAACGATGCGGTGCGCGATATCAAATGCCCGTCGCAGATTTTCTTCGGCGCCCAGGACCGCGTCGCGCCGATCGCCATGCAGCAGCGCTTGATGGCAAGCTTTCAGGCCAACGGCCAGCCGGTGGATTGGCACTTCTTCCATCGCGCCGGCCACGGCTTCGCGCTCGCCGACGGCGAATCCTACGACCCGAAGCTGGCGGATCTATCGTGGGAACTTATGTCGGATTTCCTCGGGCGGGAACTGGAGAACGAGTAGTCAGAGCCGGTTTTCAAGACCTATTTTCCGAACGCCTGTCAACAAGGCTCCGTTTCCTTGAGCGCGCGCCGCAACAAAGGACGACCCGCAACTCGCTTGAAGGAGGCGTCAATATTCAAGCGTCATTTTTATTGCCGCCAAATTTTCAGATGATACCTTTTTCCTTGAACTCGGCAAGCTTTGCGTCGTCGTAGCCGAGCGGTTTTAGAAACTCCGCGTTGTGCTCGCCCAGTTCCGGCGGCGCCAGTGGATCGGGAATCTTGGTATCACTGAACTCGTTGGGATATTTCACCGTGCGGATCGTCGGCTTGTCCTTGCGCTCGATTTTGATCTCCAAGCCCATATGTTTGATCTGGGGGTCTTCGAACACTTCGAGCAGATTGTAAACCGGCGTATGCGGCACGTCGTTGGCCTCCAGTTGCTCCATCCAGTAGGCGCGCGGCTTTGCTTTAAAGAATTCTGCGAACACTCGATTAAGCTCGTTATAATTCTTCCGGCGGTTGGGGCGCGTGTTGAAGCGCGGGTCATCGATTATTTCGGGATGCCCCGCGGCCTTGCACAGGCCTTCCCAGAATTTTTGCGGCGACGAGAGATGAATCGCGAAGGGCAAGCCGTCGGAAGCGCTGAACGCGTAAGTCTGCGACTGCATCGGCCGGCTATATGGACCCGGAATCCTTCCGGTGGCCAGGGCATCGGTAGCCGGCGCGATCAAGAATGCCAGGATCGACCCTGCCATCGTCGTGTCGATCTGCTGGCCCTTACCGGTCTTTGCCCTGGCGGCCATGGCGCCGAGAACGCCGATGGCGGCAAACATGCCGCTCAAGCTGTCGGCGTAGTTGGGCCCGATGGGCCGCGGGTTCTTCGCGTCCATAAGCACGCTCAACATGCCGCCAAGCCCCTGACCAACGGTATCGTAGGCGGGCCGCTTGACGTAAGGACCGGTAGGGCCGGTGCCCGTGATCGAACAGTAGATCACGCCGGGATTCGTCTTGCTGACGGTGTCATAGTCGATGCCGAGCTTCTTCATGACCCCTGGCCGGTAGTTGTCGAGCACCACGTCGGCTTTTTTGGCGAGCGCCAGAAAGATTTCTTTTCCTTCGGGAGTCGGCAAATTCAAGGTGACGCTTTTTTTGCCGCGGTTGTAGGCCCAAAAATTCGGCTGATCGCCGCCGAGATCCCAACCGCGAAAGGGGTCGCCGCCCTTCGGGTTCTCCACTTTGATTACTTCCGCACCCATGTCCGAAAGCAGCATCGCGCCGTACGGCCCGGAAATAAAGTTGCCCAGCTCCAATACTCTGATACCTTCTAAACAGCCTCGCATCGTTCCCTCCTGAAGAATTTTGCCCGCGGAGACGCGGAGGACGCGGCGAAAGGATTAAGGAAGTAACCCTCTGCGAACTCTGTCTCTGCGGTGAATGAATTTCCGAAATCCCGCCACGGCGCCCTAGATAATACCCTTCTCTTTGAGCTCCGCCATCGCTTTGTCGTCGTATCCAAGCGCTTTCAAGAACTCGCCGTTATGCTCGCCCAGCTCCGGCGGCGGCAACGGATGAGGCGCGTTGGTGTCGCTGTAGTCCAGCGGAAACTTGACCGTGCGGATGGTCGGTTTGTTTTTGCGCTCGATCTGGATTTGCATTCCCATATGTTGCACTTGGGGGTCGTCGAAGACTTCCTTCAAGTTGTAGACCGGCGTATGCGGTACATCGTGCGCTTCCAGTCGTTCTAACCAATGAGCGCGCGGCTTTTCCCTGAATATCGGCGCGAAGGTCTTGTTCAACTCTTCGTAATTGTTGCGCCGGTCCGGCCGCGTTTTAAACCGCGCGTCTTCGATCAACTCCGGATGCTGCACGGCGTTGCACAATCCTTCCCAGAACTTTTGGGGCGAGGAGAGATGAATCGCCAGCATCGCCCCGTCCGAGCCGGCGAAGGCGTAGGTCTGCGACTGGCGCGGCCGCGTGTACGGGCCCGGCACCCGCCCATGCGAAAGGGTTTCGGTCGCTGGCGCATTTAAGAAAGCTAAGATAGAGCCGACCATGGTGGCATCGATCTGCTGTCCTTTGCCGGTTTTCGTTCGCGCCATCAAAGCGCTCAAAACCCCAAGCGCCGAAAACATGCCGCTCAAGCAGTCGGAGTAAGCCGGACCGATAGGCTTGGGGTCTTTGGGATCCATCAGCACGCTCATCATCCCGCCCATGCCTTGTCCCACCGTATCGTAGGCCGGCCGGTTGACGTACGGACCCGTCGGGCCCGTGCCGGTGATCGAGACGCAAATGATCCCTTTGTTGATCTTGCTGAGCGTCGCGTAATCGATGGCGAGTTTCTTCGTCACGCCGGGACGGAAGTTGTCCATCACCACGTCGGCGGATTTGACCAGGCCGTAAAAGATTTCCCTGCCCTCGGCAGTTTGTAAATTGAGCGTCACGCCCTTCTTGCCGCGGTTATAGGCCCAAAAGTTCGGCTGATCGCCGCCGAAATCCCAGCCGCGAAACGGGTCGCCGCCTTTCGGATTTTCTACCTTGATGACCTCCGCGCCCATGTCCGCGAGCAACATCGCGCCGTAGGGACCGGAAATAAAGTTGCCCAGCTCCAAAATTCTGATGCCGTCTAAACTGCCGCTCATTCTTTCTCTCCTGATTCGATTGTTTTCCGACTAATGCCACTTTCAGCCTAAGGCTCATCCGCCTCTGGCGGAGCCTAATGCCTATTGCTTACTGCCTGCTTGTTCGGATAATGAATTTTCATACCTCGCAATTCACAGGAGAACAAGATGGCAACACCGCCACCCGTAACCGCCACGCTCGCGCGCTTCGTAAGCGACACTGATTATTCGACGATTTCCGAGACGACACTCGTCAACGCTAAGATTCATATTCTCGACACCTTCGGCGCCGCGTTGGCGGGGGTCGCCACGGACGCCGCGTCCATCGCCCTCGATTATTGCGGGCGCGTCGGCCGCAGTGATGAGGCATCGATCTGGGGAACGCGCGTCAAATCCTCTGCACCTATGGCCGCCTTTGCCAACGGACTTCTCGGCCACGCCATCGACTTCGACGATTGGGATGCCTATATCCACGCTGGCCACCCGACCTGCATGGTCGTCGGCGCGGCGCTGAGTCTTGGCGAAGCCATCGGCTCCTCGGGGAAAGATTTGCTCAAGGCCTACGTATTGGGCATCGAAGTGCTCACCAAGATTTCCGCCGCTGGTCCTAATCTACAAGATCGCGGCTTTCACAGCACGCCGGTCTTGGGCGGCTTCGGCGCCGCCGTCGCCTGCGCCAGCTTGCTCCGGCTTGATCCGAGCAGGATTAAAGCCGCGATGGGCGTCACTGCATCGGCCGTTGGCGGCATTCACCGCCAGCAAGGCTCGATGGTCAAGCCATTTCACGCCGGCAACGCGGCACGCAACGGCGTCGAGGCCGCCCTGCTCGCCGAAAAAGGCTTCACCGCCGATCCGGCCATCTTTGAGGCGCCGCGCGGTTTCTGCGATACCTTTTTCGGCAAGGGCACCTGCGACTACGAGAAAATGATCGCGGACATCGGCAAGCCGTTCTTTCTTGAGTCGCCCGGCCTCGGTCTAAAACTGCACCCGTGCAGCGCGCCGCAATTTCTCGCCGCCGACGCCGCGCTCCATTTGAAGCGCGAGCACAAAATCGACTTCGCCGAGGTCGCAAGAATCGAAGTCCGCATCCCGCCGGAGCGCTACCAGCGCCACTACCACGCCGAAGTCAAAACCGGCTTGCGCGGCAAGTTCGCCATCAACTATGTCGTCGCCCTCGCGCTTCTGGACGGAAAGTTGGAAATCAAGACTTTCACCGACGAGAAAGCCAACCGGCCACAAGTTCAGGACGCGCTCAGCAAAGTAAACGTGATCGTCGACGAATCGATCCCTGAACCGGGACTCTACTGCCCAGTGAGCGTAGAATTGAAAAACGGCGCGCGCCACAGCTACACCGCGCGCATCGCCAAAGGCGATCCGCGCAATCCGATGACCGAAAGCGAGATCTTGGAGAAATTCCGCGGCAACGCGAAATCCGTCATCTCGGAAAAACAATCAGAGGAGTTGATCGCCGCGGTGCGAAATCTGGAAACCATCGGAAATGTAGATAGTTTGGCTTCCCTGCTGCGACCCGCGTAAAATCTCTCCCTGCCGTACTGATTCCGGGGACGTTCAGCTTGGCGCCGCGCAACACTCGCATATCGTGCTCGAACCGCTTACCGATAGGCTTCCTCGGGCATATTGAAGTCTGCGCCTTCTTTTGCCAACTGCTCTTGGAACATCTTGCGGATATGCGGGTCCTCGTCACGGTACTCGATGGTGTGGCCGCCCTGTTTGATGTCGAGATTCAAACCCCACCAATCTACGCCAGGGACACCCTTGACTCGCCTGGGATATCCGCCCAGGAAGGCCAGCACACGCAAAGGTTCCTTGGATGCGCCAAAGTGACCGTGGAACCAGCCGGCATCGCCCGGGGCAGCGCTCACGATGCCGCCATGCTTGTAGTCCTGTCGCTGGACCAACTCGCCCTTGCCGTCCGCCCAGGGCGTCGTCCCCGCCTCGCCGGGCCACGTGATCGTGTAGCCCTTGCCGCCTAGACATAGTAGCACCGGGCCGGCTTCATGGGCGTGACACCGGGAATAGCGGCCAGGCGCGTATTGCGCGATGAACCCCTGAAAACTATTCCCGGACAGGTTCCAGAAGAAAGTTCGGTGACCCACGCCCCGCTGGCCATCCAGCGGCAGCTCTACGCGGTCCGCGTCCGGGATAATATTACCGTAGTTGCGCGCACGGCCGTGGCGCGGATCCTTCCCGAGGTCGGTATGCGCTTTGAAATAATCCGCACTCCCATCGTACCGATCCTTGAACTGGTACGGATTGTTGAACAGCGCGTCCTGACTCCGGTACATGTGGAAAATCGGCGGCGCGTTGGTCACGCCAAGCAGCAAGGCAGGGCTGGAGGTTGCGTTGACGATCCGGTGCCAGGTATTCAGCGGCGGAGAGAAGAGGCTGCCCGCCTGCCACTCGAAGGTCCGCTGCTTGTTGGCATCGTCGCCGGTCCAGATCTCCGTCGTGCCGCGCCCCTCGAGCACGTAGAAGATTTCCTCGTACATATGCTTTTCAGGAGTAATGGCGCCGGCACCGGGCACCTCGATAACGTACGCCCCCTGGAGCCCGCCGCAGCCGTTAAGCTCGATGAACGCGCCTTGAGCGCCCATGCGCTTCCAAGATCCCAAAGTCAGGTCGCGGATGTCGTAGAACCCCACCGTGCCGCGATGGATGGGGAGATTTTGCTCCTCGATGTAAACCTCATAGGGAGTGGCCGGCCGTATCCAGCGCTTGGTACCAACGAAGTCTTGCTCCATGTTTAATTACCCCCTTTGATTGTCCAGTTTGTTGCACTGAGAACCGGCTCAGTGCAAGTGTTTATATCCTGCGCGTATCGATAGTTCCAGCTTTTGATAGATGTTACCACTGGGCCCGTGGGTGAAAGCAAACGATTTGTAGAAGTCTCACCCCAGCCATTCAATGACCCCAACCATTATTTATTCCCCAAGACTGCGAACCTATCCACAAAAAGCGGTCTTCTAATTGGAACCATTTCGCTATCAATACCCATAAGATCCTGATATTTATGGCTTATGATAAATGATAAAGCGGACATAGAACCGGACATTTCAGGGGTTATGGACCGTAAGGAAACTGTGACGCTAATGGAGCCGTTGCTTATCGCCGAAGGTTCACGTCACCGCAGTCAACTTACCGATCTTGCGGTCGAAGTGGCCGCCCGCTCGGCCGGATTCCGGCGCAGCCTGCCCGATGGCGTGCGTACAGCCCTGGCCGATCTGGTGCGAGCTATGAACTGCTACTACAGCAATCTCATCGAGGGGCACGATACACATCCCGTCGATATCGAACGGGCGCTCAAGAACGACTATAGTAACGAACCGAGCAAGCGGGACCTTCAGCTCGAAGCGAAGGCGCATATAACAGTTCAGCGGTGGATCGATACTGGAGGACTGGCGGGCCGCTCACTATCGCTCGCAGGCATCAAAGAAATTCACCGTCGTTTCTGCGAGCTACTGCCCGACGATCTTCTTTGGATTGAGAATCCCGATACCGGCGAGCGGCTTAAAGTTGTGCCGGGCCAGCTGAGGGACCGCGAGGTGCGGGTCGGTCAGCACGTCCCCATCAGCCCCGGCGCAGTTCCGCGATTTCTTGCGCATTGCGAGGGCGCCTATGGCCATTTGGGAAAAACGGATGCAATTCTCTCGGCTGCGGCGGCGCATCACCGCCTGCTGTGGATACACCCGTTCCTCGATGGCAATGGGCGCGTTGCCAGACTGGTATCGCACGCGACTCTCCTTGAGACTTTGGATACCGGTGGAATATGGTCGGTTGCACGCGGCCTCGCCCGAAATGTCGCGGCGTACAAAAGCCATCTCGCCAATTGCGATCGGCCCCGCCGGAACGATCTTGATGGGCGCGGTAACTTGAGCGAAGAAGCTCTTGCCGATTTCACGCGATTCTTTCTGGAACTGTGCATCGACCAGGTGAGGTTCATGGAAGAGCTCGTTCAACCGGATCGCTTGCGCACCCGCATTGTCCTGTGGACCGAGGAAGAGATCCGACTTGGTCATTTTCCGCCGAAATCGGGAAGTATTCTTGAAGCCGTGCTCTATCGCGGCGAGCTGCCGCGCGGCGACGCAGCCAATATCGTTGGCACCGGCGACCGCCAAGCGCGCCGTATTGTTTCGGCCCTAGTCGACAAGGGCGTGCTTGCATCTGAAAGTGCGCGCGCGCCGCTACGGCTCGCGTTCCCAGCCGCACTCGCGTCGCGGTGGATGCCAGGGCTGTTCCCGGAAAGGACGGAGTAGCCGTGCGTCCCCTCTCGTGGCTGCAGATTTCGAGAAGTAGGAGAAGGGGGCAAGTATGGAGTTGAGTGGTTGTGTATCGCCGCGACACTACATCCGGTTGGGATAACTATGCAACTCTAAATTTGATCCGTTTATCGGTTTATGACCCGTTTACGTTTAGAATGAGTGTTAGCGGCATTAACTTATTTCACAGTCCATTCGTCTAAATGGATTGCACCGCGTGAATTGCGACGCGCTGCCGAAAAAACCTAAGGAACAATGGTGGCTGAAAACGTACGGCATCCCGGACGGGTCAGGCGCTTTTACCGGCGGCTCGCGCGCTATTTTAGGGCTGCGATCGATCCCGCCTTGAGTACGCGGCTCAGAATTATTTCAGGCGCGAAGGGAGTGGCCGCGTTGGGCATGCTTGGAGCCGTGCTGTTGTCCGTCTACGCCGTCATTTTGATCCCGTTCACGCCCAGTATTTCCCATATACGAAAAGCCAACGTCGACCAGCCCAGCGTGGTGATTTCCGCCGACGGCAAGCGCCTGGCGACTTTTAAGCCGATGAACCGCGAGTGGGTCCGCTTAAATCAAATCTCTTCACATGTAATCAATGCCCTGCTCGCCACGGAAGATCACCGCTTTTACCAGCACTACGGTGTCGATGTGTGGCGCATAGCGACCGGCCTCGGGCGCTTATTCATCGGCGATCTTGAGGGCGGATCCACTCTAACCCAGCAACTCGCGCGCAACCTGTATCCGCAGGAAGTCGGCCGGAAGCGGACGATCACGCGGAAAATCAAGGAGACCATCACCGCGATCAAAATCGAATATGCCCACACAAAAAAAGAAATACTGGAAACCTATCTCAACACGATGCCGTTTTTGTACAACGCCTTCGGTATCGAGATGGCGGCGCGCACTTACTTCGACAAGTCGGCGCAAAAGCTCAATGTGCTTGAAAGCGCAACCTTGATCGCCATGTTGAAAGGCACCAGCTACTACAACCCGGTGCTCAATCCCGAGCGCGCGCTTCGGCGCCGCAACGTAGTGCTCTCGCAAATGGTCAAGCGCGGGGCGTTGAGCCAGGCCGAATTCGCCAGGCTACACGCCCGGCCGATTCGCCTCGATTTCGAGCGCCAGCTGGAAGCGGTCGGTCCCTCCCCTCATCTTGCCGCGCACATTCGGAGATGGCTGATCGATTGGGCGGACCGTAACGACCGCGACATCTATTCCGACGGATTGATCGTGTACGCCACCATCGATTCGCGCTTGCAGGCGGTGGCCAACCACGCCGTAAACCGGCAGATGGAGGCCTTGCAGGCCGTCGCAGACGTCGAGTGGGGACTGAGCTCCGAACGACTGCTATCGTCGAGCCCGAACGCGTACGTCGATCAGCGCTGGCGCGTGCAGCCTTTCGCTTATTTTTGGAAAACCAAGCCCGGCTTGATCGACACGTTCATTCGAGAATCCGCGGCTTACCGCAGCGCGGTGGATGCCGGCGCGGCGCCTGAAGCCGCGCTGGCGCAGTGGCGGAACAACCGTGAGTTCATGGCCAAGCTGCGCGCTGAAAAAACGCGTCTCCAGGCGGGCTTTGTGGCGATCGATCCGGCCACCGGCCAGGTAAAGGCGTGGGTCGGCAGCCGCGACTTCAATACCGACCAATTCGATCATGTCGCGCAAGCCCGGCGGCAACCGGGTTCGACGTTCAAACCCTTTGTTTACGGCGCGGCGCTCGAGCAGGGGATGTCGCCCGATAAACGCTTCATCGACCGCGCCGTGGAGATTCCTCTGCCGGACGGCAGCGTATGGCGCCCCGCCGATTTAACTCCGCCGAGCGGGCGGTCGATGACGGCGCGCGAGGGTCTCATCTATTCGAAAAACACGATTACGGCGCAGGTCATGCAGGAAATCGGCCCGAGAAAAACCGCGGAGCTTGCGCGCAGAATGGGAGTCAACCAAAGCAGGCTCGACGAGGTGCCCTCGTTAGCGCTCGGAACCAGTCCGGTTACGCCGTTGGAAATGGTCGCCGCTTACAGCACCCTCGCCGCCGGCGGCAAGTACCGCCAGCCGATTTTCATCACCCGCGTCACCGACAAACAGGGCCATGTGCTCGCCGAATTCAAGACCGAGAATCAGCCCGTCATGTCCGACAAGACCGTGGAAAATCTGATCAACATGCTGCGCGACGCAGTCGACCAGGGCACCGGGCGAGCTATAAGGGCGCAGTTCGACTTGCGCGCCGACGTTGCGGGGAAGACCGGCACCACGCAAAAAAATACCGACGGCTGGTTTATCTTGATGCATCCACAGCTCGTCGCCGGGTCATGGGTCGGCTTCAACGACTCGCGGGTTACCATGCGCAGCAATTATTGGGGCCAGGGCGGACACAACGCCGTGCTACTGGTGGGTGATTTTTATCGGGCAGCTCTCGATATGCAATTGATCGACGGCGACGCCCGGTTCCCGTATGCAAGGCCGGGCGATTCGATCCTGGAGCCGTATTTAGAGGCAGTCAAAGAATGGTTGTTCGACCCAGTCTTGGACTGGCTGTTCGGCGACAAAAGCAAGCCGCCGCCATATCGCGACCTGGAGCGCGAAGTGCCGGGATCCGAAGATACGAAAGGCGAAAGAGATCGATTAGGGGAATCGCAAGAGCAGAGAAGGATGGAAAGACAACGCGAGAAGGAGCGGCTGCTGGATCTCTTAAGGCAGAAGCGAGAGCAGCGCGAGCGGGAGCAGCTGGAAAGGGATCGATAGCGTGAAAAAACAAATTCTCAGCGACGACGCAAGGCGGTCGCGTCCCATCTCATGGCTGCACAATGCCAGACGAAACGCGTTCGGACCCCAACAATTTCCTACACCTGGGTTGATGAAGGCATGACCACCAAGGCTCGCGACCACAAGATTCTGGAGAGCAACTCCCGGGCGTTTTAGGCCTGTAGAAAAAGATGCCCAGGCCGAGACTCACGGCATCGGCAAGCGGACTGGCGCCATGCTCGGCGCGCGGCATAAAGAAGAAGAACTGCGACCGTATCAGGAAAAAATAGATATTCCGACGCTGCTGAAGATGCGGGCGGGGTGATCAAGAAAGCATTGCTGCCTCAAAGATTCGTATCTCTTGTTCTAAACGGTGCAAAAGAGAGCTAAAAGCGGATCTTCAATCCGCTCAATCCGCCACTATAACGAAACAGCGGCGCGGCGCGTTACGAACGGCCACCAATGGCAGCCCGCTCTATCAAACGCATGCGTGAGCGCAGGCCCGCTACGATGCTTTGAGCAAGCTCTTCTGGAAATCCCTCCGGCAGGTCTTCCATGACTTTGCTTACAGCGGTTTGTTCGGCGCTTAGAAGTTCGTCGAGGATGCCTTGCACGACGGGCGCTGGGATGCCGCTCTTGGCACCTGTCTGCAGGAAATGCCGCGGCAGAATCTCATGGACCGCATAATGCCGGCTGTTGCCCACCGCGAGCGCGAGCTTCATCTTGTTCCTGCGGAGCTGGCTCGCATCAAGTGCCGGCTGCACCGACATCACGTCATAGAGCGGTGCGAGACGGAACCGGCCACCGGGGCGCAGAAAGATGCTGAAGTTTTTGGCGTGACCGTCAGTCGCGCCGAGAAGCCAGAAGAGGATCTGAGCTTTGAGAAAGAACCGCCGGTCCGCTTCCGGATCATCGCTGCCCTTAAGCAAGTTCAGGATTGCGGTCATGTCAGGGCCACCATCCGACTCATACTTGCGCGCCGGCGGCACGGATAACGACTGGCAGCAGTCTTCTTGCGGCAGGCGCAGTAGCCGCTTGTCTTTGGTCCAGAGCCGGTCGAAGCGCTCGACCACAAGGGCGCGGTTTCCCTTAAAGTCCGCAATCCCAACATTAGCGCTCGGCAGGCCCAAGGCCGCTGTGAGCTTCAAGCAAAGATATTCGTTCTCAACACTGTGCGTGAGATCGATGCCGCTGGGCAAAACGCCGATTTGGGGCTTAATAATGTGCGTAGTGGCTGTGGTGCCGTGCGGCACGTACCATTTTTTCTTCCACAGCAGGAGCGCGGTTTTTTCCTGCGCGCCCGCGAGAGAAATCCGGAATTCCTCCTCCTCATCGACTCCAAGCGGCGTGGCGGTGAGGTCGCCGATCTTGCGGGCGATATAGTCCTCGCCGACCGACCGACCCTCCACACTGCCCGCCGGTCCCGGCTCAACGCCGTCAGGCAGGAACTGGAGTGCGCCTACGCAGTCGCGGCCAATCTTGGCAAGAAGGCTGTAAGCATCGGAACCGTCCGCGTGAATGCGTTCGGCCAACCGTCGCCGGATCGCGTCACTGTCAGGGAGAAGGTTGTCGAAGACCGCGATCACGGTGTCACCCCTGTAACCATCCTCTCGCAAGGGCAGCGAGAGGGACACGGGAAGAGCGTGCTCCCAGGACAACCAGTCCGGACCGTACTGGAATTCGATCGCGCCGCTTGCTTGGCGGCGTAGCCGTCCGACGAACCGCGCGTTCAGATAGACGTTCAAAGGAACGCGGCTCCGAGGGCGGGCCATCAGAACACATCCTCAATATTGTTTGCCGCCTTTGTGCGCTCGCGGATCACCATCTCAAGGCCGAGTGCGGCTATCACATCGATCAGCGTGCGCAGTTGCATGCCCGCGCCGCCGCTCTCCAACGCTGATATTGTTGCCTGGCGCAGATTGGCCTTGGCCGCCAGCGCGTCCTGGGACAGCCCGGCGCTGCGGCGGCACCGGCGAAGCGCGGCACCGATTTGCATTGAGGTTCTGGCAATCTGTTCCATAAGGCGCACTCCTTGTTTTCTTAACAATATACGGATCGGCGTATAATTTGTCAATATACGTTACCGCGTATAAAATCAGATTATGCGCTTCGGCGTATATTCAACGTTGAGTTCAACGTTGAGAGTCACGTTGAGGGTCAAATCTTTACTTTTGACATTCATCGTTGAGGGTCAAATCTTTACTTTTGACATTCGCAGCCCCAACCAAAATCCGGGGTCGTCGAATCCGGGGTCGGAATCCGGGGTCGCGTCTTTACTTTTGACATTCGGCAGCAATGACGCACCCCAACGTTCTAATCTCCTGTCACCGGTCAGAGTCTGCGATAACGAGCTATGATGTCGAAACACTCTGCTCGCTCTCTACACTTTTCTGAACCGTCGGACGCTTCATCATGCGCTCCTGCCATGCCGTGTAGGCGCCGAGATCCTTCACAGGAAATCCGCTGCGCGCGCCCCAGCCGTAGAAAACTAGCGCGCAGCCGTCGACGACCGTGAACTCACTGCCCATGATCCAATCGTTTCCTTGGATCATGGAGTCGATCTCCTGGCAATTGCCCAGAACGATTTCCGCCCGGTTTCCTTGACCGCGGCTTGCGCCACTTCGCCTTCGGCGAAACGCTCGGGCCGATCGGAGCGCTGATACGAGGGAGCACGACGCTCGAGAACCAGCACATGGTCCCGCTGCGGCGCGCCTCCTCGGCCGGATCGGTCGGCATCAGCCTTTTTTCCGGAAACCGCCGTGCAAGGTAAGTGAGTATCGCCGTGTTCTCGACCAGGATCTCGCCGTCGACGCTGGGGAGAAAAATGTACCGGGAGTCTTTTCTCGTCTCAGTCTCAGTAGCTCGTTTTGCTGAGGCTTTCTCAAGCGATATCGGCTGTATCTTTCGCTTTAGACAGGATCGAGAAAGCCTTTGAACCTGTCTTTGAAACCGACCCCGCAGTCTTCTCGTAGCTACTGTTATTTTCCAGCGAGGGATCGCACCTGCCTACCTACGCTTCTCGCAGTGATCACATAGCGCGGGCTCACGGGCAGTCCCGCGGCGCTTAGTGCCTCTGCTACCCAGGTATTGCAGGTTCTCAAGATGCTGAATTTCCCTTCGGCCGGATAAAACCTGCCGTTAGGCGAAAGCCCCGGTCGGGCCTCGGCCGGAGTTTCCTGAGACGATCGCGAAAACGTATCGGATATGAATTTGATCAATCGTTGGAAACCATCCTCAGATAGGCCGACCTCTAGAATCTCGGCGCCAGGAAAGATGTTTTCCAGAGAACCGTTGGACCCAACAACGTGAAGAATGCCGCCGCTTGACCAAAACGCCGCCTTGAGCGCCAAGCCAATACCTGGGGCCGGCGCTGGGAAATAATCTCTGTCTCCCCAACTGAATTCCAAATGCTCGGGAGAAGGGAAATCCCTAAGCTCGGGCAAAACAGCAGCGGGGATATCGATTGTTCTTATTACGATCGCCGCGTGCCACGCGTCATGCACGATAAAAACATGCTTGGCATGGTTTGCTTGTGTACGAAAACGTGCCGGCGTGACGGAGTTGGCACAGCCGCAGATCCAGAGGACGATTAGGAAGATCCGACGAAGACGGCACCGGCGAGTCCACACCGGCCAAGTATGGCTTCGCCCGTCTGAAAATCAATACGAGAGCCATTATTCGGAGCAAACGGGACAGGCTGATTTTCAGCGGAAAGCACGGACGGTTTCTAGAACAATTCCATCGATCGAATATTAAAGTCGAAAGTCGTATCAAGCTTGATAGATGGGAAAGATGCGCATCCTGCGCTGCGCTTCTTGCTCGATCCATACACGATTCGAGATATAGTGTCTTAACCCAATGCTTGGAAAGCGCCTCGCAAAATAGCAAGATGGTTACTTGGTGAGTGTCGCAGGAGATGCGTAAATATTCAGGCGGAGGCAATGGCTTTATGACTCCCATGATGAATATGTACGACACGATTCGCGCGAATTTACATTTCAATAAATTCTCGGTGGGGGAGCTGCTTTTCGTCGAGTACAAGTGCCCGATTTGCGGCTTGGCCGCGCTGGGCTCTTTATGGGTCTTTTGAGCGGTCTGCTAGGCGCCTGATCGGAGGCTGCCATAGAGGCGCTCGGGGGTAACCAGAACTAGGTTTCGTTCTTCATCCCGCATTTGCTGGCCAAATTCCTCGTCTGTACCCTTGGGGGCTCGGCCCATGGCAACGTAGAGGGCCTTCAGACGCTTGATGTGCGCTGGCGTATCTTGCCAAGGTTCGATGGACGCAGGGCCCTCGACGGTGACGTAGCGCCGGGTGTCGAGCTTGATGACCGTGACAGTCGCTCGGCCTGTCCGTTCGATGTTCTTAACCTTCACGGTGTACCCCCGCGACGCGAACCCGACCTTGCCGTCCAGCACGGCCGTCGAGACGACGGTCGCCTGCGCGCGGCCCTTCGACGTGACACTGATCGCGACACCGGTGTGGTTCTCTTGGAGCAGGGGGAGTGCTTCTTTCCATTCCATCTAATCGTTCCTCCGAACAATGGTTCCAGTCGTTCCAAACGTTGAATCGCTTCGCTCCGTTCCAATCGTTTAGAAATCAAACGGATTAGTGACGAGCCAAGACTGGGTGAAGCTAGGATGTTGAAACGCTCTGCTCGCTCTCTACACTTTTCTTGACCGTCGGGCGCTTCATCATGCGCTCCCGCCATGCCGTGTAGGCGCTGAGCTCCTTCACGGGAAATCCGCTGTGCTCGCCCCAGCCGTAGAAAACCAGCGCGTAGCCGTCGACCACCGTGAACTCGCGGCCCATGACCCAGCCGTTTCCCTGGATCATGGAGTCGATCTCCTGAAGATTTGCCCAAAAGGATTTCCGCCCATTTTCTTTGACCGCGGCTTGCGCCGCTTCGCCTTCGGCGAAACGCTCGGGCCGATGGGAGCGCTGGTACGAGGGATGCACGACGCTGGAGAACCAGCACATGGTCCCGATGCAGCGCGCCTCTTCGGCCGGATCGGTTGGCATCAGCCTTTTTTCCGGAAACCGCCTGGCGAGGTAAGTGAGGATCGCCGTGTTCTCGACCAGGATCTTGCCGTCGACGCTGAGCGCCGGTACTTTTCCCCGCGGGTTGATCTTCAGATAGGCTTCGGTCCTCTGCTGCCCCTTGGCCAGCAGGATCGGCTTGATCTCGTAAGGCGCGCCGGTCTCTTCGAGACCGATATGAGAGGCCAAAGAACAAGCGCCGGGACTGAAATAGAGCGTCATCAAAGGAACACCTCCTGACTTGTCGAATTGAATCGGAGCGGCACGAGCGTACGACCCGAGCGGCATCACTCCCATTTGTGGGAGGAGAGTATGCGCTAAGGAGCTATGATGTCAACCTCAGATCGGATTGTCCGGTATCCAGGGTCACACATGACAATGATTACGATCGCCATCATGACGTCACGTTGACAATTCGCGAGAGCCCGTGAATGGTCGCGCGAAAGCCAACGTCTCGGAGGACTTGCCGATGAGCAAAATGAAAATCGAATTGCAGGCCGATTCCCTCGGGGTATTTCTCAGTTCGCTCTGGCGATCAGCCGAGCATCGTCGGACCGCACATATCCCGGAGGATTGCCGTGCTTCGACCGCACTGCCAGCCAATCGCCAGCAGAGTTTTCGACGTTGATCCGGGTTCCTCTGCCGATTTGCGTGAGAACGCGCGCAGCCGATGACGGACTTTCATAGACCGACGTCTCCCGGGTTGTCTCATAGACTCCCGGCTCGGCCGTTCGTTTTGCCGCCGGCCTAGGGAGCGACATAGCCGTGTCCGGCCCGCGCGATGCGGTTCTCCTGGCGGCCACAGACCGGCTCGCGTTCAGACGATCGACTTCACGGGTGGCGGCTCCCAGCCGCTGCTTTATTGCCGAAAGTTCTTTCTGGCTTTCCTCGAGTTTAGTCTTCATTTCGGCGAGATGACTGGAGTTCCCGTTCAGTTGTTGCCGCGTTTGCGCAAGTTGCGCTTCCTGACTTTGAATCATTTGATCTTTCGCTTGAAGCTGTTTTAAGTCGGCTTGTGATGACAGCAATTGCTCGCTGCGTTGTCTGTACCCCCCGGCAAAAAAGGCGATTAATGCCACAACGAGCATGGTCGCCGGCCAGATAAACTTTGCTGGGATTGGCGCTCTCTTGCTACTCTTCGAGCCAACTCGTGATTCCGACGATGGTTCATCACGATTGAGCCACGGCGGAGCGGGCTGCGATAAGAGATCGGCCTTGCAATAAGGACAACTCGCGGCATCTTCCCCGATACTGTTGGCACAGTGTGGGCAAGGCCGCGTCCGCGTGGTGGATTTTCCGATCATGACACTCCATCCTTGGCGCAGGAATGAGCCCGCGGGAGGCGGCCTTTTATGAGACCGTTCAAAAACACCCCTCCGCGGCATGCAACGCCGTCTAATTAGACGCTCGGAAAACCGAATAGTTAATTAATGCATTTTTCTTGTTTCGTTCCTGAGGCTCTGCTATCCGTTGCGATAATAGATCATGGCCAAAGTCGAACTCGGCACCCTGCCGCCGCTTCACATAGTCGGGCGATCCGTAACGCGCTCGGATGCGAGAGATAAGGTCTCCGGTGCGGCACAATTCTCCGCCGACCGCGTCATGTCGGAAGGCTTACTGCACGGCAAGACCCTGCGCAGTCCGCTTCCCCACGCCGAGATTATCGCCCTCGACACGGCAAAGGCCGAGGCGCTGCCGGGAGTGCGCGCAGTCGTCACCTACAAGGACGCGCCCAAAAATCCCTTCGAAGCGGGCAGCCCCTCGGGTTCAAAAGGGCGGGTGGCGCCGGTTTACGTGCTCAATCAGACCGTGCGCCATGTCGGCGATGAGGTGGCAGCCGTGGCCGCCGATAACGAAGAGATCGCCGCGGAAGCGTTGCAGTTGATCGATGTCGAGTACCGTCCCCTGCCGTTTGTGCTCGACGCCGAATCCGCCCTCGAACCCAACGCGCCGTCGGTGCGCGGCGGTTCCAATCTGGCCGGCGATACGCCCATTGAATTTGCCCGAGGTGATGTCGAGCGCGGTATGAGCGAAGCCGAGGTCGTCGTCGAAGGAACCTATCGCACCCAATCCACTAGCCCGCTGGCCCTCGAACCGCGCTACTGCCTCGCTCGGTGGGAGAACGACAAGCTCACCGTGTGGAAGGCGAGCCGCAACGTTTATGGTGACCGCGAAAAATTGGCGAGAGTTTTCGACCTGCCGCACCAACAGATACGCGTGATCGGTCCGTATCTGGGCGGCGGCTTCGGCAGCAAGGACGAAACCCGCCTGAGCGCGATCACAGCCCTATTGGCACGCAAGGCCGGCCGCGCCGTTCGCATGGGTTACACGAGGGAAGAAGAATTGGGCTACGGCAAGTGGCGCCATGCGACCGTGACGCGGATCCGCATGGGACTGAAGCGCGACGGCTGCATCACATTCATAGACGCCACCAGCGCGCTCAACACCGGTCCCTACGCGCCCGGCTTCGGCGTCGCCTCGCGTCTTGGCCACGGTCTTACATATCTTTATTCCTGTCCCAACGCGCGCTTCGTCGGCAAGGTGGCCTTTACCAACAGTCCCGTCGCCGGTTCCTATCGCGGTCTCGGTGCGCCCCAGGCGCATTTTGCGCTGGAGTCGCTGGCCGACGAGGCCGCGGAAAAACTTCAGATCGACCCGTTGGAGTTTCGCTTGCGCAATCATGTTCGACCCGAGGGACAACCGGGAGCGCGAACTACGCCGTTAGACGATCTCGTTCCGGCGCAACCCATCGAAGGGGGCGTGCCCTTTTCCAGCAACCTCTTGGCTGAGTGCCTGCGCGAAGGCGCCAAGCGAATCGGCTGGACGCCGCGTCCCCACGGGCCCCGTAAAATCCGTTCTGAAGGGAAATATCGCGGTATGGGCCTCGCCGCGTGCATCTACAAGACCGGGCAATCCCAATCCTCCGCGGTGGTGAAGTTGAAAAGCGACGGCAGCGCCGAACTCCTGATGAGCATCGCCGAGATCGGCCAGGGCGCCTGGACGATTCTACGCCAGATCGTCGCCGAAGCCCTGGAAATGGATTTTGAAAAAGTTCAGGCGACTTTCGCTGACACCGCCACGACTCCATTCGCTCACAGCACCTCGGGCAGCACCACCACCTTTACCTCCGGACTTGCGGCGTTTCAGGCGGCCGAAGACGCCAAGCGGCAGATTCTCAAGACCGCGTCACGGTTGCTCGAGGGCGAGCCCGCAAAGCTGCAGATCTGCGACGGCATGGTTTCCATAATCGAAACGCCGGAGATTCGCGTTCCGCTCGGCCACGTCATCCGCCGCCACAAAGATCAGATCGTCATCGGCGAGGCCAAGCTGCGCGCTGGCAGCAAGACGCATATCATCAATTCCTTCGCCGCCCACTTCGCCGAAGTGGAAGTCGATCCCGAGACCGGCTGCGTGCGCGTGCTACGCTACGTTGCGGTGCATGATTCCGGCCGCATCATCCACCCCGAAGCCGCGCGCGGTCAAATCGTCGGCGGGGTCGTGCAGGGACTCGGCTACGCGCTCATGGAAGAAATACCGATCGACCCGGAAAGCGGCGCCCCGCAGACGCTCAACTTGGACTCATTCAAGATTCCCAATTTCCTCGACATTCCGCCCATCGACGCAGTGCTCATCGAACAGCCCGATCCCGTCGGCCCCTACGGCGCCAAGGCTCTCGGCGAACCGCCGCTGGTCCCGGTGGCCGCCGCCATCGCCAACGCCGTCTACGACGCCGTAGGCGCGCGCATCCGCGACCTGCCAATCACTGCGGAGAAAGTGCGCGCGGCGATCCAACAACAAAGGCGTTAAATCAAGCCAAAATATATTTGAAATTTTCCGACGGAGGCCCATTGGGGTTAGCGCCGTTCACGCGACGCTTTTGACCGGGCACGCGGTGAATTTTAACCTGCGTCACGAAGCTGCGCGCCAACTCGGAACATCGACCTCCGGGGTTCGAAGATATTGACCAGACGCTTGTCCAGCTAGTCAACAACGTCCGGTTAGCCCGACTTCGCGGATTCGCGGGGGTCAAAGAGTCTAAGTAGTTGAAATATCGCCGACAGGCCTCAAAGGTCTGCACTACAGAGCGGTGGCTGAGGTCGCTTGGGCGGCACTGATTCTGGGCG